>Ga0070737_10003955_pt1 | contig 15312 bp, 12 predicted proteins | sample Coa_R1_10_FD_66438 | JGI IMG/M metagenome (GOLD analysis project Ga0070737, IMG submission 66438) | Surface soil microbial communities from Centralia Pennsylvania, which are recovering from an underground coalmine fire - Coalmine... | ecosystem: Environmental > Terrestrial > Soil > Unclassified...
GTCTGATCGAGGCGTTTTCGACCCCATGCCCCAGCTGCGGCGGCCGCGGCCTCGTGCTGCACACCGACCCCGTCGACTCGACCCAGGCCAGCGGGCGCAAATCCGAGGCGGGCGGCCGCCGCGGCAGGCGGCCCCGCAAGAGTCGCGCCGACGACTCGCTGGTCACCAAGCTGCCTGACCACGCCCCCGGCGAGCATCCGATGTTCAAGGCGATGGCCGCTGCCAATGGCCGCCAGGACGGCCAACCCGGCGAGTCAGGCGACGAGCAGCTTGTGCGTGGCGGCGTCGACCGCGGCGGCGAAGCGCAATCGCCGGCGCGGCTCGAAGAGCAGGTCGCGCGCGAGGTTGCCGAGGAGGATCTGCTCGACACCGACGACGAGGACTTCGAAGACACCGAGGAAGACGACGAGGTCGACCTTGACGAAGAGGAAGATCTCGGCGACGACGACGACCTCGACCTCGATGACGACCTCGATGTTGTGGACGGCTCCGACGAGGACGACGACACCGAGGAAGCCCTCGACGAGGCTGACGATTCGGTTGGTGACGCCGCAAAGACCGCGGCACACAGCGCCGGTGGTTCCCCGGGCCCGGCCATCACCGTGACCACGTCTGCGGGCCCACGCCGGCGTCGCGCCGCGGCCCGGCCGGCCGGCCCACCGATCCGCGGGGACTAACCGGGCAGTTTGATCCTGTAGTCGCTGGTCACGTACACTAGAGCGGTTGTCGCCAGGGCCTGCCTGGCGCTCCTTGGATCCGCTTCGCGCAGCCCTTGGTAACGCGCGCCCCGAAGAAGAAGGTAGAGACCAACGATGGCGACCTACGCAATCGTCAAGACCGGTGGCAAGCAGTACAAGGTCGCCGAGGGAGACGTGCTCAAGGTTGAAAAACTCGACTTCGAGCCGGGCGCCAAGGTCACGCTGCCCGTCGCGCTGGTGGTCGACGGCGCGAAAGTCACCACCGATGCCGCCGCGCTGGCCAAGATGGCGGTAACCGGCGAGGTGCTCGAGCACACCAAGGGCCCAAAGATCCGTATCCACAAGTTCAAGAACAAGACCGGCTACCACAAGCGGCAGGGCCACCGGCAGCCGCTGACGGTGCTGCGGGTCACCGGAATCAAGTAGCGGAGGCGACCGACATGGCACACAAAAAGGGTGCGTCCAGCTCGCGCAACGGCCGTGATTCCGCTGCCCAGCGGCTAGGTGTCAAGCGGTTCGGCGGGCAAGTTGTCAAGGCCGGTGAAATCCTGGTGCGCCAGCGTGGCACCAAATTCCACCCCGGGATCAACGTCGGCCGCGGCGGCGACGACACGCTGTTCGCCAGGGCGGCCGGGGCGGTGCAGTTCGGCGTCAAGCGGGGACGCAAGACCGTCAGCGTTGTGCCCGCCGGCCCTACGGCGGACTGAGCCGCGCGAATGTGACGCGGCGGGCCGCTTGGCCCTGGCGTTGCGTTCGAAGGAGTGATCCCCGATGCCTCGGTTTGTCGACCGCGTCGTCATCCACGTGCGGGCGGGTTCCGGCGGTAACGGCTGCGCCTCGGTTCGCCGGGAGAAATTCAAGCCGCTCGGCGGGCCCGATGGCGGCAACGGCGGTCGTGGCGGCAGCGTGATCTTAGTGGTCGATCCGCAGGTACATACCCTGCTGGACTTCCACTTCCGCCCGCATCTGGTCGCGCCGTCGGGCAAGCAGGGCATGGGCGCCAACCGCGACGGGGCCGCCGGCGCCGACCTGGAGGTCAAGGTTCCCGACGGCACCGTGGTCTTCGACGAAAGCGGCAGGCTGCTGGCCGACCTGGTGGGTGCGGGCACGCGATTCGTCGCCGCGGCGGGCGGTCGCGGCGGGCTGGGCAACGCCGCGCTCGCGTCGCGCGCCCGCAAGGCGCCGGGGTTCGCGCTGCTGGGCGAGAAGGGCGAGGCCCGCGATCTCATCCTGGAGCTCAAGACAGTGGCCGACGTCGGTTTGATCGGGTTTCCTTCGGCGGGGAAATCCTCTCTGGTATCGGCCATTTCGGCGGCTAAACCGAAGATCGCCGACTATCCGTTCACCACGCTGGTGCCCAATCTGGGCGTGGTGTCGGCGGGGGAGACCACCTTTACCGTCGCCGATGTGCCCGGCCTGATCCCGGGTGCATCACAGGGCCGTGGCCTGGGCCTGGATTTTTTGCGCCATATCGAGCGGTGCGCGGTGCTGGTCCACGTAGTGGATTGTGCGACTGCGCAACCCGGCCGCGACCCGGTTTCGGATATCGACGCGCTGGAAACCGAACTGGCCGCGTATACCCCCACGCTGCGCGGAGATGCTGCGCTGGCCGACCTTGCCGAGCGGCCCCGGGCGGTGGTGCTCAACAAGATTGACGTGCCAGAGGGGCGCGAGTTGGCCGCCTTCGTCCGCGACGACATCGCCAAGCGCGGCTGGCCGGTGTTCGCCGTGTCCACCGTTTCCCGAGAAGGTTTGCAGCCGTTAGTATTTGCGCTTGCTGACCTGGTCTCGCGATATCATGCCGCGCATCCGGATCCGGCGCCGCGACGGCCGGTGATCCGCCCGGTGCCGGTTGACGACCGCGGCTTCACAGTGGAACCGGACGGTCATGGGGGATTCGTCGTGCACGGCGCCCGGCCCGAACGCTGGGTCGCACAGACCGATTTCGACAACGACGAAGCGGTGGGCTATCTCGGCGACCGGTTGGCGCGCCTGGGTGTCGAAGCGGAACTGGTGCGCATGGGTGCTGAACCGGGCTGCGCGGTCACCATCGGTGACGTGACATTCGACTGGGAGCCGCAAACACCCGCCGGTGTGCCCGTGCCGATGTCCGGGCGGGGTACCGACGCGCGCGTGGCACCCACCGAGCGGGTCAGCGCCGCTGAACGCAAGGAGGCCCGCCGTCGGCGCCGCGAACACCGCGAGGAGCCATGACCAGCCCGCACCGAAAAGCCATTCGCACCGCGCGGCGCGTCGTCGTCAAGGTCGGCACCACCGCCCTGACCACACCGTCGGGCATGTTCGACGCCGGCAGGTTGGCCGGGCTCGCCGATGCCATCGAGGCGCGGATGAAAGCGGGCTCCGACGTGGTCGTTGTATCCTCAGGGGCTATCGCTGCCGGCATCGAACCGCTCGGATTGTCAAGGCGGCCAGCAGATCTAGCAACCAAGCAAGCCGCGGCAAGCGTTGGGCAGGTCGCGTTGGTGAACTCGTGGAGTGCGGCGTTCGCCCGCTACGGCCGCACCGTCGCGCAGGTGCTGCTGACCGCACACGACATTTCCATGCGCGTCTCACACACCAACGCCCAACGCACCCTGGACCGGCTGCGAGCCCTGCACGCGGTGCCGATCGTCAACGAAAACGACACCGTGGCCACCAACGAGATCCGGTTCGGCGACAACGATCGGCTTTCGGCGCTGGTGGCGCATCTGGTCGGCGCTGAGGCGCTGGTGCTGCTGTCCGACATCGACGGCCTCTACGACAGAGACCCGCGCAAGTCACCCAAGGCACGCTTTATCGCCGAGGTGTCTACTCCGTCCGATCTCGACGGTGTGGTCGCCGGCCGGGGCGGCCACCTGGGCACCGGCGGCATGGCCTCCAAGCTGTCCTCGGCATTGCTGGCCGCCGACGCCGGGGTGCCGGTACTGCTGGCTGCCGCCACCAAGGCAGCCGCCGCCCTGACCGACGCATCGGTGGGCACCGTGTTCGTGGCCCGGCCCGAGCGAATGTCGGCCCGCCGATTCTGGGTGCGCTACGCCGCGGAGTCGGCCGGCTCGCTCACCCTCGACGAGGGCGCGGTGCGCGCTGTGCTGCGGCAGCGCCGCTCGCTGCTGCCTGCGGGCATCACCGCGCTGTCGGGCCGATTCTGTGGGGGGGACGTCGTTGAGCTGCGTGGTCCCGACGCCGCGGTGGTGGCCCGTGGCGTGGTCGCCTACGACGCGACGGAACTGGCCACGATGATGGGTCGCTCGACATCGGAGCTGCCCACGGAACTGCGGCGGCCGGCCGTGCACGCCGATGATCTCGTCGCCGTGTAGCGGCGCCGCCTGCCCTGACGCGCTCGGCCATACCCGATCACCACGAGCCGGCTGCCCGGACCGGGGCACGGCCGAGTTCGTCGGCCAGCAAGGTCAAAACCTCCGAGCAACCGCCGTCAACCTTGACCGCGGCCAGGTCGTCGCCGCGGGTGCGGCCGCGGTTGACGATGGCGATCGGCATGCCGGCTGCGGCCGCGTGGCGCACAAACCGGTAGCCGGAGAACACCGTCAGCGATGATCCCGCCACCAGCAACGCATCAGCGCTATCGATCAACGAATACGCTTGGGCAACACGGTTTTTGGGAACATTTTCGCCGAAGTAGACAATGTCGGGTTTGAGCATGCCGGCGCAGGACGGGCACTCCGGGTAGCGGAACGCGGCGGTGTCGCTGACGGCGGCATCGGCGTCCGGAGCGACAGCCAGCCCGCCCACGGCTTCGGATCGCTCGATGAATCCCGGGTTCAGCGCCTCCAGCTGGTCGGCCAGGGCCGCACGGCTGGTCAGGTAGTCGCAGCTCAGACACACCACCCGCGCGTAGCTGCCGTGCAGATTGACCACCGTGCGGCTGCCGGCCTTGGTGTGCAACAGGTCGACGTTCTGGGTGATGATCCCGCTCACTGCGCCGCAGCGCTCGAGGCGGGCCAACGCCCGATGCCCCGCGTTGGGCACCGCGGTGTCCATGTGCCGCCAGCCAACGTGGTTGCGCGCCCAGTACCGCCGCCGGAATGCCGGATCGGAGGTGAACTGGCGGATCGTCATCGGGCTGCTGGGTGGTGAATTTGGTCCGCGATAGTCCGGAATACCGGAGTCGGTGGAGATTCCGGCGCCCGTCAGCGCCACCACACGACGCCCGGCCAACAGGGCGACCAGCTCAGGCACGGCAATGTCGGGAATCCGCATGCGGTCGAGAGTAGACACCGCGGGCTCAATCCAGGCAGTGCGCCGCCCGGGTCAGCTCGGCGTCCATGTTGCGTGCCATCATCGTCAGCGCCGCCGCACCCAGATCCGCGTCGATGTGGGCGACGGCGTCCATGGGCACCACGACCGGAAAGTGGCGCACGTAGGCGTCAAGCGCGCTGTACAGGATGCACTGCTCGGTGACTTGCCCGGTGAGGATCAACCGTTTGGTGCCAAGACGCCCGAGCAGATATCCCAGTGGCGTGGAATAGAACACGCTGTGGCGGACTTTGGTGACGCTGAGGCTGCCCGCAGCCGGCACGATCGGCTCCACCAGATCTGGCCGGGCACCCTCGAGTGCCGAGCGGACGATGTCGGAGAACTCGGCGGTGAAATCGCCGTAGTTGTCGTTGACGTATACCAGGTCGACGTCGTCGCGAGTGCGCGCGCGGCGCACCACATCGGCCAGCGGCTCGCTGATCTGCGCGACATTGGAAATCAGTAGTTCGGCGTCGGGATGCCGATAGGTATTCAGCATGTCGACAACCAGCACAGCGGTATCACTCATGGACTGTGCATACCCGGTCACCGGGCAATGACAGCGGCCAGGCGAGAATGTACTGGCGATGGACTTCTACTGCGCTTACAGCCACGGATTCGTGCGTGTCGCCGCGTGCACGCACCGGACCACGATCGGCGACCCTGCGAGCAACGCCGAGTCGGTGCTGCGGTTGGCCCGCGAATGCCACGACGACGCCGTCGCGCTGGCGGTGTTTCCCGAGTTGACGCTGTCCGGCTACTCCATCGAGGACATCCTGCTGCAGGACACTCTGCTCGACGCCGTCGAAGACGCTTTGCTCGACGTCGTCGCGGCCTCCGCCAACCTGCTGCCGGTGCTGGTGGTCGGCGCGCCACTGCGCTACCGGCACCGCATCTACAACACCGCGGTCGTCATTCACCGCGGGGTTGTGCTCGGCGTCGCGCCCAAGTCGTATTTGCCCACCTACCGGGAGTTCTACGAGCAGCGCCAACTCGCGGCCGGAGACGACGAACACGGCACGATCCGTATCGGCGGCGCCCAGGTGCCGTTCGGCCCGGATCTGCTGTTCGCCGCCGCGGACCTGCCGGGTTTCGTCCTGCACGTCGAAATCTGCGAGGACATGTTCGTGCCGCTTCCGCCGAGCGCGGAGGCGGCACTGGCCGGTGCGACGGTGCTGGCCAACCTGTCCGGCAGCCCCATCACGATCGGGCGCGCCGAAGACCGCTGCCTGCTGGCGCGTTCAGCGTCAGCGCGGTGTCTGGCCGCCTACGTCTACGCTGCCGCGGGCGAAGGTGAGTCGACCACCGATCTGGCCTGGGACGGTCAGACCATGATCTGGGAGAACGGGGTACTGCTCGCCCAATCCGAACGCTTTCCCAAAGGGGAACGCCGTTCAGTCGCCGACGTCGACACCGAATTGCTGCGGTCGCAGCGGTTGCGGATGGGCACCTTCGACGACAACCGGCGTCATCACCGGGTGCTGGCAGAGTCGTTCCGGCGCATCGAGTTTCGGCTCGACCCCCCGACCGGCGATATCGGGCTGCGACGCGAGGTTGAGCGGTTTCCGTTCGTGCCGGCCGATCCGTCGCGGTTGGAACAGGACTGCTACGAGGCGTACAACATTCAGGTCGCCGGGCTCGAGCAGCGGCTGCGAGCGCTGAACTACCCGAAAATCGTGATCGGTATTTCCGGCGGGCTGGACTCCACCCACGCACTGATCGTCGCGGCCCGCGCCATGGACCGGGAAAACCGGCCGCGGAGCGACATTTTGGCGTTCACACTGCCCGGCTTTGCCACCGGGGAGCGCACGAAGGGCAACGCGATTAGGCTGGCACACGCGCTGGGAGTGACCTTTGAGGAAATCGACATCCGCGACACCGCCCAACTGATGCTCACCACCATCGATCACCCGTTTGCCCGCGGCGAGAAGGTCTACGACGTCACCTTCGAAAATGTCCAGGCCGGCTTGCGCACCGACTACCTGTTCCGGCTGGCCAACCAGCGGGGCGGCATCGTGCTCGGCACCGGTGATCTGTCCGAGCTGGCGCTGGGCTGGTCGACATACGGGGTCGGAGACCAGATGTCGCACTACAACATCAATGGTGGCGTACCGAAAACGCTGATCCAGCACCTGATCCGCTGGGTGATCTCCTCCGGCCAGTTCGACGACGAGGTCTGTGCCACACTGCAGTCCGTCCTCGACACCGAGATAACCCCTGAACTGGTGCCCCCCGGAGGGGAAGAGGAGATCCAAAGCAGCGAAGCAAAGGTCGGCCCATATGTGCTACAAGACTTTTCGCTGTTCCATGTCTTGCGTTACGGGTTTCGCCCGTCGAAGATCGCGTTTCTGGCCTACCACGCCTGGAGCGACCCCGACCGCGGCACGTGGCCGCCCGGCTTTCCCGAAGACAAGCGGCCGTCGTACTCACTGCACGATATCCGGCACTGGCTGAAGGTTTTCGTGGAGAGGTTCTACTCGTTCAGCCAATTCAAGCGTTCGGCCCTGCCGAACGGGCCCAAGGTGTCTCATGGGGGAGCGTTGTCTCCGCGCGGCGACTGGCGCGCGCCATCGGACATGTCGGCACGGGCCTGGCTCGACGAAATCGAGCGGGAGATACCTGACTCAGCGGGGTAGGCGTGTGCAGGGTTACCGCGCCGGCGGCGCCTCGGCGCGGGGTGCTTCACCGCCGCCCGGATCTGCGCACTACAAGCGACCGTCCACCCGCAGCTCAGGGTGCACCCAGTTCGGGGATCGCCGTTCGGCGAAGGCCCGGAATCCTTCGACGGCTTCGGCGCTTTCGATGCTGGCCTCCATCCCGATCCGGTCGTAGAGGCCCAGGTAGTTGTCCAGGCTGGCCTTCACGGTGCGGCGAGCTCCGGGCGCTGTCCGGCAACACTGGGCCAGCACCTCGCGCGCGGCATCCATCAACTGGTCGTGCGGCACCACCCGCGCCACCATGCCCCACTGGACCGCCTCGTCGGCCGTCAGCGTCCGGCCGGTGAACATCAGATCGCGGGTGCGGACCGGGCCGATGATGCGGGCCAGCATCTGGCTGTAATAGGTGTCGGCGATGCCGCGGTACAACTCGGGAACACGAAACGTTGCCCGGTCGCTGACCACCGCGACGTCGCTGCACATCGCGATCTGCAGTCCGCCGCCCTGGCACAGGCCGTTGACCGCACAAACCACCGGTTTGGCCGACTTCCGCAATGTGTCGAACGGCGTCACATCCATCGATAGCGCCGACCCGAACGGCATCCAGTTGTCGTCACCGCCGCCGCCGAGATCACCGCCCGGGGCGAACACGTCACCGGTTCCGGTGATCAGCAGCCCTGCCAGACCCGGGTCGGAGTTGACCCGGGTGACGGCGTAGCGGATGCCGAAGTACATCGCGGCTGTCATGGCGTTGCGCGCATGCGGGCGGTCCAGCGTCACGACCGCGAACGGACCTTCCCGGGTAAATCGCAGGTACTTCGTTCCTAACCAGTCGCCCTCGGGCGGGCGTGGGCTGCTGTCGTCGGGTGTCGGCATGGGGAGACGTTAACTCAGCCCGGGACGACGGCGTCGTCGATGGCCTCGTTCAGCGGTGCGCAGTCACCGGCCCCGGGAACCAGTGTCGCCAGGGCGCCGGCCGCGCAGGCGCGACGCAGGGCGTGGTCGACGTCACCGGACCAGCCTGCGGCCAGCACCCCGGCGAATACATCGCCGGCCCCGGCGGTGTCCACCGGTTCGACCGTCGGTGCGGGCACCGCCAGGTTGGTGTGCCCGCTGACATAAGACGCCCCACGTGCTCCGCGGGTGATCACCAAATGCGGGACCGGCCAATGCCACTGCGCCGCCTCGGATTCGTTGACCACGACGACGTCGGTCAGCCCGGCAAGTTCGGCCAGGTCCGTGGCTGGCGGTGACGCGTTGAGCATGACGACGGCGCCGGCCGAACGGGCCACCCTGGCCGCGGCGACCGCCGCGGTCACCGGAATCTCCAACTGCAGCAACAACACATCGCAATCGGCGACGACAGCGCGTGCGTCAGAGGAGTCCAGCGTGAGTCGGCCGTTGGCGCCGGGTGCAACGACGATCGTGTTCTCACCCGCGGAATCGACCAAAATCGCCGCGTGACCACTTGGTCCAGCGATCACGATCAGCCCGGTAATGTCCACGCCGTTGGAGACGAGGTGTTCGCGCAGCCGCTCACCCACCGGGTCGGTGCCTACTGCGCCGACGAACTGCACCCTGGCGCCGGCCCGCGCCGCGGCCACCGCCTGGTTGGCGCCCTTGCCGCCGGGTTGGGATCGCATCGACGCGGCCAACACGGTTTCGCCCGGGCGCGGTAACGCGTCGACGTCGAACACGGTGTCCAGATTGACGCTGCCTACCACGCATACCCGTGTCGTCATGGCCCAAACGGTAAGCGAGTCGGCTGGCCTTGCGGATCCCCTAATGGCTATCCCCGCGATGGTCGGGCGCTCTGCGTTGGGTGGCCTCAGCGGCCGATACAGCTAAGGCAAACCTCGGCAAACGCCATTTTCGCCGTGTCTTCACGCTAGTCTGCTGGGTGATCGGCGCTTCGTGGGGCGCGCCAGCGAAAGGAAGCCGATTGACCTCAGAGCAGCCCACAGAACCGGTGTCGCAGGATCAACCCGTCCGCTCCCCGAAACGGAGAATCCGGCCGCCGATGCTCTCCTTGCTGAGCATCCAGTCCAAAGTCATGGTGATGCTGCTGCTTTCGAGCATCGTGTCGGTGGCGGTGATCGGCATGATCGGGTTCGAATCGGGCCGCGGCGCCCTGCGCAACGCGGTCTCGCAGCGGTTGCTGGAGCTGCGCGACTCGCAGACGCGGGCCGTTGCGGCCTTGTTTGCCGACTTGGCGAATTCGTTGATCGTCTACAGCCGCGACCCGACCACGGTCGATGCGGTGCGGGCATTCACAGCGGGCTTCGACCAATTGGCCAACGCGACCATCTCTCCAGCCGAGGAGCAGGCGCTCAGGAACTACTACAACAACGAAGTCATCAAGCCGACCGACCGGGTGACCGGCAGCGATCTGGATATCAACCTGCTGCTGCCACATTCGAGCGCACAGAAGTATCTGCAGGCGCACTACACCGCGCCATTTCGGTCGAACACCGAATCGAGAAAGGTTGACGACGCTGGCGACGGCAGCGCCTGGTCGGCCGCTAACGCCCGCTTCAGCAGTTTCTTCCGGGAAATCGTCACCCGATTCGACTACGCGGACGGACTGCTGCTGGATACGAACGGCAACGTTGTCTACTGCGTGAACAAAGACGCCGATCTGGGGACCAACATCTTGACTGGGCCATATCGCCAATCCAATCTACGGGTGGCGTACGAAAAAGCACTGGGCGCCAATGACATTGACTTCGTTTGGATCACCGACTTTGAGCCGTATCAAGCGCAACAGGACTCACCCACTGCATGGTTGGTGTCGCCGGTCGGCACCCAAGACAAGGTCGAAGGAGTGCTGGCTTTACCGTTGCCGATTGCGAAGATCAACGCCATCATGACCGCGAACAAGAACTGGCTAGCGGCCGGGATGGGCGCGACAACCGAAACGTATCTGGCCGGTCCGGACATGTTGATGCGATCTGATTCCCGGCTCTTCATCGAAGATCCCAAGGCATACCAGCGTGAGGCTGTGGCAGCAGGCACTCCGCGCGACGTCGTGAACAAGGCAGTCCAGTTGGGCACCACAACGCTGGTGCAGCCCGTCGACACCGCCGGTCTTCGCGCGGCACAGCGCGGACAAAACGGTGTCATCGGCGATACCGACTACACGGGCAACCGGGAACTTGAGGCTTATGGCCCCTTGAGCGTGCCGAACTCAGACCTGCATTGGTCCATCCTTGCGACCAGGGACAACTCCGAGGCCCTGGTTCCGATCGCGTCATTTACCAAGACCATTGTATTAGCCACTACGGCAATCATTTTCGTCATTTGCGTGGCGGCGATGCTGCTTGCCCAGCTATTTGTGCGCCCGATTCGGCGGCTGGAAGAGGGAACCAGGAAGATCAGCGGCGGCGACTATGAGGTCACCGTCCCGGCGACTTCGCGCGACGAAATCGGGGACCTGACCAAGGCGTTCAATGAGATGAGCCGGAATCTTCAGATCAAAGAGGAGTTGCTCAACGAGCAACGAAAGGAAAACGACCGCCTGTTGCTGTCTTTGATGCCCGCGCAAGTTGCGCAGCGATACCGGGGCGGAGAGCAGACCATCGCCGAAGAGCACCAGGACGTCAGTGTGATCTTCGCCGACATCGTGGGATTCGACGAGATTTCGAACGACGTGCCGTCCGATATGTTGGTGCGAGGTGTCGACGCGCTGCTCCGACAGTTCGACTCAGCAGCCGAATCCCTTGGCGTCGAGCGAATTCGCACACTCCACAACGGGTACCTTGCCAGCTGCGGCGTCAACACCCCTCGATTGGACAATGTGCACCGGACGGTCGATTTCGCGGTCGAAATGCGGCGCATCGTCGAACGGTTCAGCAACCAAACCGGCTATGATCTGAGCCTTCGGGCCGGCATCACGACGGGAAGAGTCGTCAGCGGGCTGGTAGGAAGATCCAGCGTCGTCTACGACATGTGGGGTGCCGCGGTAAGCCTGGCTTACCAGATGCACAGTGGATCACCGCAACCCGGAATCTACGTCACGGCGCAGGTATACGAAGTGATGCGCGACATTCGGCAGTTCACGCCGGCCGGCACTATCTCGGTCGGTGAAGCAGAGCAGCCCATCTGGCGGTTGTCGGAGCGGGAATGAACGTATTCGACTCGCCGTGGTTTTACTGGGCGCTCGCGGTGTCGATCGGATTGCCCGTCTGTCTCATCGTTCTCACCGAGTGGCATCAGACGCTGGCCCACAAGAAAAGTCATCTGGCCAAGCCGGTCCACTTGCTGCGCACCTATGTCGTGCCACTGGGCGCGCTATTGCTCCTGCTCGTCAAAGCCACCCAGGTCGATGCCCGCGACGTTTCAGTGCGCGTCCTGGCAACGGCATTCGGTTTCGTGGTGCTGGTGCTGGTGCTCTCCGGTCTCAACGCCACCCTGTTTCAAAGTGCGCCGCAAGGTTCGTGGCGCGACCGGTTACCAGCCATATTCGTCGACGTCGCCCGGTTCCTGCTGATCGGGGTGGGGCTGGCGCTCATCTTGTCTTATTTCTGGGGCGTCCGCATCGCAGGCTTGTTCACCGCGCTGGGTGTGACGTCGGTGGTCATCGGCCTGATGCTGCAGAACTCAGTCGGCCAGATCGTGTCAGGTCTTTTCATGCTGCTCGAACAGCCGTTCCGGATCGGCGATTGGCTGGACACGCCCGCGGCACGGGGACGAATCGTCGAAGCGAATTGGCGCGCTGTCCACATCGAAACCGGCAAGGGGCTACAGATCACACCGAACTCGGTGCTGGCCACCACGTCGTTCACGAACCTCAGCCGCCCGGCCGGTGCCCACAAACTCGCTGTGACGACGGTGTTTTCGCTCGCTGACCCACCGGACCGGGTGTGCGCGATGCTGTCCCGCGTTGCCAGTGCGCTTCCACAGGTGCGGGAGGGCAGCGCGGTTACATCGGTGCCCATCGGTAGCGCCTCCGACAACACGGCGCGCTGTTGCCAATATCGCACCACAATCGGTCTGAACTCTCCCGCCGACGACAGTGCGGTGCAAGCCACCTTCTTGCGGTGGATTTGGTATGCGTCGCGGCGGGAGGGGCTTCACCTCGACGGCGCCGATGACAACATCTCGACGACCGAACGCGTGGAGAAAGCCTTACATACGGTGGTGGCGCCGGCATTGCGCCTGACCCCAACCGACGAACAGTCTCTGGTTCCCTACGCGAAAGTGGTCCGCTATGGTGCCGGCGAGATTGTTCAGCGCGCTGGCGAAGTGCCTGCCGGTATGGCGTTTTTGATGCAGGGCAGTGTTCGGCTGTCCGTGACCGGTCAAGACGGGTCCACCACCGAGGTAGGGACCTTGGACGAGGGCTCCTTCGTCGGCCTGACAGCGTTGACGCGGCAGCCGAACCTCTCCGATGCCTACGCCTTGGACGAGGTGACCGCGCTCGAGATCGATCGCGACCATCTCGAACGTCTGGTGATGGACAAGCCGTTACTCCTGCAGGAGTTCGGCCGCATTCTCGACGAGCGGCGAAGCCAAGTATCGCGGTTGGGAGGCCGTGAGCGGTCGAACATCCCGGGATCGTAGGCCGCCCATGTCGACATGTGGCCGCTGAATTCGGCCAGCACAATCAACGCGGCGGCTTTGTCGCATGCTCGCATGGCGTTGAGCGGTCGCCCCGCAGAAGGCGACGTGTTCGCCGGATACCTCCCTGAAGGGCCGAGCTTCGCCTTCCAGGAACCGCCGCCGGCAGTGGCGGCTCCGCTGAACGTCGAGGGCATTCGCCGCCACCAGATCGCGCCGGCCGCGGGCCGCGCCACGGGCTCGCGCAGTGGTCGCCGCGGCCAATGCGCTGGGCACCGCCGCCGGCTGACACGGCTATTTTTCGGGTTTGTGATCACGGGTCGGCATCGCGATCTGGGTCGACGTCTGCAGGACCAAGACCTGGCCGAACATCGTTGCCGACACCCGCGCGGCGATGCTTAAGCAATCTCGCCCGCCATTTGGAGCCCCGCCCGGCTCGGGGTGTCGCCGCCCACCATTGGCGGACCGATACGCTGGGGTAATGAGTCTGCACGCTCCGTCGCGCCACGACTTGCGTCAAGAAGTCCATGACGCCGCGCGCCGGGCCCGTGTCGCCGCGCGCGCCCTGGCCTCGCTGCCCACCGCGGTGAAGAACCAAGCGCTGCACGCAGCCGCCGACGCGATCATCGCCCACGTCGATAAGATCCTGGCCGCCAACGCCGAAGACCTCAATGCCGCCCGCGACGCAAACACCCCGACGGCGATGCTCGACCGGCTGGCCCTCAACCCGCAACGCGTTGACGGGATCGCCGCCGGCCTGCGTCAGGTGGCCGGTCTGCCCGATCCGGTCGGTGAAGTGCTGCGCGGCTACACGTTGCCCAACGGGCTGCACTTGCGCCAGCAGCGGGTCCCGCTCGGCGTGGTCGGCATGGTCTACGAGGGCCGTCCCAATGTGACCGTCGACGCGTTCGGGCTGGCGCTGAAGTCAGGCAACGCGGCGCTGCTGCGCGGCAGCTCCTCGGCGGACCGGTCCAACGCGGCGTTGGTGGAGGTGCTGCGCGACGCACTGGTCAAAGAAGACCTGCCCATCGACGCGGTGCAGTTGCTGGACAGCTCGGACCGCGCGACCGTCACCCACCTCATCCAGGCACGCGGGCTGGTCGACGTGGTGATCCCGCGCGGGGGAGCGGGCCTCATCGACGCGGTGGTGCGCGACGCCCAGGTGCCGACCATCGAAACCGGCGTCGGCAACTGCCACGTGTATGTGCACGAAGCCGCCGACCTCAACGTCGCCGAACGGGTGTTGCTGAACTCCAAGACCCGCCGGCCCAGCGTGTGCAACGCCGCCGAAACGTTGCTGGTCGACGTGGCGATCGCCGATCGCGCGATGCCGCGGCTGGTGGGCGCGTTGCAGGACGCCGGGGTGACCGTGCACCTCGACCCGGACGAGGCTGACCTGCGTCGGGAGTTTTTGTCGATGGACATTGCGGTGGCGGTGGTCGACGGTGTCGACGCTGCGATCGCCCACATCAACGAATACGGCACCGGACACACCGAAGCCATCGTGACTACGAATTTAGCTGCGGCACAACGGTTTACTGAAGGAGTCGATTCGGCTGCAGTGATGGTCAACGCGTCGACGGCGTTCACCGACGGCGAGCAGTTCGGGTTCGGCGCCGAGATCGGCATCTCCACCCAGAAGCTGCATGCTCGCGGCCCGATGGGGCTGCCCGAATTGACCTCAACCAAGTGGATCGTCTGGGGAGACGGTCACACCCGACCCGCCTAGGAGAAGCGCCAGTGACCGTTCCCGCACGTCCTATTCCGCTGTTCGCCGACATCGACGACGTCGCGCGCCGGCTGGCCGACACCGGCTACCTGCCCGACACCGCGACCGCGACCGCGGTGTTCCTCGCCGACCGGCTCGGTAAGCCGTTGCTGGTCGAAGGACCCGCCGGGGTCGGAAAGACCGAGCTGGCCCGCGCCGTCGCGCAAGCCACTGGGTCCGGGCTGGTGCGTCTGCAGTGCTACGAAGGCGTCGACGAGGCCCGCGCCCTCTACGAGTGGAACCATGCCAAGCAGATTCTGCGTATCCAAGCCGGTTCCGGCGACTGGGAGGCGACCAAAGCCGACGTGTTCAGCGAGGAGTTCCTGCTGACCCGCCCGCTGCTGACCGCGATCCGGCGCACCGAGCCCACAGTGCT
>Ga0070737_10003956_pt1 | contig 15312 bp, 14 predicted proteins | sample Coa_R1_10_FD_66438 | JGI IMG/M metagenome (GOLD analysis project Ga0070737, IMG submission 66438) | Surface soil microbial communities from Centralia Pennsylvania, which are recovering from an underground coalmine fire - Coalmine... | ecosystem: Environmental > Terrestrial > Soil > Unclassified...
GGTATGGGCGAGCCTTCGTTGGCCACCTGCGGAGCGCGGTTTAAAGGCAATGCCTGAGTCACGTTCGTATGTGTGGTGTTCGCAATCGGGAGCGAGTTGACGGTGGCGCACGCTACACCCGCGAAAATTAACGTAGCAAGAGCAACAAGCAGGGTATTTTTCATACAAGTCTCCTTTTTTCACATGACCCGAAGTTAGGTTTAGAAACGTTCGCCCGGCGAACTGGTATGGTCCGTGGGCACGGGAGCTAGAACCATCGGACAGGGCGAGGCGCCCTCCCCGACGACGGCGATAGAACCACGCGGATTCATCCAATCTGCACCACTGATAGCGCTGAGGGCTCCAGCCAATGCGAGCGCGGCGATGGGGGCAAAGAAAAGCTTCTTGAGATTTTTCATAAGAACGGCCTCCGAATTTCAATCTGGAGCAGGTAGGCAACCCGGCTTTGCTTGTGCTTGCCCACGTCGGCTCCGCACCTCAGCCTACGTACGAAATTTATTTGGATAGACCACTTAGTTGCTATGGACTTGCTCTCCATTCGGCAGGACAACCCGATTAGAAAGCAGCCGCAGATGTAGGTGCCAGTTACAAAACAGTAACTACACGCGTCTAAGTTGCGGCCAGCAACCTCTGGCAGAAGAATTCTCGGCGCATGCCAAGAGGGGATACAATAATCCGTTTCGCATTATAGACAAACAGAGATATTGCGCCAGTGGAATTTTGGACTGACACGAACGGAGGTACATGTACCAACGAGGTTGCTACACTAAAGTGCCGGAGCAGGTGGCAACCGGAATAGTCAATTCCGCAAGGTTACGTTTCGCGAATGCAGCCGGCCCCCGGCATATTGGTGTTTTCCGATTTCGTATTCGCAATCTCCATTGCAACGACACAGGGTTCCACAGAAAACCAGCTTTGCCGCTTGATCTAACTCACGATTTCACCCGTCATTCACCGCTTTCGTGTAAGGTGAACAGGGCATAAATTTTATTTCAGGAGGACGACATGCAACGTACAGCCAGCGCTCACTGGTCGGGTGGGCTGAAGGACGGGAAGGGAACGGTCTCGACGCAGAGCGGTGTGCTCAACCAGACACAGTATTCCTTCAGCACACGCTTCGAGAATGGGATCGGGACAAATCCGGAAGAACTCATCGCCGCGGCCCATGCGGGATGTTTCACCATGGCCCTGTCGGCACAATTGGGAGAAGCCGGCATGACCGCCGAAAGCATCGACACCACCGCCAGACTGACTCTGGACAAGACGGACGCAGGCTTCACCATCACGGCCGTTCATCTGGACGTAAAAGCCAGGATTCCCGGCGCCGACAAAGCCAAGTTCCAGCAAGCCGCGCAGAATGCCGAGAAGGGATGCCCAGTCTCGCGTGTGCTAAAGGCCGCGATCACGATGGAAGCACAACTGGTCTCGTAAACGTGAAGCTCGAAAGCTGTGCCGGATTTGCGGCGCAGCCCGTCGTGTACCTTGGGGGCTGGAGCTCGGCACATTCTCAGACTCGAAGGATGCGGGTCAACTCTGGGAGCGTAGAATCTCACGGATCTCCCGGTTAATGCGGGCGGCATCCTGCGATGCCTTGTCGATCAGCTCCAGCCACTTTTTATTGCTCTCGTCCAGTTTGGCCTGGGCCAGAAGATACGACGCCTGCATGATCGTTTCAATGTAATTGCTGAGGTCGTGTGACAAGCTGCGCAGCTTCAGCACCGTCTCGCTCTGCAATTTCTTGACTTCCTCCGATGCTGTACGAACCACGTTTTCCTCTCCTGCCACTTACTCTCTGCTGACCGCCGGGACAATTCCTACCCGAAGGTTGGACGCAAAATTTCCCGTCGGCGTTGTTTCCCCGGCGCAAAGTGCCGTCGGACACATTAGCACAACTTGAGGGTTGCCGATCAGACTGCTGAGTTGGTCCTTCCCTGCCCCCATTTCCGCGGAACGCCAAGACTGATATGATGGCGGCAATAGGCCGCGCAGCAGGTTTTCTTCCCATGGGTCGAATGCGCCTGAAAACTAAGCTGGTGCTCTCCATCAGCGGCATGGTGGTTACGGTCGTTGCCGTATTTTCCTACTTCTATGTATCGCACCTGGTGCGCCAGCGCATAGCCGACGCTTACGCGAGCGCCGACTTTGTCGCCAAGGAGATCCGCGAAAGCGCAGGCGAGGCCAGCCAGATTGATTTGGGCAGCGCATTCGTCGATGCGAGCGACCCCGAACAGGTGAAGCAGGTGCTGGACGAGGCGCTGCGGACCGACAAGGGACTGAACACTCTGCTGCAGTCGGTGGTGGGTTATTCGCCGATCATCTCCGATGCGGCCATTGCCGACGTCAACGGCCGGGCCATCGTACACACCGACCCCGGCGCGATCGGTACGTTGCTGGAGCAGCGCGAGGATTTTCGCGTGGTCCGCAACGGCAGTTTCCTGCAGCAGATCAAGGCCGTGTTTGGCGCGCCGCGTGTGTATAACGTGTATCTTCCCATTCAGCGTGAGGACCAGCCCTTTGGCGATATCCGGGTGGGGATTTCGACCGTCTTTCTGCAGAGCGAAGTCCGCCCGCAGTTGCGCCGCGCACTGATCTTCTCCCTGCTCGCCATTCTGCTTTCACTGGCCTTCGCGGCCGGCGTCTCCAACATTGCACTCCGTCCCCTGGAGGCGATCAGCCGCCGGCTCGATCAGATGACCGCCGGCGTGCCCGATAGCGCGATAGATCACGACCCCCGGCGCACAGACGAATATGGTCTGGTGAACACCAAGATCGACCGCCTGGGACGGCAGATTCGAGACGTCAAGGAAGTGTTCAGTGCGCTGAAAGAGAACCTTGACCAGATCATGGGCACGCTTCAGGACGGACTGGTGCTCTTCACGCGCGACACCCGGGTGGTGCTGGTGAGCGCCTCGGCGGAGCGTTTCGTCGGCCGCCCGCGCGGAGACATCCTGGGCAACACGGTGGAAGGCGTATTCAGCGATGCCAACCTGCTGGGCCGCATTGTCCTGGATGCGTTTGCTCTGCACCAGCCGATCCCGCAGCGCGAAATCGAGCTGGAGAACGGCCACCGCATTCAGATCGCCCTCGACTTCATTGCCGAGCGCGGCGAGCGGATCGGCGCCCTGCTGACGATGCGCGACGCCGAGTCGGTCCGGCGCATCGAAAATGAAATCGAGCTCTCGCGCCGCCTGGCGGCCATCGGCCGGCTCACCTCCGGCGTGGCCCACGAGGTCAAGAACCCGATCAATGCTATTGTGGTGCACCTGGAATTGCTGCGCGAAAAGATGCGCGAGATCGATCCCGATACCCGCCGCCACATGGACATCATCGGGCGCGAGATCCATCGCCTCGACCGGGTGGTGCAGATGCTGGTGGATTTCAACCGTCCGGTGGAATTGCGGCTCAGCGATTTCGACCTGCGACGGGTGATCGAAGACGTAGCCTTGCTGGCGTCGCCCGAAGCGGCACAGCAGGGCGTTAAGGTCGAGACCCAACTGACGACAGCACCGCTGCTGGTGCGGGCCGACGGCGACTTGATCCGGCAGGCGCTGTTAAACGTCGTCCTCAACGGAGTGCAGGCCATGAGCCGCGGAGGCGTGCTCAGCATTGTTGCCCGGCAGCAGGACAGCGCCGCTGCCATTGAGGTCCGTGACCAGGGAACAGGCATACCACCCGAGCTGCGCGATAAGGTCTTCAACTTGTATTTCACCACCAAGAAAACCGGCAGCGGCATCGGCTTGGCCATGACCTATCGCGTCTTGCAACTTCACAACGGGACCTTGGACTTTGTCACGGAAGTGGGCAAGGGAACGACGTTCCGGCTCACTCTGCCCTTGGCGGAAGCGAGAGAAAACGAAATGGCCGAAGTCACAACACGAATGTGAAACTTGCTCCACGGCAATTTGGTAGCCAGTGAGAGGTCACTGCATTTTTACGTTATTCGTGGTTATCATGACGCAATGGTCGCCGGGGCTGGCTTTGCCATTTGAGCCGGCTGAGGCAAAGGCGACCGCACCCTGGCAGAAGTCCACATGAATCCTGGCCGCCAACTCGTCATCCTTCTGATGGCATTGGGTTTGCTGTTCACGGCGGGTTGCGCCAAGCGAGCGCCGCAGCTTCCCAGTCAGGCGAAGGCCCCGGCTGAGCCCATTCCTTCCACATTGCCCGCCGAGATTTCGGAGGTGACACCACCCCCTCCGCCGCCCCCTACCGGGCGCGAAGCACCTCCTCCGGAGCGGCCGAAGCCGAAGGCGGAGCCCCATCACCGGCGCCGGCGTCCGCAGCCTGCGGTCAACGCCCAGAACAATTCGTCCAGTTCCAACAATGGCAACACCACTATCGCGGCGGCCCATCCGCCGGCCAATCCGGCCGCCGATATGGCGATTGGCGCTGACGTAAGCAGTGCGCAATTGTTCCATCAAAAGCAGACCACGGCGGAATTGCTCGAGGAGACGGAGAAGTCCCTGAACGGGCTAAACCGCACGCTCTCGCATGAAGAAGAGGAAATCGTCGCCCAAATCCGGTCGTATATGACGCAGTCGCTCAACGCCACCAAGGAAGGCGATTTCGAGCGTGCCTACAACCTCGCGACCAAGGCCCACCTGCTGTCGGCAGCGCTCGTCAAGAAATAGCCATTGCCTCGCTACATCGCAATCGCCAATCCGGCAAGTGCGGGGCAAGGTTTCCGCTTTCATTCCCTGCTCGCCTACTTCCGCCCTTCCCGCTTTTGTGCGACGACCAGGCCACGCGGCGTTGGTAGCATCACGACCGAGATCAGGCCCTCGCGCTCCAGCTTAAGTGCGGCCTCACGTACCTGTTTCAAATGCGAGCTGGCGTCGTGCATCAGGATGAGCCCGAAGGGCGAAATTTGCGGCAGGTAGCGACGTACTTCCTGCTCGCGGACGGGCATGTCGCTGTCGCTGAAGAAAAGATCAATCGTGCCCTCGACCTGCATCTCCAGGCTGGAGTCGCGGCGCAGCTCGATGAGATCGCAAAGGTCCGAGGCTTCGATCTTCTGCTTCGCCACCGCAAAGACCTTGTCATCACATTCGCAACTGATGATCCGCCCAAAGCCGTTCAGCCGCAGCCCTTCGGCAATCCACAGCGTGCTGACCCCCATAAAGGCTCCGGTTTCTACCACCAGCTCGGGCTTGACAGTGGTGACGAGGGTGCGCAGGAACTCCAGCACCTCGACCTCGGCGGTCATCGAGTCATACATGCTCCAGCGCTCTGGATGCGGGCACTCGGGAGTGGGGCGATGGTATTCGGGGACGAGTTTACCGGCGCGCTCGATGGCCTCGCGCAGGATGCGGTGCTCTTGTTTCTCCTTGCGGAAGAGGCGGCGAAAACTCAACGGACTCCTTTCTCGGGACAAGGCTGCGCTTTCAGTATATGGGAGAGTTTGAGCGGCGGGTGCTCCGCTCAGCGTGACCCATCAGAGAAAAATCAGCGCAGCGATGATGCGCGCCGGTCAACTAGGCCTGTCGGCTTCCTGAACGGCGCTCCAGCGGAGGGACCGGCAGTGGCGGCAGCGCGTCGGCTGCGATCTGGAGTGGGGTGCGGGGAGCGTCATGCAGCAGGAAGTCGCACAGCACGCGGTTAAACTCGTCGGGCACCTCCTCGTAGGGCATGTGGCCCGCTCCCGGAAACATCACCAGTGCGCTGTTCTTCAACTGCCGCTGCAGTTGATGAATGGAAGAGGGATAGACAGCGCGGTCGCGCGAGCCCCACAACAACAGTGTGGGAAAGCCGGCGATTGTGTGCAGCGCCTGCCTGATATCTTCCAGATCTTCGTGCCACGAGCGCAGAATGCGCAGCAGGTGCTCAAAGCTCCCCGGCGGATCGAGCCCGGCCGTGTAGCCTTCAAATGTTCCCGGAGCGATGCGCGCCGGGTCGCCGTACAAGGCCTTGAAGTAGCGCTTGGCGATGAGCCGCATTCGCGGTTGAACGTGCACAACGTAGAGCCCGCCCAACGTGGTCGCCAGCAGACGGGTGAGGACCTTTCCGTGGCTCGACCAGGGATTGATGGGCGAGACCAGCACCAACCGGCGCAGCCGATGCAATTGGTCGTTGCGCGCGGCCAGAGCGGCCAGAAGGATGCTCAGCCCGCCGCCGCGCGAGGAGCCGACCACGTCAGCGTTCTCGATCCCGAAGCGCTCCATGAAGTGGAGGACCCCGGCGGCATCGCCCGCGAGCGACCACCCATCAACGGAAGGACGTTGGGAAAAACCGCAGCCCGGCAAATCCATGGCATAAACGGAAAAGTACCGCGACAGCGGCGCCAGGTTGAATCGCCAGGAAAACGAGTAGCCCATGAAACCATGAATCAGCAACAGCGGCGGGCCGGAGCCGGCAACCCAGTAGCGCCAGTTCACTCCATCCAGAGTGACCCAACGCTCTTCGCCGCCGGCGATTCGCGCAACAGGAGGAACGTCACCGAGCTGTCCTGCCTCCAAGCCCTTCGTCATGGTGTAACCCACACGCTCCCGGCCTGTATCTGTCCTATTGATATCGCCTCTGGAGCTTTAGGGGGTGGAACTACCCCGTTTTTTCACTCCACGAAAACTAGGGTATCACTGCGCTCGGAACCAGGTTGCGATTCAATTTGCTCCCGGCGTGAACCTGACCTCTGGTGCGATCTGCGCCGCGGAGGGTAGACTTAATGCCGCCGTTAGCCGTCTTAAGCCAGAGGAAAAGGTCTTCCTCGATACCGTCGGCGGCTGTGGTTGGGACGTCACAGGCATCGTCATGCGCGCACAAATCAAGCTGGGCCGAATTGCCGGCATCGCAATCGGGCTGCACTATAGTTGGTTCATCATCGCTCTGCTGATCACGCTGTCGCTGACCGGACATTTTCACGCCGTCATGCCGCAGTGGAGCGACGCTGTAGTGTGGTCGATTTCGGTCATCACCTCTGTTTTGTTTTTTGTGTCCCTGCTGGCGCATGAGCTGGCGCACTCCCTGCTGGCGAAGGCCAAGGGCTTGAAGGTGCGGGCCATTACGCTGTTCGCCTTGGGCGGCGTCTCGCAGATTGAGACCGAGGCGCCGGACGCGAAAACGGAATTTTGGGTGGCTATTGTCGGCCCGCTTTCCAGCTTCGCCATTGGGCTGGTGTGCCTCCTGTTGGCGTACGTCACGGGCTGGACGACGGGTGCGGAAGCCCGCACTCCGCTCACTGCAGTGCTGCTCTGGCTTGGCTACATCAATGTCATCCTGGGCGCCTTCAATCTGGTCCCGGGCTACCCGCTGGACGGCGGCCGGGTGTTGCGTGCGGTGATTTGGTTCTTCAACCAGAATGCTGTACGCGCCACTCAATTGGCGGCCCGCGTGGGGCAGGGTGTGGCGTTTCTTTTCATTCTGCTGGGGCTTTTCCAGTTCTTTGTGGGGAAGAACTTTGGCGGATTGTGGCTGGCGTTCATCGGGTGGTTCCTGCTGGACGCCTCGCGCAGCAGCTACACCCAGGTGGAACTTACGGAGGCGCTGCGCGGTCAAAGGGTGGCCGACATGATGGACCATGATTGTCCTACAATTGAATCCCATCTGAGCTTGCAGGATTTCGTGCATGAATATCTGCTGCGCAGCGGACGCCGGTGTTATGTGGTGGTGCAGGACGATCGCCTGGTGGGGCTCATCACCCCTGCCGACGTCAAGCACGTTGATCCCGAGAGCTGGCCGCAGACCAGCGTGCAGAGCGTGATGCGGCGGGCGGCCGACCTGCGCATGGTGGCCCCCGATACTCCTGTTATGCAAGCGCTGGAGATCATGACGCGCGAGGACATCAACCAGTTGCCGGTGGTCTCCCAGGGCCGGTTGCAGGGAATTTTCTCGCGCAGCAGCCTGATGGGGTTTCTGCGCAATCGTACGGAGTTGTTGAAACGTTGAGAGCAATTGGCTGAACGTGAAGAACAGAAAGGTGGAGGACGCAAGAATGTCGTTTCGCAGTCGGAAGAGGGACAGTCGTGCCGCATACTGGATCGCAGGCCTGTTGGTAGCCGCATTTGTGGTGGTGATTGCCGCCCGCTTGCCGGTCACGGCCGCACAAGCCCCGCAGACGGGCATCTACGAACAACCCAAAGGCAATGCTGCGCTCGTGGCCCGGGGCAAGTACATCGTGGAGGACGTGGCGATGTGCGGCACCTGCCACACCCCCCGCAAAGCCGACGGCCAACTGGATTATTCCCGTTGGCTGGCCGGCGCGCCGGTGCCCTACGTCTCGTCCCGCCCCGTCTCTGACTGGCCCCAGATTGCGCCGCGCCTGGCCGGCCTGCCGCCCACCAGCGATGCAGGAATGATTACCCTGCTCACCACCGCCGTCTGGACCGACGGCAAGCAACTGCGCGATCCCATGCCGAAGTTTCACATGACGCGCGAGGATGCGCAGGCGGTGCTGGCATATTTGAAGTCTCTGTAGAGCATCGAATGTACCCTCGCTCGGTTCGTGGCCGGGACGGGCTGGTCCAAGCGGCTGACCATCCAGCGCCCCAATCCGCATGATCCTTGCCGGCCTTGGCCGGCCCTTAGCTTGCCGGCGACAAGCCGCACAGCGTGTCGTTTATTATCAGAGGAGCACGTAGGGGTGAGCTCAATGGGGTCTGCAACGGAAAACCCAGCCGCGAGGCTCGACAACGACGAGGTCTTGCGCTACTCGCGCCACCTCCTCCTGCCCGAGGTCGGCATGGAGGGGCAGCTCAAGCTGAAGCAAGCCCGGGTGCTGTGCGTTGGCGCCGGCGGTCTAGGGTCTCCCTTGGTGCTTTACCTTGCCGCAGCGGGCGTCGGAACGCTTGGCATCGTCGATTTCGACATAGTCGATCTCACAAACTTGCAGCGCCAGATTTTGCATGGAACGGATGACGTTGGCCGCAAGAAGCTGGACTCGGCGGCGGAGAGCATTGCCGCGATCAATCCCAACGTCAATGTTCGCAAATTTGAAACGCGCCTGACGAGCGCCAATGCGCTGGAGATTGTTCGCCAGTTCGACGTCATCGCCGATGGCACCGACAACTTTGCCACCCGCTATCTGGTCAACGATGCTTGCGTGCTCGCCGGCAAGCCCAACGTTTACGGCTCGATCTTTCGCTTCGAAGGCCAGGCCAGCGTCTTTGCCGCCAAGGATGGCCCATGCTATCGCTGCCTGTATCCCGAGCCGCCACCGCCGGGTGCGGTGCCGTCGTGTGCCGAAGGCGGCGTGCTGGGAATTTTGCCGGGGCTGGTCGGCCTCATCCAGGCGACGGAAACCATCAAGCTGATTCTCGGTGCCGGCGAATCGCTCGTTGGACGCCTGTTGCTGGTAGACGCGCTCGCCATGCGCTTCCGCGAGCTGAAACTGCGCAAGAATCCCGACTGCCCCGTCTGCGGCGAACATCCCACCGTGACGCAGTTGATCGATTACGAGCAGTTCTGCGGGGTCCGCGGCGGAGAAAACCCCGCGGCTGCCGCTCCCCAGGACATGATGCCGGAGGAACTGAAACAGCGCCTGGACGCCGGCGACGAACTACTTGTGCTCGACGTGCGTGAGCCTCACGAATACCGGATTTGCAACCTCGGCGGATATCTGATTCCGCTCCGTGATCTGCCCTGGCGCATTGATGAGCTCGACGCTTCCCGCGAGATCGTCGTCCACTGCAAGATGGGAGGACGCAGCGCCAAAGCGGTGGACTTCCTGAAGCAGGCGGGGTTTACCAAGGTGCGCAACCTCGCCGGCGGCATCGACGCCTGGGCCGAGCGCATCGATCCCACCATGCCGAAGTACTGAAAAGCAGCAATTCGCAAACCGCAATTCACCACTTTAGAAGGATCTTGGGCCCACTTTGCCATTAACGGGGTGCCGCCGTGCTTCGGTGCGGCGGCGCACTTCCCGGTTGTTAAATCTTCCTATAAAATCCCCATTCGGAAATCAGTGTGCGTCCGCCAAGCTCAGCCTCCTTAACGTCGTCCATATGTCGGGTGCAAGCGATTGCCAATTTGCACAAAGCGCTCTCGGCGTTCTCGCGGCGTGGTCTCCGGTCGCACTGAGACGAGGCTCACCAGCGCCCTCTTCGTACGACCTGATGGGCATAGGGATCGGCCGCCGTGCGTGTTAAAATTTGCTTGAAATGCGCTGCGAGAGAAGTGTGTCTTGATCGAGATAGCGCCGTCCATTCTGTCCGCCGATTTCGCCCGCCTGGCGGAAGATGCCCAGGCTGCGCTGCGCGGCGGCGCCACGCTCCTGCATGTGGACGTGATGGACGGTCATTTTGTGCCCAATATCACCATTGGCCCGCCGGTGGTCGCCTCGCTGCGAAAAGCGGTGGAGGTCCCCCTCGATTGTCACTTGATGATCGAAAACTGCGACCAGTACATTCCGGCTTTCGCCGATGCCGGCGCCAATTGGGTTACCGTACACCAGGAAGCATGCGTCCATCTGAATCGCAGCCTGGAGCTGATTCGCAGCCATGGCATGCGTCCGGGGGTGGCGATCAATCCGGCAACTCCGGTGCAAACTCTGGGCGAGGTGCTGGACATCGTCGACCACGTGCTGGTGATGTCGGTCAATCCCGGCTTCGGCGGCCAGAGTTTTATCCCCGGCGCATTGGAAAAGGTCCGCAAGCTGGCGACCATGCGCACCGCCAAGGGCGTGGATTTTCGCATCGAGATCGACGGCGGTATCGACCTGGACACGATTGGGGCTGCGGTCCGCGCGGGAGCGGAGATTTTCGTGGCCGGCAGTCATATTTTTGGCAAAGGCGATCCGGCGCGCAATACTGAGGCGCTGTTGAGGACGGCCCAAGAAGCTACCCTGCAGCGCGCCTGATCCGCAAGGCAAAAACTCACCCGGCTACGTCTTTTGGCGGTCGCCGGGCCACTAGCTAAAGGGTCCCAAAAGGTGAGTAGGATGTTTCGTCGCAAATTCATCACGGTCGTCGTGGGAGCAATCCTGATGGCGCTGTGTTCTGTCGCGCAAGATACCTCGGGGACTCAAGTCCAAAGTGCGACCACCACCACGAACCGAACCAGCCAGGCCACTACGACCACGGTCCCTTTGCCCACTGAGAAAAAGAAGCACAAGAAAAAGAAAAAAAAGAAGAAGAGCAAGGTCCAGAACCCCATCGCCGACGTTGACTCGAAACAGCCCGACAAGGTGCTGTTCGACCGCGCCATGGACGCGATGAAGCATGCCAAGTACGACGTAGCCCGTCTGAGCCTGCAGACCTTGATCAACACCTATCCCGACTCGGAGTACATAGCCCGCGCCAAGTTGGCCATCGGCGACTCGTGGTATGCCGAAGGCGGCGCGGCCGCACTGGCGCAGGCCGAAAGCGAGTACAAGGACTTCATTACCTTCTTCCCCAACATGCCGGAAGCCGCGGAAGCGCAGATGAAGATCGCCAACATCCATTTCCGCGAGATGGAGAAGGCCGACCGCGATCCCACCCATGCTTTGCGGGCCGAAGAAGAATATCGTCAGATGATCCTGCAATTTCCCGACAGTCCGCTGATCCCGCAGGCGAAGGAGCGTCTGCTGGAGGTGCAGGAGGTGCTGGCCCGCCGGGAATATCTGATTGGGCACTTCTACTACTTGCGCGACAGCTATATTGCGGCCATCGCCCGCCTGAAATCGGTTGCCGATACGTATCCCCTTTTTAGCGACGCCGATGAGGTGTTGTATGAGTTGGGCAACGCCTATGAGAAGCAAGCCGATTTCATGCGGCGAGCGAAGGTCCCTGAGGCGGCCAAAGGGCGGCTCATTAAGCAATACGATGCGAACGCCGTCGCCGCCTATGACCGCATCTTGACACGCTACCCTCTCGAGGACCGTGCCGCGGATGCCAAAAAGCGTCTGCAAGCACTGAAGCAGCCTATTCCGAAAGCAACGCCACAGGCCATCGCACAGAACAAGGCTGAGATAGCCAGCCGCGGCTCATTGGGGAAGGTCGGCAAAGTGATAGAGAACTTCCGTCACGCACCCGATGTTTCCGAGGCGGACAAAATAGGCGAGCCGACCCTGGTCGATCCCAAGCAAACCAGTGCGCCCGACATGGTTCGCGCCGCCGAGGCCAGCGTAAAGGCAACTGTCGCCGACGGCGGAGGGAACAATCAGGTGTCGGTGGAGCGGGTCGACGAAGGCGCTGCGCCTCCGCCCAATGCGGCCATACCACGCTCCGATGCTGAGCCTGGCGCAACCGCCCCGGGCGACAACACGGCCACTGTCCCCGGTGACAACACGGCCGCCACCGCTAGCGACAACAACGCTACCACCGGCGACAGCAGCAGCCCCGTGCCCGCAGATAATGCCGCCGGTACGGAGATGAAGAACGATTTGGCTCCGGCCGCTAACAACGCGCCCGCGCCGTTGCCCGCGCCGACCCAAATCAACGATCTAGCCAATGCCGGCTCCGGCTCCGGCGGCGGCTCGACGACCGCATCCAACAACTCAGGACAACAACAGGCCCCGCCAGTCGACCCTACGAAGGAGAGTTCGTCCAAGAAGAAGAAGAAGCGTCACCTGATTCCCTTCTGAGAAACGTAGGGCAGTCGGGGCTTGGCCACGGCGTTATACTGTACCCGGCTTGGTGCGCCCATGACATCTTCTGCATTGCAACCGCCGCTCATTCTGTGCATTGACGATGCCGAGATTGCCTTGCGGGTCCGCAAGATGCTACTCACCCACGCCGGCTACTCCGTGCTCACCGCCGCATCCGGCGAGGAGGGGTTGGAGCTATTCCGGCAACATCCCGTCGACATGGTGATCGCCGACCACTTTTTGTCGGAGAAGACGGGTATGGAAATTGCCAGGGAAATGAAGGGATTTAAGCCCCAAGTCCCGATCCTCATCGTGTCGGCAGCGACGGAGGAGCCCCCCGGATTGGAATTTGTAGACGGCTTCCTCTCCAAAGGCGAAGGGCCGGACGTTCTACTCGACGTCATCGCCTCCCTGCTCCGGCGCCGACGGGTTTCACAGGAAAGGGAAACCGATCCCTTGCCGGCTAAAGTCGGCTCGGGATGACAAAGCTAGAAAGACGTGGGCGCTGGCCGAAAGACCAGCCCTGCCAATCCTTCCTGGCCCTTGCGTTGCTGTTAAGGAGTGGCCGCGGAGGGTTCATCTTCTTCGGCGCGAATCAGGCCGAATTTCTTCAGTTTGTAGCGCAGCGCGTCGCGGCTGATGTCGAGCAGCTTGGCAGCGTGGGTCTGATTGCCGCCGGCTTGCGACATGGCCAGCTCTACCAGCTCACGCTCCACCTCCTCCAACGATGTCCCCCCGGGAGGAATCTCCAGTTTCGGCAGGCTGCGGCCATCGGCTAGTGGCTTGCCGCCGGCGTTACCGTTGCGGCCGGAGGAGATCTCGAACGCCGTCAGCGCCGAATGTTGTTGCGCTACCGCAAAAGGCAAATAGTCCGGCTGGAGCTGATTGTTGTCTTCCAGAATCATGGCTCGCTCGACCGCGTTCTTCAGCTCGCGGACATTGCCCGGCCAGTCGTACTTCAGCATCAGCTTGCGCGTTTCCTCGGTGATGCCGATGACATTCTTGCGGAACTTGCGGTTGTATCGGGCGATGAAGAATTCCACCAGGGGAAGAATGTCCTCCTTGCGCTCGCGCAGCGGCGGCAGATAAATGGAGATGATCGCCAGGCGGTAGTACAGGTCCTGGCGAAACTCGTTTTCGCGCACGGCGCGCTCCAGATCGCGATTGGAGGCGGCAATGACGCGCACATCCACCTGCATATCGCGCACCCCGCCGACGCGGCGGATCACCTGGTCTTCGAGCACGCGCAATAGTTTGGCTTGCAGCAAGGGCGAGAGCTCGCCGATCTCGTCGAGAAAGAGCGTGCCGCCGTCCGCCATTTCGAACAGGCCCTTCTTCATGACCTTCGCGTCGGTGAAAGCGCCGCGCTCGTGACCGAAGAGTTCAGCCTCCATGAGCGTCTCCGGAATGGCCGAGCAGTTGATGGCGACGAAAGGCTTGTCCTGGCGGCGGCTCTGGTAATGGATCGCCTTGGCGATGAGGTCTTTGCCGGTGCCGCTTTCGCCTTGGATGAGGATGGTGGTGGCTTCGCTGGTGGCGACTTTTTGCACGAAGCCCAGCAGCTCGGCCATCTTCTGCGAAACGCCGATGACGTCGTGATAACCGGTGCGGCGCCGCATCTCGCCGCGCAGCGACTCCACCTCGGAGCGCAGCCGCGTGGTCTCCAGCGCGTTTTTGACGGCCACCGCCAGCTCGTCGAAGTCGAGCGGCTTGCCGACGAAATCGTAGGCCCCGAGCTTGAGCGCCGTCTTCACGTCCTCCAGCTGAGGATCGGCGGTGATCATGATGACGGCGCGCGCGTCGCCCGACTTTTTCAGTTGTTCTAGGACCTCAATGCCATTAGTATCGGGCAGGCGCACGTCGAGCAGCACGAGGTCAGGCGACTCGTTGTGGGCCACGCGCAACGCAGCCGTGCCGTTGTCAGCCTCCAGAACGTGATAACCCCACTCTTCGCACTTCTGGCGCAGAGACCAACGAACCAGCTTTTCGTCGTCAACTACTAAGACTTTTTCTGCGGGCATTCCTTCTGTTCAATAGGTTACTACAGGAGAGCGCACAGAACGCACCCTTCCCACGAATAGGAGCTATTTGTCGGAAGTTTCGTCCCCATTCGGACTTGTTCCCAAGTATCTCTTCCTAATCCTTCCTACTCAGGGTCGGCCTTAATTGGGGTCGCCTAAGAGGTCGCCGGAAAACTCGGAAAAGCAACTCGCTCGCGGGCTAAAGCTCCTGAGGACATCAAAAAATAAAGGGCATAGACGCTGGCTGGAAGGCAGCTCTAGCGAACCTGCCATAAGGAACCACTTTTTCAGCAACCTGCGAAGGGCCCTAAAGAGACGATACCTTTAGCGCTGCACGCAGGGTACGTCGCTTCCCGGCTGTCGTCATTTTCAAACGAGCACACAACCTGACTCAGGTTTCATCGCTCCCATGGATGGGGTGGGGAGACACATGTGGGCTCGATCCTGCGGACGGGTACACATCGCCCAAAGAGCCGTCGGTCTTTTGGTGGCGCTCGAACAATGGGTGTGGGGAAAGTCCGGCGGCCTGGCTACGATTTTCGTTGCGCTGCGTGCCGGCCGATCTCCGGCAGTTCTCAAGTTGCTTGGTTGGGTCGCCGATAACTCTGTTGTGCAGAGGTCGGTGCTGATTACAGGCTTATCGCTGGCTTTCAGCGGGCTGGCCCTTGCCGGCATTGCAGAGTGGGCCGCGGGCGGCCTCGGCAACTCCGGCTCTGACGGCCGATCATCGAGTGTGCTCGCCGCCTCCGTTGCCTATGGTAACCGGGCGACTGCCGCTGTTCCTTCGCTTCC
>Ga0070737_10003957_pt1 | contig 15309 bp, 19 predicted proteins | sample Coa_R1_10_FD_66438 | JGI IMG/M metagenome (GOLD analysis project Ga0070737, IMG submission 66438) | Surface soil microbial communities from Centralia Pennsylvania, which are recovering from an underground coalmine fire - Coalmine... | ecosystem: Environmental > Terrestrial > Soil > Unclassified...
TGACGAAGCAAGTGCGCGAGGCGGCGAAGGCGATCGGCATCGCGCTGCACGACCATCTCGTGATCGGCCGCGGCAAGCATGCGAGCCTCAAGAGCCTTGGACTGATATAAGCAGGGCATGAGCGCGCAATTTCTTCATCAAGTCGGCGTGACGCTTTACGGCGAGGGCGAGCATTGGATCGCGCGTCTCGCCGAGGACCTCGGCGTCAACGAGCGCACGATGCGGCGCTGGCTCGGCAGTGAAAGCGCGATCCCCGGCCGCGTCTGGGACGAGCTGATCAACATCGCGATCGGCCGCGCCCGCGAGATCGCCGACCTCGTACCGAAAATCGAGCAGGCCAAATCGCGCTAGGCTGAGCGGGCTGCCGGCGGTTGACGCTTGACTCATCCATAACTATCGGGTTATGAATAATCCATAACCAGGGAGTTATTGATTTTAATGCCCGCCGCCGTGCCCGACCTTCTCTTCAGGACCCTCGCCGATCCGACGCGGCGGGCGATTTTCGAGCAGCTCTGTCGCCAGGGCGAGCAGACCGTGCGTGCCCTGACCGAGGAGGCCGGCGTCTCGCAGCCGGCGGTCTCGAAGCACCTCGGCGTTCTCGAGACGGCGGGGCTGGTGCGCGGCCGCCGCGCTGGACGCGAGACGCATTATCGCGCGCAGCCGCGCGCCCTCGCGCCGCTGATCGATTGGATGGGACTCTACGCGACCTTCTGGCGCGAGCGCTTCGATCGCCTCGAATCCTTACTGAAACGGATGGACCAATGACCCAGGCTGCCAGCGCGACCGCCAATACCCGCTCCGTCGTCGTCGAGCGCGAATTCCCCTACCCGCCGGAGAAGCTCTGGCGCGCATTGACGCAAAACGCGTTGATCGAAGAATGGCTGATGCACAACGATTTTCGGCCCGTGGTCGGGAATCGCTTCCAGTTGCGTGCGCCGCCGTCGCCGCATTGGAATGGCGTGACCGATTGCGAGGTCCTAGTCGTCGAGCCGCCGAAGCGCCTCGTCTATTCCTGGAACGCCACCGGCGATGAGGTCGCGACCGGCCCCAAGACAGTCGTCACCTTCACCCTCACGCCGACCAAAGCCGGCACGCAGCTGCGCATGGAGCAATCCGGCTTCGGGCCGCAGCACGAGAACAATTACCGCGGTGCCGGGTTCGGCTGGCAGCGCTTCTTCACGGCGCTCGAGGGCGTCGTCGCCAACCTTAACTGAAACAAGCTCACCTGATGGAGGCAAGAAAGGATGGATCGACCGTCACCCTTAAATCGCGCATGCAGAATCCCGTACTGATGAATCGCGATGCCATGCAAGCGCTTCAGGCCGCGGGCCGCGCCGCCCAAGGCCATGGCATCCCTGCCCAGACTCTTGAGCTGATCAACTTGCGCGTGAGCCAGATCAATGGCTGCGCCGTGTGCCTCGCGATGCAAGCGCAGGCGCTCAAGGGAGCCGGCGAGAGCGACGAGCGGCTTACGGCTGCGGCCGCGTGGCGCGAGGCGCCCTTCTTCAGCCCGGCCGAGCGCGCCGCGCCGGCTCTCGCGGAAGCGGCGACGCGGCTCAGCGACCGCGCCGATCCGGTGCCGGATGAGGTCTGGAACGAAGCGGCGCGGCATTACGACGAGGAGGCGCTCGGCGCGCTCGTCATCGCCATCGCCACGATCAACGCCTGGAACCGCATCAACGTGACGACGCGGCAGATCGCCGGTTCGGTCCCGGCGAGCGCGCGGCCGCATCGCGGCTAGCTCGAAGGCGAAGACGATTCCGCAGCAGCGAGCGCGCGCTCCAGCGCCTCGCGGCCGCGGAACAGGTGGCTGTGAAAACCGACGGCACGGGCCGCGGCGATGTTCTCGGCGAGATCGTCGACGAACAGCGAGCGGTGCGGCTCAATGCCGGCGCGCGTCGCGACGAGTTGAAATGCCGAGGCGCGCGGCTTCATATCGCCGATCTCGTGGCTGAGATAGGCCTCGTAACGACCGAGCGCGCCATCGCTCATGCGCAGCACCTCGTGCCAATGCACCGCGTTGGTGTTGGAAAAGAGCAGCACGCGATTGCCGGCGGCGAGGCGCTCGAGCAGATCGAGCATGGCGCGATCTACCGAGAAATGGCTGCTCCAATCGGCGAGGAAGCCGCGCCAGTCGCGCGCGTAGCGCAGCTCGCGCACGAGATCGCGATGGAAGCTCTCGACCGTGCGTGCGCCGGTCGTCAGCGCGGGATCCATCGCCTCGGCGCGGATGCGGTCGACGGCATCTTGCGCGCCGCAAGACGCGGCCAGGCGCCGGAACAGGCGCTCGTTGTCGTGCATGATGAAGACGCCGCCGACATCGAATACCAGCGCGTCGAACGGCAAAGCCCGCGGCGAAGCCATCGCGCGACTCTAGCAAAGCGGCGGCCGCGTTTCCCGCGACTTATCGTGCTCAGGCCGCTTGAAAAAGATCGATCATTTCGCGGCAGAACGCCGGCAGGTCGTCGGGCTTGCGGCTCGTGACAAGGCGATTCTCACGCACCACGCACATGCTGAAGCTGCGCAACGCCGAGAACGCGCTCGCGAATTTCTTCGCGCAAGGCGTGCTGCGCTTGGGACCGAAGCTCGGCCCGATCCTTTGGCAATTCTCGCCGGATTTCCGTTTCGAGGCCGAGCGGATCGAGACTTTCCTAGCATCGTTGCCGCGCGATACAGCGGCCGCGCTCGAAATCGCTCGGCATCATGACCGGCGCGTCCGCCACGGCACCTGGCTCGCGATCGATCGCCCGCGCCCCCTGCGCTATGCGATAGAAATCCGCCACGACAGCTTCATCGATCCGCGTTTCGTCGCTCTCTTGCGCAAATATCGCGTCGCCCTAGTCTGCGCGGATACGGTCGAATGGCCGCTTCTGATGGATGTGACCTCGGACTTTGTCTACTGCCGGCTGCACGGCTCGGAGCAGCTTTACGCCAGCGGCTATGACGCGAAGGCGATCGCCGCCTGGTCGCGCCGCGTCGTCGCCTGGGCGGCGGGCGATGAGGCTCCGGACGGCGGGCATGCGAGCGAGCGTCCTGCACCAAAGCGGGCCCGCCGCGATGTCTTCGTCTATTTCGACAACGACGCCAAGGTGCGCGCGCCCTTCGACGCGCAGGCCCTGACAGCGGCGGCGGTCGCCAAGCGTTTACGCGCGGCGGGCGGAACTGTGCGGCCGAGGCAGCGTTAGCTCGACATGGCCGCAAAGCGCGCAATATCCGCGAGCGCGAAACTCTCCCGCTACCGGGCGAAACGCGACTTCGATATGACGGCAGAGCCGTCCGCCGGTAAGCGCACGAAAGGCGGCAACAGCTTCGTCGTGCAAAAGCACGCGGCGCGCCGGCTGCATTACGATTTTCGCCTCGAGCTCGACGGCGTACTGCTGAGCTGGGCCGTGCCGCGCGGCCCCAGCCTCGATCCCGCCGACAAGCGCCTCGCCGCCCATGTCGAAGATCATCCGACCGATTATCGCGGCTTCGAGGGCACGATCCCCAAAGGCCAATATGGCGGCGGCACGGTGATGCTGTGGGATCGCGGCACCTGGGAACCGCAAGACGGCGAAAATCCGCGCGAAGCCTATAAGAAGGGCCGGCTGAAATTCATTCTCCACGGCGAAAGGCTGAAAGGCGGCTGGACCCTCGTGCGAATGGGGCCGCGCGGCCAGGAGCGCAACAGCGACAACTGGCTCTTGATCAAGGAACGCGACGGCGAGGCGCGGCCGGGCAACGGCACGCTGCTGGTCGACGAAGATACGACCAGCGTCGCCAGCGGCCGCTCGATGGAAGAGATCGCCGACGCGCCCGATCGCAGCGTGTGGCAATCAAATCGCGCCGAGAAAGCGGAATCGCCCAAGGCGGCAGCGAAAAAGAAGGCGGCTTCCGCCGCGGCGCATGTCGCCGGCGTCAAGAAGGCCAAGCTCCCGGATTTCGTGCCGCCGACCCTCGCGACTTTGGTTGATCGCCCGCCCAGCGGCGAGAACTGGCTGCACGAGATCAAGGTCGACGGCTATCGCATCTTCGCCCGGCGCCGCGACGGCAAGGTCGCGCTGTTGACGCGAACCGGCCTCGATTGGACCGGCCGCTTCAAGCCGATCGCCGACGCCGTCGCGAAATTGCCGGGCGGCGATCTCGCGCTCGACGGCGAAGTCGCGGTGCTCGACCAAAATGGCGGCTCGAGCTTCGCCGCCTTGCAAGATGCTTTGTCGCACGGCAACGCCAAGCCGCTGCGCTATATCGTGTTCGATCTCCTCTACCGCGACGGCGAGGATTGGCGCGGTGCCAAGCTGATCGACCGCAAGGCAGCGCTCCACGATCTCATCGACAGCAGCGGCGGCCCGCTCGTTTATTCCGATCACGTCATGGCGCGCGGCGGCGAGGTTTTCGCGCAAGCGTGCGACTTGAAGCTGGAAGGCGTCGTCTCGAAACGCGCCGATGTCGCCTATCACGAAGGCCGAACGCGCGACTGGGTGAAAACCAAATGCGTTTTGCGGCAGGAATTCGTCATCGTCGGCTACACCGATTCGACGGTGAATCGCGGCATCGGCGCGCTCGCGCTCGGCTATTACGAAGACGAGACCTTGCACTATGCCGGCCGGGTCGGCACCGGCTTCGACCATCAGACCGCGCTCGATCTCGCCAAGAAGTTGAAGCCGCTGGTTATCGATCGCATGCCCATCCCTGGTCTGCCGGCAGCGGCGCGGCGCGGCACGCATTGGGTCGAGCCCGAGCTCGTCTGCGAGATCGCATTCCTCAACTGGACACCGGACGGCGTGTTGCGCCACCCCTCGTTCCAAGGATTGCGCGAGGACAAGCCGGCGAAAACCGTGACGCGCGACCGCGCCTTGTCGGCGAGCAAAGCGGTCAAAGAGCCCGCGGACGATCCACCCGCGGAGAAGCCCGCGACGGTAAGCAACGGCCGCAAAGGCGCCGACAAGATCAACGGCGTTCCGATCTCGCATCCCGATCGTGTGATCTTTCCCGATCTCGGCATCACCAAGCGGCAGTTGATCGAATATTACGCGGGCATTGCCGACTGGATCATGCCGCACATCGCCAACCGGCCGTTGAGCCTTCTGCGCTGCCCGGGCGGCATCGCCGGCGAATGCTTCTTCCAGAAGCATTTCACCACCGGCATGAAATCGATCCGCCGCGTGTCCATCCGGGAAAAGTCGGGACCGGGCGACTATCTCGTGCTGCGCGATGCGAAGGATCTCGTGCTGCTGATCCAGGAAGGCGTGGTCGAGATTCATCCCTGGGGCGCGACGGCCGACGATCCGAATAGTCCCGACCAGTTCATTTTCGATTTCGACCCCGCGCCGAAGCTTCCGTTTACGGCCGTGATCGATGCCGCCCTCGCCATGCGCGATTATCTCGCGGCGATGAAGATCGAGTCGTTCTGCAAGACGACCGGCGGCAAAGGTCTGCACGTGGTCGCGCCGATCCGCCGCGACGTCGACTGGGCCGAGCTCAAGGCGTTCACCAAAAAGATCGCGACGAACTTCGCCACCGCCGCGCCGAAGCAATTCACCATCAACCCGCTGAAGCGCGAGCGCACCGACCGGATTTTTCTCGATTATTTGCGCAACGACCGGGGCTCGACCGCCGTCGCACCATATGTTGTGCGTGCGCGGCCCGGCGCCCCAATAGCTTTGCCGCTCGAGTGGAAGGACGTTAATGCACGACTCGATCCTTCGCGCTATACTATAGCTTCCGTTCCTAAGTTGCTGGCATCACGTAAAAACGATCCGTGGGCCGGCATGACGAAGCATCAGCAGTCCATCGCCGGCGCGCAGCGCGCGCTCGGCTTGGCGGCGTGATGCTTGGCCCCACGAGCAAGGGATACGCACGATGCCGCATGCATACTGGTCCGGGTTCCTGCGATTGTCGCTGGTGTCGTGCCCGATCTACCTTTCGCCGGCGACCAGCGAGCGCGAGCGCATCAGCCTCCACCAGATCAATCCAAAGACCGGCAATCGCATCCGGCTGCAGCCGGTCGATGCGGAAACCGGCGAGGAGCTCGATCGCGCCGATCTGATCCGCGGCTATGAGGTCGAAAAAGGCCAATACATCGAGATCACCAAGGACGAGCTGGCAGCGCTGAAGATCGAATCCTCGCGCGTGCTCGAACTATCTCGTTTCGTCGAGCGCGACGACATCAACCTGCTCTATCTCGACACGCCTTATTACGTCTACCCCGAGAACGCCCAGGCCGAGGAAGCCTACCACGTGATCGCCGCGGCGCTCGGCGAGACCGATCGCGTCGGCATCGGCCGTATCGTCATGTCGCAGCGCGAGCGACCGGTCGCGCTCCAACCTTTCGACAAGGGCTTGCTGCTCTCGACCTTGCACACGGCCGAAGAAGTACGCCTCGCCGAATTCGACGAGCCGAAGCACAAGCTCGATCGCCAGATGGTCGAGATCGCGACGACGATTATCGAGCGCCTCGCGGGCAAGTTCGATCCCAAGGGTTTCCATGACCAATATCAGGATGCGCTGCGCGAGCTCGTCGAATCGAAGCAGAAGGGCAAGCCGATCCAGCGCGCCAAGATCGAAGAGCCGCGCGGCAATGTCGTCGATCTCATGGCGGTGCTGAAAAAGAGCCTCGCCTCGACCGGACGTGGCGGCGGCGTCGCCAATGAGAATGAAGACGACACGCCGAAACGTGCGACCGCCAAGAAGGCGCGGGGCAAAAAGTCGGATGCGCGGCAGCGCTCGCTACTGCTGCCGATCGACAGCGGCAAGAAACCGGCGGCGGCCAAGCGCGCCGAACCCGCGGCCAAGCCGAAGCGCAAACGCGCGTGATCTGACGAACGGAACGGACGAGCAAACGAAAACGGCCCCGATTGATTCGGGGCCGTTTTCGTTGGAGAGGCGCGCGCGTTTAGCGTGCGCCGGTCGTGCCGTTGAGATTGTTGGTGCCGCTCACGCCGCTGTCGGTTCCGTTTTGAACGTCGTTGCCGACGCCCGCGCCCGTGCCACTAGCGCTGCCGGCGCCGAGATTGCCGGTCGCGCCGGGCGTGCCGCAGCCAGAGCCGACGCAACCGTTGGGATTCGCGTTCGTGCTGCCCTTGGTGCTGTCGTTGGGAAGCGTGGCCTGGTTGGTCATCCCAGTACCCGTGCCGGCGCCCGCGCCGGTGTTGCTGTCGGAGCCCGAATCGCTCGCGCCGTTCGGTGCGCCGGCGCCCATTCCACTGGCGCCCGCGCCTGAACCCGCACCGCCGGCGCCACCTCCTGCGCCGCCGCCGCCCCCTGCTCCGCCGCCGCCCCCTGCTCCGCCGCCGACTTGCGCGAAAGCGAAGCCCGATCCCAAAGCCAGTGCCAACGCCAGGCTTGCCGTCATCAGATATCTTCTCATGTGGTAACCCTCTTGCTTGCGGCATCATCCCTTGCGGGAGGCCGTTACATGTCCTCGTTCAACGGCGGGTCGGTAACGCGGTTCCGGAACGAGCCTTGAAAAACCCGCTTAGGTTCCGTATTTCTGGCATCAGGATCGCTATGCAGAAATCAAAGCCGACACTGGCCTCGATCGTTTTCGCGGCCTCGCTTGCGTTTGTTCCGCTTGTCTCCGCGCAACAGGCGACGCGCAACGCGGCGGCTCAGAATGCGATGCCGGCCGAGACGGAGGTGCTCACGTACAACGTCGAGCATCCGACCTACGGCAATATCGGCACCTATACGAACACCGTGACACAAATCGGCAATACCACCGATGTGCGCACCGACCTTCACATCGCCGTGAAAGTCATCGGCATCCGGATGTTCCATCAGGATGCGACGCGCGAGGAACGCTGGAACAATCACCAGCTCGTCAGCTTCAAAAGCACGACCGACGACAACGGTACCCAGATCGGCGTCACCGGCAAGGCGGACGGCAACGCGTTTCACATCAATTCGACCGCCGATGGCGTGCTCACCGCGCCGCCGCAAGTGCATCCGTCGAATCCCTGGGCGCCCTTCGTGCTGCAAACCGACACGATGATGTCGACCAAGAGCGGCAAGGTGACGAATGTCGTGGTGAGGGATACCGGCGTCGTCACGATGAATTTCGACGGCAAGCAGGAACGTGTCCACCAGTGGTTCGTCGACGACGACAAGCATCAGGTCGTGTGGATCGACGATCGCGGCGTCGTGGTCGCGTTCCAGACCGAAGAGCAAGGCTCGCCGATCAATTTCGTCCTCAGGAGCCAGACCGCGGCCGCGCCCGGCTCGGCACCCGCCCTCGCCAACAATTGACGCGCGGCCTAGGCAAGGCTAGGCCTGCCCGATGATCCCCCGCTACAGCCGGCCGGCCATGGCCGCCCTGTGGGAGCCGGAAAACCGCTTCCGCATCTGGTTCGACATCGAAGCCCATGCCTGCGACGCGCTCGCCGCGGCCGGCATCATCCCGAAAAGCGCGGCCAAGACCATTCGCGAGAAAGGCAAATGGGAGATCGAGCGCATCGACGCGATCGAGCGCGAGATCCATCACGACGTCGTCGCCTTCCTCACCAACCTCGCCGAGCATATCGGGCCGGATGCGCGCTTCCTGCATCAGGGCATGACGTCGAGCGACGTGCTCGATACCTGCCTCGCCGTGCAGCTGCGCCAGGCCTCCGACATCCTGCTCGCGGATCTCGACGCGCTGCTCAAAGTGCTGAAGCGGCGCGCCTTCGAGTTCAAGACGACGGTCACCATCGGCCGCAGCCACGGCATCCATGCCGAGCCGACGACCTTCGGCGTGAAGCTCGCCGGCTTCTATGCGGAATTCGCCCGCAATCGCGCGCGGCTCGAAGCGGCGAAAGAAGAGATATCGACCTGCGCCATATCGGGCGCCGTCGGCACTTTCGCCAACGTGCCGCCGGCGATCGAGGAGCACGTGGCCAAGGCCCTCGGCCTGAAGCCCGAGCCGGTCTCGACTCAGATCATCCCGCGCGATCGCCACGCGATGTTCTTCGCGACGCTCGCCACCATCGCGAGCTCGGTCGAGCGCCTCGCCCTCGAAATCCGCCATTTGCAACGCACCGAGGTGCGCGAGGCCGAGGAATATTTCGCGCCCGAGCAGAAGGGCTCGTCGGCGATGCCGCATAAGCGCAATCCGGTGCTGTCGGAGAATCTGACCGGCCTCGCGCGTCTCGTGCGCTCGCATGTGATCCCGGCGCTCGAGAATGTCGCTCTGTGGCACGAGCGCGACATCTCGCATTCCTCCGTCGAGCGCGTGATCGCGCCCGATGCGACGATCGCGCTCGACTTCGCGCTGGCGCGGCTGACGACGCTGATCGATCGTCTCCTCGTTTATCCCGAGGCGATGAAGCGCAATCTCGACAAGCTCGGCGGCCTGCACAATTCGCAGCGCGTGCTGCTGGCGCTCACGCAGGCGGGCATGAGCCGCGAGGACGCCTACCGCGCGGTGCAGCGCAACGCCATGCAGGTGTGGCACGGCAAAGGCGATTTCGCGACGCTCCTAAAGAACGACAAGGATGTCGCAGCGTTGCTCTCGGCGAAGCAGATCGACGCGGCGTTCGACGACGCCTACCACATCAAATACGTCGATACGATCTTCAAGCGCGTGTTTGGCGAAAGCTGATTAACCCTTTATGTGTTTCTCGGCCTGGCTCTCGAAATGCGCGAGCTCGAGGTTCACGCGCGTCGCATCGAGCGCGACGTGCTTCGCTTGAAAATCGGCGACGAGCTTGGCGACGATCTCTTTGTCGCCATGGAGATGGCTCGCGGGATCGGCGACGCCCCGCGCATAGGCTTCGGCGGCGTCGCCCTTGAGGCCGAGCTGCTGCGCCGCCCACAGGCCCAGCAAGTGATTGCGCCGCGCCTTGATCTTGAAGGCAACCTCCTGCTGGCGCTCGTAGTTGCGCTCTTCGCCCTTTTCACGGTCGCTGAAATCGGCCATTGCCTTACCCAGATTCCCCTTGCAGCGGACGTTGTTTAGCCGATAACCGCCCTATGTGCACCTTCATCATCTTGCGCCGGCCGCAGCATGAGTGGCCGGTGCTGATCGGCGCCAACCGCGACGAGATGATCGACCGACCGTGGTTGCCGCCGGGACGGCATTGGTCCGACCGTCCCGATGTCGTTGCCGGCCAAGACACGCTCGCCGGCGGTTCCTGGCTCGGCATCAACGACCACGGCGTCGTCGCCGGCATCCTCAACCGCCACGGCTCGCTCGGCCCGGCCGCCGGCCAGCGCTCGCGCGGCGAGCTCGTCCTCGAAGCGCTCGACCATGCCGATGCGCGCCGCGCCGCCGAGGCCTTGGAGCATATCGAGCCCGCCGCCTATCGCACCTTCAACCTGATGATCGCCGACAACCAGGACGCTTTCTGGCTGCGCCACGCCGATCCTTCGGGAACGCTGCCGCTCTCGATCAAGCCGCTGAAGCCGGGCCTCCATATGATCGCCTCGGGCGATCTCGACGACGACGAATTGCCGCGCCTCAAACGCTATCGTCCGCTCTTCGAGAAGGCGACGCCGCCCGACCCGAGTCGCGACGATTGGTCGGCCTGGCAGAAGCTTTTGACCGACAGCGACCTCAAAGCGGGCGAGGAGGCGCAAAACGTGATGCGATTCGACACCGGCCGCGGCTTCGCCACCGTGTCCTCCAGCCTCATCGCGCTGCCCTCGATGCAGCATCCCGAGCGAAGGCCGCGCTTCCGCTTCGCCGCGCATCACCCGAAGGCATCGCCCTGGCGCGACGTGCTGGTTTGATGGCGTCAGGCTTGCTATAGATCATCCGTTCCCCTTGCCATTCACGAAAGGCGCGCCGCCATGACCCGACGCAAGCAAGTCTATGAAGGCAAGGCCAAGGTGATGTTCGAGGGCCCCGAGCCCGGCACCCTCGTCCAATATTTCAAGGACGACGCCACCGCCTTCAACGCGCAAAAGCGCGGCACGATCACCGGCAAAGGCGTGATCAACAACCGCATCAGCGAGTATCTGATGCTGCGGCTCGCTGAGATCGGAATCCCGACCCATTTCGTTCGCCGCCTCAACATGCGCGAGCAACTCGTTAAGCAGGTTGAGATAATTCCGATCGAGGTGGTGATCCGGAACGTCGTCGCCGGCTCGCTCGCGCAGCGTTTCGGGCTCGAGGAAGGCACGCCGCTGCCGCGCTCGATCGTCGAGTACTACTACAAGAACGACAAGCTCCAGGATCCGATGGTCTCGGAAGAGCACATCACCTGCTTCGGCTGGGCGACCACCCACGATCTCGACGACATCATGCAGATGTCGCTCCGGATCAACGATTTCCTCCTCGGGCTTTTCCTCGGGATCGGCATAAAACTCATTGATTTTAAAGTAGAGTTTGGCCGGCTCTATAACGAGCACGACGAGATGCGGATCGTCCTCGCCGACGAGATCAGCCCCGACAATTGCCGCCTCTGGGACCTCAAAACCAACGAGAAGCTCGATAAGGACCGCTTCCGCCGCGACCTCGGCAAGGTCGAAGAGGCCTATCAAGAGGTTGCGCGGCGACTCGGCTTGTTGACCGAAAGCGCGCCGGGCGACGTCAAAGGCCCGCAAACGGTCCAGTAATGAAGGCGCGCGTCTTCGTCATGCCGAAGGAAGGCGTGCTCGACCCGCAAGGCAAAGCCATCGCCCACGCGCTTGGGAATTTGGGATTTTCCGGAATCGGCGAGGTCCGCCAGGGCAAGGTGATCGAGCTCGAGGTCGCCGAGACCGACCAAGCCAAGGCCCGCGCCGCCCTCGATGAGATGTGCCGAAAGCTCCTCGCCAACACGGTGATCGAGAGCTACCGCGTCGAGCTCGTCGGGTGATGTATAGTCGCGCCATGAAAAATCTGGATGAAATCTTGGCGGTTCTTCGGCGGATCGAACCGCAATTGCGCCAGCATTATCCAATCCGAGAACTTGGCGTCTTCGGTTCCTACGTTCGCTCGGAGCAACGGGAAGACAGCGACCTGGATATCCTCATCGAGCCCGGCGAGGGCATGACCCTCCCCGACTACGCCGACCTCCAATCGGAGTTGAGCGAGGCGCTTGGCGTCAAGGTCGATCTCGCCAACAAACGCACGCTTAAGCCGCGAATCGGACAACGCATCCTCGCCGAGGTGAAGATGGTGTGAATCGCGACTTCCTCGATCATCTCGACGACATGCTCGCCTATGCGACGAAGGTCCGGGAATTTCTCGGCGAGATGGGTTGGGACGCGTTTCAAAGCGATTTAAAAACTCAATTTGCGGTCGTCAGGGCCTTGGAAGTTGTCGGCGAAGCAGCCCGGCCGTATTCCACCAGAGGTACAGCAGCGATATCCTTCGATCGCATGGCAAGCCATTATCGGAATGCGAAATATCACGACAACGCGGACTCGCGTATCGTCTACGACACCGCAACAAAGTTCGTGCCGCCGCTGATCGATCGGCTACGAACTGTAATTGCTCAAGAAAACAAACAAAGCTGAGATGCAATCCGCCATCGTCGTCTTTCCCGGCTCCAATCGCGAACAGGATGTTTACGACGCGCTGCATCGCGCTTCGGGCAAGGCGCCGCTGAAGGTCTGGCATCGCGAGTCGGCCCTGCCGAAATGCGATCTGATCGTCATCCCCGGCGGCTTTTCCTATGGCGATTATCTGCGCTGCGGCGCGATGGCGGCGAATTCGCCGATCATGCGCGAGGTGAAGGCGGCGGCGTCGCGCGGCACGCCCGTCCTCGGCATATGCAACGGCTTCCAGATCATCACCGAGGCGGGATTGCTGCCCGGCGCCCTCCTCTGCAACAAGACGCTCCAATTCCACTGCAAGAACGTGCATCTGAAGGTCGAGAACAGCCAGACGATCTACACCGCGCGCTATCAGGCGGGCCAGGTGATCAGCGTGCCGGTCGCGCATCACGACGGCAATTACTTCGCCGACGACGAGACCTTGAACCGGCTGGAAGGCGAAGGCCGCGTCGCCTTCCGCTATTGCGCGCCCGACGGCACGCTCGATCCGGCGCACAACGCCAACGGCTCGGCGCGCGCCATCGCCGGCATCTTCAACGAGACCAAGACCGTGCTCGGCCTGATGCCGCATCCCGAGGATGCGACCCATCCGCTGCACGGCTCGCTCGACGGCGTGCCGTTCTTTGCCGGGCTCGTCGAGGCGCTGAATTGACCGAACGCGCCGTGAGCGCCGAGCTGGCGGCCGAATTCGGCCTCAGCGCCGAGGAATATGCGCGCGCCGTAAAGATCATGGGCCGCACGCCCAACCTCACCGAGCTCGGCATCTTCTCGGTGATGTGGTCGGAGCATTGCTCCTACAAATCCTCGAAGAACTGGTTGCGGAAGCTGCCCACCACCGGCCCGCACGTGATCTGCGGCCCGGGCGAGAATGCCGGCGTCATCGATATCGGCGACGGCATGGCGGCGATCTTCAAGATGGAGAGCCACAACCACCCGTCCTTCATCGAGCCCTATCAGGGCGCGGCGACCGGCGTCGGCGGCATCCTGCGCGACGTCTTCACCATGGGCGCGCGGCCGATCGCGAACCTCAACGCGCTGCGCTTCGGCAGCCCCGACCATCCCAAGACCCGGCACCTTGTTGCCGGCGTCGTCGCCGGCATCGGCGGCTATGGCAATTGCGTCGGCGTGCCGACCGTCGGCGGCGAGTGCAATTTCCATCCGAGCTATAACGGCAACATCCTCGTCAACGCGATGACCGTCGGCATCGCACGTAAGGACAAGATTTTCTATTCGGCGGCCTCGGGCCCGGGCAATCCGGTGATCTATGTCGGCGCCAAGACCGGGCGCGACGGCATTCACGGCGCCACCATGGCCTCGGCCGAATTCAGCGACAACAGCGAAGAGAAGCGGCCGACGGTGCAGGTCGGCGATCCCTTCACCGAGAAGCTGCTGATCGAGGCGTGTCTCGAGCTGATGGCGAGCGACGCGATCGTCGCGATCCAGGATATGGGCGCGGCGGGACTCACCTCGTCTTCGGTGGAAATGGCCGGCAAAGGCGGCCTCGGCATTAGCCTGGAGCTCGACCGGGTGCCGGTGCGCGAGCAAGGCATGAGCCCTTACGAAATCATGCTGTCGGAAAGCCAGGAGCGCATGCTCATGGTGCTGAAGCCGGGCAGCGAGGATAAAGCGCGCGCGGTCTTCGAGAAATGGGAGCTCGACTTCGCGCGCATCGGCACCATCACCGATACCGGCCGCATCATTCTCAAGATGAACGGCGCGGTCGCCGCCGACATGCCGATCGAGCCGCTGGTGACGCAGGCGCCGCTCTATGATCGGCCTTACGCCAAGACGCCGGCACGTGCCGAGCTGCGGCCGAGCGATGTCGAGGCGCGCGAGCCTATCGCCGCGCTCAAGGCGCTCATCGCCTGCCCCGACCTCGCTTCGAAGCGCTGGATCTGGGAGCAATACGACCACCTCGTGATGGGCCGCACCGTGCAGCGTCCGGGCAGCGATGCGGCGGTCGTCGCGTTGCCCGACAGCACGAAGGCGCTAGCGATGAGTTCGGATTGCACGCCGCGTTATTGCCAGGCCGATCCCGAGCGCGGCGGCGCGCAGGCGGTCGCCGAGAGCTGGCGCAATATCACCGCGGTCGGCGGGACGCCGCTCGCGATCACCGACAACATGAACTTCGGCAATCCCGAGCGGCCCGAGATCATGGGCCAGTTCGCCGGCTGCATCGAAGGCATGCGCGCCGCGTGTCTCGCGCTCGACTACCCGGTCGTCTCCGGCAATGTCTCGCTCTACAACGAGACCAATGGCACCGGCATCCTGCCGACGCCGACCATCGGCGGCGTCGGGATTCTGGCCGATGCGTCGAAGAGCATCGGCCTGGCCCTAAAAAATGCGGGCGACACGCTGATCCTCGTTGGCGAGACGCGCGGCCATCTCGGCTGCTCGATGTATTTACGCGAGGTGCTCGGCCGTGACGACGGCGCGCCGCCACCGATCGATCTCGCCGCCGAGCGCCGCAACGGCGATTTCGTGCGCGCCGAGATTACCGCCGGTCGCATCTCGGCCTGCCACGATATCTCCGACGGCGGGCTCTTGGTCGCGATCGCCGAGATGGCGATGGCGGGCGGTATCGGCGCCGGCATCGCGCTGCCCGCCGGCATCCCAGCGCATGCCTTCCTCTTCGGCGAGGATCAAGCGCGCTACGTGCTGGCGACGGCTTCGCCCGAGGCCGTGCTTGCCAATGCCCAAAAGGCCGGCGTGCCGGCGTTAACCCTTGGCCGAGTCGGAGGCGATCAATTGACACTGGCCGGGGGCAGTGCCATATCCGTTGCGGAGCTTTCCCGGCTCAACGAGACGTGGCTGCCCGCCTATATGGCCGGCTAAGCGCCTGATGAAAGGCATGGAATGGCAATCGACGCG
>Ga0070737_10003961_pt1 | contig 15293 bp, 13 predicted proteins | sample Coa_R1_10_FD_66438 | JGI IMG/M metagenome (GOLD analysis project Ga0070737, IMG submission 66438) | Surface soil microbial communities from Centralia Pennsylvania, which are recovering from an underground coalmine fire - Coalmine... | ecosystem: Environmental > Terrestrial > Soil > Unclassified...
CTCACTCATCCGTCAGTCGCTTCAGCCACGGATGATCTGGATGTACCGTGAGCAATGCAGTCCTGAGCCACTGGCGACGTTCTCCAGAGAGCGCAGGCAAGGCGTGAGTGAAGTCCGTTTCATCCTTTGCGCGCAGACCTTTGGCCTTGTAGAGCAACTGTATCTCAGGCGCCAGATATGGGATACCTTCCGGGGTGACCCCTCCTAATGCCGTGATTGGGCGAGCAATCGCTGGCGTGCGGCGAAAGAGCCACTGCTCATCGCGGGTATCATCCACCATCAACTGAATCGCCCACGGCGCTGTCGAAGCTGGACGACACCATACATCGTGGATGGCTGGATCAAGGGGTTCACCCTGCGGCCAGAAACGAAATGGCCACGTTTCATCTCGTGGTGGGGGAAGAGCGGCTTGCACATCCCATCCAGCAAACAGGTTACGAACAGCATCCTGATCGCACCGGAGAAACAGCACATCAACATCCTCATGCTCACGCGTCTGTTTACCCAGGAAGAGATCGATAGCCCATCCTCCCGCTATCCACCACGGAGCGGAGAGAGGCGCAAAGAGCGTTGCAACCTGCTTTGGGTTCCAGGGTTCCCACGTCCCCAAGTTGATGTGCATAAGAGGTGTAGAAGACTTCCGTTCTCCCGTCGAACTTATGACCCATGAGCAGGCAACGTATGTGGCGCTCTCGTCATTTCTGGCCCTAGTCTATCATAAAGATGACGACCCTGACCACAACACGTTGAGAGATGGCTACTTTTCCTCACGCGCCTTCTTTTCGCGTTCGCGGCGCTCGTAGCCCAGGTGGTAGGGAACGTTCGTCACCACCACGCCAGGCTGCGCGTAGAGCGCCAGCTTCAGCCGGAACGCCGTCTCGTTGTGCAGCAGGCGCTCCCACCAGTGTTCGGGGATGTATTCTGGCAGGATGACCGTAATCACCGTCTCCGGGTTGACCTCACGCATCACACGGCGCGTCGCGTTGATGTAGCGCAGCAGTGGCGCCACCAGCGCGCGGTAGGGCGAACGGATAATCACAAGTTCAGGATCATGTCTGGCGCTGAGCGGAACTGTGGCCTTCGCGCCATTGACGCCATTGACGCCATTGACGCCATTGACCCCATACATGCCATTTGAGCGAGTAGCATTATCAGCGCCGTTCAGGGTGGCTTCGTGTTCGTGGCGCTCTTGTAGCCACGCCTGCCAGTGTTCGCGGATATTGGTGTCGTCATCCTGGTCGGTAATGACATGGGCGGCCACCACTTTGAGGCCAAGCGATTGCGCATAGGTGATGCTGCGCTCGGCCACTTTGTCAAGCCGCGAGATAGGCACAATCGCCAGGTGGCTCAGCGCGTCCGACTCAGGCACGGTCAGTTGGGCAATCTCTTCTTTCACCTTCTTGTAGTGGTGGGAAATCCCTATGAACAAGAGAACCAGTATCGGCACAAGCAGCACGACGATCCAGGCGCCACGGTCGAACTTCGTGATCATGATGACAATAGTGACCACGCCCGTTGCGACCGCGCCCAGTCCATTGAAGACGATTGAGCGTTTCCACCCACGGTCAGCCGGATCAACCTCACCGCCGTCTTTGGGGTGGCCCTTGCGCCACCAACGCACCACCATGCCACTTTGCGAGAGCGTAAACGCTGTGAAGACGCCCAGCGCATAGAGGTTGATCAGCGCGTCGGTGCTGCCGTGGAAGGCGACCAGCAATGCAATCGAGAGCGCGCTCAGCACGACTATCCCCGTGCTAAACGCCAGGCGGTCGCCACGGAAGGAGAACTGGCGCGGCATGAAGCCGTCACGTGCGAGGATCGAAGAGAGGCGTGGGAAGTCGGCGAAGCTGGTATTGGCGGCCAGCGCCAGGATCAGCGTCGTCGAGAATTGGATGAGGAAGAATATCCAGACAAACGGCCCGTTGAACAACAGCGAGGCGATCTGCGCGTCTACTGTGGGATTCTGGCTGGGAACCGGTGTGGCGCCAAAACGCCAGGCGAGGTAGGCGCTGCCCAGGAAGAGCACGACCAGGATAGTCACCATCGCGATCAGCGTGCGCGCGGCGTTATGCGCTTCCGGTCGCTTGAAGGCAGGTACGCCGTTCGAGATGGCCTCCACGCCGGTCATCGCCGAACAGCCCGATGCAAAGGCCGTCAACAGCAACAACGGCGTGAGGGTAGTCAGATTGCCCCAGCCGGGGTCGCGTGGACGCGCAGGCGGCAAAGGAACGAACAAGCCACCAGGCGAGGCAATCGCATGAATGATCCCGACGATGATCATCAACAGAAACAAGCCAATGAAAAGATAGGTCGGCGCGGCGAAGATCGTCCCTGACTCACGCACTCCGCGTAAGTTGACCACCATAATGAGCAGGATAATGACGACGCCAAGGATCACCGAGAGGGGAGCAAGCGCGCCATACGCCGAGACGAGCGCATCTACCCCCGCCGAGACACTGACTGAAACCGTCAGCACGTAGTCAATCAGGAGAGCCGCCGCAGCGACCAACCCCGGCAGCATGCCAAGGTTATCATGCGCGACGATATACGAGCCGCCACCATGTGGATAGGCATGGATGGTCTGGAAATACGATGCGCCGACAATGCACATCAACAACGCGATCAACAAGGCGATGATCAGGTCATAGCGCAACGCCGAGACGCCTGCCAGAATCAAGACGCCGAGCGACGCCTCAGCGCCATACGCCACCGATGAGATCGCATCGGAGGAGAGCACCGCCAGCGCCTTGACTTTGGTCAGCCGCTCTTGTTCCTGGTTGGCGGTGGCAATGGGAGAGCCAACCAATATGCGTTTGACGCGCTGACTCACGCGCCCCAAGCGTGTCTCCGATTCGAGCGTGCTATCGGTCGCCTCAATCACCCCAGGCTCAAGCTGTGGGCGAAACTCGCGAATGGGAAGGCTTTTACGGATGTATGCGCGATCGGGGCGGTCACCACGCCTGGCGATGCGCTGAAGCGTGGGTGTGACAATCTCACTGCTGGCAGCGTTGGCAAACGGCGGCTTTGCCTTTGCCGTGGGCCGCTTCTGCCGCGCGGAAGACGTGTCGCCCCCCTCACGCAAAGCGTCTCTTCGCATCATGGCGTCCGTCTGGAGCGTGTCAAGTGTATCAGTATCAGATGTGTTGGGTGTATCGGATGACGATGCGCCGGTTGGCGTCGTAGGTTCCATAGCTCTGACAGATCGTTTTTCTAGTTCCAAGGCTAACGACACGCCTGAATGCGCTACCCTGGTGGACGTTGGTGGACGTTGGGCAAAGAAAAGAGCAGCAAACGGGCCACATAGTCTCTAAAGTGAGCGAAAGCCCCATAAAGAATACAGCGCAGCGCCGAGGGCGGCAAGCATTGAAGGCGCAAAAATCCTAGAAAATGAGCGGTATCAAGAAATGATAAAGAAAAGATAAATGTGAGGTATAGGGTGAATTATGCGCGTGCAACTACCCACTGCGCATCCTCGCTCGCCAGTGTCGCGCGCCGCACGCACGCCCGCTGCAATACCGGCAGCGTGGCCAGCGGATCGCAGCCGTACAGCCCTGACCCCCACGCCGCATTCGCTTCAACAACCGCCCAACCGCGCTCCACGATGATCCCCACATCGAGCGCCACCGCCGACGGCAGCTTGACTCGTCGGTCGGCTAACAGGGTCTCCACAAAGGAGAGCATCTCCGTGCGCTCATCGTCCGGCGTCGGCCATGCGCCATCCTCCGTCTGGGCCAGCGCGCCAGCGCGCCAGTAAGGGGAGAGCGTGGCTACCGTGCGTTCCAAGACAAAGCAGCGATACTCCACCCGCCAATCCACCGGCTCGGCCACCAGTGTCGGCGTCTCATCGGGCAGCGTTGTCTCCTGGGGAAGCTCGGCGCCGGAGGCATAGACACGGGCAGCAAAGCATTTATCGTCGGCAGGTTTGATGAAGGCAGGCGTAGTGATAGCGCGCGCTTCGCCCAGCGTCGTCAGCCGCACATCACGTTTGCGATACTCCGCCGGAAGCGAGGGAAGCCAATCGAGCGGAGGTTCCAGCAACGCAACAGGTAGCGCCTCGGCCAGTGTAGCGGCCAGCAGCGGCTCGCCGTAGAAAACGATCTCCTCCTGAGGATCGATCTCGCCAGGGGGAACGCGCCAGCCATAGAGCCGTAGCGTCGCCCAGCCAACACTCTGCGCGGCGATCAAGATGGCGATGCTGTCGTCGGTGTAACGCGGCGTCAGGAGCAATGTTGGCATAGCAGTGTACGTGTCCTTCTCCTCTTGCTATGTTGCTATGCGCCAGTTCCAGTAGACTGTTCGGATTGCTTATTTTGCTCACTGGCGATGGCAATGATGCACCCGGCGCCGGGGCCGGCATGCGTGCCCACCACCGGCCCCAGGTTAAAGACCTCAATGGGGCCATGCCAGAAGGCGCGCGCACGCTTCATCAGTTCGTCGCCGACGGCGGGATTGCTCTGCACCACGCCAAGCGCCTCGATCTCGCCAATCCCTGAATGATCTGCGCCACGCGATCCTGCGCCTTGCTGCGTGTACGCACGTTTTCCAATGGCAACACCTGTCCATCGCGCACCTCCAGCAGCGGCTTGACGCTCAGCAGCGAGCCAAGCAGCGCCCGCGCTCGCCCGATACGCCCGCCGCGTTGCAAATATTCGAGGGTATCAAGCACTGCCACAAGACGTACCCTGCTGAGCAGACTCTCGGCGTGCGCCTTCAGTTCGGCCAGGCTGGCGCCGTTCATCGCCTCGCGCGCCACAATCTCGGCAGGCAGGCCAAAGCCGCCGCTCACCGTATGCGAATCCACCACCTCAAAAGGCACGCCCGATTCCTTCGAGACGGTTTCCGCTGCTGTGACGGCTGAGGAGTAGGTGGAACTGAGAGAGCTGCCCAGGCTGATCGCCAGCACGCCCGTCGCGCCGTCTTTCACCAGTTTGCGATAGGCTTCCTCGAAGATCGCAGGAGCTGGCGCGGTGGTGGTGGGCGTCACAGGGCTGGTGGTCAGCTTTTTGTAAAACGCCTCGCCATCCAGGTCAATGCCGTCGCGAAAGGCTTCGTCACCAAACAGCACCGTCAGCGGAACGACCTCGATATTGAGTTCGCGTGCACGTTCGGGCGGAATATCCGCCGTGCTGTCAACCGTTACTCGTATGCTCACGCTCTTTCCCCCTGCTATTCGGCTGAGATCACATAGTCATAGAAGGGCTGTCCGCCATCTACAACCTCAACCTCTTGATCGGGATACCACGCCATTATCTGCGCAGCGACAGCGTTCGCCGCAGCCTCACCAACATCGGCTCCGTAGTAGACGGTGATGATCTCATGGCGGCTCATATCCATCTTGCCAAGCGCCTCGCGGATAACCTGAAGCTGATCGGCGCCTGCCGCGACAAGCGTATCGTTCAGCAGACCAATTGGCTCACCCTCGATCGTATTCACGCCATCCGCCTGTGTCGTGCGCACAGCGCGTGTGATCTCAACGGTATCAACACTCTTGCTGGCTTCCTCCATCGCCTTTAGGTTCGCCTCAACGTCGGCCTCGAAGTTATAGGCCAGCAGCGCGGCAATCCCCTGCGCGGGGGAGCTGGTGGGAATGACATGCACTTGCTTCTTTGTCAGGCTCGCCACCTGGTTGGCGCTCATCACGACGTTCTTGTTGTTGGGGAGGATGATCACTGTCTCACTGGGACTGCTCTCAGCCGCTTTCAACAGTTCCTCGGTGCTGGGGTTCATGGTCTGGCCGCCCGGAACAATGATTGCGCCCGCGCTTTGATAGATGTGTTCCCAGCCCGTGCCAGACGCCACCGCGACGATCCCTACCTCGCGGGCCTCCTGCTCGGTGCTCGCCTGTGCGGCGACGGTAGTGGTTGTCATGGCGACACTATGGCTATTTTGCAACGCTGCGCCTACAGCAGCCGAGGCAGGCAGGCCGCGCTCACGGGCGCTCGCAGCGGCGTAGCGCAGGCTTTGCGACTGAAGGTTCTCGATGTTGATGTCTTCCAGGCTGCCCAGACTCACCCCATAGTCGAGAATCTTGCCGGGGGTGGGCGTATGGGTATGCAGCTTGAGCAGTTTGCTATCCCCTGCGACAACCGTCGAGACGCCGCCCATCGCGGTGATCGTATCGCGGATGCGATCAATATCGAGGTTCTCGCCATGCAGCATGAAGACAACCTCATAGCCGAACTCTTCTTCGATCTGTACATTGCCCTTGTGGAAGTGTTCGGCGGTTGTGGCGCTCGCCTCGCGCGGGAACAATTCAATCGAGTCGCCGCGCAGATAGCGCGACATGCCTTCGAGGATAGTGGTTAGCCCCATGCCGCCCGCATCCACCACGCCAGATTCTTTCAGTTTGGGAAGCAGATCGGGCGTGCGGGCGACGGTCGCTTTGGCGGCCTTCACGGTGTCATCGAAGAGCGTGGCAAGGTCGGCGCCGCGTGTAGCGCTCTGGTGGGCAGCCTCGGCGGCCTCGCGGACAACGGTGAGAATGGTGCCCTCGATAGGCGTCTTGACAGCCTGATAGGCGGCCCTGGCGGCTGCCTGCATGGCAGTGGCAAAATCAGCAGCGGTGAGGGTAGCTTTGTCGCCAAGCCCGTTGCTCAGCCCACGCAATATCTGCGAGAGGATCACGCCGGAGTTGCCGCGCGCGCCCATGAGCGCCCCGCGCGAGAGCTTCTCAGCAATCACACAGGCGGCGGTATCATCGGCGTCGCTGATCTCTTTGGTGGCCGCGCGCATCGTCAGCGACATATTCGTGCCGGTATCCCCATCTGGCACCGGAAACACGTTGAGGTTGTTGATCGCTTCGCGGTGTCGCTCAAGCCAGGCGTGTCCGGCCAGAACAGCTTTTTTCAACTCTTGCCCATCAAAGATGGTCATCCGCCGACGCGGACTCTCCTCTTGATGCTCTGGATTTAGACTTGGGCGTGGGCGCGCAAAGCGCGAGAAAAAGTTTCGTGCCATACGTGTTGTGCGAAGGCGCCATGCCTTCGCCGCCCTCCATTCTCTCACTATGACCGCTCACGACCGCAATGCGACGGGTGGTTAGTTGCTCTGTTCGGCCTGTTCAACCCGCAACGCCAGCACGTTGACATTGACCCGCACGACACGCAGCCCTAGCGCCCGTTCAACGGCGTACTTGACGTTTGCCATGATGTTATGGGCGATCTCGCTGACGCGCAGACCATGTTCGAGCACGACATTGACATCAATCGAAACGTAGTCGTGTATGAAGCGCACATCAACACCGCGCGCATAGTCTTCGGACGGCACGAGCTTGACGCCGACCGGCCAGAAGCCAAGCCATGATCCCAGCCATGTGCGTTTCGCCGCTACCCCCACCACACCATAACTTTCAGCAACGGCGCGTCCGGCGATGGTCGCGATGGCATGGGCCGAGACCTCAATCTTGCCTGCCCGGCTGCCAGGGGCAGTTTCACCCGTGGCGCGCGGAGTCACTACGCCAGATACGCCTGAGCGTGGCGCTGTGTTGCGTATGGACTGACCCAGTTGTGCGCCGGTCAGGCTAACCCGGCTTGCCTCGCCCTCTGGTGTTGTCATAGACCACCACATATCCCTTACAAGCGCACGCCGCCAGCCCAGGGCATGGGGCGCCGCTGAGAATGTTGAGAACTTCAGATACGTTCAAAGCCATCAAAGCTATTGTAGCATGCGCTGCTTACTGCGGCGAATACTGGAACGTGTCGAAGTCGGCGGTGGAGGCAGAGGTTGCGTCGGTAAAGCTGGCGACCACCAGGCCAATTGAGTCGGTACCCTCATTGGGCGGGCGCCGCACACTACCCATAATCGTCCCATTGACAGAGATACGCACCCTGTTGGTGACGACAATATCCAGATTGATTTGCCCGCTGACGCTGATCGAGCCGGGCTGGCCTTTGAGCAAGGTGCTTGGGGTTCCGGCAGCCGAATACTGAACCACCTGCCAGCTTCCGTCGCTACAGACATAGCCAACAACCGAGGCGGCTTGCTGCTCCAAAACGCTGATGCCGCCGCACCCGTTTGCGATATTTGCCACCTGCACAGCGACATCGTAGTTGGTGGCAAACGATCCTGAAGCGTTGAAGTAGATTTCGGCGATGGTGTGAGAGTTCACCGGGTTCGAGACTGTGACCGCGCTTGAGCCGCATTTGACTATCGCGCCGCTCGTCGTTTGCCACACGCCAGGGTTGTCGCATGAAGGAATATCGTCGGTAAACGTGGCTGAGCCACTTGGCACATTGGGCGTTGGCGTGGTCGCGGGGCCGCTTGTCGCGGCGCTTGTCGCGGTCGCAGAGGTGTTCGTCTGGGTTTGGGTTCCATGCCCACCGCGTGTCAGGAGAAGACCGGCAGCCACCAGCGCGACGATCAGCGCGACACCTACCACGCTGGCGAGGACAATCCAGAGCGTGGTGTTGCTCCGGCGCGGTGGCATGGGGGGCATAGGAGGCTGCGATGGATACCCCGGCAAGGGATTGGTCGGCGGAGCCGCGACAGGCGCCCCTGGAATGCCACCGTAGGGCGGGTATCCACTGGCTGGCGTGCGCGGCGGATACGGGCCAGACTGCCCAGGCTGCGGCTGGGGCGGCGGATACAGCCCCGACGGCTGCGTGGGTGGGTATCCGCTGGCGGGCGGAGGCGCATAGGGGCCTGATGGTTGCTGTGGCGCAGGCGGATACGGATCGGGCCGGAGCGGCTGTGGGCCGCTCCCAGGCGCCGGAGCGCCGGGATTGGGATACTGTGGGTACTGATTTGGTGGATTAGACCCCAGCTGATTGGGTTGGTTAGGCTGGTTGGGTTGGTTTGGATACTGAGGATACATGATGAATCCCCCCAATAAGTGCAATCAGGAGCCTTTGCAAGAAGCGCCTGTCTGAACGTTTGCGCATAGATGTTATCTCATGAAGCCGGTTCCTCTGTCAACATACAACGCGCTTTTGCTCTGTATGGCGCACGCTGGCAAGCGACACGCTTGGCGTGTTAGACTGGGCGTAGAGAAAAATGTGAACAGCCGACGAACGGAACAGGGATACCAAACGATGCGCGCGGAGATACTTTCAATCGGCACGGAACTCTTGCTTGGCCACATCACCGATACGAACGCGGCGTATCTCGCGCAGCAATGCGCGCCGCTGGGCGTTGACGTATTTTACATCTCGCAGGTAGGCGACAACCTCGACCGCCTGACCGAAACGCTGCGGCGCGCGCGTGATCGATCCGAACTGGTGATCATGACGGGCGGCCTGGGGCCAACCGAGGATGACCTCTCGCGCGAGGCTATCTCCGCCGTTTTGGGCGAAACGCCACAGGTTGACCCCGCGCTCGAAACGCAGTTACGCGCGTTCTTTGCCGGGCGCGGAATACGCATGCCGGAGCGTAATATCAAGCAGGCATGGGTGATTCCATCAGTCACACCGCTGCCCAATCCCGTTGGCACTGCCCCCGGTTGGTGGGCCGAGCGCGACGGCAAGATCATCGTTGCGATGCCGGGCGTTCCTTCGGAGATGACACGTATGTGGGAGTATGAAGTTGCGCCCAGGTTAGCCAGCCGCGCAGGCGCGACGCTCTACACACGTATCCTGCGGGTGGCCGGATTAGGCGAATCCACCGTCGAGGAGCGGCTGGGCGACCTCATTCACACGCCAAACCCCACGCTAGCCACCTACGCCAAGCGCGACGCAGTGGATGTGCGTATCACGGCGAAGGCAGCCACCGAGGAGGATGCGAGGTCGCTTGTGGAGGCGATGGAGGCGCGTGTGCGCAGCGCGCTAGGAACGCATATTTTTGGTATTGACAGCGATACGCCGCAGAGCGTGGCGCTGCGCCTGTTGATTGAGCGAGGGCTGACGCTTGGCACAATGGAATCATGCACGGGCGGACTGTTGGCCAGCCTGATTACCGATACGCCGGGCGGCTCCGCGTCCTATCGCGGGGGCATTGTGTCCTATGCGACGGATGTGAAGGCGGCTGAGGGCGTGCCGCAGGAGACGCTGGATACCTACGGCGTGATCAGTGTGGAGACGGCGCGCGCGTTGGCGCAGACAGTCTGCAATCGGCTCACCACAGATGTTGGTGTAGGGATCACAGGCGTGGCTGGGCCGGATGAGCAGGAGGGCAAGCCGGTAGGAACCGTGCATATTGCCGTCGTTTCCGGCGAACGCATCAGCGATACCAGCCAAAGGTTCAGCGGCGGCCGGCAGGAGATCAAATGGCGGGCGGCGATTACGGCGCTCAACCTGCTGCGGCTTCACCTCCTGCGCGAAAACGAGGAACACGACTAGCGCCACACGTTTCACACCGCATGCTGCGTCGAGTCGCCAAGGAAGGCGATCATCTCGTCGCGCATGGTTAGTTCTCTCCTCTATCCGCGTGGTTGTTCTACGTCGTCCTTTGACACACCGTTCAACCCGCGCTATGCTACAGATAGACAAGCTGGCGCCCACAACCGGAACGACGAGCACGGCGCCCGCCGGAAGCGCCTGACCTGAAAAGTATGTGGCGCAATCAGCATGATCGCATATCAACGCTGTCGTCTGCTGTAAAGTTATCGTAAAGTTATCGGCGGGGGCAGCGGTATGGGGGCGAGAGGCTCATGCGAGATCAATATCGTGATCATGAATCAGTTAGCCCGTTCCATGACCCCCAAGATGCTCCTCACATCTTGACCTCAGTGTACCGCGCGCCACTGGAGCATTTTCAGACGCTTCAGATGACCGTCGGCTCGTCAGGCTCTCCCTGGTGGATCAAGGCCTGCCGCGTGGCGGTGGCGGCGCTCTTCGTTGCGCCACGCCTCGTCTACGACATCGAATGCCACGGCCTGGAGCGCGTTGTTGGCGGGAAGCGAACCTATTTCGCAATCTCGCATAAGCGAGACCTCGACTCCTTCTTGCCGTTGCCTCTCCTCCTTGGCAGAAGGGGTTGGCGGGCGCTCACCGAAGAAGTACACTTCGCCACACGCGCCGACGCCTTCACACCCGGCTTCCTGGCGCGACTCATCCAGCGACCTGCCTGGCTCTCGCGTCTGCTCCACCCCATCAATGTTGGCCCCATCATCCACGCGCTAGGCGCGCACCCCATCGAGAGCCTGCATGCTCGTCCACTTGAGGAATGGATACGCGAGGCGCTCTATGAAGACCCAGAAGCCGCGCACAGCCAGATCGGCGCGACGCTGGCGCCTCCGCTCATCCACGCGCTGGCGCAGGCGGCTGGTGAAACCGATGCGCAGGTGGAGCAGGCGCCCCTCGCACAGGCGCTCGCCTGGCGCTATCATTCGGCGCTGGTACGCTGGTACGGGCCGGAACTGTTCACCGAAGATGCGCGGCGTCGCGCAGAGTGGCGCGTTGTGCGGGAGGTCAAGCGCCAGATCAACGATATTGCGCAGTGGTTCCAACAGGGCGGCTCGCTCTACTCCGCGCCGGAGGGGCGGCTTTCACCCACTGGCAGGCTCAGCGCAATTGCTTCGGGATTCCACCGGCTGTTGCGCCAGACCCCTGCGGGGACGCGCATCGTCCCGATTGCGCTGGTCTACGATACAATGACAACCGGCCGCCCTCGGCTCTTTGTGGATGTCGCTGAGCCTATAGAAGAAGCCATGTCGCTTCCCGTACATGAACTCGATGCGCGCCTGCAATCTACCTGGCTGAGCGCCATGCGTTTCACCTGCACACAATTGGCTAGCGGCGCGCTCATACGGCTCTATGTCCAGACGCCCGACCCGGAGCATCAACAGGGCCAGCAAGCGTCAGCGCCGGTCGTCACGCTGGACGCTCTGACGCAAACAGTCCATCAGTGGGCGCAAACACTGGCCGAGCGCGGCAGAAACGTAGACCGGCGGCTCTTGCGCCAGCGGAAGGCGCGTCGGCTGGTTGGCGGCTACATTCGCTATGCGGAACGTAAGGGCATTCTGCTGCGTGTAGTGCGCGGGCAATGGGTTGTCAGCGAGACGCTGCCCGAACTCGAGGCGCCTCTGGGAGATGTTGGCTATACCCAGGCGCCACTTGCCTACGCCTATAACGAGTTCCAGGAGATGCTCTCAGTGGACTACGCAGAGGTCATCGCAAGTCCAGAGATCGTGGCTCCTCCCCAGGAGCAAGCGCCGCTGCCCGGCAACGCGCCAACCCTTTCACCACCCGCTTCTTAGTGATAACTATTGATCCCACTTCTGATCACACTTCGTTGGGAATCTTCACGATTCCTTCCGTCGCCTTTGTGCGCGATGAACGACGCGCCGCTGCCCGCGCCTCGCGTTTGGCTTCCGGGCTGGATGAGTGCATTTCCGTGGCAGACGCTGAATCGGCCTGCGCGGCGCGCGTCTCGCCAGCCGTGAGCGCAGTCTCCGCCTCATGCTCTTCCATGAAGCGGCGCGCCTCGCGTTCAGCCGTTTCGCGGTCGTCGGGCGCCAGCGCGCCATCTATCACCAGTCCCAGCAGGTACTCTTTCACCGGGCGCAACCACGGCCCCGGCCCCCGCCCAAACAACTCCATCAGGTCGTTGCCATCCAGTGGACTCTTCAGCGGAACACGCTCAGCCTCTTCACGCAGCCAACGACAACGCGCTTCAAGTTCACTGACTCGCGCCGCCGCCTGGGTGATCTTCTCCTGGCGATAGCTGGTAATATCTGCGCGCGAAAGGTCGAGCAGGTCGGGTAGCGTCTCGCCAGCGTCCAGCATCAGCCGCCGCACCGCGCCATCCGTCCATTCGGCAGTGTAGGCATTGGCGCGCATATGCAGCTTCACCAGCCGCGACACGTAGTCAATAAACGCGCGGTCGAACTTGAGTCGCCGCAGGATGTCGCGCGCCATCACCGCGCCAAGGTCTTCGTGACCAAAGAAATGCACCTGGCCATCCTCAACGGTGCGCGTGCGCGGCTTGGCGATGTCGTGTAGCAAAGCGCCCCAGCGCGCGGCAGGTCGGGGCGGAATGCCCGCCACCACACGTAGGACATGCGGAAACACATCCTTCGAGCGCCCGTTGACCTGCTGGCTGGCTCCGCGTAGCTCCATTACCTCTGGCACGATGTAGGGCATCAGTTCGGTCTCTACCAGAATCCGTAGCGCGACATCGGGCGCGGGCGTCACCAGCGCCTTGGTAAACTCATCACGGATGCGCTCGCGGCTAATTTTGCCGAGGGTAGCAGCCTGACGCGCCATCGCCCGTAGTGTCGCCTGCTCGATCTGAAAGCCAAGCTGCGCTGCGAAGCGCGCCGCGCGCAACATCCTCAGCGGGTCTTCATCGAAGCGACGCGCCGGATCATCACCCACCGCGCGGATCAACCGGCGACGCAGATCGCTCTGGCCGCCGTAGGGATCGATAATCGTGTCGGAGAGCGGGTCACGCGCCAGCGCATTGATGGTGAAGTCACGGCGCAGCAAATCTTCTTCCAGCGTATCACCGAAGGTGACTTCGGGCTTGCGCGAGGTGGGATTATAGCGGTCGCTGCGATAGGTGGTGATCTCAACCACATCCACATCGTCAGGCTGTGCGGCGACGATTGGCGCGGGTGTTGGGCCAGCGGATGTCGGCTCGGCTGGCTGCTCCTGGGTCGTATCGGGCGCGCGGCGATAGTGGACACGCACGGTGCCAAACTGTTCTCCAACCGTGACCACCGCGAGGGGATCGGTCAGCGCGACCAGCCGCTTGATCTCATCGGGTCGAGCGTTGGTTGTCATATCCACATCGGGCGAGGCGTCGCGTCCCAGCAGTTGGTCACGCACCGTGCCGCCGACGAGATACAGGTCTTTCTTGTGCGCGCGGAAGACTCGCGCGAGGGTCTGAATGGTCTCGAGCATAGGATGTATCTTCTTAGGATTGGGGTGATCAGAATGGCTCAGGACGAGCGCGCCAACACCCACTGGGCGATGTCGTCGTCGAGCAAAGTGCGTTCGGCTTCCAGCTCGCTGTCGTGCGCGTAGCCAGGATATGTCTTCCAGGTTTTATCAGCGCTCGCCAGGGCATCGTACGCTTTTTTCGAGGCCGCTGCTACCACCGAGCGATCTTCCTCGGCCTGGATGATCAGCGCCGGGATGCGAATCTTGCGTGCCTGACCAAGCGCCGCCATACGCATATTGGTGATCTGAAACAAGAAGCTTGCCGTTTCTTCACGCACCCAATAGGTATCGGCTTTGAGCATCGTTGTCGCTTCGGGGTTGAGCGTCATGATCGTGGTGTCGTCGCCTGTCTTGAAGCGGCGCGTCGAACCCATCGCGCCCCCCGCAAGCAACCCCAGCACGGTCAGCGGCGAGACCTTCGCCGTATCGGCGATCCAGGGGTTCATCAAGATCATACCCGCGATACGGTTGGCGCCGCTACGCGCGTCTTCGACCGCCAGATGCAAGGCGAAGATGCCGCCCATGCTGTGCCCCAGGATGAAGAGCGGGCGATCCGGACGCTGGCGCTTGACCTCCGCCAGGAAGGTGGTCAGGTCGCGCACGTAGATAGCCCCCTGGCGCACATGGCCACGCGGCCCCCCTGAGCGCCCGAAGCCGCGATGATCCACCGCGTAGATGGCAAGGCCACGCTTATTGAGCTCGTTGCCCATATCAATGAACCAGCCGGAGTGAGCGCCCAGGCCGTGCATCAGAACGAGCGTGGGCGCGTCGGCGGTGGGCGCCTTCCAGCGTCGGTAGAACAACTCCACGCCATCGGGCAGGTTGAGCGTCGCCGTGTCGTAGCCATCGGAGACGGCAGGGGCAGGCGCGCCCCAATCGCCAATACGCTCGTTGGTGTACTTGCTGACCATCGCCATCGCGCCGCCTTTCTTGCGTGATTTATCTCCAGCTTCTCCGGCTTATCTGGTAGCTCGCCCTGTGCGAGCGAGCTACCACGGAGAGCTACCACGGAGAGCTACCATAGTGCGCTGTCGCGCTCATCGCTACACTGTGCGCTATTGGCGTATTCTAGCACGCGCGGCGCTGTTGGGCAATGGCATGGCAGGTAAGATAGGGCTGGCCGGTTCGTCATAGACTCTTGGAAGCTGGATGGTGAAGCGGCTACCCTGGCCGAGAACACTTTCCACCTCGACGGAACCACCCATCGTCTCGGTTAGCTCTTTGACAAGCGCCAGCCCCAGCCCAGCGCCACCTTCAACGCGCGTAGATTGCCGCGACTGGTAGAAGCGATCCCAGATATGCGGCAGATCGTCAGGGGAGATACCCTCGCCGGTGTCGCTGACCTGCACGGTGATGGCTCTCTCGGTCATAGTATCCACCGAGAGCGCAACGATGCCGCCGGGTTGAGTATGGCGCAGGCTGTTTTGCAAGAGGTTCCGCAGGATTTGCTCGAAACGGCTCTCATCCACCAGCGCC
>Ga0070737_10003962_pt1 | contig 15293 bp, 20 predicted proteins | sample Coa_R1_10_FD_66438 | JGI IMG/M metagenome (GOLD analysis project Ga0070737, IMG submission 66438) | Surface soil microbial communities from Centralia Pennsylvania, which are recovering from an underground coalmine fire - Coalmine... | ecosystem: Environmental > Terrestrial > Soil > Unclassified...
CACCCGGGCCGCCACATGCACCCCCTTCTCGGGGACCATCCGCCCCAAGAACAAAGCGTAGCCGCCCGCCCCTTTACCCACGGGGAAGCTTTCCACCTCCACGCCATGATGGACTATCCCGGCCAGGCGAACATCGGGTGCTTCAGCTGCCTGGCTGCGCGAGATGGCTATAACCCTGACCCGGCCACATACCGCCCGGTAGAGAGCGCCGAGATCCGAGCTGAACGGCCCGTGGTTGGTGGTAAGCATCGGCGGCGAGTCGACCAGCTGGCCGTAAAGCACGCCGGCCAGGCTGTGATCGTGGATGACGTCACAATCTGCCAGCGCCTCGTAGGCGGCGATCACGTGACGGATCTCCGCCGCCCATCCACCCTTACTACATCCTGGCATAAATACGATAACGTAACTACACTAGCGTAACTAGGGGCCTAGAAGTAACGTATGAGTGCCCCCGGAAGGGGATGCTCATGCCAAGGAAAAGCCCGTTCGCACTGGAACTGACCGCCGAGCAGCGCTCGGTGCTCGAATCACGAGCTCGGCAATATACGTTACCGTACCGTGATGTTGTCCGGGCCAAGATCGTCCTCATGGCTGCCGCCGGCATGGGCAACGACGAGATCGCCGCACGGCTCGACACCCGCCGTGAGGTCGTGTCCAAGTGGCGAAAACGCTTCTTCGAGCAAGGTCTTGGTGGCCTCGAAGAGCGCCCGAGGGGAGGACGGCCGCCGGTCTTTTCCCCCTGAAGTCGTGGTAGCCGTGAAGGCCCTCGCCTGCGAGCTGCCAAGCCGGCTGGGCGTCCCTCTGTCCCGCCTGCACGTGCCCGATATCGCCAGCGAAGTCGTGAGCCGGGGCATCGTGGCCGAGATCTCAAGCAAGACGGTCTGGCGCTGGCTCTCCGAAGACGCCATAAAGCCATGGCGGCGGCGCTCGTGGATCTTCCCGCGGGACCCCGACTTCGAGGCCAAGGCGGGCCGCGTCCTCGATCTCTACGCTAGGGAGTGGGAGGGCAGGGCCCTCACCGACGACGACTACGTGGTCTCCTCTGACGAGAAGACCTCTATCCAGGCCCGTGCCCGTCGCCACCCGAGCCTCGCACCCGCGCCGGGCCGCGACATGCGGGTCGAGTTCGAGTACGAACGGGGCGGTGCGCTCCAGTACCTGGTCGCCTGGGACGTGCACCGGGCCAAGGTTTTCGGGCGCTGTGAGGAAAAGACCGGCATCGTGCCCTTCGGCCGCCTCGTCTCCCAGGTGATGACGACAGAGCCCTACAAGAGCGCCCGGCGGGTGTTCTGGGTGGTCGACAACGGCAGCAGTCACCGGGGCAAAGCAGCCTGTGACCGCCTCTCCAACGCCTGGCCGAACGCGACTCTCGTCCAGCTGCCCGTTCACGCTTCGTGGCTGAACCAAGTCGAGATTTTCTTCAGCATCGTCCAGCGCAAGGTCCTCACGCCGAACGATTTCAAGGACCTTGTCGAGGTCGCGGACCGCCTCGCCGCCTTTGAGCGCCGCTACGAAGGGGCGGCGGCTCCCTTCGAGTGGAAGTTCACACGCCACGACCTGGCGCTGCTCATCAAGAAGCTGGCGGACAAGCCGGACTACAAGGCCGCTGCATGAGCCCGCCCGGATACGTGATCGAAATTATGACCTGGAGTACTTACCCACCCCTAGCGACTCGGCGAACTCCCAAGCCTTTGGAACCGGACAACTGCTGTCGCCGGTGGTGAACAAGCAAACCTCATGCCCGGCGGCGGCGACACCGCGGGCGAGCACATCGAGCACCGCCTCGGTGCCCCCATAGGCGACCGGCGGCACCGGAAGCCAGGGCGGAGCGATGATCCCCACCCGCATCAGGCGGCCCGCTCTTTTGCGCGAGGATGATCTGCGAGCACCCGCACCGACTTGAACTGGCGCCCACACGGCGAGCGACCCTCCGGCGACGCCGGCAGCGGACCCGGCGAAGCCGACCCAGGTGGGCGCGGCCGCTGGAACGCTTCTTGGAACCGGCGGAACTCGACCAGCCGGCGTTTGTCGACGGCCGGCCCGACCGCCCGGTAGGCGACTCGCGCGACGAGCGCCGCCCAGCACAGCGCCCACACAGCCCAGATGTGCATCAAAAACGGACCCTTCTAGGCGGCGCTGCCCGCAGAGTCGTCCGGCCAGTCCTGAACCAGGTGCTCAGGGTGGCCGACAGAGCGCGCGGACAGCGTCTCGAACTCATGGATCTCGCGCAACAGATGGAAACCGACCGCCACCACCGACACAGCCATGACCGCCACCAAGACCACCAACGCCGTCAGCACGAGGCCCACCCCCCCACCATCAAGACCGGTAAGAACACCATGACCGGCGCCAGGCGAGCGAAGCGCACAGGGCAGCCCGCCCGCGCCGCCGCGTCGACCAGCCCAGCCCTCAGCTCCTCCAAGATCGCCGGGGAGCCCACCGCGTCGGCCAGGTCCACCACATAGCGTCTGCGCTCGGCCATAGCCGCGAGCAAACAGCGGAACCCGTTGACCCAACCCCGGTCCACCTCTCCAGCGAAACGGACAGTCACCTCGTCGCCGCCGTGCGCGGCGCGAAGCAGCAAGCGGGGGTGACGCCCCGAATCTCCAGCACGTGACCACACCCAGCCAGACCTCGAACCACGCGAGTGCCGCGTCAAAGCCACCACCTCAAACACGAGCGGCCAAAAGGACCCGACACCCCTTTGGCCGGTCAACGAGCAGTTACCTGTCGCCCATCAATTGTGAGCCGGGCTGCCTGCTCAGCCGTGGCAAAGCGATTTATACCGCAACCCTCCGCCGTCTACAAGACCCATCACGACCCCGAACAAAATCTGCGTGTCCCACTATCAAGTATCGGCGGGTGCTTGGGATCTGCTGAGGCGCGAGCGACGCCGTCTCCCACCTATGTTTTCAGGGTGCGGCGGCGGTGGCCTTGATCTGCCAGTCAGGCACGTTGAACGCGTGCAGGTAGTCGGCGATGGCCGAGTGGTCGGGAAGGTGGTAAGCCACGACCCGCCAGGGATTCATCTCGACGTCACCGAAAACCTCGGCCACCATAGCCGGAGCGTCCTCGGCGTCAAAGGACGAAGCACTCCCCCAGCGGGGATCGAGCCCTTCGAGCTCCGGATCGTTCCAGCGGCTGGGGGTAGAAGCGACGAACAGGCCTGCGGCCCGCAGGACACGCCGGGCCTCTTGCAGCGCGGCTATCGGTTCGGCCAGGAAGTACAGGCAGTTGACGGCGGCGGCACCGTCGAAAGAGGCGTCGGCGAAGGGAATGGCAGCGACGTCTGCCCTTACCGCGGGGCAGTTCACCTCGGCCAGCGTCTCGGCATCGATGTCCACCACGGCGTCGCGCGTACGAGCGGAGCCGCTGCTCGAGTCCCTGTCGTCCCGACAATCGTGGGCTACACATCCGCCTGCCGGCCGCCGCCGCCCCCCACCCCCTCCGTGCCGAGTACGCCGCCCGAGCCTCCCTTCCGGCAGGCGACGAAGCGCCGCTAGAGCAGCGCTTCGGCCGCCCGGCGCAGGGCGTCGAGGTGCTCGTCGAGGGTGCGCAGGCCGGCGTTCATGGTGTTGACGCTCAGGTGGGTGCAGCCGGCGTTCCTCCAGCGCTCGGCGTGCTTGGCGACGTCGCCGGCGCCGCCGGGGCCCCACTGGGCCCTGCCCTCCATGCCTATCGCCTCGGGGTCGCGGCCGGCTCCGGCCGCCGAGCTGGCTATCTCGGCGAGCGCCTCGTCGAGCTCGGCGCCGGGAACCACCATCGGGAACCAGCCGTCGGCGAGCCTCCCGATCCTGCGGTAGGCGGCGGTCGACCGTCCGCCGAGCCAGATCGGGATCGGCCTCTGGACGGGGAGCGGCGCGATCCCGGCTCCTTTGACAACGTCGAAGCGCCCTTCGTAGGTCACGCTTCGCTCCGTCCAGAGCCTCCTCAGCAGCGCGACCTGCTCCTCCTCGCGCCGACCCCGCTGCGAGAAGTCCTGGCCCAGCGCCTGGTACTCGACGGGGTTCCATCCGACACCGATGCCCAGCCTGAAGCGTCCTTCGCTGAGGATGTCCACCTCGGCGGCCTGCTTGGCGAGGAGGGCGGTCTGGCGTTGCGGGGCGATGACGATCCCGGTGACCAGCTCGAGCCGGGTGATCGCCGCCAGATGGCCGAAGAAGACGAAGGGCTCGTGGAACGGCGTGTCGATGTCGTAGGGGCCCTGCCAGCCCTTGTGGACCTCGGGGTCGGCGCCGAGGACGTGGTCGTAGGCGAGGATGTGGGTGTAGCCGAGCTCCTCCACCGCCCGGGCGTAGGCGTGGACGGTGTGGACGTCGGTCGGCAGCTCGGTTTGGGGGTAGACGACGCCGATGCGCATCGAGGGTTCTCCTGGGAAAAAGCTGGCGGGCGGGTGAACCCTACCCTCCCCTCGGGTGGGCGCCCGGCGGCTGCCGCGACAGCGTGGACCTGCACGAGTCGTCATCGGCGCGGGCCGCCCCTTTTCCGCCGCGCCAGGTCCACCAAGGCCGTCTCAGGGCACCGTTAGTGTGATCAGCCGATGCCGCTGCCCCTGCCAAGCTCACTGTCACCGTCGAAGGTGGCCGCCTTCAAGGACTGCGCCTTGTCGTTCCGCCTCTCGGTGATCGACCGGGTCCCGGAACCGCCGTCGCCGCACGCGGCCAAGGGCACGCTGGTGCACCGGGCGTTGGAGCTGCTCATGTGGGAGGAGGAGCCTGCTCGCCGCACCGAGCGAGCCGCTCTCGACAAGCTGGAGCGCGCCGTCCCCGAGGTCCTCGACGGGGAGGAGTACCGCTCGCTCGCCTGGTCCGGGGACGAACGCGTCGAGTTCGTCGCCGATGCCCGACAGCTCTTGTCGAACTACTTCCTCCTGGAGGATCCCTCACGGGTGCGGGCCATCGGCACGGAGCTGCGGCTGTCGGCGGAGCTGGGCGGCCTGCGCCTGTCGGGGATCATCGACCGCTTGGATCTCGACGAGGAGGGTGAGCTGGTCGTCACCGACTACAAGACCGGCCGCGCACCTTCGGCTCCCTACGAGCAGTCCCGGCTCGCCGGTGTCCACTTCTACGCCTTCCTCTGCGAGCAGGTCCTCGGCAGGCGTCCGGCGAGGGTTCAGCTGCTGCACCTGCGGGAGCCGCTGGTGATCTCGACGGTCCCGACCGACCAGTCGGTGCGGGGTCTGCGCCAGCAAGCCTCGGCTGTGTGGGCTGCCGTGGAGCAGGCGTGCAGGCGCGAGGACTTCCGCCCGAAGCCGGGGCGCCTCTGCTCGTTCTGCGCCTACCACCAGTACTGCCCGGCGATGGGCGGCGACCTGTCGTTGCTGGCCCCGTTGGCGCCGGCGATCGCTTCGTGAGAGGCCTCGTGGCCCGCGTGGCCGCAGAGACCGCCGCACCGTCCGGCGACGGCGGGTCGCCCGCTGCCCTCCGCCTGGCCAGGCCGATCCCTGCGGTCCCGATCCCGCCTGCGTTCGGACCTTTCGACGCCGCCGTCGACGGCTGGTTCGAGCGGCACCTCCGCCACCGCAAGCTCCCCGACGTCGTCATGTACGCCGCCAGCGCCGTGGGCGACCACGGGATCCTGTGGCTGGGGCTGGCGGCTGTGCAGGCGGCGCGCATGCGCAAGGGCTGGCGCCGACGCTTCGTCCGGGCCGCCGCGGGGCTCGGCGTCGAGTCGGCCCTGGTGAACGGGCCGGTGAAGTTGTTGTTCCGCCGCAGCCGCCCGCTGCACGCAGGTCCGCGTCCGCTGCACCTCCGCCAGCCGCGGACCAGCAGCTTCCCGAGCGGCCACGCCAGCGCCGCCTTCTTCGGTGCCGCCGTCCTGCGCGACGGGGACCCGTGGTGGCCGCTCTACTACCTCCTGGCGGTGACCGTCGCGGCGAGCCGGGCGCACGTCCGCATCCACCACGCCTCCGACGTCATAGGAGGCGCGTTGATAGGCGCCGCTCTCGGCGAAGCGGCCAGGCGCCTGTTCCCCCTCGACGTGGAGAGCGCCACATGAGCGGCCCGTCGCTCGATGCGCCGGGAGGCGGGCAACCTGGAGCGGGGCGCGCCCACGCCGGTGCCGTGGCGGGCCGCAAGGGCTCAACCGGGCGCACCGGGACAGCCGGTCGGGCGCCCGTCGACGCCGGCGAGGCTCTCGGAACGGTCGGTCTCCGCCAGGGGGACGCGGTGAGATGGCAGCCGACGGCCGGCGGCCGGTGGAAGCTGGGACGCGCCACCCGCTTGGAGCGGGACGGCAGCGTCGGCGTGACCGACGAGCGGGGCATGGCCAGGAGCCTGCCGGTCGACCGCCTGGAGGTGCGCTCTTCGGGGCGGCGGGGCGGGGAGCGCTGGGAACGCCTCGTCGACCGGGCCCGGACGGCCGAGCAGCTGAGGCTCGTCTAGCCAGCCCTGCCGCACGTCCAGCCGGTGCCGGCCCGCCGCTCGGCTCAGCGCGGGGCGAGCCCTCGAACCGCTTCGCGCAGGTCCAGGCCGACGGAGACAACCGCCAGCGTCACTGTCGTCACTCCGTTCTCCAGGTAGCGCCCCACCTTCTCCCGGACCTCGGCGGCAGACCCGTGGAGAATCAGGTCGTCGACCACCTGGTCGGGGATGGCGTCGAGCGCTGCCTTGCGGTCCCCGGCCTTCCAGGCTTCCCACATGCCCTTGAGGAGGGGTCCTCGGCCCAGCCACTCGTGGAAGGCGGCGTAGACGGGGACGTTCAGGTAGGCGGCGATCATCCGGCGGGCGACGGCCCGCACGGTCGCCGTGTCCTCGGAGGGGAAGGCGAAGACCCTGGCGACGACCTCCTTGCCCGGCCCGACCTCCGGCACGACCTTGGCCACGTCGTCGGCGCTCAGCCAGTTGATCACCGCCCCGTCGCCCTCCCGGCCAGCGAGGCGAAGCATGCCCGGCCGCAGACCGGCGACCAGGATCGGCGGAGGGGTCGCCGGGGGGCGGCCGAGCCTGAAGCCTCTCACCTCGAAGGTGCCGAAGTCCTCGTCCACCTTTTCGCCGGCCAGCGCCCGCCTCAAGAACCGCACCGTGTCGCGAGTACGGCGGTACGGCTCTTCGAAGGGGATGCCGTTCCAGCGCCCGACGATCACGTCGGAGGAGGTGCCCACGCCGAGCACGAAGCGGCCGGGCGCCGCCTCGGCGAGCGCGGCGGCGCTCTGTGCCATCAGCGCCGGCCCGCGGGTGAAGACGGGGACTATCGCCGTTCCGAGGCGCAGCGAGGGCGCCCAGGCGGCCGCCAGCGCGAGCGGCGAAAATGCGTCGGTCCCGTCCGCCTCGGACGACCAGGCGTCGGTGTAGCCGAGACCGGCCAGCTCCTCGAACCAGGATCTGTGCTCGGCGAGGGGGACCCCGTCGAAGGGAACCGTGATCCCATAGCCCATAGGGGCCCGATCCTACGCGCCGCCCAGCCGGGGGCGCCGGGGGCGGCCGACTCGCCCGGGCCGCCGCGAGCCTGCCGCCGGGGGCGCCGGGCCGCCGATTCGCCCGGGCGGCCACACACGCGCCGCCTACGCCGCCGAGCGCCCCTCGGACTCCATCTGCACGGCGCGCCTCGCGGCCAGGTCGGCCAGGATGCGCCGGGCCTCGGCGACGCCCCGCCTGCCGATCTCGCGGGTGTGCTCGTCGAGGCGGAAGTCCGGGGCGCCGCTCTCGATCAGCACCAGTTGTTCGACCATGCGCCCATCTTCTCGCGGGGGTGAGACCGTCACCTCCTCCCGGTACCATCCACACATGCCCGAAGTCCTCCTCATCGACGCCGTGCGCACCCCGGTCGGGCGGCGCAACGGCGGCCTGTCCACCGTCCATCCCGCAGATCTGCTGGGTGTGCCGCTGAAGGCGCTGTTCGAGCGGACCGGGGTCGACCCCGCCGCGGTGGGGCAGGTGGTGACGGGATGCGTCTCGCAGGTCGGTGAGCAGTCGTTCAACATCGGGCGCACCGCCTGGCTGGCCGCGGGACTGCCGTTGGCGACTCCCGCGTCCACCGTCGACTCGCAGTGCGGCTCCAGCCAGCACGCCGCCAACCTCGCCGCGGCGCTCGTCGCCTCCGGCACGGTGGACCTGGCCGTGGCGTGCGGCGTCGAGTCGATGAGCCGGATACCTATCGGGTCCAACTCGTCCAAGAAGCTCGGCCTCGGGGTCCCGATCCCCAAGGACTACTTCTCGCGCTACGAGTTCACGTCCCAGTTCGAAGGCGCCGAGCGGATCGCCGAGAAGTGGGGCATCACCCGCTCCGACGCCGACCGGTTCGGCCTCGAGTCCCAGCAGAAGGCGGCGGCCGCCTGGGCGGAGGGGCGATTCGACACCCAGGTGGTTCCGGTGGACGCCCCGGTGCTCGACGAGGAGGGCAATCCGACCGGAGAGACCCGCAGGGTCGCGCGCGACGAGGGGATGCGCGAGACCAGCCTTGAGGCGCTGGCCGGTCTCAAGCCGGTGGCCAGGGAGGACGGTGTGCACACCGCCGGCTCGTCGTCGCAGATCTCCGACGGGGCGGCGGCGGTGCTCCTCGCCAGCCCCGCCCGAGCGGCGCAGCTGGGCCTCGAGGCCAAGGCCCGGATCGTCGACCACTGCCTCGTCGGCGTCGACCCGGTGCTCATGCTGACCGGCCCGATCGACGCGACCAACCTCCTCCTCGAGCGCTCGAAGCTGACGATCGACGCCATCGACTGTTTCGAGATCAACGAGGCGTTCGCCTCGGTGGTCCTCGCGTGGGAGAAGGAGGTGGGCCCCGACCACGCCCGGGTGAACCCCAACGGCGGGGCCATCGCCCTCGGCCACCCTCTCGGGGGCACGGGCGTGGTCCTCTTGACCAAGGCGGTGCACGAGCTGGAGCGCACGGGGGGCACGCGGGCGCTGGTCAGCATGTGCTGCGGAGGCGGCCTGGGCACCGGAACCCTCATCGAGCGCTGATTGACCTCCCTCGCCGAGGCGCTCGGCTACCCCCCGTCGGCGTCGCTGATCATCGTCACCTGCGACGAGCTGGGGGTCTGCCACGCGACGAACGCCGGCGTGTACAGCGCGATGCGGGAGGGTCTCGGCCGAGCCGCCGGGCTGGTCGTCCCCGGGCCGTGGGCTCGGGAAGCGGCGGCCCGCCACCGGGGTGAAGACGTCGGTGTCCACCTCACCTTAAACGCCGAGCACGACCTGTACCGGTGGGGTCCCCTCACCTACTGCCCCTCTCTCCTCGACGGGGACGGCGGTTTCCCGCGCACCGTCGACGACCTGTGGGACCACGCCGACACCGACGAGGTCCGACGGGAGTGCCGGGCGCAGATCGAACGGGCCATCTACTGGGGTTTCGACGTCAGCCACCTGAGCTGCCACCTCGGCGCCCTGGAGTCCCGGCCAGAGTTCTTCGACGTCCTGTTGGACCTCGCGGTCGACTTCCGGCTGCCGGTGCGCCTGCCCGAAGCGGCCGAGGAGGCCAGGCTGGGCTTCCCTCTTCGCTCCCTGGCCGCCGAGGCCGGGGTGCTATCCCCCGACTACCTGCTGCGGGCGCCGGCGGGCCGCAAAACGGCCGCCGCTTTGGACCAGCTCCTCTCGGGCCTGCGCCCGGGGGTGACCGAGGTGGTGCTGCGCCCAGCGGTCGACTCGGCCGAGATCCGGGCGGTGATACCCGACTGGGCGGCGCGCGTCGCCGACCACGACCTCGCCATGGCCTCCGACTCGCTGCGGGTCCTCGCCGCCCGGCCCGGCGTTCACCTCATCGGCTACCGGGAGCTGCGGGACCTCCAGCGGCGCACGGTGCGGGTCGGTTAGGCCTCCCCGGCCGGCCCTCCGCTGGGTTCCACGCCACCAGCCGGCCGGTCGACGAGCTGCTCCACCAGCTGCTCCAGGCCGGCGACCCTGCTCCCCTTGACGAGCACCGCCACGCCGGGTCCGAGCGGCCCGGGGTCGGGAGGGTCCGCCGGCGGCCGGCCGTAGAGGTCGGTCCCGACCGGCACCACTTCGATCCCCAGGGACCGGGCGAGCGAGGCGACGGCTCGGTGCTCCTCGGCGGTGCGTTCCCCCAGCTCGGCCATGAAGCCGAGCAGAGCCACTCTGCGCCGAGCCGGTAGGTCGGCCAGGGCGCGAAGGGCTGCGGCCATCGATGACGGGTTGGCGTTGTAGGCGTCGTTTAGGACAACAGCCCCCGAGCGTGCCCTGCGCAGCTCCATCCTCCACGGTGAGAGCTGCGCTTTGTCCAGAGCCTCCGCCGCTGCGTCGACGGGCACGCCTGCGTGGCCGGCCACGACCAGCGCGGCGAGGGCGTTGCCCACCTGGTGGCGGCCCCTGGCCCCGAGCCTCACCGCCACCCGGCCCCACGGCGTGTGCGCCACGAACGACGGGCGGAGCTCCCCGTCGAGGTTGACCTCCTCCGCCCAGGCCTCCGCGCCCGGGGCGGGGGGCTCGGCAGCCGAGTAAAGCAGCGCCCGCGCCGGCCCGCGCGCCGCCATCCGCCGGACGCGCCGGTCGTCCCCGTTCAAAACGGCGAGCCCGTCGCCGGGCAGCGCCTCCACCAGCTCGCCCTTGGCGCGCTCCACCCCGTCGAGATCCCCGAACATCTCGGTGTGCGCCGCGGCGACAGCCGTGACCACCCCCACCGACGGGCGGGCGACGCCACAGAGCAGCTCGATGTGACCCGGCGAGCGCGCCCCCATCTCGACAACGACGGCCTCGGCGTCCTCCGACGCGTTGGCCAGGGTGAGCGGGAGGCCCAGCTCGTTGTTGAAAGAGCGGGGGCTCGCGACGGTCCTCCTACCCGCGGCGAGGGCGGCCGCCGCCAGGTCCTTGGTGGAGGTCTTGCCCACCGAGCCGGTCACGCCGACCACGACCGCGTCCAGGCGCCGGCGCGCCGCCCTGCCCAGGTCGAGCAGGGCGGCGGAGGTGTCGTCGACCACCACGGCGGGCACCCCGGGCGGCGCCGGTCGCTCGACCATCACCGCCGGCGCGCCGGCGGTGACCGCCGCCTGCAGAAAATCGTGCCCGTCTCGCGACCCGCGGATCGCCACGAACAGCTCGCCGGCCGTCAAGGCCCGGCTGTCGATGGCGACGCCGGCGGCGACCGTCGACGGATCGCCCTCCACCCGGCCCGAAACCGCCCTCCCCACCTCGCCCAAGACCCAGCGCATACGCCCGATGTTGGCAGACGGCGGGTAGCGTTCCCCGCCATGGTCTCCGATCGGCGGGTTCGCCTGGTCGTCGTCTATGGCGGCAGGTCCGCCGAGCACGAGGTGTCGTGCGTCTCGGCCCGCCACGTCGTCTCCGCCGTCGACCCCGACCGCTACGAGCTGCGCCTCGCGGGCATCACCACCGACGGCGGGTGGGTGGACATGACCCACGCGCTGGGCGAGCTGGGCGGGGCCCGGGCGCTGCCCTCCCCCGACGGGGCCGCCGCGGCACCCGTCCCGCTCGGCGAGCTGGCCGGCACCCAGACCGTGGTCCTGCCCCTGGTGCACGGGCCGACGGGAGAGGACGGGACCCTGCAGGGACTGCTCGAGATGGCCGGAGTGCCGTACTGCGGTGCGGGCGTCGCCGGCTCGGCAGTAGCCATGGACAAAGGACTGGCCAAGTCGCTGCTCGCCTCCGCCTGCCTGCCGCAGGCCCGGTGGCTGCAGTTCCACGAGTCGGCGATCACCGGTCGGGTCAACGAGGAGATCGAGGCCCGGCTGGGGTGGCCCGTTTTCGTCAAGCCGGCCAACATGGGTTCGTCCATCGGCATCACCAAGGTCGGCGACCCCGACGGGCTGCGCCCGGCCGTCGAGGAGGCGCTCCGCTACGACGAGCACGTCGTCGTCGAGGAGGCGGTAGAAGGTCGTGAGCTCGAGATGGGTGTCCTCGGCTGGCCGACGCTGCGCACCTCGGTCCCCGGGGAGGTGAAGCCCAGCCACGAGTTCTACGACTACGCCGACAAGTACCTCGACGGCTCGGCGGGCCTGGAGATACCTGCCCGGCTCGGCGAGGATGTCGCCGCCGAGATGAGCCGCCTGGCGGTCGCCGCCTGCCGGGCGCTGAGGGTGGACTCGATGGCCCGGGTGGACTTCTTCTACGAACCCCGGCGCGGTCTTCTGGTCAACGAGGTCAACACGATCCCCGGTTTCACGCCCATCTCCATGTTCCCCGCCATGTGGCAGGCGTCGGGCCTCTCCTATCCCGACCTGGTGGACACCCTCGTCGACCAGGCGCTGCGCAGGGCTGAGCGCCGCCGCCGCTTCGAGACCGGCCGCTGAGCCCTCCCGCGGCTAGCGCCCTCCGGCGGCCAGTGACCTCACCCGCTCGACCCAGGCCTCGTGGCGGTCCCCCGAGGTCGACTCGAGGAAGGCCAGGAGCAGGGCGCCGTCCCCGGCAGCCTTGAGCCTCCCCCGCATGTAGGCGACGCTCGGCTCCACCTCGCCGCTGAGCAGCGACTCGGCGTCGGGCCCGGCGGCGCTCAGCACCACGTCGGCTTGCTCGACCGGCCCGGCGCCGTCGGCGACCGGCCTGCCCCCCTCGAAACGCCAGTGGAGGACCTTTTCCTGCCCGGCGGGCCACGCCAAGGTGAGGGCGACCGTGCCGCCTGGGTCAGCCACGGCTCTCGGCGAGCTGGTCGAGGCCGGCGAAGAGGTCGTCGAGCGGCCCTTCCGCACCCGCCGTATCCCGGCCGATGTCGTACTCCTCGTAGGGGTAGAGCCGGTCGGCGACTTCCGGCGGCAGACCGAACCAGTGGGGCGAGTTGGGGTCCACCTGGGTGGCGTGGGCTAAGAGAGCCTCCCTGCTGACCCGGGCGAAGCCGCTCGTGTCCACCCGGACGGCGGGCTCCGGCTGGTCGGAGTTGAGGATCCGCTCGAGCCTCTCCCCCGTGTAGGGGGACTCGAGGCCGAGCTCGAGGAACTTCTCGTGGGCGGCGCGCATCCGCCTCGCCGACCAGCGCACGTAGACGAGGCGGCCCGGCTGCCAGGGCGGTCCCGCTTCGGGGAAGCGGGCGGCGTCGCCGGCGGCGTCGAAGGCGGCCTCGGAGATCTCGTGCACCCGCAGGTGGTCGGGGTGGGGGTAGCCGCTCTGGTCCGGCGGGTAGGTGACCACGACCTGGGGCTTTGCGCGGCGGATCACCGCCACGAGCCGCCCGACGGCCTCCTCCAGGGGGGCGGCGGCGAACGAGCGGGGGTCGCTGTTGGAAGGCGCTCCGGGCATGCCCGAGTCCCGGTAGCCGAGCATGACCACCTCGTCGTAGCCGATGATCCCGGCGGCACGCTCCAGCTCCTCGCGGCGGATCGCCGCCAGGTTGTCCCGCACCTCCGGCCGGTCCATCGCCGGGTTGAGGATGTCCCCTTCCTCGCCGCCCGTGCAGGTGACCAGCACGGTCCGCACCCCGGCGGCGTGGTAACGCGCGACGGTGCCGGCTCCTTTGGAGGCCTCGTCGTCGGGGTGGGCGTGGACGGTCAGCAAGCAGCGCCTGGTCACCATCCCAAAGATAGGGGTATCCGCCTCTCAGCCGGCGATGCCGTCGATGGCCGCCGCCAGCTCCAGGTCGGCGGCGGTGATCCCCCCCGCCGAGTGGGTGGACAGCCGCAGCGTCACCCGGTTCCAAGAGACGGCGATGTCCGGGTGGTGGTTGCGGGCCTCGGCCAGGTCGGCGACCCTGTTGACGAACGACATCGCCTCCTTGAAGTCGGCGAAGGTCGCCTCCCTCACGATCTCGCCTGCACCCAGCTTCCAGGGGGAGCCGCTCAGGCGGTCCCGGACGGTGTCTTCGCTCAGCAGCTCAGCGGGCATCGCCTAACATCTTTACCGGCTTCCCCGCCCGTTTCGTCACGACGCGGAGGGAACGCCGTTGAGCGCACTGCAAGCCCTGAGGGACCTCACGGCGGCCGCCGGGGGTCGCCTGTACGTGGGGTGCACGCCGGGAGGTGTCGCCCTGGCCGGGGCCGAGCAGGCGGCCCTGGTACTCGGGCCGCCCCGCTCGGGCAAGACGACGGCCCTGGCGGTGCCCAACACGCTGGCGGCGCCGGGCGCCGTCGTGGTCACCTCGACCAAGCCGGACATCCTGGCCGCGACGGTGCGGGAACGCTCCCGCCTGGGCGAGTGCTGGCTCCTCGACCCGACCGGGGCGGTCACCGCGCCGGGGGGCGTGCGCAGGGTCCGCTGGTCCCCGGTCGCCGCGGCGGGCAGCTGGGACGAGTCGCTGGTCCTGGCCCGCTCGCTGACCGGCGCGGCGCGCCCGACCGGGCGGTGGGGGGAAGCGGCCCACTGGACCGAGCGCGCCGAGGCGCTCCTCGCGCCGCTCCTCCACGCCGCCAACCTGCAGGGGGCCGAGATCGACTCGGTCCTCGGGTGGGTGCTCCGCCACGAGATCGCCCCGGCGAGAGCTGCTCTGGTCGCCAACGGCGTCACCGTCGCGGCCGACGTGCTCGCCGGCATCTCCGCCACCGACCCGCGGGAGCAGTCGGGTATCTGGTCCTCGGCGGCCGGGGTCCTCGCCGCCTACCGCTCCGAGCGGGTCCTCGACAACTCCTCGCCGGTCAACTTCGAACCCTCCAGCCTGGTCGGCGGGCGCGACACGGTGTACGTCTGCGCCCCTGCCCGCCACCAGGATCTGGTCGCCCCGATCGTCGTCGCCTTCTTGGACCAGGTGCGGAGCGGCTGCTACCGGGCCTGGGCGCAGGGGGCCAAAGGCGCGGCGCCGGTGACGCTGGTGCTCGACGAGCTGGCCAACGTCGCGCCGATCCCCGACCTGCCGGCGCTGGTCAGCGAAGGCGGCTCGCAGGGAGTCCTCACCCTCGGCTGCCTGCAGGACCTCGCCCAGGCACGCTCGCGCTGGGGACCGGCGGCCGACGGGTTCCTGTCGCTCTTCGGCGCCAAGCTGATCCTCCCCGGGATCGGCGACCTGGCGACGCTGGAGCTGGCGTCGCGCCTGGCCGGCGAGGTGGACGTACCCGCGAGGAGCGTCAGCCGCTCGCCGTGGTGGGCGCCCGGCCGGGGGGCGCCGACGGTCACCTGGTCCGGCCAGCGCCAGCGACGCCTGCCGGTCGACGCGGTGAGCCAGCTGGCGCGGGGTTCGGCGTTGCTCCTGTCGGGCTCCGAGCGCCCCGAGACGGTGCGCCTGCCGCCGTGGTGGGCCGTGCAGCTCTTCGGCCCGGACCGCCGGCCGGAGCGGGCCCTAGAACGCCGCTCTCCTACGATCTCGTGGTGATCAGACGGCCGCGGTCGCCCACCCGGCGCGTCGCCGGGCCCCCGGCGGTGGGCCTGGTCGGCGCCGGGGCGCTGTCCGTCCAGTTCGGGGCGGCTCTCGCCACCCACCTGTTCCACCGGGTCGGCCCCGCCGGTGCGGCCACCTGGCGGCTCGTC
>Ga0070737_10003963_pt1 | contig 15292 bp, 14 predicted proteins | sample Coa_R1_10_FD_66438 | JGI IMG/M metagenome (GOLD analysis project Ga0070737, IMG submission 66438) | Surface soil microbial communities from Centralia Pennsylvania, which are recovering from an underground coalmine fire - Coalmine... | ecosystem: Environmental > Terrestrial > Soil > Unclassified...
CGAGCGGCGGTCGCCCGCCGGGCGGCAAGCCCGGATCCGGCCGTCCCCGCCGCCCCCGGAGCGACGACGGGCGCGGTTGGGAGCGGCGCGGCCGGGACGAGTCCCGTCGGGATGGGTTTCCGGGCCGCTCCGGCCAGGGCGCCGGCAGCCAGGGGCGCAGCTCCAGTGGCATCCAGCGCAACCACCGGGCCGGCCAGCCGGGCGGACCGGGTCAGCGCCAGGGTCAGGGTGGCGGCCGCCGCCGGACCGCCGGCCGCTGAGCGTCCCGCCCGCTTCGGCGCGGATCAGGGGAAAGACGGCCGGATCGGGTCGGACCGGCACGCTGGCACCAGACGTGGTGCTCGACGGCGGCTCCCGACCCGATCCCCCCCGATGGGCTAAACCAGACCTCCGATGCGAGTCCTGATCCTCGGCGGAACGGTCTTCTTGTCGCGGGCGACCGCCGCCGAAGCGGTGGGCCGCGGCCATCAGGTGACCTGCCTGGCACGCGGCCAGTCGGGCTCGGTGCCGCCGGGCGCCCAGCTGGTCCGAGCCGACCGGTCCGGCGGACCGGCCACCTACGACGAGCTGACCGGCGAGTGGGACGAGGTCGTCGACGTCTCGTGGGACCCCACCCACGTGCGGGAGGCGGTGGCCGCCCTCGGCCCGCGAAGCGCCCACTGGACGTACGTGTCCAGCTGCTCGGTGTACGCCGACCACGACCAGCCGGGCGCCGACGAGTCGGCCCCGCTGCTCGAGCCGCTCGGTGACCAATCGGCGACCATCGAGCGCTACGGCGAGGCCAAGGTGGCCTGCGAACAGGCGGTCACCGCCGCCCTCGGCGACCGGGCCCTTCGGTGCCGGGCCGGGCTGATCGGCGGGCCGGGCGATCCGAGCGACCGGTTCGGGTACTGGCCGGCCCGCTTCGCCCGGGACGCCGAGCCGGTGCTGGCGCCCGACGCCCCGGACTGCGCCACCCAGACCATCGACGTCCGGGACCTGGCCGCCTGGCTGGTCGGCGCGGCCGAGCGGGGCGTGGCCGGCGCCCGCAACGCGGTGGGCGAGACCATCCCGCTGCCGGAGGTCGTGGCCCTGGCCCGGGCGGCGGCCGGCCACCGGGGCGAGTTGGTGGCCGCCGACCCGGCCTGGCTGATGGAACAGGGCGTCGAGCCCTGGGCCGGCCCCGACTCGTTGCCGCTCTGGCTGCCGCCCGACGCCGGCTACGGGGGCTTCGCCCGCCGCTCGGTCGACGCTGCGCTGGCCGACGGCCTCCACCGCCGGCCCCTCTCCGAGACGCTGGCCGACACGCTGGCCGACGAGCGGCGAGCCGGCCTGTCCCGGCCGCGGCGGGCCGGCCTTTCGCCCGAGCGGGAACGGCAGCTGGTGGCGGCGTGGCGAGCCCGCCGGGCGGAGCCCTGAGGCCGATTTCGCCACCCGGGCGGGCGGGCGCGCCAGACTTGAGGTGATGACCCAGTCCACCCTGCCGGTGCCGCCGAGCGAACACGAGGGCGACCACCCGGGCGGGATCGGCTGGCTGTTGCTGGTCTACCGGGTGCCGTCGGAGCCGACCCGCCTGCGGGCCACGGTGTGGCGTCGCCTCAAGGGCCTGGGCGCCGTCTACCTGCAGACCTCGGTCGCTGCCCTGCCGGCGACGGCCACCGCCGAACGGGCTCTGCGCAAGTTGCGGCACGACATCGTGGACATGTCGGGCACGGCCGTGCTGCTGCAGTGCCATGCCCTCGTCGGCGAGCAGGACATCGTGACCGCCTTTCAGTCGGCTCGGGACGACGAGTACGAGGAGATCGTCGACCGCTGCCGCGATTTCCTGGCCCAGGTGGAGAAGGAGCACGTCGCCGAGCACTTCACCTACGCCGAGCTGGAAGAAAACGACGTGGACCTGGCCAAGCTCAAGAGCTGGTACGAAAAGGTCCTGGCCCGGGACGCCTTTGGCGCCGGCGGCCGGGAAGCGGCCCGATCCGCGCTGGTCGACTGCGAGCATGCCCTGGAGGGCTATGCGGCGGCCGTGTACGCCCGGGAGACCGACGCCCACTGAGGTTCGCGCCGGCTGCTGAGGCAAGCGCCGGCTGCTGAGGCCAGCACCCCGGGGGTTGGAGCGGGACCGGGCCCCCGAGCAGGACCCGGGCCCGGGGTCAGTGCGGGCGGGTGGCCCGCTTGAGGGCGATCGGCAGGATCAGCAGCACGGCCACGGGAAGCACCCACCAGGCCGAGACGGACGTCTGGCTGACCGCGTAGGTGATGGCGAGCGCGATGATCACGGCCACCGCCACCAGCCAGTCGTCTCCGACGATGAAGTCGTAGAGGAAGGCGAAGACGCCCTTGATGCCCCGGAGGACGCTCACGACGCCACCTCCGCGGTGCCGACGGTCCGGCCGGAGCGGCCGGCGCCGGTGGTGGCCGTCCGGCGCAGCCACATGACCAGCAGCACCGAGGCGACGAGGACGGCGGCGATGAGCGCCGGCAGCGAGCTGTCGTTGCCGGGCCAGGAGGCCCCGGCCCCTTCCGCCCCCCAGAAGGTGCCGAAGGAGGTGAGCATGATCCCGACCACGAACTTGAGGCTGTTCTCCGGCACCCGGGACAGCGGGGCCCGCACGGCGATGCCGACGGCGGCGATCACCAGCACTGCGGCGACCGCGGCGATGGCGGCCAGGCCGATGTTGTGCTGGTTGCTGCCGAAGGTGAGGGCGATGAAGACGACCTCGAAGCCTTCGAGCACGACCCCCTTGAACGACAGCGTGAAGGCGTACCAGTCGCTGACGAACCCTCGCCGTTGGCCGGTGGCGTCACGGGCAGCAGCGACCTCCTTGGCAAAGGCGGCCGTCTCGTCGCGCAAGGCCTTGCGGCCGCCGGCCCGCAGGATGGCCTTCTTCAGCCACTGGATGCCGAACGCCAAGAGGAGCCCGCCGACTACCAGCCGGAGGGCGCCGAGAGGTATGGCCGAGACGGCCGGACCGAGGACGGCGACGACGATCGCCAGCACGATCAGTCCGCCGCCCAACCCGATGAGCGCCGATCGCCACTCCCTGGCCGTGCCGGCGGCGAGGACGATCGTGGTCGCCTCCACCGCTTCCACCGCGCAGGCGAGGAACACGGCTATGAACAGTGCACCTGGACCCATGCCCACATTGTAACGGCTGTTAGGTATGCCTGGTAACCCGGACTGACGTTGACTCCGTCCGCTCAGGACCGGGTCAGCGGCGCCTCGAGCTCGAGCTCGTCACGCAGCGGGATCCCGAACGACCCGACGGTCGGGATGGAGGGCTTCAACCGCCGGCTCTCCTCCAGCGCGTCGGGATGGACGGCGACCAGGCGCCACCCGCGGCGCTGGTAGAAGCGGAGGGCGTCGAGGTTGTCGTTGGTCGTCACCAGCCAGAGGCGCCGCCAGCCCGATGCGGCGGCCAGGCGTTGGACGGCGGCGAGCAGCGCGGTGCCGGCCCCAAGGCCGGGACGAACCGCATCGAGGCTCACCACCTCCGCCTCGCGGCTGCCGCCGGCCTCGACGACGGCGTAGGTGAGCAGCCCGAGCCGCTCGCCGTCCTCGACGGCAACGAGGGCGGGAAGGCAGGCGGCGTCATGGCACCGACCCCGGCTCACGACCAGGGTCGATCCCCAGCTGCCCTGCAGCGTCGCCACCACCCACGCGCGGTCGGACGGCGTCACCGGTCGAACCTCCACGGGCGCCATCCTGCCCGCCGTCGGCGGCCTGGGCGCACCGCCGGCGTGAGCGACCGCCGCGACCGGCTGGGCGATACTGGTCGGCCGTGGACACGGACCAGCTCCCCGCCGCCGGTGGCGCGCCGCGAGCGGCGGCCGAAACGGGCGCGGCCCGGACCGCTGGTGGCCCGGGCGCCGGGACCGGCCTCGGCTGGGGGTGGGTGCTGCTCGGCGTGGCCGGCAGCTGCCTCCTCGCCCTGTCCACGCCTCCCCTGGTCACCAACGTCGACGGTCCAGCCGTCACCTGGTGGTACCGGGTGCTGCTGTCCCCAGGGACGGGGACCACCGGCAACGTGATCGGCGCCTACCTCGGTCTGGCCGCCGTCCTCGTGGCCTGGCTGGGCGTGGGCCGGCGGGTGGCCCGGTCCCGGCAGCCACCGTGGCGGCTGTGGGCGCTGGCCGCGGCGTGGGGCATCCCGCTGCTCGTCGCTCCCCCGCTGTTCAGCCGGGATGCCTACAGCTACCTGGCCCAGGCCACCCTGACCCACCTCGGGCTGAGCCCGTTCACCCACGGCCCGAGCGCGCTCGGCGCCCACGGGTACGGGGCCATGGTCGCGGCCGTCTCACCGGTGTGGCGGTCGTCGCTCTCGCCCTACGGGCCACTGTTCCTGTGGTGGACCGGGCTGCTCGCCGGCCTCACCGGGCACGGCATCGTGGCTGGGGTGGTCCTGCTCCGGCTGCCCGAGGTGGTCGGCCTGGTGCTGGTGGCTGTGGGCCTCCCCCGGCTGGCCGTCGCCCTCGGCGCCGATCCGGCCCGGGCCCTGTGGCTCGGGCTGGCCAGCCCGCTGGCCTTGTTTGAGCTGGTCGGCGCCAGCCACAACGACGCCCTGATGGTGGGGCTGCTCGTGTGCGCCCTGGCCCTGGCCGCACGGCGCCGGCCGCTTCCGGCGGTCGCCGTCGCCACCCTCGGGGCCCTGGTAAAGCTGCCGGCCGCGGCGGCCGTCGTCCTGATCGCCCTGGTGTGGGTCAGGCAGCAGCCGACGGCGGCCGCCCGGGTCCGGGCCGCCCTCGCCTCCGCCGGCGTGGCCGGCGCACTGGCCGCGGCGGTCAGTGTGGCCACCGGTCTCGGATGGGGCTGGCTGTCGCCGGCTGTGCTCGGCACCCCGGCCGGCGGCTCGATCGAGATCACCCCGGCCACGGCCATCGGCGACTCCCTCGCCCGCCTGGCCGGGCTGCTCGGCGTCGGGCTTTCCCCGGCGACCAGCCACCACCTCGTCGAGGCGGTGCTGGCTGTCGTGGCGGCCGCCGTCTGCATCCTGGTCGTCCTCCGGACCCGGCCGGCCAACCTGGTGGCGTCGGTAGCAGTGGTGCTGGCCGCCGCCGTGGTGGCCGGCCCCGCCCTCTGGCCCTGGTACCTGACCTGGAGCCTGGTCCTGCTGGCGGCGCGGCCCGGTCCGCAACGCTCCCCTGTCCTGCCGGTGGTAAGCGTGCTGGCGTGCCTGGTCCTCGCCCCGACCGGGCGGATCCTCGTCCCTGGCAGCGACGCCGTCCTGGTGACCGCCGGCTGGGCCGTGGTCGCCGTCGCCGTGGCGGTCTGCTGGCGGCGCGGCTGGCGCCCCGGTCTGTGGCCGTCCGCCCGGCCGGAACGGACCGAGACGCCGGTCTGAGCGGCGAGACGCCGACCGGGGCTGGTTATCTGGCCAGGGCGGCGCTACTTGGCCAGAGCGGCCAGCAGCTTGGTGGGCGTGTCCTTGGGCGAGATCTTGTACCAGACCTCGGCCAGGCGGCCGTCCTCGTCGACCAGGAAGGCGCTGCGAATGATGCCCATGTAGGTGCGGCCGTAGTTGGACCGCTCGCCCCAGACGCCGTAGGCCTCAGCGGTGGCGTGCTCCGAGTCGGACAGCAGGGGGAACCCGAGCCCGTACTTGTCGTCGAACTTGGCCTGCTTGGCCGGCAGGTCCGGGCTGATGCCCAGCACCGCGGCGTCACCCACCTCGCCCAGGATGTCCCGCAGCCCGCACGCCTGGGTGGTGCAGCCCGGCGTGTCGGCCTTGGGGTAGAAGTAGACGAGGACCTTGCGGCCCTTGAGACCCGACAGCGAGACAATCTGGTCGTGCTGGTCGAGCAGCGAGAAGTCCGGGGCGGGATCACCGACGTTGAGAGCCATGAGCACGGATGGTACGGCTTTCCGGTCAGGTGCACGAAGGGGCCGTTGCGATCAGTGCATCGTCGGTCCACCGAACAGAAGCCACCGCTTCTCCGAGACCGCGGTGAACCTGGGCCTTCCTCAGCCGGTGCGAGGTCCATGTCGCCCATGACGGGGTCACCACAATGGCGTCACTAAAAGTTGTCGTCTGGAGGTCCGCGCCGCGCGTGACCGTGAGTCCGACCTGTTGACTACTGTCCCAATTCCAGACTGCGGCCCGAAAACCGGGATCGCCCATGACGCGGCCGTCGTCTTCTCTGCGCGCACGCCTCGAAGAAAAAGCTTTTTTCATTACCGTCGGCGAAGGTTTGATTGCGGCACCTCTGCTCCGATCACCACCCTTTAGGTACCACATGGATAGAGCCGGATGACACTCCGATAGAAGTTGTAGAAACCGGGCCAAACGACCCGCGCAGTCAGCGGCCAACTCACGGCGCTACTCCCCTCGTAGCAAACGTGGCCGACGCTCAGCCCTTCGAAGACCTCGTCGGCCGCCAGCACAGCCCGCGCGTCGACCACCTCCTGCTATCATTGCTAGCAGGAGGTGGTCGACGTGGCGGCGATCAGCGTGCGCGACTTGGACGAAGAGGTGGCTGGCCGGCTGAAGGTACGGGCCGCTCGCCATGGACGGTCGATGGAGGCTGAAGTCCGGGCCATCCTCACCGATGCGGTCGCGGTGGAAGAGGATGAGCACTTCAATATTGCCCAGGCGATCAGACAGCGCTTCGGGGCTATCGGCGGGGTCGAGTTGGAGGCTCCGCCTCGGCAGGATATGCCCCGAGCGGCCGACCTGCCGAGGTCGTGATCATCATCGACACCAACGTGATCTCGGAGATGATGCGCGACCAGCCTGACCCGAGGGTCCTGGCGTGGACCGCCGCAGCGGGGCGGTTGCACACGACCGCGATCACGCTCGCCGAGATCGAGTACGGCATCGCTCGGCTGGCTGATAGTCGTCGTCGGGATCAGTTGGCCGCGACAGCCGGTCGGGTGTTCGCGGACTTTGATGAAGTGATCGTGCCGTTCGACGCTCGCGCCGCCCGCCGATACGGGTCGATCGTCGCCGGCCGTGAGAGGTCCGGCCGGCCCATCGCGGCCGCCGACGCCCAGATCGCCGCGATCTGTGCCTCTCGAAAGGCGCGGCTGGCCACCCGGAACACCGGAGACTTCGAGGCCACCGGCATCAGTTTGATCGACCCGTGGCAAGGTCCATCCCGCTAGCGCGGCGGCCGGCACCGCAACCAGGGACCGGACAGCGAGACGATCTCCCCGCGGTGGACGAGCATCGCAGTCCCGTCTGTCCTGCGGGACCGCTACCGCGGCCTGGCAACCGGCCCCTCGGCCCGTCGTAGCCCGGGGAGTGTCGTAGCGTCGGGGGCCATGACCGGTCCCTCCCTGGCCCGAGACGCGGCCGACGACGGCGTGCCCGAAGGGCCGGCCGACCTGGCTGTCGGGGCCTTCAGCAACGATGCTCCCTGGCTGGTCGAGCCCGAACAGTTGGCCTGGCGGCGGGCCATCGCCAGCTACCGGACCAAGAACGCCCGCATGGTCCCCGACCTCCTCCGCCGGCGGCGGCTGCCGCCCGGCGGTCGGGTGGTCGAAACCGGCCTGCTGCTCGGCCGGGCCGTCGGCGGGTGGATGGCCACCGAGCGCCGGCAGGCCCGCCGCCAGGGAACGCCGGAGATCTCCCGGGCCGGCCTGTCCCGCCGGCTGCGCATCGCCTTCGAGCAGCTCGGGCCGACCTACATCAAGCTGGGCCAGATCATCTCCTCCGGCGAGGGCCTCTTCCCCCCCGAGCTGGTCGGCGAGTTCAAGTTGCTCCGGGACCGGGTGCCGGCCGAGCGCTGGGAGGACGTCGAGGCGGTCGTCGTAGCCGAGCTCGGCCTGCCCCTCGACCGGGTGTTCGCCTCCTTCGAACAGACCCCGATCGCGGCCGCCTCCATCGCCCAGGTCCACGCCGCCACCCTCCTCGACGGCCAGCGGGTCGTGGTCAAGGTCCAGCGGCCCGACGTGGCCCGGGCCGTGCGCCGGGACCTGGCCGCCATGAGCTGGATCGCCCCGACCCTGGTGGGGCGGATCCCGGTGTCGGCCCTGGCCAACCCGCCGGCCCTGGTCGAGCTGTTCGCCGAGACGATCGTGGAGGAGCTCGATTTCCGCCTCGAGGCCGACAACATGCTGGACGTGGCCCGGGTGCTGGCCGCCACCAACCAGCGGTCGATCGTCGTGCCCCGGCCCCACCCGACGCTGGTGACCCGGCGGGTGCTGGTCATGGAGCGGCTCGACGGGTTCTCCTTCGACGACGTGGCCGGGATGCGGGCCGCCGGGATCGACACCGCGGCCGTCGTCCACGCCCTGATGGTCTCGTTCCTGGAGGGCGCCACCCTCTACGGGGTGTTCCACGGGGACCTGCACGGCGGCAACCTGTTCGTGCAGGCAGACGGCCGGGTGGCCCTGCTCGACTACGGGATCACCGGCCGGCTGGACCAGGCCCGCCGCCTGGCTTTCCTGCGCATGCTGATGGCCGGCACCGTCAACGACCCGGTCATGCAGCTGGCCGCCCTGCGCGACCTCGGTGCCCTGCCGCCCGACACCGACATCAAGGCCGTCGTGCACGACCTCGGGCTCGACCAGCCGACCGTGGACCCCACCCAGATGTCGCCGGACGAGCTGCTCAAAGAGGTGCGCAACGTCATCCGGCTGCTCCTCGACTACGGCGCCCGCTTCCCCAAGGTGCTGATGCTCTTCGTCAAGGACCTGCTCTTCCTGGACGGTGCCCTGGCCACGCTGGCCCCCGACGTCGACCTCTTCAGCGAGATCGTCCAGATCGCCGGCTACTTCACCACCCACTACGGGGCCCGCATCGCCAGCGAGGTCGGGCTCGACCCCCGGGAGATGCCGGTCGACATCGAGGGGATCCGGGCCGCCATCGGCGTCCCCGGCGACGTCGAGCAGCTGAGCTACCGCGACCTGCAGGCCCGGCGGGAGCTGATCCGCCGCCGGATGGACGACCACCGGAGGACAGGTTCAGGAAGAGCCGGACGCTTCCGGCGGCGTCGGGGTGAGGGAGCGGACGGCGGGGAAAGGTGACCGGAGTGGCGGCCCGGCGTCGCGGTCATCCCGGCCGTTGAGCAGGTAGGCACCGACCGCTCGCTGGGCGGCGTCGACCGGGTGCCCCAGGGCGAGGGTGCGGGCCTGGCGCCAGTGACGGTCGAGCGAGCGGTCTCCGCCGGACGTCGGGGACGCGCCTACCGCCAGCAGGTCGGTCGTGGCCCGGAGTACGAGGTCGACCACGACGACCTCGGCCCGTGAGACGTCCGCCTCAGCCGCGCGTAACTGCCTGACCGCATCGGGCCGGCCGGCGTCTCGAGCCTCCAGGGCGGCCTCCAGCGAGGCGGTGGCCGCCCTGACCGCGGCCCGGGCGGCAAAGGCGGCCGCCTCCGCCTTGCCCACGGTCTGCTGCCGGGCCGGGTCGTCCCGTCCCGACGAGGCGGGACCCGGGGTGGCGCCAGCGGGACGGCCGACGCCCGGCCCGGCCGTCCCGCGGCGACGGACCAGCTCAACCGCGTCATCGGCCGCCCGGCGGGCGACGCCAGCCAGGCCGGCCAGCCGGATCAGCTGCCCAAAGGCGACCCGACCCGGCCGGTCCCCGCCGAGCGCCGGCAGGATCTCGTCGGGTCGCACAACCACGTCGGCCAGCACGGCCGTCCCGCCGTCTGCCGGCCGAGGCGCCATGCCGGCCCCGCCGGCGAGGAGCTCGACTCCGGCCCGGCCGGCCGGGACCACGACCAGCACCCGCTGGCCGTCGTCGTCCCAAGCGCTGACGGCGACGGCCCCGGCGTAGCGGCTGCCGGCGCCAAGGCGCTCCCTGCCGTTGAGGCGCAGCCGCCCTGCGCCGTCGCCGCGCAGGATCGGCTCGGAGGCGACCGGCCCGGCTGCCTCCGAGCCGCCCGCGTGGGGCCGGGCCGTCTCGGGGACCGCCCGGCCGATGATCAGGCCGGCGCCGATCCGGCGGAGCCACTGACGGGCGGCGGGGTCGTCCCCCTCGCCGAGCCGGTCCTCGACAAAGCTCAGGTGCCACTGGAGGGACTCCGGAAGGTCGGGCTCGGCCGCGGCCAGGTCGGTGAGCAGGTCGACCAGGGGCCCCAGGCGGGCGCCGAGCCCGCCGAGGGCGACGGGGACCCGCAGGGCGGTGAAGCCGGCGTCGCGCAGCCAGCCGACCTCGGCGTGCAACGACCCGCCGTCGCGCGGGCGGGCCGCCGCTCGGGCACTGATCCGCTCGAAGACGGGAGCCAACCGGGCCTCGAGCTCGGCGTCGGTCGGTACCGGGGTCGGGCCGGCCCATCCGTGGGGCAGGCTCATCCGACCCGGGCCGCCGCCCCCTCCCGCACGAGCGGGAGAAGTTGGTCTCCCACCCGGACGACCTCTTGCTGGTACGGGGTGTCGGAGAGGATGAAGTGGGTGACGCCGAGGTCGTGGTAGCGCAGGAGGGCCTGGGCCACCTCGTCGGCCGATCCCACCAGCCAGGTCGTCCCCGCCCCGCCCCCGCCGTAACGGCCGGGCGCGGTGTACAGGCAGGAGTCCAGCACGTCCCCCCGCTCGGCCAGGTCGAGCAGTCGCTGCTGGCCGACCGCCTTGCGCCGCTGAGGCCGGAAGAGCGGGTCGTCCCCCGCCGCCCGCATGCGCTCGAGCTTGTCCTCGGCTGCCTGCCAGGCCTCGTCGCTGGTGTCCCGGACGAGCGTGGTGATCCGCAGCCCATACTCGAGCGGCGGGTGCGCCCGACCTTCGGTGACCGTCAGCCGGCGGAGCCGCTCGATCCGCTCGGCGATCCCGTCGAGCGGCTCGCCCCAGAACAGTTGGACGTCGGCTTCCTTGGCCGAGACCCGCTCGGCCGCCGGCGAGGCGCCACCGAAGTACAGGCGGGGATGCCGGCCCGCTTCGGCCCCGTACGGGCGGGGGCTGAGCGTCGAGTGCTCCACCCCGAAGTACCGGCCGTCGAAGCTGACGTCGTCCTCCTGCCACAACCGCCGCACCAGGTGCATGAACTCGAGGGTCCGGTCGTAGCGGCGGGCCGACTCGACCTCGTGGTCGCCGTAGGCGGCCGGATTGTCGAGGCCACTGACCACGTTAACGAGCAGGCGACCCTGCGAGAACTGGTCAAGGGTGGCCGCCGCGGAAGCGAAGTGCGCCGGGTGCCAGTACCCGGGCCGGGCCGCCACCAGCGGCTTGAACGTCGTCGTCCTGGCCGCCAGCGCGGTCGCCACCGTGAAGGTGTCGGGACGGCCCCACCCCGTGCCCACCAGCGCTCCGGCCCAGCCGTGCTCCTCAGCCGCCAGGGCCATCTGCGTCGAGTAGTCGAGGGTCCCCCAGCCGTCGTGGGTGTCGTCCCCGCGGTGGCCAGGCCTGACCGTGTTGGGGATGTACCAGAGAAATTCGAGCGCCATGGCCGTAGTACACTAATCCGATCGTCTTTACCGGTCGAGTTGAGAGCATAGGAGCCCTCCACTGGGCGGTCAACCCCCCACGGCTGGGAGCCGGCGTAATTGCCGTTTTTCCTGAAAAGCGTTCCAGCCGGCTCCCTTTTCTGTGAGCATTTCGAGGAAGGCCGGGTTTCGCCCGTATCGGCTAGTGGACCGCAGCCCGCTACCCTGGATCGAGCCTTCTTTCCCCCCAGGACTGCCCATGCAACGCTCTGATCTCCGCAATGTCGCCATCGTCGCCCACGTCGACCACGGCAAGACCACCCTCGTGGACGCCATGCTCCGCCAGTCCGGCGCCTTCGGCTCCCACCAGGAGGTGGCCGACCGGGTGATGGACTCGATGGACCTCGAGCGGGAGAAGGGCATCACCATCCTGGCCAAGAACACGGCCGTCCGCTACGGCGACATCACCATCAACATCATCGACACGCCCGGCCACGCCGACTTCGGCGGCGAGGTCGAGCGGGGCCTGACCATGGTCGACGGCGTCCTGCTCCTGGTGGACGCCAGCGAGGGCCCGCTCCCCCAGACCCGGTTCGTGCTGCGCAAGACCCTCGAGGCCCGCCTGCCGGTGATCCTGGTCGTCAACAAGATCGACCGGCCCGACGCCCGCCCGGCCGAGGTGGTGGACGCCGTCTACGAGCTGTTCATCGACCTCGGCGCCGACGAGTCGCAGATCGAGTTCCCCATCATCTACTGCAACGCCAAGGAGGGCCGGGCCGCCTCCGACCCCGACAGCGTGAGCGACAGCCCCGACCTCAAGGTGCTGTTCGATCTGCTGCTCGACCAGATCCCGGCCCCGACCTACGAGGAGGGGCATCCGTTCCAGGCCCTGGTCACCAACCTGGACGCCTCCCCCTACGTCGGTCGGCTGGCCCTGTGCCGGATCCGCAACGGCAACGTCCGCAAGGGCCAGACGGTCGCCTGGTGCCGCCACGACGGATCGGTCGAGCGGGTGCGGCTGTCCGAGCTGTACGTCACCGAGGCCCTCGACCGGGTCGACGCCCCGCCCGAAGGGGCCGGACCGGGCGACATCATCGCCGTCGCCGGCATCCCCGAGATCATGATCGGCGACACCCTCGCCGACGTCGACGACCCCCGCCAGCTGCCCGTCATCACCATCGACGAGCCGAGCCTCGGCATGACCTTGGGCGTCAACACGTCGCCGCTGGCCGGGCGGGACGGCACCAAGATGACGGCCCGGCTGATCAAGAACCGCCTCGACACCGAGCTGGTCGGCAACGTCTCCATCCGGGTGCTCACCACCGACCGACCCGACACCTGGGAGGTCCAGGGGCGGGGTGAGCTGGCCCTGGCCGTGCTGGTCGAGCTGATGCGGCGGGAAGGCTTCGAGCTGACCGTCGGCAAGCCGCAGGTGATCACCCGGGAGATCGACGGCAAGCTCCACGAGCCGGTCGAGCGGGTCAGCGTCGACATCCCCGAGGACTACCTGGGGGTGGTCACCCAGCTGCTGTCCATGCGCAAGGGCTCCATGGAGACGATGACCAACCACGGCACCGGCTGGTGCCGGATGGACTGGCTGGTCCCGTCGCGGGGCCTGATCGGATTCCGGACCGAGTTCATGACCGAGACCCGGGGCACAGGCCAGCTCCACCATGTGTTCGAGACCTACTCGCCGTGGATGGGCGAGCTGCGCACCCGGCCCAACGGCTCGATGGTGGCCGACCGCAGCGGCCCCACCACCGCCTACGCCCTCACCAACCTGCAGGAGCGGGGCGCCATGTTCGTCGGGCCCGGGGTCGAGGTCTACGAGGGAATGATCGTCGGCGAAAACGCCCGGTCGGAAGACATGGACGTCAACCCGACCAAGGAAAAGAAGCTGACCAACATGCGGGCGGCGGCGGCCGATCACACCATCCCGTTGGTGCCGCCGAGGCAGCTCAGCTTGGAGCAGGCCCTCGAGTTCATCCGGGCCGACGAGTGCGTCGAGGTCACCCCCTCGGTGGTGCGGCTGCGCAAGGTGGTGCTCTCCGCCCAGGAGCGGGGGCGCAAGCGGGGCGCGGCCAAGGCCGCCACCGGCTGAGGCGCCCCCGGCTCACGCGGCCGGCCGAGCCCGCGCAAACCCCCGTCGGGCGGGGCGGCTCGGCTACCCTCTGCCCCAACGCAGGCGTGCGAGCGAATCGAGGTGGGATCGTCGTGAGCGAACCGGAGGGCCCTGGCGGCGCGGCCGAACCTGAGGACCCCCACCCGGGGGAACCCCAATTGAGGCAGCCGGAGATCGACGAGGAGCCGGCGGCGCCCGGTCCCTCCGACGCCGATGCCTTCCCGGCCGGGCCGGCCGGTTCGGCGGCGCCCGGTCCCTCCGATCCCGGCGTCTTCCCGGCCGGCTTGTCCGGCTTGTCCGGCCCGGCTGGGCCGGCGCCGTCCACTCCCCCGCCGAGCACGCCCCCTCCCGGCAGTCCTTCTCCGGAGTCCGGACTTTCCTCGAGTTCGGAGGAGCCGGCGCCCGACGGGCTGCCGTCTGACCCGCCCCGACCGGCCGATCCGGGCCCGTGGTCGCCGTCCGCGCCGGGACATGGGGGTCCTCCCGGCCCGGCCGGCTTTCAGCCGGGCCCCGACGCCCCGCCGGCATGGGGCGCGGCCGGCCCCGACGCCCCGCCGGCATGGGGGACGCCCGGCCCCGACGCCCCGCCGGCATGGGGGACGCCGGGCCCCGACGCCCCGCCGCCGTGGGGGACGCCCGGCCCGGGCGCTCCGCCCATGGGTTTCCCCGGCGGGCCGGCCTATGGCGGCGTGCCGGCGATGCTTCCTCCGGGCATGGGCCCGCCGGGGATGCTGCCCCCGGGCACGTGGTACGACCCGGCCAGCGGGATGACCCTGCCGCAAGGGGTGCAGCTGGCCAGCGTCGGCCGGCGGATCGGCGCCTTCTTCCTCGGCATCGCCCTCGCTGTCGTCACCCTCGGGATCGGCTGGATGATCTGGGGGCTGATCGTGTGGGGCCGGGGCCAGACGCCGGCCCTCCAGCTGCTCGGCATGCGCTGCTGGCGGCCCGACGCTGGCCGGGTGCCGGGTTGGTGGCGGATGTGCCTGCGCCAGATCGTCGGGCGGTTTGTCGAGGGAATCCTGGGGATCATCACCGAGGCCGTGTCCCTCATCCTCATGTGCGCCACCCGGCGGCGGCAGAGCCTGCACGACATGGTCGGCGGCACCACCGTCGTCTACGACCCGGGCGGGGTCCTCACCAACCCGGTCTTCTACCGCGGCTAGGCGCGGCAAACCGCGCCGATCGCCCCGCGGGCCCGACGACCACCGCGGCCAGCGAACCACCCTCCGCGGCGGCACAGCCGTAACGCTCCGGCATGCCACGGCCGCCCAGGTTGCTGCCGGTACTATGCCGCGACGTCACACGGCCGGCCGGTCGAGCCTTTATGGGCGGGCCGCCCCACCGTCGAGAACTCTACAAATGAGGGGACCGTGCAAGAACCGTACACTCGTGGGGAGGGTGGGTCGACGGTGCTGCTTGAGAACACGTCGCTCACCGACTCGCTGGCCGACGCGTTGCGGCGAGAGATCATCGCCGGGGACATCAGCCCCGACCAGAAGCTCTCCGAACTCTGGGTGGCGGAACGCTTCGACGTGGCCCGCCCGACCGCCAAAGCCAGCCTGGACCGCCTGGTCAGCGAGGGACTGCTGCGCCGGGGCCGCCACAAGAGCGCCTTCGTCCCCCGCCTGTCCGCCGCCGACATCGAGGACATCTACCTGAGCCGCGAGCCGATCGAGGCGCTCTCGGTCCGGATCCTGGCCGCCGACCGGGTGGTGCCGGCCGGCGCCGATCGGGCCCTCACCCTCATGACCGTGGCCGCCAACCTCGGCCACCACGCCGAGCACACCGAAGCCGATGTGGCCCTCCACCGGGCGCTGGTGGCGGCGACCGGGAGTCTCCGGCTGCGCCGCATGCACGAAGCGGTGATGGGCGAGAGCCAGCTGTGCATCGCCC
>Ga0070737_10003964_pt1 | contig 15290 bp, 11 predicted proteins | sample Coa_R1_10_FD_66438 | JGI IMG/M metagenome (GOLD analysis project Ga0070737, IMG submission 66438) | Surface soil microbial communities from Centralia Pennsylvania, which are recovering from an underground coalmine fire - Coalmine... | ecosystem: Environmental > Terrestrial > Soil > Unclassified...
CAATCTGCGTATCGGCATCGTAGTGAGCCGGTTCAACGAGTTCATTACCGAGCAACTGGCGAAGGGTGCGCTGGATGTTTTGGAGAAGTACGGCTGCCCGCACGAAAATATCAGCTTCGTGAAGGTGCCGGGTGCGTGGGAGCTGCCGATGGCGGCAAAGGCGCTAGCGAACAGATGCGATGCGATCGTGGCGCTGGGGGCGGTGGTGCGGGGCGACACGCCGCATTTTGAATACGTGGCTGGCGCGGCGGCGGATGGGTTGAGCCGGGTCAGCATCGATACGGGCGTGCCGATTGCGTTCGGCGTGCTGACCACAGACAACTTGCAGCAGGCGATGGACCGCGCGGGGGGTAAGAGCGGGAACAAAGGTTCAGAGGCGGCGGAAGCGGCTATTGAACTGGCGAACCTGCTGAAGGCGTTGAGCAGCGAGAGCTAACGATGGCAGCGCGGCATCGATCGAGAAAGCGGGCATTGCAGGTGCTTTTCGAGTGGGACATGCGCCGGGAATCGATCGAGCGAGCGATTGCGCATTACTACGATACGCTCTATTCGGAAGAAAGCGAGAAGAAGCCAAAGCCGGACAAGTTCATGGAGGAACTGGCGCGCGGAACAGTAGCGCAGGCGGCGGAGATCGACAAGCAGATCGAGGCCAAATCGGAGCATTGGCGGCTGGAGCGCATGCCGGTGGTGGATCGCAACATTCTTCGGCTGGCGATCTTCGAGATGACGCAGCAGGCAGTTCCGGCGCCGGTCATCATAGATGAAGCTTTGGAGCTGGCGCGGAGATTTTCAGGGGACGAGTCGCTGTCGTTTATCAACGGAGTGCTGGATGCGGTGCGCCGGCAGGCGGTTGCGGCGGGGGGAACGGGAGAGTAGAGGTGAGCTGTTCCCGACGTGGTTTCATGGCGTCTACTGCCGCACTGATAGGCGGCGCTTTGCGCGCGCAGCAGGAGCCGACGTTTTCGTCCGAGGTAAAAGTCGTAAATGTGCTTGCAACCGTGCGCGATAAAGGCGGCGCGATTGTTCGCAATCTCAAGCAAGACGAGTTTCAAGTTTTCGAAGACGGGCGGCCGCAGCAGATTCGATATTTTTCGCAGGACTCCGATCTGCCGCTGACGATCGGGTTACTGGTGGATACCAGTTTGAGCCAGGTGCGCGTGCTGGAAGAAGAGCGCGCGGCAAGTTATCGGTTTCTGGACGAAGTTCTGCGCCAGGACAAAGACAAGGCCGTGGTGGTGCAGTTCGATCAAGCAGTAATCATCCGGCAGGATTTGACATCGTCGCATAAGGAGCTGCAGGACACGCTAGAGCTGCTTAATGCGCCAACGCGCGCAGAAGCGGCGGAAGGAAGCGGCACGCTGCTGTATGACGCGGTGCGGACGGCATCGATCCAGGTAATGAGAAAGCAGCAGGGGCGCAAGGCGTTCATCGTGCTGACGGACGGCGTCGATGTGGGGAGCGCAATTTCGTTGACGGAGGCGATCGAAGCGGCGCAACGCGCGGACACGCTGGTGTACTCGATTTTGTTTTCAGACGAATCGTATTATGGCGGCCACATGTTGGGACCGAGTGGAGCGGGCGTGCTCAAACGGCTTTCGAAGGAAACGGGCGGGGGCTTCTTTGAAGTTTCCAAAAAGCAGAGCATTGGCGACATCTTCGAGGCCATCCAAGAGGAGCTGCGGAGCGAGTACAGCATTGGCTTCGTTTCGGATCGGCCGGTGACGCGGTCGGCGTTTCGCGCTCTGCGCGTCACCACCAAACAGAAAGGCCTGCTGGTGCAGGCGCGCGACCGATATTACGCGGAGACCTGAGCGTCAGGCCTTCCGGTCTATGTGGACGCTGCCATTCACGGTCTTGGCTTGAATGGTTGGGCCGCCATTGCCGAGCTGGAAAGACATGTTCTTTCCGATTTCGCCGCTGATCGTCACCGGAAAATCGACCTTCACACGGCCATTTACCGTAGAAGCTTCGACGCGGGCGGAGTAATTGTCAGGCAGCGTCAGGTGGACACTGCCGTTTGTGGTCTCAGCGCGGAGCCCGGTTCCGTTCCACGCATTCCCGGCGAGATCAATCGTCAATGATCCATTCGTGGTGGAGCCGTCCACGTCGCCGCCGACACCGGCCAAGTGAACAGAACCATTCAGGGTACGGAAACGAAGCTGACCGCTCACCGTTTCGACATAAATGCTGCCATTATTCGCTTCGAGGTTCAGGTTGGACGTGGCGGGAGCCCAAACTTCATAGGAGACGTTCCAGTAGTGCTGGTCGTCTGTCGATGGGCCATTCGGCTGAATTTGCCCAGCGCCTTGCGCCACGGAGACTTGCGATGCGATGGCACGCGCTTCGGAATCGCTGGGCGCGGCGCTTTGCACGCACGCCTTGACCAGAACGCCGGCTTGATTCCAGCCGTGAACTCTGATGGAGCCGTTGGCGCCGGGATTGATGGATTCTATGGAAGCGGCCGTGAGCCGCTGCTCCTTCAATTCTGCATAACTGACGAGATCATTGACGTGGAAGTGGCCGGCTGAGCAATCGTCGGATTCCGAAGCCCAGGACGGCATCTTCGCGCGTGCCGGAGTGGAGACGTTCAGCAACATGCCGATTGTCAAGAAAAAATAAAGAACAGAGCTTTTCATACTGCCTCCTAGGACGACTTAGACGGATCTTGCGCCCATGAGTTAGCGGCAAGCGCGTTTCCGGCCCGAAGTCGAGTGAAATCACCAGGCGAATCGAGTGCCCTGTTCGGTCCTGGGAAGAACTTGTTCGTCCCGGGACAGCGCTGGTTTACGGCTTAACGGGTACGAAGCGGACGGCGTAGCCGCCACCGGGCGCGAGTGTGGCTTTGAGATGCATGCCGCGGTGGACGGATTTCTTTTGAATGCTGACGTTCTTGGGATATTGCGCGGCATCGTCGGAATCGGCGTAGATTTCGGCCGTGTACTCACCCTCGCCAAGGAATGTGAGCGGGATGTCGAGTTCACGGGCAGTCCAATTAGTCATGCTTCCCAGAAACCATTGATGGCCGTTACGCCGCGCCAGGGTGATGTATTCGCCGGGGTTGCCCGCGAGAACATGCGTTTCGTCCCAAGTGGCGGGTGCATGTTGAATGAAGTCGAAGGCGGGCTGATCCTCATAAGCTTTGGGCGAGTCGGAAACCATCTGGAATGGTGCTTGATAGACGACGTACATGGCGAGCTGCTGCGCGCGCGTGCCCATCACCATGGGATGAATATGGCGGGCGATGAAATCGCTTGCGGTGACGTTGTCGAACCCACCGGGCGTGTAGTCCATCGGCCCTGCCAGCATGCGGGTGAACGGGAGCGTGACGCGATGATCGGGGTTGTCGCGCATGCCAGCTTTCGATTGCTCCATGCCCAGCACGGCCTCATAGCCGAGCACGTTCGGGTAGGTGCGCTCGAGGCCGGTAGGCTTGGTCGCGCCGTGGAAATCGAGCATCAGATGATGTTCGGCCGCTGCTTGCGCGGCGCGGTAGTAGAAGTCTATACCGCGCTGATCATCGCGCTCGACAAAATCGATTTTCAGCCCCGCGACGCCCCACTTTTCATACAGTGGGAACGCCTGGTCCATTTGCGAGTCGACGTCCACATAGGCGAGCCATATCCAGACCTTTACATTTTTTGATGCCGCATAGCGCACCACTTCGGGAACATCGACTTTGCCATTGAGTTTGGTGATGTCCCAGGGAGCGGACCAGCCGGCATCGATGAGCATATATGGAAGTCCGGATTTAGCGGCGAAATCAACGTAGTATTTCATGGTTTCGGTCGTATAGGCGGGCTTGCCGTCGGCGCCGATGCTGCCGCTCCACCAATCCCAGGAAGTGAGGCCGGGGTGAATCCAGGAGGTATCTTTGATTGCAGATTCTGGATTGAGGCTGGTGATGACGTTGGATTCGATAAGCCTGCCGGGCTCGTCGCCGACGAGCAAGACACGCCAGGCAGAATGGTGCGGCAGATTCCCGGAGACCACCACTTCAGGGTCGTCTCCGGGCGCTAGTTGCGATTCGAAGCGGTGACCGCCCCAGTCTGGCGAGGGGTTCACCAGATACATGGAGCTGTAATCGCGCAGGTCTGCTTCGGTGATTGCCATCCAGGCTACGCCGGGAACATTCATTAGTAAGGGCAAACCAATCAGGACGCGATTCGATAAGCCGTTCTTGTTGGCGAACGCGCTGGCGTTCAGCTTGATGTACTCGCTCTCATACATGGTGCGGTAGTTGGGCAGGACCAGCGCGTAGGTGATGGCGTCTTTGCTGATTCGAAATTCGGTGGCTTCTTTTTTGAGGCGAAATTCTCGCAGAGGACGCTGTTCGGGGACGACGTAACGAAAGGCGACGGCGTCGTTGTAGGCGCGCGCTTCGATAGAGAAATTGCGGCGATTCACCGTTTTCTTCAAGGTCGATACGGAGAGCATTGTAGCGATTGCGGACGCTACTGGTTTTGCCCGTTACGAGGCGATAGGTTTCGTCCACGGCGGCAGGCGTCTGCGCCGCGATCCGGACGTCCGCGCCGAGCGGGCGTTGGCCTTCGAGATCTAGCGTCAGCGCGGAGGCATCGATCAGAGGCTTACCGCGGAACATGACGGTATAAACCAACTGACCGGTCTGCGACGGTTGGCTGTTCTCAACGGTTTCGAAAGCGATGAGGAGGTTGCCGTCGGGCGATTTCAACGCAGCCGTGGATTGTGCCGCCAGCAGGGCGGGGAAGAATAGGCAGAGTGAGGCGCGTCTGAACACTTGCTGAAACTATATCGCCCTTTCTGAGAAGATCAGCTCAATGCCGGATTTTAAAAGATCTCGCCGCGAATTTTTACAAGCGACAGCTGCGGTTGCGGCAACGCCGTTGAATGCTGAGAACACTACGTCCGCAACGATGATCAATATGCCGTTCGAGGCGGTGAACCCGCGTCTGGGGATTATCGGGACCGGAGGGCGCGGCACGGTTTTGCTGGAGAATTTGCTTGCCGCGGATGTAAAAGTGAATGCACTGTGTGACATCGTCGCGGAAAAAGCGCAGAAGGGGCGGTCGTTGGTAGAGCAGGCCGGGCAGAAAGCGCCCGTGCTCTATACGGAGGGAGATCATGCATTTGAGCAGCTTGCCGCTCGCGACGATTTGGATTTAGTGGTGATTGCGACGCCGTGGCAATGGCACGTCCCCATGGCGCTGGCGGTGATGAAAGCAGGCAAGCATGCGGTGACGGAGGTGCCCGCAGCGACAACGATTGAAGATTGCTGGGCGTTGGTGGATGCCTCCGAGCGCACACGACGGCACTGCATCATGATAGAGAACTGCTGCTATGGCGAGAACGAAACACTGGTCCTCAACATGGTGCGCGCCGGGCTGTTTGGGGACTTGCTCTATGGCGAAGCCGCGTACCTGCATGATTTGCGTCAGGAGCTATTCTCAAACCAAGGCGAAGGCCTATGGCGTCGCTGGTTCCACACGCAGTTAAACGGAAACATGTATCCAACACATGGGCTCGGGCCGGTGGCAAATTATATGGGGATCAATCGCGGGGACCGCTTCGACTATCTGGTTTCGATGAGCACGCCAGCAAAGGGCCTGGCGCAATATCGCGAAGCGCACGTGGCGCGAGACGACCCGAAGTGGAAAGAACGTTATATCGAAGGCGACATGAATACCTCGCTCATCAAGACCGCCAATGGCTTGACGATCAATCTGCAACACGATGTTTCTAATCCGCATCCGTATTCGCGGCTCAATACAATTGCCGGCACCAAGGGCATCTTTAAGGACTACCCGCCGCGGATTTATTTCGATGGACAGCCCGGAGGCGAAGAATACGGCAGCATTGAGGCGTACAAGGCTCAGTACGAGCATCCGCTCTGGAAGCGCGAAGGCGAGATTGCGCGCAAGCTGGGAGGGCACGGCGGTATGGATTTCATCATGTGCTATCGGCTGATGGAATGCATGCGCAAGGGGTTGCCGCCGGATCTGGATGTTTACGACGCGGCGGCGTGGTCGGCTGCGGGGCCGCTGAGCGAAGCGTCTGTCGCGCAAGGCAGCGCGCCGGTGAAGTTTCCCGACTTTACGCGTGGGCGATGGAAAGAGCGCAAGGGGTCAGCGATAGCGAGTATGTAAGGCCCGCCTTTACTGCTGTTGCTGCTGTGCGGCGTGGATCTGCTCGGCTTCCTGATCTTTTTGCAGGAAGCGAGACCACTCTTCGTCGGCCGCGAACTCCTGATCGGGCGGGAGCACGGCCTCGGAGGGAGTAACGCGCACGCGCACTTGCAAATCGGTTTTGGCGGCGCCTTTCATCGTGCCGAGCGTAGGCGCCACGTCGGCGTAATCGCGACCAATGGCGGTGCGGATGTGCCGTTCCCCGGCGAGCAGGTTATTGGTGGGGTCAAAGCCGATCCATCCTAAACCGGGAAGCAGCGCTTCGATCCAGGCATGGGTGGCGCCTTCGGCAGAGCGGTCTTCGTGAAGCAGGTCGTGATAGAGATAACCGCTTACATAGCGGCACGGGATGCGCAAATTGCGGACGATGGAGATCATGATGTGCGCAAAATCCTGGCAGACACCCTGACGGGTGCGAAGTGCATCTTCGATGGGCGAATCGACAGAGGTGCTTTCTTTGACGTATTCAAGCGCAAGGTAGAGATTCGAATTGAGAGCTCTGAGCAGGCCGAGAGGATCCTGGCCGTCGCGCTGAGCAACGCCGAATTCTTGTGCGAACTGCTCGAGTTCCGGCGAGGTGCGGGCGAAGTGGCTCGGCATCAACATGTCCCAGTAGTCGTCTTCGGCGATCATGGCGTCGAGATCGTCCCAGGCTTCCGGGCCGAGCGACTGCGGCAGGTCCATGGGCGCGTCCACGTCCACCAGTGCGTCGGCGATGATGGTGAGCTGCGTGTGAGGCTCCGGGATGTCGAAGTGGTGAATGAGATTGCCGAGGTGATCGCTGCAGGAAAAGATGCGCGCGCGCGGGCTGACCGAGAGTTGAAAGGTGAAACAGCGCTGCGCATATTCGCTGCGCGGGTGCATGCGAACTTCCATCATGCTTTGCCAGACGGGGCGGCTGTAGCGATAACGGGTGAAGTGCCGGATAGCGTAGAACATTCAGGCCTCGAGCGCAGTTTCTATCGGGTATTCGATGTAGACTTCGTGGACGGCCGCGTGCAGGGCGCGGCACTGGTCGATGACGTTGTTCAGATACGCATGCATGTCGCGCGAGAGGATATCGTCGATTTGCGCGTAAGCGAGAGACGAGCGCAGCTTGCCGATGATGCGCTCGATGGTGGCCGTTTTGCGCGGCGAAGAGGTCTCGCTGATGGCTTCCAAGGCGGTGTGCATGCGATCGGCGGAATGGCGCACGGTGAAGGGAAACTCGGGGTTGAGCAAGAGAAATTCGGCCACGCGTCCGGGAGCGAGATCGGCTGTGTAGACTTTGCAATACGCCTCGAAGGCTACACAACTGGACAAAAGCCCCACCCAATCGAGATCGTCGGCGCCGGCCGAAGCCGAGAAGTAGGCATCGAGCAGAGTGGAGAGCGCGCAGGCGCGTTCCATGGACCGGCCCAACTGAATAAACTGCCAGCCTTCGCCATGACTCATGGTGGCGTCGGTCACACCATAGAAGTTGTACGATCCTTCGCGGACGACGGTGACGAGCCGCAGCGGATCTGAATCCGCACTGGTACGGGTCTGCGTCGTTTCATGATAGAGCTGATTCAAGCGCTCCCACATTTCAGAGCTGATCTGCTCGCGAACCTGACCGGCGTTCTCACGCGCGGTCACGATGCAGGATACGATGGAGGAGCGCGTATTCACATCGGAGGTCAGTCGCCGCATAGCGGTTTGCGGGTCCATCTCGGAGGCTTGAGGGCCGAGCCCAAGCGAGGCGGTGATGCGGTGCCAGCGCTGCTCGGTCGAGGCCTTGGCCGGGTTGAGCATCAAATTGTAGTTCGCTTCGAGCACACGCGCGCAGTGGTCGGCGCGCTCGAAGTACCGGCTCATCCAATACAAGCTGTCTGCTACGCGTGAGAGCATGCGTGTTGCCGAATCAGTCCTGCAGCACCCAGGTGTCTTTGGAGCCGCCTCCCTGGGAAGAGTTCACGACCAGAGAGCCTTTACGCAGCGCGACTCGCGTCAAGCCGCCGGGAACGATGGTGACTTTGTCACCGTAGAGAACATAGGGCCTCAGGTCCACATGGCGAGGCTCGATGCGGCCCCCTTCGACAAAACAGGGCGCGGTGGAAAGCGCCAGAGTAGGCTGCGCGATGTAGTTTCGCGGTTCCTGCTGGATGCGGGCGCGGAACTCGTCGCGTTGAGAGGCGGAGCTGTGAGGGCCGATGAGCATTCCATAGCCGCCGGATTCGCCGACCGCTTTGACAACGTAGTTTTGGAGATTTTCGCAGACGTGCTGGCGATGCGTATCATCGGTCATCAAGAGCGTTTCGACATTGTTGAGAATTGGATCTTCGCCGAGATAATACTTGATGATTTCGGGGACATAGGCGTAGATGGCTTTATCGTCCGCCACGCCGGTGCCGAGAGCGTTCGCAAGCACGACATTGCCGGCGCGATACGCGTTGAACAGGCCCGCTACACCTAAGGAGGAATCGGCTCGGAAGGCCAGTGGATCGAGGAAATCGTCATCTACGCGCCGATAGATGACGTCAATGCGCTGAAGGCCGGAGGTGGTCCGCATGTAGACGATGTTGTCGTGCATGACCAGGTCTCGACCTTCTATCAATTCAATGCCCATCTGGCGGGCCAAATAGGCGTGTTCGAAGTACGCGGAGTTGTAAACGCCGGGCGTCAGCAGCACAATGCGCGGATTGGACCGGCCCTCGGGGGCAAGCGAGCGCAGGTTTGAAAGCAGAGCCTGGCTGTACTGTTCGATGGGGCGCACGCCGCATTTGCGAAACAAGACCGGGAAGATCTGTTTCATGACTTTGCGGCTGGTCAGCATATAGGAAACGCCGCTGGGCACGCGGAGGTTGTCTTCGAGCACAACGAAACTGCCATCCGGCAGACGGATCAGGTCCGTGCCGCAAACGCTGACATACACGTCCTTGGGAACTTTGACGCCGCGCATCTGGCGGCGGAAGTGGCGGCAAGTGTAGATGATTTCAGCGGGGATGGCGCGATCCTTCAGGATTTTGCGCTCGTGGTAGACATCCTTTAGAAACAGGTTGAGAGCGGTGATGCGCTGCGTCAGCCCGCGTTCAATCGTTTGCCATTCGGCGCTGGTGATAATGCGCGGCAGCAGGTCGTGCGGGAAAATGCGCTCGGTGCCTTCCTGGCGCCCGTAGACGGTGAAGGTGATGCCTTGATTGAAGAAGGAGAGATCGGCTTCCTGTTTGCTGCGGCGCAGTTCCTCGGATGGAAGGTTCAACAGGCGCGCATAAAGAGGCCGGTAATGCGGCCGCGGGCGGCCCTTGGCGCGGAACATCTCGTCGTATGCGCCATTCAACTCATATTCGGCGAACAGCGCCGGTATGTGGCGCTCTGCGATGGGTGATGGTATCGCCATATTCCGTGAATGTTTCACCTACCGGAAACTTTTCAACATGGAATCGGCCCGGAGTCTAACAGCACGAGTATAGCTCGGAGACGGGAGTTACCCAGGATGCTTTCAGCCGGGGCCGGGCTGCGATGGTGATCATCACGGCCCTTGCGCGAGAGGCCCGGAGCGGAGGCCGAAATCATCGCGCACGGCGAGCAACTTATCTTCGTCCCACGGCTCGACGTTGTGGCTGCCGCCGTGCCCGAAGGTGATGGCGGAGAGGACTTTTACCGTGTAGCGATAGAGAGAACCGCGATCGACACGGCGCGATATCGGCTCATCTTTCTTAACCAGAATGGCGTCCACAGCGCGCAGCAGAATCGGCTCATTGCGCGGCAAAAGGGTGTGCTGAACGGTGATCTCGCCTTCGAGAATATCGATTCGTACCGTGTCGTCTTCATCCACAGCGACCGCAACGGTGGCGGCCTGATGATGCGCGCTGATGATGGCGACGGGGCAAAAGACGCGCTGCTGCGACTGGCCGAGCGTGGGCTGCAAGTGGATGCGCACGCGTCCGGTAAGCACGTCCAGCAAGTCGCCTGCGCTGGCCGTGTTCTCCCGGAAGACAACCCGGGAATTCGCGAATACATCGAAGCTGCTACCGCCTGCGACCTCAAAACGCGCGAAACCGTCAGGGCCGGTGGCAATGGTTTGCTGAACCGGGACGCGCTCTCCGCTGCTTACCGCCCATGGACGTTCGTCGCGAATACGAGTAACTTGTCCCGTCACGATGGTGGCGTGCGCTTCGTATCTCTGCAGAACCGGATCCTGCGCACTTGCTGCCGCAGCCGAAAGAAACACGGCAGCGAGCGCCTGTACGCCACTCCTTCGCATGGTCAGCTATTCAATTGTTTCATACTCAGCGGCTGACGTTTTTGATTTGATCGGCGCGCCGGCGTGCCTGTATCTGCTCGGCGAGCGTCAGTTCCCGGGACGCTTCGGCGGATTGGCCGATTTTACGCAGTGCGGTACCGAGGACGTAATGAGCCTCGAAGTAATCAGGATCGAGCGCGATGGCTTGGCGCAAGTGTTTGATTGCCGGCTGCGGTTCGTTGAACGCGAGCTCGGACTTGCCGAGTTCGAACAGCGCCTCTTTATATTTCGGGTTTTCCGCAACGGCCGTCCGGAAGTGGTCGAGCGCCGCAGTGGGCTCGTTTTCCTTGCGCAGAATTTGGCCGAGCACACAATTTGAAACCGGATCCTTAGGGTAGCTTTGAAGCTCCTCTTCAAACTGCTGCTTGGCGAGTTCAACCTTGCCTTGTTTCCAATAAATGAGACCCAGCCCGGAATGCACGCCCATGAACTTCGGATTCAGCTTTTCGGCGGCTTCGTATTCGGCCTGGGCGTCGGCGTCGCGCTGCATCTTGTCATAGGCCATGCCCATCATGACGTGCGCCTCGGGAGAGTTTGGATCGATAGCCATGATGCGCGCGAACACATCGGCGGCCCCCTGGTAGTTCTTGGAACGGATATAAGAATTACCCAGCATGTTGAGGGTTTGTAAGTCATTCGGGCTCGCGCGGCTGGCGCGCTCCAGGTACTCGGCTGCCTCGGGATAGCGGTCGAGGGCGAAGAAGGTGAGTCCCGTCAGATCCAAGGACTGGAAACTGGGAGCCGCCTTAGCGAATGACTCGAGCAGCGGTAAGGCTTCTTTATAGCGTCGTGCGCGGAAGTACGCGATTCCTAAGTTCCGTTTTGTGACGGCATCGTCAGGCTTGATCTTGAGAGCGCGATTATAATTTGCGATCGCTTCCGCTTCCTTGCCCTCTCTTGCGAGCGCGATGGCGAGATCGTTCAGGATCTCGATCGATTGCGGTTGAAGAGCGAGTGCCTGCCGGAACGCGTTTTCAGCCGCGGCGTTGTTGCCACTCTGAAGGGCTTGGGAGCCTTCGACGAGCAGAGTCTGCAGGTTCTGTGCGGCGAACGGGAGAGCGGCCGGGAGTAGAAACAAAAAGGCCGCCCAGCAAAGAACGGCCTTTGTTACTACCAGCCCCACGAGTTAGAAGTAAAGCTTCGCGCCGAGCTGAACGTTTCGGGGATTGTGCGCGTCGAGAACTTGCCCAAAGTTCGCCGAATTTATGTTGTTGCTGATACCCGGTACGCCGTTGAAATAACTTGCGAAGCTGGTGTGATTGAAAGCGTTGAACGCTTCCAGGCGTAGTTGTAACTTAACGCGCTCTCCGAAATTGAGATTTTTCATCAGGGTCATATCCCAGATCTGCATTCCGGGGCCCAGAACCGGCGCAATACCGGAAGTTCCGAAGTGGCCAACAGCCGGGGTGAAAGAAGCGGTGCTGAACCACTGCCCGATGGTTTTGGGATAGCTGATTGGAGCGACAGCGTCTGGAAGAATCAAGCCGACGGCGGCATACCCGGCGCCTGTAAGACCGATTCCGCCAGGATACGTGCCGGGTGCGCATCCTCCCCCGACGGCTACGCACGCAAACGGGTCAGTCCCCTGATAGATGTTGATCGATTGCCCGCTCTCAACTGTTGTGATGCCGGAGAGTTCCCATCCGCCGAGTGCATGTCCCACAAAGCCGCGCTGGTCTTTAAAAATCGGGATGTCCCAAACGTAATTCGCCACGAAGATATAGGGAGTGTTCAGCGTAGATGGTCCGTAGTTACTGGCGAAGTTGTAAGAATCCTGTGGACCCTGATCGCGATCCACGGGCATATCGGTCAGGTTTTTCGACCAAGTGAAGGCGATTCCGGTTGTTAGCGAACTGGTAAAACGCTCGTTCATGGTGAACTGTAGCGAGTTGTAATTACTGTTGTACTCCGTCACGCGGGAATCGATGGCCCCATATCCCAGGTAAGGGCGAATTGCATTGACATCGAGCGTGGGGTTTGCCTGGCGCACGGCAAGTGTCGGCTGGTTCAGATCGACATCGCCGAGCAGGTGCGTGCCTTTGGTTCCGACATAGGCGAGTTCAATAGTCGTATTGTGGACGATCTCATGTTGGACCGAGAAATTCCAGTCCTGGTAATTCGGGACTTTAAACGTTGGAGTGCCGGTGGCGACCAGATGTGCGGGTCCTAGCGAAGGGCCGGCAACGACTCCGGCGGTCGGGTAATCGAAAATGTTCAGACTGGAGGTTGCGTTGTTATTGATGGTCGCGGTCTGCACCAGCGGAGGATTCGTGAATGCGTTCTGTTCCCAGATGCCATTCAGAGTCCGGTCGTAGAAAATTCCATAACCACCGCGGATCGCAGTCTTTCCATTTCCTGTCGGGTCCCACGCGAAGCCGAAGCGCGGCCCGAAGTTGTTAGTCGAGTTCGGATTTACCTCCGCGCCATAGGGGGAGCAAGAGACATCGGGACTGATCGCTTTTGCTTTTGAACAAGCGCTGCCGGTCGGGAAAATCAGACCATTGGCGTAAATAGCAGGATAGACGGCTTGACCCGCTACGAAATTACCCGCAGCGTCGATGGCTGGAGCGGCGCCGGGATTGTACAGCAATGGATCGAAGTTATCCATCGTATTTCTCACGTCGGTCGGCGCGGGGAAAAAGCTGTAACGCAGCCCGAGATTTAACGTTAAATGCGGAGTTACTTTCCAATCGTCCTGTAGATAGCCTTCGATATTAAAGTAGTGAAGATTCGGGACCGTATCGGTATTCGGCTGGGTATAGTAGTCTGCCTGGCCAAGCAGGAAATTTGCGAAATCCGGATTGCCATTCGCGCCCGAAAAAGCGAATGTGGCGGCACCCGAGGATGCATTCTCCGTCTTCTTCATCCATTGAATGCTGAAACCGGCACGGAAGGTATGGTTGCCTTCAGTAACCGAAAAGTTATCGAAGATGTTCTGGTCTACGTTCCGTTCAAAATATGGCGCGCTGCCGTTTGCAAGGCCCGTAATGCCGCTGGACACAAAGGTAATGTTCGGTGCGCGGCCATAGGGATCCTGATAAGGCGTTGCATTGGTCAGTTGAGAAGTGAACGAGGGGGAGTTGGCGATGCCGTTCAGGTCCGAATTGATTCCGCCCCAACTATAGGCGTACTCTAACTCGTTGACGACTTTCGGGCTGATTGTCCAAGTCAGATTGCCGACCGCGTTTTTTCCCGGAGCATTCAACGAAACGGTTTCAACACCGGGATAATTATTGCCACCCCACAGGCCGAACGGTTGATTTTCGGGCACGCTATCCTGCATGACGCGTCCGAAGAAATGAATCTTATCGCTAATATTCTGATCGACACGTACGATGTCCTGCCGATAATTATTTAATTGGCTGTAGTTCAGGGTTAGTGTATCGGCCCCAGTGTTCGCTGGATTCTTGGCGAAGATCGTATTCAGGTAGGCCTTGGCGTTCGTGCTGTAACAGGATGGGTTAATGGTGTAAGTGCCGCCGGAAGCGGTGACGCAGCCCGTCGGGGCAACGGGAATCGGAGAAGTAAACGTTCCGGCTAGCTCGGCCGACGTAGGGACTGTAAGGGCGATTGTATTGGGCGTGCTCGATTTGCGCCACTCTTCCGACCAGAAGAAGTACGTCTTCGAAACCTGGCGCTTGTACAGTTTTGGCACGAACGCCGGGCCGCCGATGGTGAAACCGAAGTCATTGTAGCGCTCAATGGGCGTTGGCTGGCCGGCCGCGTTTCCGAAAAAGCTATTAGCGTTGAAGTAGTTGTTGCGAACGAATTCGTACGCATCGCCATGAAATTCATTGGTGCCGGATTTTGTCGCGACCAGCACTTGGCCGCCTCCACTGCGCCCGTATTGCGCGTCATACGTGCTTCGTTCCAGCGTGAATTCCTGGATCGCGTCGATGCTGGGGACGTTCAGAAGCGTAGCGTTCGAGCCGCTGTCGTTTATATCGGCGCCGTCAACGGTCCAATTGTTGGCGGCAGGGCGCGCGCCGTTTACGGAGATAGTCGTCGAGTTTGCAAGACCGAATCCGACTTCGTCCGGCAACTGCGAAGCAACGCCCGGCTGCAGGAGCACCAGTTGCTCGAAGTTGCGGTTGTTCAAAGCCAGTTCGCGAACCTGAGTGCCGGTGACAGTACCGGACTGCTCGGCGGAAGTAGTCTGAACGGGGGTCGTGGTTTCCTGCACCGTTACGGTTTGGGACACCTGGCCGGTCGTTAGCTGCGCATCGAGGGTGTGCTTTTGCGCCACGAGCAGGACAACATTTTGAGCGGAAAATGTGGAGAATCCGGACTGCTTGATCGAGACCGTGTAGGTGCCCGGCTGGAGATTAGTGACCGAATAGTTACCGCTAGCGTCCGTGGTGACCGTTCGCACGTCGGTGTTGGTTTCATTGCTGTGAACGGTAATGGTGGCGTCCGGCACCACGGCGCCGGTGGGATCTGTCACCGTGCCGGTCAACGTGGCCGCCAGTTCCTGGGCTTGGCCAATGTAAGAAAAGAATGCCGCCGCTAGCAGCAGTATCGGAAAAAGTGCGAGTCTGCTCCTCATGAAGGAACCTCCCTGAAAGCTTTGTCTACATGATAGGACAGACGGCTTGAATGGATCACTTTACGACAGTGTCCCGCAGACCCGCAGTCAAAAGGAACGGGTTGAGAACGGGTCGGCCTTGGTGATGCCTGCGCCTTCGTGGATGGTGACCAAGCGATTGGCGGGGACGTTTCGAATGCGTTCTATCGCACCGTTCGGCCAACGGATCTCCAAGTCGGCGGTTTGTGCCTCGCCGAGCCCGAAGTGTAGCCGCAAGTCGTTCGCCGAGTAGAAACTCGCCTGACTCAAGACTTCCTGCGCCTGCACTTTTCCGCCATAG
>Ga0070737_10003967_pt1 | contig 15281 bp, 17 predicted proteins | sample Coa_R1_10_FD_66438 | JGI IMG/M metagenome (GOLD analysis project Ga0070737, IMG submission 66438) | Surface soil microbial communities from Centralia Pennsylvania, which are recovering from an underground coalmine fire - Coalmine... | ecosystem: Environmental > Terrestrial > Soil > Unclassified...
CCTCGGCGTCATCACCTCGCGGGCCGTGGTGTCCCGCAGGGACGGCAGCCTCCGCACGATCTCGAGCTCGAGCTCCGAACGGGGCGCAGCGAGCGAGGTCTCACGACCCGATCGGCGGCGTCTCCAGAGCGCCACCTACGACTCCCTCCTCACCTGACCAGAAGGAACGGCCGAGTCGAGGACCGGCCCGCCGGCCTAGTTGCGCAGCTCGGCAGGGAGCGGCAGAGGCCGGTACGACTCGTCATGGAAGGTGCCCCCGGCCAGCAGCGCCCGCACCGCCCGCCGGAGCCTGAGGGAGTCGAAAGGCTTGACGAGCCAACCCTCGGCGTCCGACCGCCGGGCGAGGAAGACGTCGGCACGGCGATCCATAAGGATCAGCACCGGCACGTGGGGCAGGCGTCCGCCGGACTCCTCGAGGCGCAGGTCCATGCAGATGGCGATCCCTCCCATGTTGCCGACCTGCATGTCCGTGATGACGAGATCGGGCGGCTCGTCGTCGACCGCCCGCCGGACGGCTTCCCCGGAGTGAACCGAGCGCACGGTCGTGCCCTCGTCCTCGAGGGCCGCACGCACGTCGTCGATCACCGTCGCTGCGTCGCTCACGACGAGGATGTCAGCCACGATCGGAGGCTACCTGCCCGGCCACGTACTCGGCCACGAGGGCCAGTCCCTCGAGGTCGTGGACGTCGTCACGGAGGAACGGTACCTCTACGACCGCACCCTGAACTCCCTGCTCGAGCTGGCGCAGGAACCCACGCTCCTCGCCCACGACCTGCTCGAGGTCGGCGAGGTTCTTCCGCAACCCGTCGAGCACGAGGCGAGCCTCGGCGGGATCAGAGGGTGCATCAGTGGGATCGGTTGCCTCGCCCGCCCCGACCGTGCTCGACAGGAGGTCTCCCGAGCGGAAGTCGGGGTGGACGCGGTTCATGACGAGGGCGGCAACGGGGAGGCTCGCCTCCGCCAGGCGGGCCGAGAAGAAGCGCGCCTCCGAGACAGAGTCCCTCCTCGGAGTCGCGACGAGCACGAAGGCGGTCCCGGGATCTGAGAGCAGCTGCTCGACGCGGCCAGCCCGGTCGCGAAAGCCCTGCTCCATGCCCTCGAACGCACGGAAGAACGCCACCGCGTCCTCCACGATCTCCCCGCCGGCGATCCGGGCGATGGTCCGCAGCAACGCCTGGGTCGCAACCGAGAGTGCCCTCACGCCCGCCCGTCCGGGCATCAGCAGGAGGCGGAAGACCCGGTTCTCGAGGAACCTCGTCAGCCGTCCCGGCGCGTCGAGGAAGTCGAGGGCGTTCCTCGTCGGCGGCGTGTCGACGACGACGAGGTCGAAGTCGCCGGACTCGTGCAGCTCGTAGAGCTTCTCGGCGGCCATGTACTCCTGGGTGCCCGACAACGCCGAGGTCAAGTTCCGGTAGAGCGTGTTGGAGAGGATCCGCTCGGCCTGGGCCTCGTCGCCGGAGTAGGTCCGGACGAGGTCGTCGAAGGTGCTCTTCGCGTCGAGCATCAGAGCCGAGAGCTCACCCGGCCAGTCGCCCTCGATCTTGCGCGCCTTGTTCTCGAGTGAGCCGAGGCCGAGAGCGTCGGCAAGCCGCCGGGCCGGGTCGATCGTCACGACGCATGTGGTTCGACCCGCCTTGGCGCCGGCGAGGGCGATCGCCGCCGAGATCGTCGTCTTGCCGGCGCCGCCCGATCCGCAGCAAATGATGATGGAGCGATCGCGGACCAGCTCGCCAAGGCCGTCACCGACCACTAGCCGGCCTCCCGCACCCGTGGCTCGGACGGCAGCTCCTCAATCGCCCGGCCCATGGCCTCTGCCAGCGCCTCGAGCTCGGGCGGTCCGATCTCGGCGTGGAAGGCATAGGGAAGGCGCAGCTGGGGAAGGGGGAGCTCGGCCGCCAGCCGCTGCAACTGCGCCTGTTGCAGCTGCTCACGAGCCCGCCGGAACGCTGCAGCGGCGGAGATCGCAGCGGCCTCCTCGCCAGTCACCTCGGACTCTGCTCCTGCAGCCTGAATGAGCGCCGCAACGTCGACGCCGAGGCCGGCCACGGCCTCGTAGCAGGCGTTCACCACGACGGGGGTGAGCAGGACGCCCACCTCGTCCTCGATGCGAAAGGCCGTCTCGACGAGCTCGTTCACCGGCGTCTCCTCCGGCAGCGTCACGAGCATCACCTGGGCCCGGGCGGGATCGTGCAGCATCTCGACCACATCGGCGGCCTGGCTGCGCAGCGGACCGCCCCGTGCCGCCTCCATCAGCCCGGTGGCGCTGGTCAAAAAGCGCACCGCATGACCCGTCGCCGGCGCGTCGAGCAGGATCACGTCGGCGTCGCCCGCCCGCTCGAGCTGCTTCACCTTCCCGAGCACGAGGATCTCCCGGATGCCCGGGATGGCCGTTGCCACGACGTCGAGCACGCCGGTCGCTACGAGCCGCTTCGCCACCCGGCGCAGGCCGTGGTCCTCCAGGTACTCGAGGAGGGCGTCGTCCGGGGTGATGACACGTGCCCGGACCCGCCCCGTGCCGTCCGGCGAGGAGGTGTGCACGACCTCCTCCTCGTAGGACAAGCCGCCCTCGACTCCGAACAGCCCCGGGAGCGCCCCGCTCGAGTCCAGCGCGACGACCAGCACGTCCAGGCCGGCATCAGCGGCCATGCGAGCCAGTGCCGCTGCCACGGTGGTCTTCCCGACTCCGCCCTTACCCGCGATGACCAGGACGTTGCTTTGCCGCACGAAGGTGGCCCTGTCCATTCTGCGGCGACACTACCGGCAGCGGGCGCGCCCTCGAATTCTTTCCCGCGACCCCTTGTCTCGGGCGGGGGCCACGGCTATCTTTCGCGACAGTCGCCCTGGCAACAGGGGGATCACGGTGCCGGTGGGCTCCGGCGAGTTTTGGGGGAGGCTGGGGTTCCGCTGGTGTGGCGCGCTTGCGTCGCGAAGCCGTGCCGGGAGGTGGCCTCATCAGGGAGGGGCAGTGGTCGCCACGCAGAGTGGACGAGAGTGGCAGTTGAGAGCGGCGTGCAGGGGGCCGCAGGCAACCGTCTTCTTCCCTCCGTCGTACGTGGAACGAAAGGACGAGCGGACACACCGGGAGCGGGAGGCGAAGGGCATCTGCAACTCCTGCACGGTCCGGGTGGAGTGCCTCGACTACGCCCTGCGGATCCGCGAGCCCCACGGCATCTGGGGCGGCCTCAACGAGTCCGAGCGCAAGCAACTCCTCGACCGGCGAGCCAGCGCCTCGTTCGAGGCGCGCAGCCACCACCTCCGGCACACTCGCTGAGGCGTCGGCCGCCGCTCCGACCCGTTGCGCGAATACCGTTGACGCGTCGGCGCTCGTGGGTAGTTTGACCACGGTGTTCCGGCTGCCGTTTCTCTTCGCACCCTCTGGCCCCGAGAGCCGCACCACGGCGACACCGCGGATGAAGGATGCGACCTGCCGTGTCGACCGGCGCGAGTTCGGTTACGGGATCGTCGACGGCCCGGGAAGCCCGGTCGTCCTCCTGCACGGCTGGGGGCTCGCCCATGGCACGTACGCAAGGGCGGCCGAGATGCTCGCCGCGCAGGGGCACCGGGTCATGCTGCCGGACCTCCCGGGCTTCGGCTCCAGCTCCGACCTGCCGGTGATCGGGCTCAGCTTCCGCCGCTACGCCGGTTCGATGCGGTCCTTCCTCGAGACCTGCGAGGACGTCGCCGGGGAGCCCGTCCACGTCGTCGGGCACTCCTTCGGCGGTGCAGTCGCCGCGCAGCTGGCCCACGACGCGCCTGACCTCGTGCGCTCGGTGATCCTCGTCTCCGCGCTGAGCGGGGCGACCTGGCGCCGAGACGGCTCCGTCGAGCGGCTCGTGGCGGAGCGGCCGCTGTGGGACTGGGGGTTTCACCTGGTCCGGGAGTTCCCGACGAGCCGCTTCCCCGAGGTCGCCCTCGACGTGCTGCGAGATCTCTCGCGCAACGCGGTCTGGCACCTGCCGAGCCTCGGGGCCGTGGCCGGCCTCGCCCGGCGCAGCGACCTGCAGCACGAGCTCGGGGAGGTGCGCTCCCTGCGGATCCCGGTCGCCGTCGTGTGGCCGTCTCGGGACCGGGTCGTCACGAGGGCCAGCATCGACGACCAGTGCCGGGCGCTCGGGGTCGAGGGGACGGTCGTCGAGGGGAACCACGCGTGGCCGCTCACCCACCCAGGCTCGTTCGGCCGCACGATCGGTGAGATCATCTCGTCGATGGAGACGACATCCCGAACGACGGGCCGCCGACCCCCCTCGGCAGACCTCTCCTGTCCGAGTTGATCGTCCCGCGCGACGCGGCGACGATCATGCTGGTGCGGGAGGCGGCCGGCGGGATGGAGGTCCTCATGCTCCGGCGGAACCTCGCCTCGGGCTGGGTCGGCGGCATGCACCTGTTCCCCGGTGGCGCCGTCGACGACTCCGACGCAGCCCCGGAGCTCTTCGCACGCTCCCACGCCCTCGACGACGAAGGAGCGAGCCGCCTCCTCGGAGTCGCCGCGGGCGGCCTCGCGTTCTTCATCGCCGCCATCCGGGAGTGCTTCGAGGAGGCGGGCCTGCTCCTGGCCTGCAGCCGGGACGGCACGCCGGTCGACGTCGCTTCGGCTGAGGGCACGGCCGAGCGCTACCGCGAGCACCGCCGGCGCCTGAACGGCGGCGAGGCCACGTTCTCCGCGCTCTGCGAAGCGGAGGACCTCTTCCTCGACACGGGTCGACTCCACTACTTCAGCCATTGGATCACCCCCGAAGGTCAACCTCGGCGGTACGACACACGGTTCTTCGTCGCCGAGGCACCTCCCGGCCAGTCCGCCCTCCACGACGACATCGAGGTGATCGACTCCCTTTGGATCAGCCCGGTCGAGGCGCTCCGTCGTCACGCCAGCCATGAGATCGAGATGATGCTGCCGACGATGAAGAACCTCGAGGCCATCAGCCGGTTCGGCTCGGCGGCCGAGCTGCTGGCAGCAACCGGTGCCGCCACCGTCCCGACCGTCACGCCCAGGGTGCGGGTCGACCACGGTGCCATGCGCATTCTCCTTCCCGGTGACGAGGGTTACGACGAGGCGGAGCCGACCGTCATGCGGTCGACGGGTGGCCCCGGAGGCGGGCGGGCATGACGGCCTCACTCTCCCCACCCGTCCCGGGCGAGCTCGTCGAGATCGTGCCGCGGGTCATGCGCATCACGGCCCCAAATCCGTCGATCATGACCGGCCCGGGCACGAACACCTACCTCGTCGGCGAGCGTGAGCTCGTCGCCATCGACCCGGGGCCGGACGACGACGCCCACCTCGACGCCGTCGCGTCGGCGGCCGAGACCTACGGACGCATCACGGCGGTCGTGGTCACGCACCACCACTCCGACCACGCTCCGGGCGCGGCGGGCCTCGCCGCCCGCACGGGCGCGATCGTGCTCGGCTACGAGAGGAGACCGGAGTACTCGCCGGATCGCTTCCTCGCGGAGGGCGACGTCGTGGACCTCGGCGACCTGCCCCTTCGGGCGCTCCACACGCCGGGGCACGCCGCCGACCACCTCTGCTTCCTCATCGACGACCCGACACCGATGCTCTTCTCCGGCGACCACGTCATGGGCGGCTCGACCGTGGTGATCGCCCCGCCTGACGGCGACATGGCCGCCTACCTCGCCTCGCTGCGCCGCCTCCTCGATGAGCGGCCGGCCCTCGAGCTCATCGCACCAGGGCACGGCCCGATCATGCCGGACCCCACCGGGGTGCTGAGCGGCTACATCGACCACCGGCTCGCCCGTGAAGCGGCCGTAGCTGCGGCGCTCGTCCGGCGTGGCACGGCCGACGTCGACGAGATCGTCGCCGACGTCTACACCGACGTCCCCGAGGTGCTGCACCCGATCGCCCGCTACTCGGTGTGGGCACACCTGCTCAAGCTGCGGGACGAAGGGAGGGCGGCAAGCGACGAGCCGGGGAGGGTCGAGAGCACCTGGACGGCGCCGGCCTAACCGAGCGCCTCGGTCACCCGTTCCAGCATCCGGGCCGTGCAGCCTGCCATCTGGACCGGAGGAGCGACGTCGTTGAGGACCCGCTCAGCGATCCGACCGAAGACCTCGGCGAGAACGCCCTCCGCGAGCACGACGGGCTCGCCCGCATCCCCGGCAGCAGCGACGCCGGGATGGAGCGGGATCTCGCCGACGAGCGGCACGCCGATCGCCTCGGCGAGGCGGGCGCCGCCCCCTCTGCCGAACAGCGCGTACTCGGAGCCGTGCTCGCACACGAACGGCGACATGTTCTCGATCACTCCCGCCACCCTCAGGTGGCCCTTCCTCGCCATGTCGGCAGCCCGGCCGGCCACCTTCTGGGCTGCGAGCGGTGGCGTCGTGACAACGATCACCTCGGTCCGGGGCAGCATGCGGGCGAGACCCATCTGGATGTCGCCGGTACCGGGTGGGAGATCCACGAGCAGGTAGTCGAGATCGCCCCAGGCCACGTCTTCGAGGAAGTGCTGGACCGCCCGGTTGAGCACCAGCCCGCGCCACATGATCGCGGTGTCCTCGTCGGCGAGAAAGCCCATGCTCACCACCCGCACGGACCCTCCGCCGGGCAGCTCTCGCTCGAGTGGCACCATCTTCTTGTCGCGGGCTGTGATCTCGCCGTCCATGCCGAGGAGCCGGGGAACGGAATGGCCCCACACGTCCGCGTCGAGGATCCCGACCGCCTGGCCCCTCAGGGCGAGCGCGACCGCGAGGTTCACCGTCACCGACGACTTGCCGACCCCTCCCTTGCCGGATGCGATGGCAATCACCCGGGCGGTCGGCGGGAGGTCCGTCCTGATCTGATCGCGCTCCTGGGCCTTCAGCCGAGCCCGCGACATGAGCGACGCCCGCTCGGGCTGCGACATCACACCCGTCGTGACCTCGACAGCCGTCACTTCGCGCACGCTCCCGGCCACCCGTTCGACGTCAGCCCTCAGCTGGGCGCGCAGCGGGCAGGCCGCCGTCGTGAGCGCGATCGCCACCGTGACGCGCCCGTCCGGCTCGGCCGAGACCGACCGGAGGATCCCGAGGCTCACGATGTCGTCGCCGAGCTCGGGGTCGATCACACCCCGGAGCGCCTCCCGCACCAAGGAGGCAAGCTGCTCGGTCTGTGTTGGCTCGTCCACGATGCTCCCAGGCTACGGGGCGGCGAGGGAATGCACGCCATGGCCCTCCTGTTGGGACCTGCGGGTAGAATTCCCGCAGGGCTTCAGCTGCTGAGGCTCGGTGACGGTCGGAGTCGAGGAGGCACCACTGCCGTGAGCATCGCAACCCAGTCCGTGCAGATCGGTCGGCGACCGAGCCCGGTCACGCTCACCGACGAGGCGACGGCGAAAGTCGCGGCCCTCCTCGCGCAGGAGGGCAACCCGGAGCTGGCGCTCCGCGTCGCGGTGCGGCCTGGCGGCTGCTCCGGTTACAGCTACGAGATGTTCTTCGACTCCGAGCTCGCCGACGACGACATCGTCCGCACGTTCGGCTCCGTGAAGGTGGTCGTCGACCCGGAGAGCGCCCAGCTGTTGAAGGGCTCTACCCTCGACTACCGGGACGGGCTGCAGGAGGCCGGCTTCCACATCTCGAACCCGAACGCCACCCGGACCTGCGGTTGCGGTTCGTCATTCAGCTGATCGACCCGACGTGCCCCCGGTAGGGCCCTACTCACCGGTCGTCCGAGCGGGCGACTGGCTCGTGGTCTCCGGACAGCTCGGTCGCGATGCCGACGGGCAGTTCGTCCCTGGGGGCGTCGCCGGCCAGACCACCCAGGCGGTCCGCAACATCGCCGAGCTGCTCGAGCAGGAGGGAGCCTCCCTCGCCGACGTGGTGAAGACGACGGTGCTCCTCGTGGACATTGCCGACTACGCGGCGGTGAACGAGGCGTACGCGGCCGCCTTCGGCGATCACCGCCCGGCGCGCAGCGCCTTTGCAACGAACGGCCTGCCGCTGGGAGCTCTTGTGGAGATCGAGGCCTGGGCTCACCACCCCGCCTGACTCCTCACCCGGAGGAGGTGCCGGCCCGCCGCGGCGGCACGTCGCGGGTGTGCTAGCAATCGCGACGATGAGGCAGTTGCACCGCTGCCGCCGCCGAAGTGGCCCGATCCACCTCCACGGCCGCCGCCGGCCGAGTGTCGTGCTCGCCACGGTGGGCGGACTCCTCGCCGCCGTGCTGCTCAGTGCGTGCAGCGGGAACGGAAAGGTCGCCGGCAGCTCTACGACAACGACCTCGATCCCGCCCCTACCCCCGGCGGTGATCGCCTACGTGACGCTCGCCGGCGCCGGCAACAACCTCGGCTACGGCGACAGCCTCCTGCCCGTCACCGTCGGCGGAGCGAACGGCGGTTCGCCCGTGGGGACGAAGATCCGCGTCGGCACCTACCCCGATGCGGTCGCGATCAACAAGGCCGGAACCATCGCCTACGTCGCGAACTACACCTCGAACACCGTCACCCCCGTCGACCTGCGCACCGGCAAGGCGGGCAAGGCGATCCCGGCTGGCATCGGCCCCGCCGACATCGCCATCGCTCCTGACGGCAAGACCGCCTACGTGACCGATGACGGTTCGGCCTCGGCGCTCGGCGACACGGTCACGCCGATCGACCTCGCCACCGACACTCCCGAGACCCCGATCAAGGTCGGCGCCGGTCCCCAGGGGATCGCCATCACCCCCGACGGCAGCACTGCCTACGTCGCCGACGCCGGAGCGATCGTGACCGGCCAGTCGGGCCCGGTGGGCCACACCGTCACGCCGATCGACCTCGCCACCGGCAAGGCGGAGGCGCCGATCACGGTCGGCAACGCTCCGACGGGGGTGGCCATCAGCCCCGACGGCAGCACGGTGTTCGTCACGAACCTGAACTCTGGCAGCGTCTCGCCGATCTCGACCGCGTCGGGGATCGCAGGACCCGCAATCGCCGTCCAGGGCGGCCCACTCTCCCTGGCGGTCGCCGGCGGCTTCGTCTGGGTCGTCGACGGCCCCTCGAGCACCTACCCACACGACAACGTGACCCCGATCTCGCTCGCCACCGACCGAGCCGGTCCCCCTATCCCGATCCAGAGCGGAGCACAGGACATCGCCATCACCCCGAACGGCACCACGGCGTGGGTGACCTGCCTGACGGGCCTGCTCGTGCCGATCCACCTCCGCGCGCGCACGGTCGGGGCTCCGATCCACGTCGGGGGCGGCCCGTTCGGGATCGCCATCGCGACCGAGCCGAACGGCGGCTCCGGCCCGTCGAGCCCGCCTTCCGCCTCGTCGCACCGCCACCGCAAGACGACGAAGAAGGGCTGACCGGCGACCTAGCCGGGCACCCAGCGGACCGAGCCGAACCGGTAACCGACCGATCGGACCGTCTCAATGAGGTGGGCGTGCTCCTCTCCCAGCTTGGCCCTCAGGCGTCGGATGTGGACGTCGACCGTCCTCGCGCCCCCGAAGTACTCGTACCCCCACACCCGCGAGAGGAGGATCTCCCGGGTGAAGACCTTGCCGGGGTGTGCGGCGAGAAAGCGGAGCAGCTCGTACTCCATGAACGTGAGGTCGAGCGGCCGACCTGCGAGCGCCGCCTGGTAGGTCTCGAGGTTGAGCGCGAGGGGTCCGTAGACGATGAGGTCGTGCTGCTTTCCGCGCCCGGTCCGGTGGAACAGATGGGCGAGACGGGCTTCCACTTCGGCCACGGACGCCCCGACCACGACGAAGTCGTCGAAGAGGTCCTCGCGCAGCTCCAGGTCGGCGATCTGGCTCCGATCAATGACGAGCAGCAGTGGGGCAAGAGGGGACTCGCGCTTGCGCAGCGAGCGGCAAAAGGAGTAGCCGCCCTCACCCTCGCTGCCGGCTACGACGACCGCGCCCGCCCAGCCGTCCTCAGGCTCGAGCCGGCCTGCCTGGGTGGAGTCGGCGACCGCCCGCCAGGGATAGGCGGCTGCGTCGAGCACGCCCGTCAGCCACTCGGGCGGAGGGTCAGGGTAGATGAGGAGCGGATCCAACGGTCAGGTCCTCGCGACCCGGTTCCCGAGCACTCGCGCCGGCACTCACAGCGCCGGGAGGTAGCGGCTGAGCTCGAAGGGAGTGACCTCCCGCTGGTAGGCGGCCCACTCCGCCTGCTTGTTGCGTAAGAACCACTCGAACACGTGCTCGCCCAGGGTCTCGGCGACGAGCTCGGACTGCTCCATGACCGCCAGGGCGTCGCTGAGGGAGGCCGGGAGGGGACGGATCCCCTCGGAGGCGAGCTCCTCGGGCGTGAGCGAGAACAAGTTCGAGGAGGCCTCCGGCGGGAGCTCGGCCTTCGACTCGATGCCGTCGAGACCGGCCGCGAGCACAAGGGCAAAGGCCAGGTACGGGTTGCAGGCAGGGTCGGGCGCCCGGTACTCGATCCGGGCTGACTCGGCCCGCCCCCGCTTCGCGATCGGCACCCTGACGAGGGCCGAGCGGTTGTTGTACGCCCACGAGACGTGGACCGGCGCCTCGTAGCCGACGACGAGCCGCTTGTAGGAGTTCACCCACTGGTTCGTGACCGCCGTGATCTCCGGCGCGTGCTCGAGGAGCCCGGCGATGAAGTGCCGCGCGAGCTGTGAGAGCCCATGCTCGTCGCCGGGGTCGCTGAAAGCATTGCGGTCCCCCTCGAACAGTGAGAAGTGGGTGTGCATGCCCGAGCCCTGGACGCCGGAGAGGGGCTTTGGCATGAACGAGGCGTAGACGCCCTCCTCCTGAGCGATCTCCTTCACGACGAGGCGAACCGTCATGACGGTGTCGGCCATCGTGAGCGCATCGGTGTAGCGGAGGTCGATCTCGTGCTGGCTCGGGGCGTCCTCGTGCTGGGCGTACTCGACGGGAATGCCCATGTCCTCGAGCGTGAGCACCGTCCGCTTGCGCAGGTCAGAGGCAAGGTCGGCGACCGTGAGCTCGAAGTAGGACCCGCCGTCGAGCGGCTTCGGAGAAGTCGACGGGTTGGCCGAGGCGAAGTAGAAGTACTCGATCTCCGGCGCGGCATAGAACGAGTAGCCGAGCGAGCGGGCGCGCTCGAGGGCGCGGCGCAGCACCTGGCGGGGGCAGCCCTCGAAGGGCGTGCCGTCGAGGTTCAAGATGTCGCAGAAGACGCGCGCCACCGAGCTCGCCTCGTGGGCTCCTCGGCCCGTGCGCAGCGGGAGGATCTGGAAGGTCTTCGGGTCGGGCTTCGCGAGCACGTCCGACTCCTGCACCCGGCTGAAGCCGTCGATGGCCGAGCCGTCGAAGGTCATCCCCTCCTCGAGGGCATTTTCGAGCTCGGCTGGCGTGATGGCGAACGACTTCGGCGTGCCGAGGACGTCGGTGAACCAGAGCTGCACGAAGCGCACCCCCCGCTCCTCCACCGTCCTCAACACGTAGTCGCGCTGGCTCTGCATTCCCCAATGTTCGCAGGTCGCAGCCGGCCAGCCGTCCTCGAGGCGCACCCCCAGCCAGCTGTTCACGCGCCGTTCACGCACGGGCAACGCTCGGGCAACGAGGATCTGACAATCTCGGTGCGGCCTGCGCACGCGCGGGCCCAACAATGACGCGCACAAGGAGGAGACGTGGAGGACCGGACCGCGGCCGAGGTCGTCGAGCTCGTGAGAGACGAGGGGGTCGAGATCGTCGACTTCCGCTTTTGTGACCTGCCCGGGCTCATGCAGCACTTCTCGGTGCCGGCCCACGAACTGAGCGAGGAGGGCTTCGTCGACGGGTTCGGCTTCGACGGCTCCTCGATCCGGGGCTTCCAGGAGATCCAGGAGTCGGACATGCTCCTGCTCCCGGACCCGACGACGGCAGTGCTCGATCCGTTCCGCCAGCACAAGACGCTCAACATCAACTGCTTCGTGCACGACCCGGTCACCGGCGAGAGCTACTCGAGAGACCCCCGCTACATCGCCCTCAAGGCCGAGCGGTACCTCGCCACCACCGGCATCGCCGACACGGCCTACTTCGGGCCGGAAGCCGAGTTCTTCATCTTCGACGACGTCCGCTACTCCCAGGACCAGCGTTCGGCCTTCTACCAGGTCGACTCGATCGAGGGTGCCTGGAACACGGCGAGGGACGAGCGGCCGAACCTCGGCTACAAGCCCCGGTACAAGGAGGGGTACTTTCCCGTCCCTCCGGCCGACCACTTCCAGGACCTGCGCTCGGAGATGGTGCTCACGATGGAGCGGCTCGGCATTGAGATCGAGGTCCAGCACCACGAGGTGGGCACCGGCGGTCAGGCGGAGATCGACATGCGCTTCGACACCCTCCTGCGTATGGCCGACAAGCTGATGCTCTACAAGTACGTCGTGAAGAACGTGGCCCGGAGCGCTGGCTACACGGCCACGTTCATGCCGAAGCCGCTGTTCCAGGACAACGGCTCCGGCATGCACTGCCATCAGTCGCTCTGGCGGGCCGGAGAGCCGCTCTTCTACGCCGAGACGGGATATGCCGGCCTGTCGGACGTCGGTCGCTGGTACATCGGCGGCCTCCTCCACCACGCGAAAGCCGTCCTTGCCTTCGCGGCCCCCACGACGAACTCCTACAAGCGGCTCGTCCCCGGCTACGAGGCACCGGTCAACCTCGTCTACTCCCAGCGGAACCGCTCGGCTGCCTGCCGGATCCCGATCTACTCGAAGAGCCCGAAGGCAAAGCGGGTCGAGTTCCGCTGCCCCGACCCGTCGGCCAACCCGTACATCGCCTTCGCCGCCATGCTGATGGCCGGCCTTGATGGGGTCCAGAACCGGATCGAGCCTCCGGCGCCCGTCGACAAGGACCTCTACGACCTGCCGCCCGAGGAGCTAGCCCAGGTTCCGCAGGTGCCGGCCTCGCTCGACGAGGCGCTCGCTGCTCTCGAGGCCGACCAGGATTTCTTGAAGGCGGGCGGCGTCTTCACCGACGACCTCATCGAGACCTGGATCTCCTACAAGCGACTGAACGAGATCGACGCCGTCCGGCTCCGCCCCCACCCGTGGGAGTTCATGCTCTACTACGACATCTGAGCAAGCGGGCCCGGCAGGGCCCTGACCAGGAACCTCGTCGAGTGGGAGTGCCGGACCTGCCGCAGCGGCCAGGGCCGAGGGGACTGGGAGCAGGTAGTGCTCTTCTGGTTCGTGGCCGAGCGCTTCGGGCTCTCGACCCGCTGCAACGACGACGAGCGCGACGAGCTCGTGGTCGATGTGCCGCTGGAGAGCCTCGAGGGGTGGCGCGGCTTATCGACCGCCTTGGGGAGGCGCCGGAGTCCTGGCCGTGGTGGGAGGTCGACGACGACCACGAGCGCCAGCTGGCGCTCGCCGCCGAGGTGCTCGACCTGCCCGTGGCCGAGCTGGCGGCGAACGACCGGCTCCGGGAGCGCCTCCGCATCGAGGGGTAGTCGCCGCTGCGGGGCCGGTCGGTGCACCGACGTCTCTGGCCTGCGTGCAACACCCCGGCGCTACCCTTTGGAGCGGCTCGAACCGGGAGGCCCGGGTATGGGTGGGAGCGGGGCGAGACGAATCGGACTCGTCGGCTGTGTGAAGGAGAAGAGCGCCACCCCGCGGCCAGCCGCCGACCTCTACACGTCAACGCTCTTCCGGGGCCGCGTCCGCTACGTCCGACGTTCATGCGATCGCTGGTTCATCCTCTCGGCGCTGCACGGCCTCGTAGACCCAGACGCCGTTTTGGAGCCCTACGATGTGACCCTCAACGACGCCTCCCGCCAGGAGCGGCGGGAGTGGAACCGCAGGGTGCTGGCGCAGCTCCGGGACCGGCTCGGTGACCTCGGGGAATACGAGTTCGAGATCCACGCGGGAGCGTCGTACCGCGACTTCGGTCTCACCGACGGTCTGACGTCGGCCGGAGCCAGCGTCTCCGTCCCTGCTGCCGGGCTCGGTTTCGGCCACCAGCTCGCGTTCTACGCCGACAGTCACCCGTGACCCTGACCCCACCGCTTCAGAGCGCCACCATCCGCGACGAGGAGCCGACCGGTCCGTTCGACTTCCGCTGGCCGGATGGGCCCGAGCACTTCGAGACAGGCTGGAGGTTCCAGCTCACGGTCAGCGGTGAGTTACACGAGATCAAGTACGGTCTCGGCGGGCGTGAGGTCTACGGGCGGCAGCGGGTCCACTCCATCACCTGGTTGGACGGGGAAGTTCAGGTGGAAGGGGTCGAGGCGGACGACTACCCCGTGACGGGCTCGCTCGTCAGCCTCCTCCGCCACCCGGACAAGAAGCAGATCCGTCTCAACGAAGACGTACCGGCGGCATACGAGGGATTCGACGTGGTCGACCATCGGCGTGAGGTCGACGCCAAGTGGAGCCCGAACTGCCTCGCCGTCAAGATCCGAGAAGACGATCTGATCAGATGGGGAGTGCACGCCTGGCTTCGGAGCCGACGTCGCGGAGCTTCCGTGGCAGGCACACCGAGGCCGTTTACGCTGACCCCGCCGATCCTGCCGCCCGCCCCGACCCTCGAGAAACAGGCTGTCGCTGCCGCCTTGATCGCGCACGGCACTGCTCTCGCCCAGTCGCTCGGGGGCGGCGCGGCGCGCTTCACTGCCGACGACGAAGCCAACGCGATGATCCATGCCGATCCTTTCGCCTTCCTCGTAGCGGTCATCGCCGACCAGGGGATCAAGGCCGAACGGGCATGGGCGATCCCACACCAGTTGAAGCTTCGGCTCGGAGGCTTCAGTCCGGAGTTGATCTTGTCCGATCCCGGCGCTCTCCGGGCGGCCTTCGCGGCCCCGCCGCAGCTGCACCGATTCGTCAACCAGGTGGCCGAGTGGATCATCGCAGCTGCCGGCATCGTCTCCGAGTCCTACGACGGCGACGCCGCCGCGATTTGGGCGGGCGAGCCCACAGCGGCCGAGCTGCGCGGTCGCTTCGACGACTTCCCGGGCATCGGCCAGAAGAAGGCCGCCATGGCGGTAGAGATCCTGCAGCGGGATCTTGGTGTCGCCGTCAGTGACCTGTCGGGCAGCGATGTGGCCTACGACATTCACCTCCGCCGGGTGTTCTTGAGGACAGGGATCGCCGACCGGGACGACGTTGGCCACATGGTCGCCGCCGCTCGAGCCCTTCACCCTGAGCGACCCGGTGAACTCGACAACCCTGCCTGGGACATCGGTCGTCGCTGGTGCACGGCGGGCACGCCCGATTGCCTGTCCTGCCCCCTGCTTCGCGTCTGCCCTCGACTCATCGAGCGCGGAGACGGCGTTCGCGGCATCTGATCCTCCTGGTGGCCAAGCTCATCCGGACCGGCCGTGGCCGATGCATGACCGAGGCGGGTCCAACGACTCTGACCGACACGCCAGAGCGAACGAGCGCTGCCACGGCGCGCGCAAGGATGGGTG
>Ga0070737_10003968_pt1 | contig 15277 bp, 13 predicted proteins | sample Coa_R1_10_FD_66438 | JGI IMG/M metagenome (GOLD analysis project Ga0070737, IMG submission 66438) | Surface soil microbial communities from Centralia Pennsylvania, which are recovering from an underground coalmine fire - Coalmine... | ecosystem: Environmental > Terrestrial > Soil > Unclassified...
CACCGAACGCCGCAGCCAGAATTTCATCCTCCGCCAAGCGCAGGTACCCGATAGCTGCCTGCGGCCCCCGGGGCTCAGCCATCGCACGGAGGCGGTGTGGACGGCGCCGGCTCCAGAATGCCTTCAGCGATCGCATGATCGATGCTGTCGGCCAGCTTCGGGCAGGTGGGAATGCGTGCGGTGTCGCCACCGGCTTCCCGTACTTGTGCGAAGAAGGCACAGCCCCGGGTGCCTTCGGAAGTCCATTGCACCGAGGTATGTCCTGGCCCCAGCTTGCGGACCAGCACCGAGACATGGCAGAAGCGGCAGTCAACCGGTTGTAGGCCCCAACTGAGGTATCGATCCCTCTCGCGTTGGGTCGCCTCACGCAGCGCGTCGGCGCGGTGCGGCTCCAAAACCGGTGCGGGCGGTGCTGAGGCGCGCTGCCCCGGCTGACGCGGCGGTCCGCCGTCGCGGTGAGCGCCATGCAGTGCCAGCATCGATCGAGCCAGCTGGTCGACGTCTGGGATGCTCGGATCTTTGTGCGAGCTCATCGTGACGGTTGGGCAGCCTGTCCTTCTGCTTCGGCCCGGCGCCGCAGGTTCTCTTCGACCTCTTTGTGCCAGAACTCGTTTGCTTTCGTGGTGTCCACCTCGATCTCGAACCGGTCGGTCATCTCCGGGGTGACATCGGCGGCGTCGACATAAAACTGCTCATACCAGCGCCGCAACTGATACACCGCGCCGTCCTCCTCGACCAGCAGCGGATTGTCGATGCGCGCCTTGTTCTTCCAGATCTCGACGTCCTGCAAAAACCCCTTGCTGACTCCGACCGTGAACGCGTCGGCGAGCTTGTTGGTCATCTCTTCGTCCATGCCCTTGGGTTTTTGGACGATGACGCCCCATTGCAGCATGAACGAGTTCTGCGTGACGGGGTAGTGGCAGTTGATCAGGATTGACTCGGCCTGGTAGCCGCCGTAGTTGTTGTGCAACCAGTTGATCATGAACGACGGCCCGAAATACGAAGCTTCCGAATCCAATATCTGCTCGCCGGTGTAGCTGGAGCCACCCAGATCGACATCCGGGCGGCCAACGGTGCGCAGGTACTGCGAGGCCACGTGGCCCTCGAAGACGTTCTTGAAATACGTCGGGAACCCGAAGTGGATGTAGAAGAAGTGCGCCATATCGACGACGTTGTCGATGATATCGCGGCAATTCGACGGGATCAGCTCGCGATTCCAGCGCCAGTCCGTCCACTCGTCGCTGGCCCACTCCGGGATTTCCGGGATGCGGACTTCCGGTGGCGGCGGGTTGCCCTCCACGTCGTGCCAGACAAACAACAGGCCGCTGCGCACATCGGTGGTCCACGATCGGGTGCGGGCCATGCGTGGCGTGCGCTTGGCGTAGGGCACGAGTTTGCAGCGCCCGTCGCCGCCCCAGCGCCAGTCGTGGAACGGGCAGGCGATCTCATCACCCTTGATGGTGCCCTGGGTGAGGTCACCGCCCATGTGGCGGCAGTAGCCGTCCAGCACGTGCAGATCGCCGTGCGAGTCGGCGAACACGACAAGCTTGGTACCGAACGCCTCGATCGCGTGCGGTTCGCCGTCTGAGAACTCCGCGACAGGTCCCAGGCAGTGCCAACCACGGGCGTACCTGGTCGGCAGGGCGCCGGAATCGATGTCGCGGACGCCGACACTGTCGGTACTCACCTGTCACCTCCCACTCGATGCCCCTAACTAGAACACGTTACAGTTTTTCCCGTCGATCGTGCAACGACGCTGGGCGAGGGGTGGGCGAAGCAGACGCTGAGCCACCCATTTCGCACGAAATGGCCGCCTCAGCGTGCCTAAGCGCTGCTCGACGTCTAGACCGGCCGCGCGGTGGCGGCGGCCCGGTCCATCTCCCAGTAGGCGCGCAGGGCGACCAGCTTGCCGTCGTCGTCGACCTTGTAGGTGAAAACCCCTTCGGCGGTGATCTGGTGTCCGCCCATGGTGATGACGATGTTGCCGACGTTGGCCTCTTCGTTGCCGCACTGGTAGGTGTCGCGGAAGTTGAATTCGATCTTGTCGGTGGGCGCGATCGCCTTGTCCCAGAACGCTGAGATCGCGTCACGGCCCCGGTGCCCCTTGCCCGCGGGGTCGAAAGGCGACGGCCCGATCGGATCTTCGACGATGGCGTTGTCGGCGAACACTTCCAGCCAAGCTTGTTTGTCCCTGGCCTGCACCGCGTCTCGTGAGCGCCGACCAGCGGCGTGCGCAGGATGCTCGGTCATGATCGCTCCTGCCAGCCGGAGTGGATATAGGTGTCGGCGAAGCGTTTCAGCGAGTCGCGTTTCTTGCCCAGCGGCGCGTCGAAGCCCAGGCCATCGAGAACCCACGGGATGACAATGTTGTCGGTGACGCCGATCTGGGCGAGTTCGCGGTGCCCGTCGACGCCGAACCTGTCGATGCACACGGCCTGAAACTCGAACGGTCGATCGCCACGACCGTATTCGACGCGCAAGTCATTCAGCCGTCTGATGGTCTTGGCGAGCTGTTCGGCTGTCATCATTGCGCTGGTCCAGCCGTCGCCGACCCGCGCGGCCCGCCTGAGCGCCGGCTCGGTGTGCCCGCCGACGTAAAAAGGCACCGGCTGCGATGGCGCCGGGCTCATCTGCAATCGGTCGAAATCATAGAATTTGCCGTGAAATTCGACCATGCCGCCGCCCAGCACCAGCCTGATGACCTCGATCATCTCGTCGACCCTAGCCCCGCGGCGCTCGTAGGGCTGGCCGCACCATTCGAATTCCTCTGGCGCCCAGCCAATGCCGACTCCAAAGCCGAACCTGTTGTTGGTGAGGTTGGCGACTGAGCCGACTTGGCGTGCCAGCAGCAGCGGGTTGCGGGAACCGAGCTTCATCACGTTGGTGTAGAACCGCAGCGTCGAGGTCACCGCACCCATGGCGGCAGCGGCGATCAACGGGTCCACCCAGGGCGTGTTCTCGTCCCACATCCGCGATCCGTCCGCGGTGTAGGGATAGTCGGCGGCGGCCTTCTCCATGTAGAAGAGCGAATCCGGCAGTGCGATCGAGTCGAAGCCGACTTCTTCGGCGGTGCGCGCAATGTCGAGTAGTTCGTCGATGGGACCCATCGCGATGCTGCATGTGTATTTCATGCGACCGCTCATGGCTTGTCGGCCCCCACCACCCACATCGAGAAGTACTGCGAGCCACCGCCGTAGGCATGGCCCAGCGCTCTGCGGGCACCCGGAACCTGATGAGCCCCACCCTTGCCCATCACCTGGATGGCCGCCTCAGCGAAGCGGATCAGGCCGGAGGCACCGATCGGGTTCGACGACAGCACGCCACCGGAGGGGTTCACCGGCAGCCGCCCGCCGATCGCCGTCTCGCCGGCTTCGGTGAGCTTCCAGCCTTCGCCTTCGGGAGTGAATCCGAGGTTCTCCAGCCACATCGGCTCGAACCACGAGAACGGTACATAAATCTCGGCGGCGTCGATTTCGTCGATCGGGCTGGTGATGCCCGCTGCTTTCCACAGCGCGGCCGCGCAGTCCCGGCCGGCCTGCGGGTTGACTTGGTCGCGGCCGGCGTACGCCAACGGCTCGGTGCGCAGCGCAGTGGCGTGGATCCAAGCCACCGGATGACCCTCGGCCACACGCTGGTCGGCGATCTCTTCGTTACCGATAACCATCGCGCACGCACCGTCTGACGACGGACAGGTTTCATCGAATCGGATTGGATCCCAAAGCATTTGGGACGACAGTACTTTCTCCACCGTGATGTCGGGCTGCTGGACGTGCGCCAGCGGGTTCTTGGCACCGTTGAGGCGGTCTTTGACCGCGACCAGGGCGCCGATGTGGGTCGGCGCACCCGAGCGGCGGATATACGCCCGCACGTGCGGGGCAAAGTAGCCGCCCGCCCCGGCGCCGACGGGCTTGGTGAACGGCACCGGAATGGACAGCGCCCACATGGCGTTGGATTCGGACTGCTTTTCCCAAGCCATCGCCAGCACGCGGCGATACTTGCCCGACTGCACCAGGCTGGCCGCCACCACTCCGGTGGATCCGCCCACCGAGCCGGCGGTGTGCACCCGGATCATCGGTTTGCCGGTGGCACCAACGGCGTCGGCCATGAACAGTTCCGGCATCATGACGCCTTCGAAGAAGTCGGGCGCCTTACCGACCACGACGGCGTCGATATCGTGGAAGGTGGCGCCGGAGTCGGCGAGCGCTCGGTCGATGGCCTCGCGCACCATGCCGTTCATCGACACGTCGTGGCGCTTGGCGACGTATTTCGTCTGCCCGGTGCCCAGAACTGCGGCGAGCTGCTTAGCCATCGGCGCTACTCCTTCTCATCGCACTGCGCGCTCTGCGTCGTCGCCGGCGCACCATCAGTTCTTCCTTTCCATAACCGCGACCAGATTCTGTTGCAGCGCAGGCCCGCTGGTGGCATGTGCGAGCACGCGTCGTGCCGAGCCGTTCCAGATGTGTTGAGCGGCGAAACCGATACGCTCGAGACCGGCGACAAACATCGGATTCGCTGCCAATGCGCCGCCCGACGGGTTCACTTTGACCGATGCCGGCAGCCGCATCGCCTCGGCGAGGATGAGGTGTTGGTGGGTGAACGGAGCATGGATCTCGGCGACATCGATCGTGCGCATTTTGTCCCCGGTAGCGATCTTCGTCGCCGCGGTGGTCGACGGTGACACCGTGAGATCGCGTGCGCCCAGCACCGGGGATTCGATCCGGTGCTCGAAACCGGTGATCCAGGCGGGGTTTTCGCGCAGCTCGCGAGCGCGGTCGTCGGCGGCGAGTACGATGGCGGCAGCGCCGTCGGTGATCGGTGCGATGTCGTGGCGCCGGAGCGGGTCCGCGAAAAACGGTTGATCCAAAAGGTCTTCAAGACTCTTGGGCGACGGTACCCGGTCCACGCGCTGCGCCACCGCGAACGAGTCGTAGGCGACGCGGGCCATCTGCTCGAAACTCCACTTTTCGGCCTCGAGCCCAAGACGGGCCTGCAGCGCGGCGATCGACACGGAGTCCGGCCACAGCGGCGCCACCGTGTAGGGGTCGGTTTGGCGCGACAAGATCCGGCGCAGGATTCCCGCCGACGACTTACCGAACCCGTAGACCAGCGCGGTGTCGACTTCGCCGGTCAGCAGTTTGATGTAAGCCTCGTAGGCCGCCCACGCCGCGTCCATCTCGACGTGTGACTCGTTGATCGGCGGCACGGCCCCGATCGAGTCGATCGCTGAGATAAACGAAAATGCCCGGCCAGCCAGGTAATCGGAGGACCCTGAGCACCAGAATCCGATATCGGCACGGGTAATGCCGAGCTCCTCATACAACTGGGCGAAGCACGGCATCAGCATCTCGACGCCGTTGGTGGTGCCGTCGGTGCGGCGGACATGCGGGGCGTGGGCGAAGCCGACGACCGCGACATTGCGAGCGCTCATTGCCAGTACAGCCCTTTACAGGTGGTGCTTGTAGGAGTCGTAGTCGGCGTCGGGTTCGCCGGTCGGTCGGAAATGGGAGATGTTGTCGATGCCCAGCCCCCATTCCTCGCGGGGACGCCACACAGCTTCGACGCGCATGCCCATCCGCACCTGCGAGGCGTCGACCTCGGTCACCAGGTGCAAAAACGGGATGTCGGCGCCGTCGAGCAGCACGTAGGCCGCCACATAGGGCGGCTTGATGCGCTGCCCGGCGAATGGGATGTTGATGATCGCGAACGTCGTCACCGTGCCCTTGTCGGACACCTCGACATAGTTGTCGAGCGGCAAGCCGGTGGCCGGATCTGCTTCCCGCGCAGGGAAGTAGACCTTCCCGTCCTCGCCAGTGCGAGCCCCGAGCAGCTTTCCTTCCTGCAGGGCCCGCAGATACGCGCTTTCGGGACGCGACGCGGTGTGCTGAATCTCCATGCGGATGGGGGTGCTCAGCATGGTCACCGGGTCGCGATTGTCGCTGGTCTGTGGAGATTTTCTTGCCGGTTCGCCCTCGCCGGGCGCGAAATACGCGATGTCGGTGATGGCGCCGGCCGGGTTGTCGACCCACCGGGCGTGCACCCGCATGCCGGTGCGCATGGCTTTCGGTCCGTCGTCGCCGGCATCCACGGCGTGCAACAGGGTGGTGTCGGCGCCGTCGAGTTTGATCAGTGCCCACGCGAACGGGCGGTCCAGAGGCTGACCCTCGAGCGGCTCGGGTTGCCAAGACCAGGACGCGACGGTCCCGGTAGTGGACACCGGTACGATCTCGCTCAGCGGTTCGAAGGTGACCGGGTCGTATTCGGCCGGCGGCACATGCACCCGGCCATCCGACCCGCGCACCCCGACGATGCGGCGGTCGCGTAAGGCGGTGAAGAACTTACCCAGCGTCGGGCCGACCGAACGGGTGTAGTCGAAGGACACCGTCAGCGGTGCCGAAAGGGGTGGCTCGGGTTGATCGATCAGGGTCAGGCGAGTTGAGCTGAGTGTCACGTCTTCGAGTAGAACAGGTTCTAACAATCCAGGCAAGAATCGGTCGAAAGGCAGTCTAATGAAGCTCGGGTTGCAGCTGGGATACTGGGGCGCTCAGCCACCGGACAACGCCGGTGAGCTGGTCGCCGCGGCCGAGGAGACCGGGTTCGACGCGGTTTTCACCGCCGAGGCGTGGGGCTCCGACGCTTACACACCGCTGGCCTGGTGGGGTGCATCCACCCGACGCGTGCGCTTGGGTACCTCGGTGGTGCAGCTGTCTGCGCGCACCCCGACTGCCTGCGCGATGGCAGCGCTGACCCTGGATCACCTGTCCGGAGGCCGGCACATCCTGGGGCTCGGCGTGTCCGGTCCGCAGGTCGTGGAGGGCTGGTATGGGCAGCCGTTTCCCAAGCCGCTGGCGCGCACCCGGGAATACATCGACATCATCCGTCAGGTGTGGGCCCGGGAAAAACCGGTGACCAGCGATGGCCCGCACTACCGGCTGCCGCTGACCGGCCAAGGCACGACGGGGTTGGGTAAGGCGCTCAAACCCATCACCCATCCGCTGCGGGCCGATCTGCCGATCATGCTGGGTGCGGAGGGCCCGAAGAATGTGGCGTTGGCCGCCGAGATCTGCGACGGCTGGCTGCCCATCTTCTACGCGCCGCGGTTGGCCGACATGTACAACGAATGGCTGGACGAGGGCTTCGCGCGCCCCGGCGCGCGCCGCAGCCGCGAGGACTTCGAGATCTGTGCTACCGCGCAGGTAGTGATCACCGACGACCGGACCGCGGCATTCGCCGGCATCAAGCCGTATCTGGCGCTCTACATCGGCGGCATGGGCGCCGAGGACACCAACTTCCACGCCGACGTCTACCGCCGGATGGGGTACGGCGAGGTCGTCGACGACGTCACTCGGTTGTTTCGCAGCAACCGCAAGGACGAAGCCGCCAAGGCCATCCCCGATGAGCTCGTCGACGACGCTGTCATCGTCGGCGACATCGACTACGTGCGTAAGCAGATCAGCGTGTGGGAGGCCGCCGGGGTCACCATGATGGTGGTCTCGGCGCGCAGCCCTGAGCAGGTCCGTGAGCTAGCCACCTTGGTCTAGTTTCGGCCGCGGCCGCTCGGCACGCATCTTGCCAGCGAATTAGAACGCGTTCTAGATTGGCCTGGTGGGCCGGTCAGATCGGGCGTGCGTCGCCGAACGTCATCTCTACATTGCGCACCGATCCCGACGTCAGCGCTCGCCTGGGCAGACCCAGCGACCGCAGCTCCTCGGCGTACGGATGAGCCCCCAGCCGAAGTGTCGCGCCGCCGATGCGGCCCCGCACTCCCGCCGTCTTCATCTCCCAGGGCACTTCCCGGGTGCTGCCCTCGGCGTGTGTGTAGGTCTTCAGTACTTGCGGTCGCGCAGTGAACATCGACGGGACCGGCAAGCCCGGGCCGAAGTCGATGCCCGCAATGTGCAAGCCTTCGGCGCTGACATCGAAACCGAGGCGACGCCCCTCGCGAACGGTGAAGTCCGCCATGATCTTCGGGAAGCCCCAGATGCGACGACCGGCCTCCAACGTGAACGACTGGTCGACCGGCAGATGGTGGATGAACGCGGCGGCGTCTTTAAATGCCCGCCAGCCGTGAGCGCGCGAACCGGGCGGATTGACCATGACGGCGGTGCCGAATTCGTGATACTGCCCGAGGTCACCGTCGAAGTAGCGGGCCAGCATGAGGTTGACCACGGCGCGTCCGGGTCGGTACTGGCAGACTTCCAGACCGCTGTAGTCGATGAGCTTTTGCGCCGCCGCGGCGTCGACCGAGAACATCGCGGCGTGCACGTCGGCCTTCCGAATCCGGACGGGCATGGTCAGCACTGTTCCGGCGATGGTGTGTTGCGAGGCAGACATGACGCTCACTGTAGTGGGGAGGGTGGCGATGACTGAAGCGATCGCAATTCCTGACGTAGACCTGACCGACGGCCAGTTCTATGCCAGCGGGGAAGCCCGGGCTGCATACCGCTGGATGCGGGCCAACCAGCCGGTGTTTCGCGACCGAAACGGTCTGGCCGCCGCGTCGACATACCAGGCCATCATCGACGCCGAGCGCAACCCGGAACTGTTCTCCAACAGCGGCGGCATCCGGCCCGACCAGGACGCGCTGCCGATGATGATCGACATGGATGACCCACCACATCTGTTGCGGCGCAAGCTCGTCAACGCCGGCTTTACCCGAAAGCAGGTGAAGGACAAGGAACCGTCGATCGCCGAGCTCTGCGACATGCTCATCGACGCCGTGTGTGAACGCGGCGAGTGCGACTTTGTCCGCGACCTCGCCGCGCCGCTGCCGATGGCGGTTATCGGCGACATGCTCGGAGTGCGCCCAGAGCAGCGCGACATGTTCCTCAAGTGGTCCGACGATCTGGTGTCATTCCTCAGTTCCCATGTGTCGCAAGAGGACTTCCAGGTCACGATGGATGCCTTCGCTGCCTACAACGACTTCACCAGGGCCACGATTGCCGCGCGTCGGCAAGAGCCTGCCGACGACCTGATCAGCGTGCTGGTGAGTTCTGAAGTCGACGGGGAGCGGCTGAGCGACGACGAGCTCGTCATGGAAACACTGCTGATCCTCATCGGCGGCGACGAGACCACCCGACACACACTCTCCGGCGGCACCGAGCAGCTGCTGCGCAACCGCGAGCAGTGGGACATGCTGCGGCGTGATCCGGATCGGCTGCTGCCCGGGGCCATCGAGGAGATGCTGCGCTGGACGTCGCCAGTGAAGAACATGTGCCGCACGCTGACCGCGGACACCGAGTTCCACGGCACCCAGCTGCACAAGGGCGAAAAGTTGATGTTGCTCTTCGAGTCGGCCAACTTCGACGAAGCGGAATTCGATGAACCGGAGCGCTTCGACATCACCCGGAACCCCAACAGCCACTTGGCGTTCGGTTTCGGTACGCATTTCTGCCTCGGCAATCAGCTGGCCCGCTTGGAGCTCACGCTGATGACGCGGCGGGTGCTCGAACGACTACCCGATCTGCGGTTGGCCTCCGGCGGCCCGCTGCCGCTGCGTCCGGCGAATTTCGTCAGCGGCCTGGAGTCAATGCCGGTGGTATTCACACCGACAAAGCCGCTGCGCCGAACGTGAAACCTTGGTGAGCATTCGGCCGAAAATTCGCAACAGTTTCACGTTCGGCGATCCCATGCTGCTGATACTCGCCGGATAATGCCGGCTTCGGTGTCCTCGGCCGTGACGCGAACGTCGATCCAGCCGAGATCTGTCAACGCATCGGCGCGGCGGATGTCGTGGTTGAACTGGCGTCGGTTCATCCAGTGGTGGTCGCCCTCGTAGTCAACCCCTACTTTGATGTGGTCCCAGCCCATGTCGACAACGGCGACGAGCTGGCCGTATTCGTCGTACACCGGGATCTGGGTCTGCGGGGCAGGAAAACCGGCCTGTATCAACAGCAGTCGCAGCCACGTCTCCCGCGGAGACTCGGCCCCAGAATCGACGAGGTCTAGCGCGACGCGGGCATTTCGGATGCCGCGGCGGCCCTTGTACCTCTCGGTCAGCAACTCGACGTCGGCCAGCTTGAGGCGTGTGGCTCGGGCGAGGGCATCGATCATCGCGACCGCCTTGCCGACCGGATACCGGCACGCCAGATCGAGGGCCGTCCGTGCTGGTGTAGTCGCGGGCATGCCGGCGACCACCATGACCTCGTCGTCTTCGACGTGATCCGACCAGGTTTGGATCGACGCCGGGGCGTGGCGGTTGTCGAAGATGATCTCGGCCGGCGCCCGAGCGTCGACCCACTTCGCGCCGTGCAAAGCCGAAGCGGAGCGGCCTGCTATCACGCCCCGCCGCCGTGACCACAACCATGCCGCCTTAGCCCGCACTACGGCGCTGATCTCGCTACTGGGTGGTAGGAACACGCCGCGGTGGACAGCAACGAATCTGGTGCGCAATTCGTACGGCGTCACCCGGCCGGATGCGACGGCCTCGCTGCCAATAAACGGCTCCCCCATAGGCGGGAGTGTGCCGGGCCGGTCCGACAATCGATCGAACGTGAAACTGTGGCGAAAAATCGGCCGAAAATTCGCAACAGTTTCACGTTCGGCGCAAGCTACCGGCCTTTGAACCGCGGGGGCCGCTTCTCCTTGAAGGCCAGCGGCCCTTCCTTGGCGTCCTCAGACAAGAACACCTGGATCCCCAGCTGGGTGTCGATTGTGAACGCCTCGTTTTCGGGCAGGCCCTCGGTCTCCCGGATGGCGCGCAGAATCGCCTGCACCGCCAGCGGCCCGTTTGCCGAAATGACGTCCGCGATCTCCAAGGCCTTGGTCAGTGCCTCCCCGTCGGGCACGACGTAGCCGATGAGCCCGATCTCCTTGGCCTCGGCGGCGGTGATGTGCCGCCCGGTCAGCAGCAGATCACAGGCATGCGTGTAGGGAATCTGTCGGACCAGCCGCACCGCTGAGCCCCCCATCGGGTAAAGGCTCCAGCGCGCCTCCGAAATGCCGAACTTCGCGCTTTCGCCGGCGACCCGGATGTCGGTGCCCTGCAGGATCTCGGTGCCGCCGGCAATCGCCGGGCCCTCCACCGCGGCGATCAGCGGCTTGGTCAGCCGTCGACCCTTAAGCAGGGCGTCGATGCGCGACGGGTCGTAGCTGCCGTCCTTGAACGACTCACCCGGCGGCTTCGCGGTCGCCGCCTTCAGGTCCATGCCCGAACAGAAATAGCCGCCGGCCCCGGTCAGGATCGCGCAGCGGATGTCGGGATCGTGGTCGACACGGTCCCACGCTTCGACCATGATTTGCATCATTTCGGTGCTGAGCGCGTTGCGGGCCGCCGGCCGGTTGAGCGTCACGATGAGGGTGTGTCCGCGCTGCTCGACGAGGGCATCGGGTTGTTCCACGGGTGTCTGCCTTCCTGCGTATAGGCCCCGGACTTGTCAGAAAATGTAACACGTTCTAATTTGGGGCCGTGGCCCTGAATATCGCCGACCTCGCCGAGCACGCGATCGACGCCGTGCCTGACCGTGTCGCCTTGATCTGCGGCGACGATCAGCTGACCTACGCCCAGCTCGAGGAGAAGGCCAACCGCTTCGCGCACTACCTGATCGACCAGGGCGTCAAGAAGGACGACAAGGTCGGCCTGTACTGTCGCAATCGCAACGAGATCGTGATCGCGATGCTGGGCATCGTCAAGGCGGGCGCAATCGGAGTCAACGTCAACTTCCGCTACGTCGAAAGCGAACTGCGCTACCTGTTCGAAAACTCCGACATGGTGGCGCTGGTGCACGAGCGCCAGTACGCCGACCGCGTCGCCCACGTGCTCCCCGATACCCCCAACGTCAAGACAGTGCTCGTGGTTGACGACGGCAGCGACAAGGACTACCGACGATACGGCGGTGTCGAGTTCTACTCTGCACTCGAAAAGGGCTCACCCGAGCGTGATTTCGGCCCGCGCAGCGCCGACGACATCTACCTGCTCTACACCGGCGGCACCACCGGGTTCCCGAAGGGCGTGATGTGGCGTCACGAGGACATCTATCGCGTGCTGCTCGGCGGAACTGACTTCGCCACCGGTGAATACGTCAAGGACGAATACGACCTGGCCAAGCAAGCGGCCGCGGCGCCACCGATGGTCCGGTTCCCCATTCCCCCGATGATCCACGGCGCGACGCAATCCGCTACGTGGATGGCGCTGTTCTCCGGCGGAACCATTGTGCTGGCACCAGAATTCGACGCCGACGAAGTGTGGCGGACGGTGCATAAACACAAAGTGAACCTGCTCTTCTTCACCGGCGACGCGATGGCAAGGCCGCTTTTGGACGCACTGAGCAAGGACAACGACTACGACCTGTCATCGCTGTATCTCCTGGCGAGCACCGCTGCGCTGTTCTCGCCCAGTATCAAGGAGAAACTCCTTGAGCTGCTGCCCAATCGGGTGATCACCGACTCGATCGGTTCCTCGGAGACCGGCTTCGGTGGCACCAGCGTCGTCGCCAAAGGCCAGGCGCACACGGGCGGCCCGCGCGTCAACATCGACAAGTGGACCGTCGTGCTCGACGAGAACGGCAACGAGGTCAGACCCGGCTCCGGGGTGCGGGGGGTCATCGCCAAGCGGGGTCATGTCCCGGTCGGCTACTACAAGGACCCGGAAAAGTCCGCGGCCACCTTCAAGGTCATCAACGGCGTGCGCTACGCGATTCCCGGCGACTACGCGACGGTCGAGCAAGACGGCACCGTGACACTGCTGGGTCGCGGCTCGCAGTCGATCAACAGTGGCGGGGAGAAGATCTACCCCGAAGAAGTGGAGGCCGCGCTGAAGGGCCATCCGGACGTGTTCGACGCCCTGGTGGTCGGGGTGCCCGACGAGCGTTACGGCCAATGCGTGGCCGCGGTGGTGCAGCCTCGGTCTGGAACACGCCCGACCCTGGCCGAACTCGACCGGTTTGTGCGCAGCGAGATCGCGGGATACAAAGTGCCACGCAAACTCTGGTACGTCGACGAGATCAAGCGATCACCCGCGGGCAAGCCGGATTACCGCTGGGCCAAGGAGCAAACCGAAGCCCGGCCCGCCGACGAGGTGCATGCCAACCACGCGGCGACCCGAACCTGATGCGCACACCGGGCGCAGCTGGTCGTCTCCGATCACCGTGGAGGGCCTGATTCAGTAGCTGGGCATCCGAGGCTACAGTCGAGCGCGATGACGATCGACGTCTGGATGCAGCACCCGACACTGCGCTTTTTGCGCAGCGACATGCTGGCCTCGCTGCGGCGCTGGACTGGCGGGGCGATACCCGATACCGAAATCCCGATCGAGGCCACCCTGGCCGCGATGGACGCCGCGGCTGTCGACGTCGGGCTGCTGTCTGCCTGGCGCGGCCCGAATGGTCAAGACCTGGTCAGCAACGACGAGGTGGCCGAATGGGTTCGATTGCACCCCAACCGGTTTGCCGGTCTGGCAGCGGTCGACCTGGACCGCCCGATGGATGCGGTGCGCGAACTGCGGCGGCGAGTGCGTGACGACGGGTTCCTCGGCCTGCGTGTGGTGCCTTGGCTGTGGGATGCGCCACCGACCGATCGCCGCTACTATCCGCTGTTTGCCGAATGCGTGCAGTTGGGTGTCCCGTTCTGCACCCAGGTCGGCCACACCGGTCCGCTCCGGCCCTCGGAGACCGGCCGCCCGATTCCCTACATCGACCAGGTGGCGCTGGACTTTCCCGAGCTTGTCATCGTCTGCGGGCACGTCGGCTATCCGTGGACCGAGGAGATGGTCGCCGTTGCCCGCAAGCACGAGAACGTCTACATCGACACCTCGGCCTACACCACGAAACGACTCCCCGAAGAACTCATCCGGTTCATGAAAACCGGCAGCGGACAGCGAAAAGTGCTGTTCGGCACCAACTATCCGATGATCGCGCATGTCCATGCGCTGGCAGGCCTCGACGACCTCGGACTGAGCGACGACGCCCGCCGCGACTATTTGCATGCCAACGCCGAACGGGTCTTCAAGGTCGGCACGCGGAAGGCACAGACGTGAACGGCGCCCACGCGCTGATCAACACCCTGGTCGACGGGGGAGTCGACGTGTGCTTCGCCAACCCGGGCACCTCCGAGATGCACTTCGTCGCGGCGCTTGACAGCGCGCCGCGGATGCGCAGCGTGCTGACCCTGTTCGAGGGGGTGGCCACCGGCGCGGCCGACGGATATGCCCGCATCGCCGGGACGCCCGCCGCGGTGCTGGTGCACCTTGGGCCCGGGCTGGCCAACGGGCTGGCCAATCTGCACAACGCCCGCCGGGCCCGGGTGCCGATGGTGGTGGTCGTCGGCGACCACGCCACCTATCACAAGAAATACGACGCCCCACTGGAATCCGACATCGACGCGCTGGCCGCCAGCGTGTCGGGTTGGGTGCGCCGCAGCCGTAGTACCGGCGAGGTCGCTGCCGATGCGGCCGAAGCCATCACCACAAGCCGAGCAAGCCAACATATTTCGACGCTCATCCTGCCTGCGGATGTGTCGTGGTCGGATGGTGCGACGACAGCCAGGGCGGTGTCGGCGCGGCGGACGCCGGTTGCCGACATTGACCGAATCGCCACGGTGTTGCGCTCGGGCGAGCCGACGGTGGTCCTGGTCGGCGGTGACGCCACCCGCGAATCCGGGCTGACCGCCGCTGCGCGCATCGCCACGGCCACCGGTACGCGCTGGTACTGCGAGACGTTCCCGACCCGGTTGCAGCGTGGCGCCGGACGGCCCGTCGTCGAGCGCCTCGCCTACTTCGCCGAGGCCGTCACCGCCCAGCTCGACGGCGCCAAACACCTTGTGCTGGCCGGCGCCAAGTGGCCCGTATCGTTTTTCGCGTACCCGGGCCGGCCCAGCGACCTGGTACCCAAGGGCTGCGAAGTTCACCACCTCGCCGACGGTGTCGGTGCCGCCGACGCGTTGATCGCGCTCGCCGAGGAGGTGGCGCCCGGGATCGCTGCGCCGCTGGCTGCGCCGTCGCGTCCGGTGCTGCCGACCGGTTCCCTGACCGCGGCGTCGGCAGCCGACGTCGTTGGCGCGCTCATGCCCGAGGACGTGATCGTCGTCGACGAATCCAACACCTCGGGCCCGCTGCTGGCACAAGCCACCGCCGGAGCGCCGGCACATGACTGGCTGACTCTGACCGGTGGCGCCATCGGGTATGGCATCCCCGCTGCCATAGGTGCTGCAATCGCGGCGCCGAATCGACCGGTGCTGTGCTTGGAATCCGACGGCTCGGCGATGTACACGCTCGCCGGGCTGTGGACACAGGCCCGGGAGAACCTGGACGTCACCACTGTCATCTACAACAACGGGGCCTACGATA
>Ga0070737_10003969_pt1 | contig 15273 bp, 11 predicted proteins | sample Coa_R1_10_FD_66438 | JGI IMG/M metagenome (GOLD analysis project Ga0070737, IMG submission 66438) | Surface soil microbial communities from Centralia Pennsylvania, which are recovering from an underground coalmine fire - Coalmine... | ecosystem: Environmental > Terrestrial > Soil > Unclassified...
GAGCCTGGACTTGTAATGTTCGCTGTTCTTGAGCGTCTCCAGCACCTCGACGAAGCCGATGCGCGGCTGCGGCGGTCCGGCCAGGGTGCGCGTGCCGGTGCGGGCGCTGTTCTTGATGCGGATGTCGATCGGATCGAGGCCCAGCTTCTGCGCCAGCTCATCGATCACCGACTCGACCGCGAACGCTGACTGCGTCGCGCCGGGCGCGCGATAAGCGCCGGTGCGCGGGCGGTTGAGCACCACGTCGTAGCCGTCGATCACGTAATTGTCGATGTCGTAGGCGGAGAGCGCGGTCATGCATCCGATGTACACGACCGAGCCGGGATAGGCGCCCGCCTCGTAGGCCATCCACACCTCGGCCGCCGTGATCTTGCCGTCCTTCTTCGCGCCCATCTTGCACTTGAGATAGGCACCGGGCGTGGGACCGGTCGACTTCTGCACCTCCGCCCGCGTCATCACCATCTTGACCGGATGCGCGGTGATCTTCGACAGCAGCAGCGCCAGCGGTTCGTAGTAGACCAAAAGCTTGGCACCGAAACCGCCGCCAATCTCGGCCGGCACCACCTTGATGTCGCTGACCGGTATCCCGGTCAGGTCCGAGCACATCGCGCGCACGTCGAAGGGCCCCTGCGTGGAGCAGTAAATCACCGCCTTACCGTCGGGCTCGAAATACGCCAGCGCGTTGTGCGGCTCGATGTAGCCTTGATGCACCGTTTCGGTGCGGAATTCGTGCTCGACGATTACGTCGGCTTCCTGGAAGCCCTTGGCCAGGTCGCCGTGATCGTAATGGATATGGCGCGCGACGTTGGAAGGCTTGCCTGATTCGTCCTTGATGTCCTCGTGCAGCAAAGGCGCGCCAGGCTGCATCGCCTCCCTGACGTCGAGCACCGCGGGCAGCACTTCGTACTCGACGTCGATCAGGTCGAGCGCCTCCTCCGCGATATGGGGGCTGGTCGCGCACACTACCGCCACGCCGTGGCCATGGTAGAGGACCTTGTCGTTGGCAATCAGGTTCAGCGCCAGATGGCGCGGATTGTAGGGCACCAGGCCGCCATAGCGGTAGCCGACTTCCGGAATCGGCGGGAAGTCCTTGTAGGTGATGACCGCCTTGACGCCCGGATGCCGCAGCGCGCGCTCGGCGTTAATCGATTTGATCCGGGCGTGCGCGTGCGGGCTGCGCAGGACCTTGGCCCACAGCATCTCCGGCATGCTGTAGTCGGCGCCGTATTTGGCCCGCCCGATCACCTTTTCAACCCCATCGTGGCGAATCGGACGCGTGCCAATCACCTTGAACTCGTGTGCCTGCTCCGAAGCTGTGCTCATGGCGCTCTCCTGCGCGGTTACGGCTCGCGATGAGCCGGGCTGATGCTCAACATTAGCAGACCAGCGGCCTTCAGTCGCACCACCGCGGGCCTGATTTTTCTGTTACCGATTTGGCATTCGCGGAGCAAGCGGCGAGGGACGACCGACACCAAGGCGGACCTCTTTAAAAGTCTGTCGAGAGCGCCAAAAAAGGAACCGGCAATCAGAGGCCAGCCCTACAAAACCAAACATCAGGACAACTTCTAGACCGGGAGCACCGGCCCGACCGCAGCGCCGGCCGAAAAACTAAGCCATTGAAAACCGTGGAGGCTTCGGAACTTTCAACTCAATCACGCGGACATCTTTAACTGCTTATGGGGCGGACATCTTTAATTGTCAGTGACAGCCCTGCCGATCGCTTTCGCGTTGCGGAATCGGTGGATTGTCCCGATAATGGCTCCATCGCCAAAAGCGGGGGAGCGCGATGAACAAAATCGAACGGGCGACGGATTCCATCTGGCAGTCGATGCGCGAGGGCCGCCATGCGCCCGAATCGCTGCGCAAAACCCTGACGCTCGATGACGCCTATCACGTCCAAGTCAACCTGTTGCGGCGATGGCAATCCGAGGGCAAGAAGCTGGCCGGATGGAAAATCGGGCTGTCGGGCGCAGCGGCACGCTCGCGGATGGGGCTGGCGGAGCCGTTCACCGGCTATCTGCTCGACAGCGGCCACTTCGAATCGGGCCATCGCTTTGCCTACGACTCGCTGCCCCGCCCAATCATCGAATCGGAGCTGTGCTTCACAATCGGGCGGCGGCTCAGCGGCCCCGCCGTCACCCGCGATCGCGTGCTGCAAGCGATCGGCGCGGTCGCCCCGGCGTTCGAAATCGCCTACACCGCCTCCATCATGGCCGACATGGCGCTGGGCATCGCCGGCGGCGGCGGCCAGCTCGCCTTCGTCACCGGCAGCCCGCTTGCGCCGTATCCGCACGACCTCGACCTCGGCGGCATCAGCGTAGAGCTGCGCCGCAACGGCGAGACGGTGGAACGCGCCGTCAACCGCGACGTCAACGACGACCCCCTGCAATGTATCGCGTGGCTGGCCAACCATCTGGCCAAATACGGCTTGGCGCTCGAAGACGGCGAGCGCATCATCACCGGCAGCATCACCAAGCCCGCATCAATCGCCAAGGGGGACCACTTCGAAGCCACCTTCGCCGCCCTCGGCAAAGTGTCGGTATCGTTCGTATAGCCGAACATCCGATTCCTGCCGGCTGCTTTGCGCCGAACCAAAAGTCAGTGGGGCGGCCCGCCCCGCTGCGAGGCTTGGGACAGCGAAGGTAACCGACCGACCCCCTCACCAGCTATCCACGAAGCGATGCTTCTTGGTCGTACGTTTGCCCGCCACCGGCGTCGAGCGCAGGGTTGAGGTGATCCAGCGGCGGGAGTCGGCGGGGTCGATTACTTCGTCCACGCCGAAGTGGGTGGCGGCGTTGAGCGCCTTGCCGCTGCGGTAGAGCTTGGCGACCATCTCCTCGAAGCGCTTCTTGCGCTCGGCCGGGTCGGCGATTGCCGCCAGTTCGTTGCGATAGCCCAGCTTCGCCGCGCCCTCCAACGCCATCGGGCCGAACTCGCCCGTGGGCCACGACACGCAGAACACCGCGGTGTCGTACGCGCCGCCCGACATGGCAATTGCGCCCAGCCCGTAGGCCTTGCGCAGGATGATTGTCATGTACGGCACCGTGACGTTGGCGGCGGCCAGGAACAGGCGCGAGGAATGGCGCACCAGGGCGGTCTTCTCCGCGTCGGGGCCGACCATGATTCCCGGCGTGTCGCACAAAAACAGCAGCGGGATGTCAAAGGCGTCGCACAGCGTGATGAAGCGCGCCGCTTTGTCCGCGCCGTCGCTGTCGATAGCGCCCCCCAGGCGCATCGGATTGTTCGCCACCACACCCACCGGGCGTCCTTCGATCCTGACCAGCGCCGTCACCATGGTCTGGCCGAAATGGCGGCGCAGCTCCAGCACCGAGCCGGTATCGGCGATCGTGTCGATCACCTTTCTGATCTCGTAGGAGCGCAGCCGGTTGTCGGGCACGGCGCGCCGCAGCAGCCGCTGGTCCGCGCATTCCCAATTGGGCAGTGCGCCCTGAAAATAGGAGAGATACTTCTTGGCTGCGGCCACGGCTTCCGCTTCGTCGGCAACGGGGATGTCGACCACGCCGTTGGGCACCTGCACTTCCATCGGGCCGATCTCTTCGGGCCGAAAGATGCCCAGGCCGCCGCTCTCGACCATCGCCGGCCCGCCCATGCCGATGTTGGAGTTGCGGGCCGCGATCACCACGTCGCAGCAACCCAGCAGCGAAGCGTTGCCCGCGTAGCATCGCCCCGACACGATCCCGACCAGCGGCACCAGGCCGCTTAGCGCGGCGAAGTCATGAAAGGTGCGGCTGCTGAAGTCGCCGTCGGTGTCGCCCGGCCGTCCGCCGCCGCCCTCCGCAAACAGCACCAGCGGCAGGCGGAAGTCGCGCGCCAATTCGAACATCCGGTCCTTCTTGCGATGGTTCAGATGGCCCTGCGTGCCGGCCAACACCGTGAAGTCGTAGGCGAGCACCACGCAATGCGCCCGCTCGGCCCCGAACAGATCGGCGTTGACCGTGCCGTGACCGGTAATCAGCCCGTCGGCGGGGGTGTTCCTGATCAGGTCCTCCATTGTGCGGCGGCGGCGCTGCGCCGCAACCACCAGCGGCCCGTACTCGACAAAACTGCCGGGATCGCACAGGTCCTCGATGTTCTCACGCGCCGTGCGCTGGCCGGTCTTGCGCCGGCGCGCAACTGCTTCGGGCCGCGCCGCGTCCAGCACGATCTCGTGCCGCTGCATCACTTCGGCCAGGTCCGGGCGGATGTAGCCGAGGTCCACGCCCTCGCCGGCGGCCACGACGGCACCATCCACCTCGCGCACCTCGATGAAGACCAGCGGATGGCCCTCGAAGACGGTGTCGCCTCTGCCTACCGTGATGCGCTGTACAACGCCGCTGGCCGGCGCGCCGATCACATGCTCCATCTTCATCGCTTCCATCACCAGGAGCTGCTGGCCTTGCCGGACCTGTTCGCCTTGGGCGACGTCGATCGACACGATCGTGCCCTGCATCGGCGCGCTGACCGCGATCGTGTTTTCGGGCGCCGCGATTTCGTAGCTTGCCACCGCAGGCGCCGTATCGCCCCGTTGGGTGGGCGTCTCGCCTGACTTGCCGTGATGGAGCACCGCGAGCGGATCGGTGGAATCAATTTTGGCGCCCGCCAGCCGCGGCGCCGCTGGCTGGTCGAAGTACAGCCGCGGATGGGCCGCATTGGTGTTGTGCGCCAACTCTGCGCCGCGTTCCTCGATGAAGCGGGTGTGCACGCGATGCGCCACGAAGTCAGGGTGCTTGAGCAGGCTCTGAAGGAAGCCCAGATTGGTAGCCACGCCTTCGATCCTGAACTCGCACAGGGCGCGATAGGCCTTGCTCACCGCATCGGCAAAATTGGCCGACGGTGAGCGCACAATCAGCTTGGCCAGCAGCGAGTCGAAGCGGGGATTGGGCGCATAGCCGCAATGGGCGCAGGTATCGACGCGCAAGCCCGGACCCGAGGGCATCTCGAACGCCGCGATTTTGCCGGCCGAGGGTCGCGCCACTGCGTCCGCACTCATCGACTCCGCGTTGATGCGCAGTTGAACCGCAAAGCCGCGCGGCGGTGCAATCTCGCTGCGGCGCAAGCCCATCGCGGCCAGCGATTGTCCGGCGGCCAGCAGGATTTGCGTCCGCACCAGGTCGACGCCGGTTACCTCTTCGGTCACGGTGTGTTCGACCTGAAGGCGCGGATTGGCCTCGATGAAGGCGTACTCGGCATCCCCGTCGCCCTCGGCGGCAACCAGAAATTCGAACGTGCCCAGATTGTCGTAGCGCAGGCTGCGCGCGATGCGCAGCGCGGCCTCGATTATGCGCTCGCGCAGCCGCGGGGAGATTGCGGGGCTGGGCGCGACTTCGACCAGCTTCTGATGGCGCCGCTGGATGGTGCACTCGCGCTCCCACAGATGGCTGACCTCGCCGCTCCGATCGCCCAGCACCTGGACCTCGATGTGACGCGCCGAGGGCATCAGGCGCTCCACGTAGAGCGCGCCGTTGCCAAACGCGGCGCGCGCCTCGGACTGGCATCGCTCCCACGCAGCGTCGAGCTCCTCGATACGATGGACCACGCGCATGCCGCGTCCGCCGCCGCCCGCAATCGCCTTGATTATCACGGCGCTGCCGGCGGCTTGGGCGGCGAAAAACTCACGAGCCTGCTCCAACGTCGCCGGCCCTGCCGTCGCCGCCATCAGTGCAACGCCGCATCGCGCGGCCAGCGCGCGCGCCTCGATCTTGTCGCCGAACAAATCGAGAATTTCCGGGCGCGGGCCGACGAACACGATCCGCTCCTGGGCACATCGGCGGGCAAAGCTGGCGTTTTCGCTCAAAAAGCCGTAGCCCGGATGGATCGCGTCGCATCCGCTGTCGCGCGCCGCCGCAATCAACTGTTCGATGTCGAGGTAAGCGCCGGGACCCGCGCCGCGCAAAGCACGCGCCTCATCCGCCTTGATGGTGTGGAGCGAACCCCTGTCATCTTCGGAGAACACCGCGACCGTGCGAATTCCAAGTTCGGCGGCGGCGCGGATCACGCGAATCGCGATTTCGCCGCGGTTGGCGACCAGAATGCTCGTCGGAATCATCGCTTTTGAATGCCCCAAGCGAGGCGCTCTGAAAATAATCGATTTTGCGAGCCCGCGCATCCGGTTGCGCTGTCCCTGGACAACGCCCCGGTTGACGGTCGCAAACGGTGGCGCATTATATGGTTCAACACAAGCCGCATGCTTTTGGTTGCGGCGCACCGATGGAGGTCCGATGGCTGAACCGGCAAAGCAGAACCTGGCGGGGCTGCGCGTCCTGGACATCACGCAGTATATCGCGGGCCCGACGCTGGGCCGTATCCTGGCCGACCTGGGCGCCGAGGTGGTCAAGCTGGAGATGCCGCCGGCGGGTGAATTTTCGCGCCGGGGTAGCTTTCCGCCGCCGGTCGATGGCCAGGCGCCCAACTACATCTATTACAATCGCGGCAAGCGCAGCCTGTGCATCGATTTCAAACGGCCCGAGGGTGCTGCGATCGTCGTTGAACTGGCGCGCCATTTCGATGTCGTGATCGAAAACTATACGCCCGGTGTGCTGAGCAAATACGGGCTTTCCTACGAGGCGTTCAAGGCCGTCAACCCGCGCATCATCATGTGCTCGGTGTCCGGCTTCGGCCAGAAGGGGCCGCGCGCCAATCTGCCCGGTAATGACATGACGGCACAGTCGTTCTCCGGCCTGCTGCACCTGACCGGCACCGACGACGGCACCCCGGTGTATCCGGGCATGTACCTGGCCGACGGCGGCGGCGGGGTCAACGGCGCCGCCGCCGTGCTGGCGGCGCTGTATTACCGCGATCGCACCGGCGTGGGGCAGTATATCGACGTCGCGCTGTACGAATGCGTATTCCATATTCACGACGTCTTCCTCATGCAGCACCTGTTCACCTACGGCGATTACAATCCGGGCCCCACCGGACGCCATCGCCCGGGCGCCACGCCGTGCGGACTGTTTCGCACGCGCGACGGATGGATCGTGCTGACCGTACTCAACCATTATTGGAAGAAGTTCACGCAGGATATCGGCAAGCCGGAACTGGCCAGGGACCCGCGCTTTAATCCATTCAACGTCCGCTGGGAGCATCGCAAGGAGCTCGAACCCATCGTCGAGGAGTGGCTGCAAACCTTCCCCAGCCGCGACGCGGCGCTCAAGTTCCTGCTCGACCATCACTACCTGGCCGCGCCTGTGATGGATCTGCGGCAGACGGTGGAGATGATTAAGCAGGAGGGCCGCGGCGCGCTGCAGACGGTTGACGTTCCGGGCTACGGTGAAATTCCGCTGCCCAAGGTTCCGTATCTGTATTCGGAGACCAAAGTGGAGTTCAAGCCGATTCTCTCGCTGCTGGGCCAGGATAACCGGTCGATACTAAAGGAGACGCTCGGCTATAGCGAGCAGCGGCTGGATGAACTGCAGGCGGCGGGAATTCTGATCGAGGATGCGGAGCTGGCCAGGCAGCGCAGCTAAGGAGGCTCGCCTGCGCAATGGGGGCGAATGATCGCGCCCTGCGAGGACGCCAATCGCCGGTCGCAAGGCAGTCACTGCTCGTATAGGCTGAACCCCAGTATGTCATCACCAGCTCCGGAGGGGGCCAAAGCCGCGCCGACCGCCGCCACGCCGTCCGCGCGTCATTTCCTGCCGCGGTCCTGGCCCGTCATCATTATCGCCGCGGCGCTCGCGGCGTGGGGACTGATCATTGTGGCCCTGCATTTCGGCCAGATACGCCACGACCACCTCGGCTTCGATATCGACAAAGCCTTCCCGCCCGGCAAGCCCTTCGTCGCCGGCGAAATCTACGCCACCACGATGGCGGAAATCATGGACCACGAGCTTAACAGCGGTTTTGGGTGGCGCCCCAACGATATTTTCCTGTGGGGCCCGACGCTGATGGCGGATAACAACGCCCATCGGCAGATCGGAATTCTGGTCGCGCTGCGCGAGACCTGCCGCGTGTTCAAGGACCACCTGACCAAGATTTCATCCAACGAATACGATCAGAACCTGTTGCTGGCCGATACCGACTTTCGCAACGATCCCTACCGCTGGATGCTGCCGGCGGCCGAAACCAAGTATCGCAGCGGTGTCAAACATCTGCGCGCTTACGTCGCCGGCCTGCACACGAATCCGCCCACTTCACGCGAGCTCAACCAGCGCAACATCGAACTGGTACGCCTGATGCAGGCCTGGAGCGACCTGCTGGGAGACGCGCACGCCAACCTTTACCGCTCGCGCACGGACGCCGGCGCGCCGGTGCGTCCGTGGACGGTGGACAACTACTTTTACGAGGCCCAGGGCTACGCCTACGTGATCTACCACATGATGAAGGCGGTCAAACGCGAATACTACATCCCGCTGCGCACCAAGCCCGTGCTGGCCACACTGTTCGACGAGGCGATCGACCCGCTCGGCAAGGCGGCCGTGATGAAGCCGCTGATCGTGCTGGACGGTTCGCCCGACGGCATCTTCGCCAACCATCGGCGCAATCTCGACGCCTACATCTCCGAGGCGCGCCAGAAGATTTACTCCATTCGCGAGGAACTCTCGCAATAGCCTGCGAGCGGCCATCTGCGCCGGCGCGCCGCCGTTGAATTCCGTTTGATTTCCCGCCGCGGTAGGTTCAGTTTGTGGTGAGAATCGAGAGCGCTTCAAGGGAGAGCGGGACATGGCCGAAGCCGGGTTCAACAAGGAAAAAGCGCAAAGATTTTTGCAGCAACTGATGAAGGACGTCGCCGCTTCGTTCCATTCCGCGATGACCTATATCGGCGATCGGCTGGGCATCTTCAAGGCGATGGCCGCCGCGGGCGCGGTCACGGTCGAGGACCTGGCGCGTCGCACCGGCCTTCAGGAACGCTATCTGCGCGAATGGCTGGGCTCGATGGTGGCCGCGCAGTACATCAACTACGACCCCAAAAGCGCGACCTACACGCTGCCGCCCGAACACGTCGCGCCGCTGGCCGACGAGGATTCGCCGGTTTTTCTGGCCAGCATGTTCGCCGGCCTGCTGCCCCATCTGATCGTCGCACCCAAAGTCGCCGAGGCCTTCCGCACCGGGGGCGGCGTCGCGCAAAGCGAATACCCGCAGGAATTGTTCGCGGCCATGGAACGGATGACGGCGCCCATGTACAAGCACTACCTGGTCCAGCAATGGTTGCCGGCGCTGCCAGAGGTGGTCTCCAAGCTCAGAGGCGGCGGCGCGGCGCTGGATGTCGGATGCGGCAGCGGGCTCGCGGCAATCAAGATCGCCGAGGCTTTTCCCCAGGCGCGCGTGTTCGGCTTCGATCGCCATGTTGGGTCGATCGAGCGGGCGCGAGCCAACGCCCGGGCCGCGGGGCTGGGCGAAAACCGCATCCGCTTCGACGTCGCCGACTGCACTCAGTTGCCCCATTCGACCTTCGACTTCATCACCACTTTCGAAGTGGTACACGATGCGGTTGACCCGCAGGCGCTGGTGGCGTCGATACGCAACGCGCTGCGGCCGGGCGGCACCTACATGATGGCGGAGGTCAACGCGTCAGCGCGGGTGGAGGACAACATCAGCCCCATGGGACGGATGCTGTATTCGGCCAGCACGCTGTATTGCATGACGACGTCGCTGGCGGAGGGCGGCGCGGGACTGGGGGCCGCGATGGGTGAGGTCAAGGCGCGCGAGTTGGCGGCCAACGCCGGGTTTGGGCATTTTCGCCGCCTGCCGATCGAGCATCCGTTCGCGGCGCTGTACGAATTGCGCGGCTAAGGGGGGGATGGCAGCGCCGCCCGCGACGCGGGCGGCGCTGCCATCCCCCCCGGCGATCCCCCCCGGCGCTCCGCCCTACCCTACGCGTGCAGGTCGATGCCGGCGCGCTCGCGCCCCAGCGCGATCACGATCGCGCCCAGCACCAGCACCGTCAACGCCACCACCCCCAACGCATTGGCATATCCCATCCGCACCGCCATCAGCGATTCCACGTACGCCGCGTTGGCCGCCGCCAGCACCCCCAGTTGGTAGGCCAGACCCGGGAACAGGCCGCGGACCGCCGGCGGCGACAACTCCACCAAATGCGCCGGGATCACGCCCCATGCGCCCTGCACCATGAACTGCATCAGAAAGGCGCCTGCCGCCAGCAGCCACACCGAGTGCGCGTGGATCCACATCGGCACCACCAGCGCGGCCAGCACCACTGCCATTACCATCGCGCGCCGCCGCCCGATGCGATCGGAGACCTGACCGAAGAACAGCCCGCCTGCGATTGCGCCGAGGTTGTACACGATCGCCATCGCGGCAACCAGATGGGGGTCGAAATGGCGCTGGCGCTCCAGGAAGGTCGGATACATATCCTGCGTGCCGTGCGAAATCAGGTTCATCATCGTCATCAGGATCACCATGTAGATGAACCCGCCCAGATTGCCGCGAATCGCCTCGACGATCTCCACCGCCTTGGGACGCCGGCGTTCCCAGGCCCTGGACTCCGGCACCTTGGCGCGGATAAAGAGGGTGAGCAGGGCGGGTAGACCGCCGACATAAAACAGCGCGCGCCAGCCGAAGTGCGGGAAGATGAAGAAGAACGCCGCCGCGGCCAGCAGGTAGCCGAACGCGTAGCCCTCCTGGAGTAGACCCGACATCAGGCCGCGCCGGCGCGAGGATACTGCTTCCATCGCCAGCGACGCGCCCACGCCCCACTCCCCGCCCATCCCGATTCCATACAGCGCGCGCAAAAACAGGAACCATCGGTAGCTTGGAGCAAGGCCGCTGAGCACCTCGATGATCGAATAGAAGACCACGTCGATTAGAAGCGGCATCCGCCGCCCGTACCGGTCCGCCATCCAGCCGAACAGCAGCGCTCCCACCGGCCGCATCGCCAGCGTCAGGGTGATGGTGTAGGCGACGTCGCTGATGGGACGGTGGAATTCCGCGGCGATGGTCGGGATGACGAAGACCAGGACGAAGAAGTCAAACGCGTCCAGCGTCCATCCCAGGAAGCTGGCGATGAAGGCGGTCGCGGAATGGGCGGGTTGCTCCGCCGCATCCGGGGACGGTGCAACGACGGAATCGCTCTGCTGCATCGCGGTTTAATTATTGGAAGCGGGCGTTTGATAAAAGACCAAGGGCATCTGGATCGGTGTGGCTTTGGACGCTATCCGGCCGCTGACACAGGCGCCGGAAAGGCAGCTTGACTGTCATTCTTTGGCCCGCCTATAGTGGCCTTCGAGGCTCCCGGATTGCGAAGATGCCTGCGGCAACGCGCGATTTTCGAAGCGGGCCGGATAGCAGCATAAAAATGAAGCGACGCAGCGAAATGACCTTGGCAGAGCGGCTTTATCTGCCGGAAATCGTCAAGGGGCTGGTGGTCACGAATTACCATTTCGTGCGCAATCTGGTCTTGCATACCGCGCACGTCTTCGGTCTGGCCAAAAGCCGCCGCGCGGCCACCACCGTGCAGTATCCCGACGAGCGCAAGCGCTACTCCGAGGGTTATCGCGGCAGCCATCGGTTGACTCTGCGGCCCGACGGCGCGGTGCGCTGCACCGCCTGCTTCCTGTGCGCCACCGCCTGTCCCGCGCAATGCATCTACATCGAGGCGGGCGAGCATCCCGACCCGCACATCGAAAAGTACCCGATGCGCTATGAGATTGACACGCTGCGATGCATCTACTGCGGGTTGTGCGTGGAAGCCTGCCCATGCGATGCGATCCGCATGGACACCTACGTCCATCCGCGCATCTGGGGCTTCGACCGCAAGGACTTTGTCGAAACCAAGGAACTGCTGATGCATCGCTCCGAGGTGCTGGCCGCCAGGGGCCGCGAAGGCAACATGGAGGAAATGCTGGCCTGGTACCAGGAACAGGACCGGCAGGTCTACAACCCGCAGCGTCCGGAACTGAAGACCTACACCAGCCGCGTTTTGCCCCCGCCGTGGTCAGCGCCGGATGAGGAGCAGGGCGCCATCGAGGCCCTGCCGCGCCATCCCGGGGCCAACGGCAGTTCGCCCAAATGACCAGATTCACGATTGGACTTACGGTTATTTCGCTGGCGTTGTTGTTTATCGCCTATGGCAAGGGGGTCGGCGTGATTCATGGAGGCAGCCCGCTCAGCCACATGTACTGGGCCACGGGCGCACTGTTTGCCACCGCCGCGGCGGATTTCTTCGCCGTCGCCCATTTGGCGCGTGCCGAGCGGATGCTGCGTCAGTTCCGCGCCCTGTGCGAAAAGCATGGTGTCCCCTACGAAGGGCTGGAATGAAGCGTGCCGGTGCCCTGGCTGGCGGCCGCGCATGGAACAAGCGAGGAAGGACGGACTATGACTCAACTGGAAGCTGCACGTAAGGGTCTTGTCACGCAACAGATGATCGAAGTGGCCGAAGACGAGGGACTGGCGCCCGAGCAGGTGCGCGAACTCGTGGCTAGCGGCGAGGCCGTCATCCCGCATAACATCCATCATGACTTCCGGGCGATCGGCATCGGCAAGGGGCTGCGCACCAAGGTCAACGCCAACCTGGGCGCCTCCAACTTCCATCAGTTGCTCGAAGAGGAAATCGAAAAGCTCTACACCGCGATACGCTTCGGCGCCGATTCGGTGATGGATCTTTCCACCGGCACCGACCTGGACAAAATCCGCATCGAGATGATCTCACGCGCGCCCGTGATGCTGGGCACGGTGCCGATCTACCAGGTCGCCTCCGAGGCCTCGATCATGGAGCTCAGCGCCGACTTCTTTTTGGAGATCATCGAGCGCCAGGCGCGCCAGGGTGTGGACTACATGACGTTGCATTGCGGCGTGACGCGCGAAAGCGTGCGCCGGCTGCGCGGGCATGAGCGGATCGAAGGCATCGTGTCGCGCGGCGGGGCGCTGCTGGCGGCCTGGATCGAGCGCACCGGCAACGAAAATCCACTCTACGAGCACTTTGACAAGGTGTGCGAGATCCTGCGCGAGCACGACGTGACGATCTCGCTGGGCGACGGGCTGCGGCCCGGCGCCACCGGCGACGCCACTGACCGCGGCCAGATCGCGGAGCTGCTGGTGCTGGGCGAACTGACCCAGCGCGCGCGCCAGATGGGCGTGCAGGTGATGATCGAAGGTCCGGGCCACGTGCCGCTGGATCAGATCGAAGCCAACGTCAAGCTGGAAAAACGCATTTGCGGCGGGGCGCCGTTTTACGTGCTGGGTCCGCTGACCTGCGACGTGGCGCCGGGCTACGACCACATCACCGGCGCGATCGGGGGCGCCATCGCCTCGGCGGCGGGCACCGACTTCCTGTGCTATGTCACCCCGGCCGAGCATCTGCGACTGCCCACCGTCGACGACGTGCGCGAGGGTGTAATTGCCACGCGCATCGCCGCCCATTCAGGCGACCTGGTCAAGGGCGTGCGCGCGGCCAAGCTGTGGAACGACCAGATGTCGCGCTTCCGCAAGGCGCTCAACTGGGAGGGGATGTACGCGATGGCGATGGACCCCGACAAGGCACGCCGCTACAAGGAAGAGAGCGAGGCAGCCGGGTCCAACGTGTGCACGATGTGCGGCTCGCTGTGCTCGATCAACGTCGACAACGCGTCGATCAAGTTCGTGCGCAAGCAGGCGGCCGCCGCGGCCGAGCATGCTCATGCCGTCTCGTGACGGACTGGACATCGGCGACGCCGCGCCCGATCAGATCGTGCTGCACGACCAGCGCGGGATGCCGGCGCGGCTGGCCGACTTCCGCGGCTGCCACGTGGTGCTCTACTTCTATCCCGCCGACGATACGCCGGGATGCACGGTGGAGGGCAAGGAGTTCCGCGACCTGCACGAGCAGTTCGCGGCGCTGGATTGCGCGGTGATCGGCGTCAGCGTCGATTCCGTCGAATCGCACGCCAGGTTCGCTGAAAAGCACGCCCTGCCCTTTGCGCTGCTTTCCGACCCCGAGGGCGAATTGGCGCGCAGCTTCGGCGTGCTGGGCGACCGGCGCGCGCAGCGCGCGACCTTCGTGCTGGACCGCGACCTGCGCATCCGCCGCCGCTTCGACCAGGTCAGGCCGCGCGGCCACGCCCAGCAGGTGCTGGAGTTCGTCCGCGCCCTGCTCGAATCGCATCGTATGCTCGGCGGCTAAGCGCGCGCGGGCAGGTCGCCTCGCGCGGCCGCAACCGCTAAAATAAATCCTCCCAGCGGAGGTCATTGCATCATGGCCAGAACATCGAAGAGCCTCTTGGAGGAGGCTCGCGCATCAATCAAACAAATCAGCGCCGAAGAGGCGCGTGAACTGATGAAACAAGGCGCCGTCGTGGTTGACGTCCGCGAAAGCGACGAATGGCGCCAGGGCCACATCCCCGAGGCGATCGGCATCCCGCGCGGTTTTCTGGAACTGCGCATCGAGGACAAGGTGCCCGACCGCAAGACGCCGGTGATCATGCAATGTGCGTCGGGCACGCGCTCGCTGCTGGCGGCGCGCGCGATGCGTGAACTGGGATATGAGAACCTCTACAACCTCAACGGCGGCTTCAACGCCTGGAAGGACAAGGGGCTGCCATGGGTGGCCGATCGCCAGTTCACGCCCGATGAACTGACCCGCTACTCGCGCCACTTCCTGATCCCCGAGGTCGGCGAGAAAGGCCAGGCCAAACTGCTCGACGCCAAGGTGCTGCTGCTGGGCGCGGGCGCGCTGGGCTCGCCGTCGGGGCTGTACCTGGCGGCGGCGGGCGTGGGCACCATCGGATTCGTTGATTTCGACGTGGTGGATCTCTCCAATTTGCAGCGCCAGATTATCCACGCCACGGATAGAGTCGGGATGCTGAAGACCGAGTCGGCGCAAAAATCGATCAATGCCATCAACCCGGGCGTCAAGGTGATCGCTCATAACGTCCATCTGAGTTCGGAAAACGTGATGGAGGTAATCCGCGACTACGACGTGGTGGTGAACTGCTCGGACAATTTCCCCACCCGCTACCTGATCAACGACGCGTGCGTGTTCGCCAAAAAGCCGCTGGTGGACGGCGCGATTTTCCAGTTCGAGGGCAACGCAACCGTGTTCTATCCGGCCAAGGGCGGGCCCTGTTACCGATGCCTGTATCCCGAGCCGCCGCCGCCCGGGATGGCGCCGTCGTGCGCTGAAGCCGGCGTGCTGGGCGTGCTGCCCGGACTGATCGGGTCAATCGAGGCGCTGGAGGCAATCAAGCTCATTCTCGGCGTCGGCAAGCCGCTGATCGGTACGATGGTGTACTTTGACACGCTGTCGGATCGCGACTTCGTGCGCCTGATGCGTATCAAACGCGACCCGGACTGCCCGGTATGCGGCGACCATCCGACGCAGACCAAGCTCATCGATTACGAGGC
>Ga0070737_10003970_pt1 | contig 15271 bp, 16 predicted proteins | sample Coa_R1_10_FD_66438 | JGI IMG/M metagenome (GOLD analysis project Ga0070737, IMG submission 66438) | Surface soil microbial communities from Centralia Pennsylvania, which are recovering from an underground coalmine fire - Coalmine... | ecosystem: Environmental > Terrestrial > Soil > Unclassified...
GCCGCAGGTATACAAGGACCTGATCGTCATCCAATGGAGCCTGGACGACGTGAAGGACAGTTGCACCTCCTACCAGGCATTCCCGCATTACGATCGCTGGGGCATGGCCGAAGAGAACAGGCCGATTTACCTGTGCCGCGGAGTGAAGTTCAACATCCAGAAGATCTGGTGGCGTTCGCACAACTGGAATTGAGCCGAGGGCCGTTCAGATTGGGACGGATGGCCCGGATTTTTCGGCGAGCCCAAGTCCAGTGCTTCCACCGCGACTCATCGGGACACGGCGACTTGCTGCGTCCCGGCCCAATGACCAGTTATACTGCCCGCCATGCATGAACTTCAGCGTGAAATTGAGCGCCTGTACGCTATGGGTGCGGAGGCGACACGGGATGCGAATGCCCTGGGGACGTTTGTCCGCTTCCGCGATGCGCTGACCGCAGGCCAGATTCGCGCCGCCGAAAAAATCGATGGGCGATGGCGAGTCAACGCCTGGGTGAAGCAGGGCATTCTGCTCGGCTTCCGCATCGGCAAGCTGGCCGAGAGCGGCGACGCGCGCGTGCTGTCTTTCGTCGATAAGGACACCTATCCCACGCGTCACTTCGCCGCCAGCGAACAGGTCCGGGTGATTCCCGGCGGCTCGTCGGTGCGCAGCGGGGCGTTCGTTGCCTCCTCGGTGGTCTGCATGCCGCCGATGTTCATCAACACCGGCGCTTATGTGGACGAAGGCACGATGGTCGATTCGCACGCGCTGGTGGGCTCGTGCGCGCAGGTGGGCAAGCGGGTGCATATCAGCGCCGCGGCGCAAATCGGCGGCGTGCTGGAGCCGATCAACGCTTCGCCGGTGATCATCGAAGACGACGTGCTGATAGGGGGCAACTGCGGCATCTACGAGGGGACAGTAGTAGGCCCGCGCGCGGTGCTGGGCGCGGGCGTCATTCTGACGCGTTCCACGCCGCTGTTCGATACCGTGAAGGGCGAGATTTATCGCGCTACAGCAACCGAGCCGCTGCAGGTCCCGGAAGATGCGGTGGTGGTGCCGGGCGCGCGCGCCATCACGAAAGGCAAGGCCGCGGAGTGGGGACTTTCGCTTTACACGCCGGTGATCGTGAAATACCGCGACGAGCGCACCGACCGCGGCGTGGAGTTGGAGGACTTGCTGCGGTAGAGCCGCTGTTCGCTTATTCGCTGTTCGCTATTCGCTTTTCGCTCTTCGCCAGAATGGCTCGCACGCGTTCCGGCGAAGAGCTAATAATCGAAGAGCAAAACTCGACTGCCGGCGTAGAGTAGAAGCGAAAAGCGAATAGCGAACAGCGGCTCTCCGTCTTCCCCCTGCTAAGATGACCGCATGGCTGACGAACGCGCGAAAAAGATCAAGCTGATACTGTTCGACGTGGACGGCGTGATGACCGACGGGACGATTTTTTTCCTTCCGGCGCCGGCCGGCGGGACCGGTCACGGCACGCACCAGCATCGCGAACAGATGGCCGATGCCGGCGGTTCCTCCACCCCAACAACCGCAAAAGCGGCGGTTGCCGGGGACCCCGGATTCGGCATTGCCAGCCACGAGATCATTGAGGCCAAGGGCTTCAATGCGCATGACGGCACGGGATTTTCCCTGGCGCGGCTGGGCGGGCTGAAGACGGGCATTATCACCAAGCGCATTTCGGAGACGGTGGCGCTGCGGGCGCGCGACCTGAAGCTTGACCACGTTTATCAGGGGCAGCAGGACAAAGCCGCGTGTTTCCATGAAATTCTCGAGAAGGAAAAGCTCCAGGCGGAGCAGGTGTGCTACGTGGGCGACGATGTCATCGACCTGCCGGTGATGCGGCTTTGCGGCCTGGCCATCGCGGTCAAGAATTCAAGGGACGAGGTGATTCGTGAGTCGCACTATGTAACGCCTCACGAAGGCGGCAAGGGAGCCGTGCGCGACGCCATCGAGTACATCCTACGCGAACAGGGCGTCCTGGAGCGGGTAATCGAGGATTACATCCAGTCGCGCAGCCGGAAGCCGGCAACGAGGCGGAAATAGTCCCAGGCGAGGTCTCTGTTTTTTGCAGGTTTCTCCGGCCCTGATTTGGGGGTTGGATGCCGGAGGTGGGACCATCCGGCAGAGAGGCTCAACCGAATGGGGTGTGCGCCATGAGCACAGGGTCTAATTTCGACGATCGGCAAACACCCTGACCTTGGAGGCGTCGTCGGGCGCCAGCGGCCTCCTGAGGCCAAATCCTGCGCTATTCCCTTTTTGGTATTTCATGGCGCTTACCGCAGATTTCTGGGCGCGGCGCTGCGGGGAATAAGGGGCACGTACAAAGGATTGCTCTTCCAGGGAAACTCTGACTAAGCCGAAACGAGACCCCCGTCGGCTAAAAACCGCTATCACCTGCAAGCTTTTCCGACGGCCTGAAGGCCATCCCTTTCGATGCCCGGTTTTCGTCAGAGCCTAGCTGGGGCTAAAAACAAGAGCCCCTCCGACGGACAGGGGCGAGTTGCGCGCCGGAGGGGTAGCCGTTATTACACGACCATTCTCAGGGTTGTTACTTTGCAAAACCCGGGCTCTCGCGCGAAGTTTCGCGCCCGCGAAAAAAGATTGCAGAAATTCGACAAACGTCGGGCAGCTTTGTTGCGTCTCGAAATTCCCTGTTCCCCAATTGAACCAAATTCTCTGTTCCCAAATTGAACCAGAAGACCAATTCAGGCCCAGGACAAATCTTCTGATTTCCAGGAACCTCGTTTGCTACCATCCGTTGGGACGGAAGTGTGGTAAGTAATTAGGAAGTATCGAAAGCGGCTGGCGCCTCGTGCAGCGAGGAATCGGGCCAAGTACGACAACTCAGGCTCCAGGTTCCGGCATCTGTTCTTGCCGGGTTAAGGGGGCTTTTTAATTTGCTGTGAGAGCTTTAGGAGTTGAATTCAGGGCGGAAAGCCCCTAGGATGGAAGCTCCGGGCGCAGCAGAGAACAACGCAAAAGCAGCGGAGAAGCAAGCCGTCTCCGGCAAAATTGGCTCTTTTATTTTTTGGGAAATTCCAGGGTTTTTCATGTTGAAGCGCTCCCCTTTTGCCGCACTTGTCTTGCTGGTACTGCTTGGCTGCAACGGCGCTTTCGCAGCCACCGCCACTACTACCACTACCACCGCCACTACCACCACCACCCGCAGCACCCATAGGTCGCACCGCAAGTCGCGGCACGTGGTCGAGTCAACTGCGGCGAAGAAGAAGATGGCGCGCATGAAGCATAGCAGCGCCCGGGTGGCGCACCGCAATCGCGCCAGCCATGTGGTTGCGTCGCATCCGCGCCATCGTTACTACGAACGCTTTTACGCCAGTTCCTACGCCAACGATCAGGTAGAGGGTGACCTCACGGCGGGCGAGGACCCCGTGGTGCGGGCTGCTGCGGTCGAGGCCCTGGGCAACATGAACGGCACCATTGTTGCGGTCAATCCCGACAATGGCCGCATCCTGGCGATGGTGAACCAGAAGCTGGCGCTCTCCGCCGGGGCGGAGCCATGCTCCACCATCAAAATAGCGGTGGCGCTGGCGGCGCTGAGCGAGAACATCATCACCAAAGACACCCAGGTGCGGCTGGGGAAATACTGGAAGATGGACTTGACCACCGCTCTGGCGCACTCCAACAACGCCTACTTTGCGGCGGTCGGCCAGAAGCTGGGCTTTGAAAAGGTCAGCTATTACGCGCACCAGTTTGGCCTGGGCGAGCTGGCGGGATGGAACATCCCCAACGAACATCTGGGTGTCTTTCCCTCGACTGTGTTGTCAGCCAAGCTGGGCGGCGTCGGCAAAATGTGCTCGTTCGGAGAAAGCATCTCCTTGACCCCCTTGCAACTGGCGGCGTTGGTGGGCGCCATTGCCAACGGCGGCACACTCTATTACCTGCAGCATCCCACCACGCCGGAAGAGGTGGCGAACTTCACTCCTAAGATCAAGCGCAAGCTGGACATCGGCCCGCTCATTCCCGAGATTTCCGACGGTATGGCGGGCGCGGTTGAGTATGGTACGGCGCGTCTGTTGCGCACCAACTTCATCGAAGAACCTGTCCTGGGCAAGACCGGGACCTGTTCGAACAACGGGACCCGCTTCGGCTGGTTCGGCTCCTTTGCCAATACCCAGTACGGACGCATTGTGGTGGTGGTGTTCTTACAGGGAGGACGTCCAACGTTTGGTCCCAAGGCCGCGGAGCTGGCCGGCATCATGTATCGCAATCTCTATGACCATGATTTCTTTGCCGCGAAGACCCCGGCCACGTCCGCCCAAGGGAGCGAGCCGGCTGGGATGAGCGCGCCGCAGTAGGATTCTGCTGGAAAGCGAAATGGAACCGGAAGCCCCCACGGTAAGTGGGGGTTTTTCTTTTGCGGACGGGAGTGGATCTTCCTCCCGAAGCGGAAGGCTGAGCCGGCGCCGAAGGACCGGCCTGCGCGTAAGCGGCATTCACAGCGGGCAACTTGGGTCCGCACAATGGCGCGGCGGTCAGCCCCGGATGGTAAATACGGGGCTCGCTGCGGTTGCGACCAGTTCGTAAGCGAAGGTGGCATGCATACGTCGAGCGAACTGCGATTCGCTGTGTACCCCGAGCACAATCATGCCGGCCGCATCCTGGCGGGTCCTTTGTAAGATTTCCTCTTTGGTCACCCCATGCTCCAGTTGGTCGCCCGGAACACACCAGGAACTTTCGCTGCCGGGTACATATTGTCGCACCGCATCGCAGTACTGCTCAGCCAGCCGGCGATTGGCTTCTTTGTTATGCCCGGAGCCGTTGGGGAGCAAATGACAGATGTCCAGCCGGGCACCGAAATCGCGGCTGAGAGCGACGGCATAGGGTGCGGCAGCACTCGATTCAGGCGTGAAATCGGTAATGTACAAAATGTGTTCCGGGGAGGATTCCGGGGCGATGCCGCCCGGTACACACCGGCCAACCGTAATCGTGGGACACTCCGCCGACAGCAGGGTCGCTTCCGCATTGGAGCCGATCAGCATGTGCCCCAGACCGTGATAGACCCCGTGAGTGCCCAAAAAAAGCAGGTCGGGTTGGATCTCTTGCACCTGGGTGAGCAAAGCGTCAGGCATCCAGCCTTCGACCAATTTCCAATCCGCTTCCACGCCCGCCCGGCGGACTGCGGCAGCAAACGCCTCCAGGCGTTTTTCGCGGCTGAGACGCGAAAGGCTCGGTGGATCCAGGGCCTCAACCTCGATGGCCGGCTGCGGCAGGCAGAAGATATGCACGATCAGCAGGCGGGCATGATAGTGATGCGCAAATGCCACTGCATAGTCAAGCGCCAGCCTTGAATTCTCCAAAAAATCAGTAGCATACAGAATCTTCTTGGGGGGTAAGTGAGTGGTCACGGTTTGCAACTGTGGCACGCGCTGCTCTCCAAACGACGCGAGAATTGCTGTCCCTGAATCCTACTACACTCCCGGAGGATGTATCTACCGACAGGGACGCTGTTGCGGGTGGCGTTTTGGTCCGAGGTCGCTTTGCAGGTGCGCAGTTTGGGAGGCCGGCTTGCTAGGCGCGGCGAACAGCGTTTTTTCCGTGATCCAATGCCGGCGACGGAGGCTCACCAGCGGGGCCGACCGAGAGCGACGGTTATGACTCGCAACCCGGGCAGGTTATGGTCCCACCTCGCCGGAACATGGTTCAAAACGATCTGAAAGAAGCGGGTCTGGTCGGGTTCGATGGAAAATTCATCGGTCATCGGCCAGCGTTCTTGGTCTTTCCTGTCCTGGATGGGTCTTTGAATGCTGGAAATTGGCTGGCCTTGGGCATCTCGAAAGGTCAACTGAACCACCACGCGCTTAATGTAGTGATTGCCCTGGTTGCAGACGTGGCCATAAATATCAAGGCGGTCACCGGATACCTGCCTCATCTGAACGTCCTGGAACGCAACCTCGGACTCCATTCCTACGCCTTCGGCTGAGGCGACATTGAACACCATGCTTTGCATCCGGGTGCGGTGCGGCAGGTGAGACGCGCAGTACAAGATCGCCACTACCATGACCATCCCTATCAGGCGGGCAACGGCCGCGCGTGTCGAGGTCGCCGTCGCTTGCGCTTGTGATCGAACCGAGGCTGCCCGCTGCGTGGGCACCAGAGGTAGCTTGGGAGCTTGTGGCGCGGGGCCATGCGGGCTCTCTACAACAGCCGGAGGGCGGGAATTGGTGCCCATAACTCCCTCACTACGCTTAGATGATGGATCTACGGATAGGGACGCCTTGAAGAGGGATGCGTTGCTTCCCCGCTCGCTCAGGTCCGGGTGTTCCGGCGCGGACAGGGAGTTACAGCACGGGATTTCCTTGGCGGCGCTAGGTGGCCCGCTTTGGCCGCCGATTTTCTGCAGGGACCATGGCCGGCGCGCCCCAGCTCGGTGCGATAGCCGATTGCGCTACGTCCTCGCCCTTGAAGCTTTGCTAATTTTCCACCGCCTATTTTGCAAAGGGCGATGCCGACTGAGCTTGCAATTGCTTGAGCGCATTCTGATATCGGGCCTTGGCGGCCGGGTCCTGGGTCGTGCTGATCTGCTTGGTCAGCCACATCAACATGGCGGCCCGGGAGGGATGCGGATACGTGTTTTCGGCGTCGCCGATCCGCCAGTCGGTCTTTTGGGAGACGACGAGGAAGTCCACATTCTGAGTGGTTCCCTGCGGCTCGCGCACGTAGCCGTTCGCCATATCGTAGACCCCCAAGAGACGGTAGTGGACGGTGACATCGTACTTGCCGTGAGTGGCGTCGGGCGGCATATCGACAGCATAGCGGGCCACCACGTCGATTTGCGTATAAGGGGGATTGGTTTCCCACCACACCAGCGGCTGGAACTTCGACCACGCTTGCGGGTCCAGGCGGGCGCCTTCATAGTCCAGACGGCAATAGCTGGAGACCAGCTCATGGATTTGCGCCGGTTCTGTGTCATCCGAATGGGTTGAGGACAAGGGGATGTCGGTGGGAATTTGAGCATGGAGCAGAAGCGAAGCGCTGAGCAGCAACACCACAGCTAGCAAGATCCGGTACCGCGAGGACATGGACTCGGCCCTCCGTCGGGAAATCAGGACGTTCTTTCTATAAGGGTACACCCGGTCGCATTGGGAAGCTATGACGGCGAATGCGGGAGTTCATCACGCGCTGGTGGTACATCCGGTCGCATTGGGAAGCCATGAAAGCCCGGAAGTTGGAACTGCGGCAGCCTGACATAAATCGAAAATCCATAAGCACGCGGCGAACTCAATCATGCGGGCCTTGCAAGCATGCCGCCGCCGGAGATTTCAAAGAGGAACGAAACTTAACCCTTCTGGATCGAATGCTATAATTTTGTGATAGTTGTGGTGGGTGTAGTTCAGTGGTAGAACTCCGGACTGTGGCTCCGGCTGTCGTGGGTTCGAATCCCACCACCCACCCCAAGTTCTTTTGCGAGCTAAATGCATTAACTCAATGGTTTAGCGTCATTTCTCCTATGCACCATTTCCGGTGCTATGTACTTCAGATGTACTTGACCCACCTCCTTTTGCCATTCATTCACTCTCTGAGCGCAGGAGTCGTGGCTGTCGAAGTTCTTCCTCTTCGTCGTCATGGCTCTCGACCCTGTAGCGAATGATTTTGTCCCCCGTTGCGGGATCGTCCATCACTTCGGTCTCGGCTCTCCTCGGTAATGCACAAAGAGCGCTGGATTTTCCAGAGCAGACGACTTCATTAAAGTACGAGGCGAAGGCGGGAGTCCAAGCCATCATATCTGCAACTGTAATGCGACGGGTGATCCATTCGGTCGCAGTGAGGTTTTCTGGGCGAGTCTTGGCTCTCAAATGAAATTTGGCAAGCAGCGACCTCAAGCAGTTTTTGAATTTCCTTGCCATACCCTAAGGAAACCATAATCATGGGAAGTTGCAAGGGGAGGATATGCACATGGCGGATACGCCAAAAGATCGATTTATTGCGCTGCTGCATGCAGACGCAAACGATTTGACGAGATGGCCGACAATTTACGGGCTTTATTGCCTCATCTGGCCGGAGAGAATCAGAAGAAGTGGGCAACGGAACAGATCGCGGCGCGGCAAGGTTATGCGAAGGAGCTTCGGATGTTGATTGATAGGGTGAGGAACGATTAGGCATGGGGCATTGGCTCGAAACTCACGCGTGGCTGGCGGCGTGGCTCGCGTTGCCAGTGGCCATCATCGTCGGGATCGTTCAGAATGTGCGGACCAAGTTCAAGGAGGTTGATGGGTCGCGGCTTTTGATCTATTTTGCTTTCTTGGCTGGCCTCGCGGTGGTGTTCACGCCACAGATTGATAAGTCGGCGCGTGATATAGCGCGAGGATTGGTATTTGCGATTTTGGGGTTCCTGATTGTGGACCGCAGACAGCGAACGAAGTAAAGGCGAAAAACGCGTGTACTTCAGACGTACTCGGAAAGTCCGTATGCTGCGTCTGTGGCGTTTTGAGCTGCCCTAATTCTTCAATAAGTTGCGTGTTTTCAGTCGGGCTTAACATTCCGAATCCCACCACCCACCCCAGAAGCTAACCCGCCAGCGATCCTGCCGGTAAATTCAGTGCCGCCACACCATAACTATATTCTGCAAATCTCAGTAATCAGAACTTCTGCGGGCCTGCAAGTGGCCGCGGTGCTGCGCTTCATGCGTACCAGTCGGCACGGTTCAGCGGCAGGTAGGTGTGGCCGTTTTCCGGCTTGCTGAACAGCACCTGGTAGAGGTTGATTCGTCCCCTGGTGAAGTTGTGGGCGCTGCCCGACATGTAGATTCGCCAGATGCGATAGACAATTTCGCCGGCAATTCGCCGGGCGTCTTCGCGGCGAGCCTCCAGCCGCGCCACCCAATACCGCAACGTCCGGGCGTAGTGTTCGCGCAGGCTCTCCACATCGCGCACTTCAAAGCGGCAGGCTTCCGCGATGCGAATGGTGGTGCCCAGCGGCACCAGCCCGCCGTCAGGAAAGACATACTTGTCGATGAACGACGGCCCTTTGCGATGAAAGCCAGCCGAAGCTGCAATTCCGTGGTTGAGAAAGACGCCGCCGGAGCGTAGCAGCGTCCAGACATGCTGGAAGTATTCGGGCAGGTGATCTTCACCCACGTGCTCGAACATTCCCACGCTGACGATTTTGTCGAACGGAATGGCCGGATCGAGGTCGCGATAATCGCAGACCCGTACTTCGCAGCGCTCGCTCAGGCCGGATTCAGCGATTCTTTCCTGCGCGAGTTCCGCCTGCGCCCGGCTCAGGGTCACTCCCAGGGCGCGCACGCCGAAGCGCTCGGCGGCGTAGAGCACCAGTCCGCCCCAGCCGCAGCCGATGTCCAACAGGCTTTCGCCGGGACGCAGGCGCAGCTTGCGGCAAAGGTAGTCGAGCTTCTGTTCCTGCGCGGTGTCCAGGTCCTCATCGCCGCGCTTGAAATAGGCGCAGGAGTAGACCAGGCGGCGGTCGAGCCAGAGCTGGTAGAAATCGTTGGACAGATCGTAGTGATAGGTGACGGCCTGGCGGTCGCGGTCCTTCGAATGCAATTTGCCGTGCAGTTGCGGGGCCACGCGCTCTGGCAAGCGATGGTCGCCGTGAGGGAGCCGCAGCAAGAGTCCCGCCAGATGGAGTTTTTCAGTCAACTCCGGTTGATGCGCCACAATATAATCGCCGAACTCGAAGGCCGCCTCGAGGTTGCCCTCCACGTCGAAATCGCCATAAATGTAGGCTTCGCCGAGTGTCACCTGATTGGCGCCGAATAACATGCGGCGCAGGGCGCCGGCATGATTCAGCACCAACGTGAAGCGGGGATGATCAGCATTTCCCCAGGTGTCGCCATTCCATAGGCGGACGGCGAAATCGCGGCGCGGGTAATCGGCGGTCAGCGCGTCCAGAAGCTCGCGCGAAATATCAACGGAGTGATCGTGGGCGGCAGTGGTGGACATCGACCTTCCTCCAATGCCCGGAAGTTCAACAAACCCGTTGGGCGGGGTGCGGCCCGACACTCGAAATTATAGGTGTCGGAGGAAGTAGGGAAAAGCCTCAGGAACTGCGGCGCGCCGGTTTGGCCAGACCCTCCCGCTGCAGGGCCTTTTCGATGCCATGCCACACGCGCGGGCTGGGATCTTCCATGGGGACGAGCAGTTTGGCGCACTCGGCGATGTACCGCAGGTCAGCCACCAGGTCCGAGCACACGGGACAGGTTTCCAGGTGATGCTGCTCCTCCTCGTTCCCGCCACTGTCGATGATGTAGGGTAGGACCCTTTGAAACTCCGCGCACGTCATGGTTGTTCTCTCCCCTGGGGAATGGCGGCGGCTCTCTCCTGATCCCCTTCCTTACTTTCCCCCGCCAGTCCCGGCAGGGAATTGGCGGCGGACCCGGCTGGCAACCCCGGCGTTTGCTGCCGGCGAAGCGATTCTCCCTTCTTGGCTAACGCCGGCCGGCGGCCCTGCTCACTCGACTCTGCTTGAGCAAATCGCGCAGCTTCATGCGCGCCTTGTGGAGCTGCGATTTGCTGTTGCCGATGGAGCAGCCCATCATCTCCGCAATCTCGTTATGCTCGTAGCCCTCAACGTCATGCAACACAAAGATGATGCGGTATCCCGGGGGCAGGCTTTCCACGGCGCGCTCCAAGTTTACGCGATCAATCGAGCCCGCCAACACATCGTCGCGTTTACCGATGTCTTTCCGGGGACCATCTTCTTGCTGCGGCTCCATCGATTCCTCCAGCGAAACCTCCGGCAGCCCTTTCTTCCGCAAGTGCATGAGCACCACATTCACGGAGAGCCGGTGCAGCCAGGTCGAGAATGCCGACTCACCGCGAAAGGTGGCAATCTTGCGGTAGAGCTGAAGAAATGCCTCCTGGGTCAGGTCCTCGGCCTCCGCCGTGTTGCCGGTCATGCGCAAACACAGCGAGTAGACGCGCCGCTTATGCAGGCCATACAGGGTTTCGAAGCATTCCGCATCGCCTTGCTGGGCGCGCGCAATCGCCTCGTGCTCGGAAATGCCGCTGACCAGGACCTTCTTCGCTGTTGTCAACGTGGTGTACCGTGGTGACGTTGAACTTAGATGCCCTCCGGGCATTCCCTGTTGCTTTTCACCGGCGACCGAGCAAGCCGTCCGGAGCCGGGCTACAGGCATCGCCGCCTCCTATCGTGTGGGATGCAAGATCGCGCCGGGAAGCCTGTTTGGGAGGCGTAAAAGATCGGCGCCGCCGGCTAGGTCCCACGGCCGGCCCTGCGTACTTTTACTACGTTAGCCGGACATCACAGATTTTGCTTTTGCCGTCGAAATTAATACCGGAAATACTTGACAACCAACACGCCCAGTCTAAAATACCCGACAATTGAGGTTTTATCGGGTCCATAGACGATTTTTCTATGAAAACTGGCCAGCCGTTCCGCACAACCTACAACCATCCTCAGAGCGACGCAATGGAGAATCAGTGCCGGCATCCCCGGGTCCAGGTGGTCTCGCGAGACGGAGATACGGAGTACGTCGAGTGTCTTGAGTGCCGTGAGATCTTCGAATCCAGCGAGTTCCGCGACATGGACATCGAATCCAAAATTCCTGCCGAAGAAGAATAAGACCAAGGTCGAGTCGTCTTGCCGTGGGCGAAAGTGCGCCGGGGTGTGTCTAGCGCAGCCGCAGCGCCGCCTCGGCGGAGAGCTCGGGCCCGGCAAATTCCTTCGCCAGGTAGCGGGGATAAGCGGCGGCGGCGATCATGGCGGCATTGTCGGTGGAAAGCGGGCGGGAAGGGAAGCGCACCAGCAGGCCTTCCTCGGCGGCCGCGGTCTCAAAGGCAGCACGCAACTCCGAATTCGCGGCGACGCCGCCGCTGACCAGCACGGTCGCAGCGTTGTGCCGGCGCGCGGCCAACAGCGTCTTGCTGACCAGGTCGTTGACCATCGCCCGCTGGAAGGAAGCAATCAGGTCCAGCGTGGGCCGGTCGCAGGCGGCGAGGACGTCGGCGTGGCTGAAATTGGCCTTTTGCGCCAGCACCCGCCGCCGCTGCTCAATGCCGGCGGCCATGCCGTGCGTCTCCACATAGCGCAGCACCGCAGTCTTGATGCCGCTGTAGGAGAAATCTACCCGCTGGTCATCAGCATGACGGTTCTGCGGATTGCGGTCGCGGTGCTTGATCTGGGCAAAAGGAAATTTCACCGCGTGCGGGTTGCCGTGCCGCGCCAGAGAATCGATGACCGGGCCGCCGGGATAGCCCAGCTCCAGCAGCTTGGCGACCTTGTCGAAGGCCTCGCCGGCGGCATCGTCGCGCGTATGTCCCACATCGTGGTACACCCAGGATGGGGCGCGACGCTCGGCCAGATACAGATGGGTGTGCCCGCCGCTTACCACCAGCGCCAGCACGGGAAATGGCAATTCGTGATTACCGGCGCCGGCTTGGCCGGCGGTATGGCTGCCGCTCTGCCGCACCTCCAGCAGCACGGCGTGCACATGTCCCTCGAGGTGATTGACGGCGATGAGCGGCTTCTCCAGGGCATAGGCCAGCGCCTTGGCGTAGCTCAGGCCGACCAGCAGCGAGCCGGCCAGTCCCGGTCCTTGCGTCACCGCCAGCGCGTCGATGCTGTTGTACGTCTGGTTCGCATCCTCTAGAGCCTTACGGACCACGGGAACGATAGCGCGCAGATGCTCGCGGGAAGCCAGCTCGGGGACGACTCCGCCGTAAGGCTGGTGGGTGGCGATCTGCGAATAGACCACGTTTGAAACCACTTGCTCGCCGGAGCGCACCACGGCGGCAGCCGTCTCGTCACACGAGCTTTCAATGCCGAGGATGAAAACATCGCGCACACAGCCATTGTACGGGCTAAGGCGGGGGTAAGCAGTTAGCAATTAGCGATTAGCAGCAATTAGCAATTAGCAGTTAGCAGTTAGCAATTAGCTCCTCCGCGGTCAGGTGGTGACGGCCGCATGAATCGACCGTCGCTAGAGCGAGATCTCGGCCATTGCTTGGAGTGAAAGGCGAAGGGTTCAGGGCCAGTTGCTAATCGCTAATTGCTAATCGCTAATCGCTAATTGCTAATTGCTAATTGCTAATTGCTAATTGCTATGATCTTCCCATGCAGGCCCACGCCACCCATATCGTTCGCGAGCTGCGGCGGCGCGGCTTTCAGGCGTACTTTGCCGGGGGCTGCGTTCGCGACACACTGCTGGGTGTGGCGCCCGCCGACTACGATGTTGCGACCGACGCCACTCCGGCCGAGGTGATGCGCATCTTTCCCGAGACCTATGCGGTGGGGGCGCAATTCGGCGTGGTGCTGGTGCCGGCGCCGCCGGACGTTCCTCTTTCGGCGACTCCATCGGAGCATCCTAACTTCGTTGAAGTTGCAACCTTCCGCAACGACGGCGCTTATTCCGATGGCCGGCATCCCGACCAGGTGCGGTACTCCAATGATCCACGGGAAGACGTGCAGCGGCGCGATTTCACCATCAACGGCCTGCTGATGGACCCGTTGGACGGCAATCGCGTGCTGGATTTCGTCGGCGGCAGCGATGATCTGAAGGCCGGAGTGGTGCGGGCCATCGGGCGGCCGGACGATCGCTTTCAGGAAGATAAGCTGCGCATGTTGCGCGCGGTGCGCTTTGCCGCGCGCTTGGGTTACGTCATCGAGCCGCAGACGTTGGCCGCCATTCAGCGGCTGGCGTCGTTCATCCATCAGGTCAGCCGCGAGCGCATTCGTGATGAGCTGACCAAGATGCTCACCGAGGGCCGGGCGCGCGCCGCATTTGAGCTGCTGGATTCCACCGGCCTGCTGCGCGAGGTGCTGCCGGAGGTCGACCGCATGCACGGCGTCGCGCAGCCGCCGCAGTTTCATCCCGAGGGCGATGTGTGGGTCCACACCTTGCTGCTGCTGGAGAAGCTGCCGCCGCGCTGCCCGCGCACGCTGGCCTGGGGCGCGCTGCTGCACGACGTGGGCAAGCCGCCGACCTTCCGCGTCGCGCCCGACCGCATTCGCTTCGACGGACACGTGGAAATCGGCACCCACATGGCAGAGGAAATTTGCCGCCGCCTGCACTTCTCCAATGACGACACCCGGCAGATCGCGGCGCTGGTGGCCAATCACATGCGCTTCGCTGATGCCCAGCGGATGAAGGAATCGACGCTGAAGCGCTTCCTGCGCCTGCCGCAATTCGACGAGCACCTGGAGCTGCATCGCATCGACTGCCTCAGCAGCCACGGAAATCTGGCAATGTACGATTTCGTGCGCCGGCGGCGGCAGCAGGCCACGGAAGAAGAAATCAGGCCGCCGCTGCTGGTCAACGGAAGAGATTTGATTCAGCTTGGCTATGCTCCCGGCCCGGAGTTCCGCGCGATCCTTGCGGCCGTGGAGGATGCGCAATTAGAGGGATCGGTGCGCAGCCGGGAAGAGGCGCTGGACTTCGTGCGCCACGAATTTCCGCGGGCGAGCTAGGGAAACTCTGATTAAGGCGGGTTGGAGTCCCTCAGCGGCTAAAGCCGCAATGTTTTCCAGTGCCTTACGGACGGCCTGAAGGCCGTCCCCTTCAAAAACCGGACTGAATCAGGGTTTCCTTAGTGATTGGTGCGCGTCCTGTCATCCCGAGTGAGGGCGTTGGCGCGAGCGGAGGGAGCTGCGGTCCGCCCGAGCAACGTGTCTGATCGGGGAATTGCAGATCCTGCGACTCCGGCGCGCCAAAGTCGGGCGCGCCTTCGCTCAGGATGACAGCCTCGGTTCTTGTCGCCGGGAAGCTTGGCCGGAGCGAAGAGCGTGCCTGATCTACAATGGTTTCTTCAAGCCATGCAGCACGCCCGCGCCGCTTTGAGGAAGATCTTCGGGGACATCGTGCGCCGCGAGGGCGAGGCTGCGCCCCTGCTGGCGTGGCCTCTGGCCTGCGGAACAAAGACGGCCGAGCACGCCACTGCGGTCAGCTTTTGCGATGGCGTTCTGACCGTCTGCGTGCCGGACCAAGCGTGGAGGCAGCAACTATGCGGCCTGCGGGAACAGTACATTGTGGCCGTGAATGAAATCTCATCGCAGCCGGTGACTGCGATTCGTTTTGTGCCGGGCAAGCCATTTCAACCTTGATTCAGCAGAGGCGGTTTTATGGTTTCCGAAAACGATGTCGCCTACGTCGCGGATTTAGCGCACCTCGAACTGACGGCCGAGGAGCGCGCCCGCATGTTGAAGGACCTGAACTCGATCCTTGGCTACATCGACCGGCTGAACCAGTTGGACACCAGCCACGTGGAACCTATGGCGCAAGTCGCCAGCCGCTACGGCGAACGCCAAGACGAAGGCGCGGGCTTTGCGCCCAGCCTGCGTGCCGATGAGCCG
>Ga0070737_10003972_pt1 | contig 15269 bp, 13 predicted proteins | sample Coa_R1_10_FD_66438 | JGI IMG/M metagenome (GOLD analysis project Ga0070737, IMG submission 66438) | Surface soil microbial communities from Centralia Pennsylvania, which are recovering from an underground coalmine fire - Coalmine... | ecosystem: Environmental > Terrestrial > Soil > Unclassified...
TTCCTGCCACCCTTCCCGTTCCCCTTCACCTCTGATGTGGTCTCGCCACCCCCTACAAAGAAAAACGGAATCCCCTTCTTTGCAAAAATCCCCCTCGTGAAAGATACAATGAATTCAGAGAAGTTTTCAACGTCGCCGGTTAGCGATGATCCAAGGGAGACAGTTTCGAACCCTCTATCCGCCATCTGATTGTAGATGCATGCCACAAAGTCCCCATTTTTAAGAACAATTTTAGCGTCCGCAGCCTGAGCCATTCCTTTTATCTGTCTTGGCAAAAGATGACTTTCGACCTTGCTGAGATCGGGACAGACATGAATGAATTTTTGTATAACTTCTCTTGAGTGATCCTGGGATGGGGGCGTTAGGGGCCCTGAGGCAATAAAATCAAGATTATCACCCGGAACGTCAGAAATGATGTACCCAACCTTCTTTCTGACCTTTATCAGGTCATTGAGTTTTCCTCCCTTGACCTTTGACATCAGCCGGCGGATGGAATTGAGCTCATGGATATTTGCACCGTTGTCCATCAAACACTTCGATATCCGGTTAATTTCTTCAATACTGGTCCAGTCCTCAGGAATTTCAAAGAGCGATGATCCGCCGCCTGAAATGAGGACAAGGGCCATTTCCGGCTCAAAATTGTTAAAGCAATAATCAATTGCATTCTTTGCTGCGCTTACCGATTCCTCGGTTGGAATCGGATGTGTGCCTGAGAACACCCTAACTCCATACAGCTCAGGCTGGGCGCCAGCGCTCTTTGGCACAACAGCTGCAGCCTTAACCTGGGATCCGGAAAAGAAGCCCAGTGCACCCTTAATCATTCCGATTGATGCCTTTCCGAAGGCTAATATGGCAACCCTATCCGGAACCTTAGAATTGCCAAAGTCTCTGATAAGGGCGTCATGTACCACCTTTGTGGGATTGAGTATCTCCAGAGCGGTTCCAAATATTTCAAGGATCAAATTTTCAGTAAAGTCCTCAGGCTTTATGCCGAAATTCACCATTAGTCATGATCGTAACTTATAGAAAACTTGTTTACACCAAAAATCTCATTCCTGGGATTATAAAGTTCATTCTGCTGATGCTGCCTTTGATTCATGGTGCTCTCCAGATTTCTCTGTGTGTACAATGGGAGCAAGTACTGTGTTTATCACAACAGCCTCAATACTCTTTCTTGATCTTGCCTTCAACAGAGATTCAATGGAAATCTGAAACTGATTTGCTTCCTCGCAGATTGCCTTTGACTGTTGCTCGTCAAGTATTTCCCGCTCCTCTCCGGCATACTGCCCCGGGGAAGTGGAAGCATAAAGTATCGTGATTCTCTTAATCTTGTCGCAATTATACATAGCACCAGATTAAACATACATAGAAGTGTTTTTCCCTCATCACTTCTGTGTTTCCGCCCGGGAGACTGCTGCATTGCTGAGGGAAAACAGCAACCTATTCATACTCGAAAATATCCTGACTTAATGGGAATTATTGAAGGTGACTTCTACGATCTTCTTGTATACTTTTCAAACCTCTTTTCACACAAGAAAATTCGTGAGATTTTTGTCGATCCCTACAGGATTGAGTATGTCGGCTACCGTCTAAGTTCGGACCTCAAGGATAATACCTCTTCATTGAGATCCGCATTTCCCGAGAAAGGTGACCTCGACAGAATTGGCGCCCTGATCCTCGCAGTGAAGAATCTCGTCCCTGAAGGTCCTGTTTTGGTTACCTTAGGATGGGATTCCATTAAATATGATCCCGATTGTGACAGAAAGCAAATTAATGCAATGATCGACGTTCTTGACAGAAGCACTTTCAGATATTTCTGAACTCGCCTCTGGTGCTCACTGTTGAAGCGAAGGAGAAGAAAGAATGGGATGATAGATCAGATATCTGAAAAATATCAGTACAAAGGTGGAAAACATTGTATCGCAAAGACTATGGAATTCTGACAGGCAGATACCGTGCGTCCGGCAGGGAAGGAGTTCCGATAGGATTATCAGGAAAAGGCAATACCATATCTCTTCAAAGTGACTCAGTGTTTCGCCATTTCCTGGTACTTGGAAAAACGGGTTCCGGGAAATCATCGTTCATGCTGAATCTCGCCTCTCAGATCTTGAAGCTTCAGCTTGGTTCTGCTATTGTCCTAGATCCTCACGGTAAGCTTGCGACGGACCTAGCTTTGGAATTCCCTGACAAGGCTCTGATCGTCACTAGTGGGCATTCTGACGATGGGAAGAGTAGAGTATCTACCGGAATAAGGACTATTCTCAAGAGTAACCCGGATGAAATTGACCAGGTTACATCAATTCTAAGGGATCAGTTCTCAAGGAATCTGGCTCTTAGCCAGGGTACTTGGGGGCCAAGGCTGGAGACAGTATTCACCGTCCTTATGAAGGAGATAATGAATAGAAGGGAAGTTCACTCTCTTTCCGGAATTCTGTCTTACCTCGTCAACCAGAACAAGATCAAAGCTATGCTCAGGGATGTTCAGGATGAAAACGTACGGGAATTTCTGAGGATGCAAATTTCAGACTGGCGGAACTGGAACAGCTACATCTCCAGCTCCGTGAACAAGCTTCTTCCTGTTGCCACAGACCCAAAAATTAGAGGGATGATAGATCCGGACGACGATTGTATCAATATCAGGGATGCAATCAGGGCAGGCTCTCTTATAATTCCGGAGATATGGACGACCGGAACAGAGAACGTTTCGGTGGTATCATCACTATTCCTTTCAAGGATCTGGCTTGAAGCAAGGAAAGAGCAGTTCGAGAATCATGTGTTCGTTTTCATTGATGAAGCTCAGAGCTTTCCTGAATATATTCTGGATATGATACTCAGGGAGGGAAGGAAATTTGGAATCACACTAATCCTTGCCACGCAATTCCTCCCTGTCAATTCAGATCTCTGGAAAAAGACTGTGCTTGGAAACGCCGGTAATTATGCTGTCTTTGCCTTGACTTCCTCCGATGCCTCCCATGTGGCAGCTTCCATTGTAAGGCTTCAGGCTCGTGAAAAAATTGTGGACGCAATCCAGACTCAACCTCCTTACAACTTCCTTTTTTGGCAGACCGGTGATGACGGTCTTCAGGGACCGGCAAAAATCGTGGTTCCCAAGCCCCACCCTCCCAAAGCGTCGGACTACAGTGAAATTAGAAGAAACTGTATGCTCATACATGGAAAGACCACAACGCCGGAATCTTTGAACAAGCCATCGGAGACAGATCTGCACGCATATATTTTGGAGCTCACGGTTGGATATTTTTCAGGGCGCGGCTTCATCTGCGATGTTGCTGTGAAGAAGGGTAATACCATTCCTGACGCAACTGTCAATGTGGAGGGGACGGAGTTCATTGTTGAAGTGGAAGTGTCTGATTTAGCCAATTTTCGGAGAGTTACCGAAAAGATACTGAATTACCAGGGGCGTAGGATGATATTTGTCACAATCGGAGAACTGTGCAATCATCTTTACAGTGGAATTTTGCAGGCTTGCCGTGACAGCGGGCCTGAAAGGGAACTTTCCAGATCGGTTGTGGGAATGCTGGGGAACATAACAATCCTCGGCGTTGAATCAGGTTCACTATTCATTTACACACCATCACGGCACCTTCCAGTCAGGAAGGATTACCTTCAAAAGGGCACGTTTGAACTTTCTGTTGCAGTCGGTAAGACACACAGGCAGGGACAAATCCTGCTGGATTACATGATTAAAAAGAAAGCCTTCAGGGTATCAGCGGCGGAAATTAGATCAATATTCAGCAACACTTTCACTGAATCATTAACGTCTTTGGGAATGGAAAGCCTTACAATTTATGATGTCCTTGCTTTCAAGGAGATAGAGTGAAACACTGCAGTGAGGACTTTGTTCCACCTTTCGTAAGGTTCACGCCAAGGACAATGAAGATGAGAGAATGCACCGTTCGTACACCTGGCCCTAAATGGGCCTCCTTGAGATATTTCGTTGATACAGAGTCTGGTTCATTCAGGGTCAAGGAGTTCTTTCTCGACTGGTTCTTTATAGGTTTTCCCAAATGCCTTCTGAAGGACTTCAGCTCCTCATACTCTGAAACCTCCTCTGTGAAAGGGCAGGGGACGGTGGCATTCATTGGCCTTAACTACAGGGGTAACCTGTCACTCTCCGCGACGATTCTGGGAACGCAGGTTGAGATTGAATCTCCTCCCGGTTCGATGTCTCAGGAAGACCTCTCAGATTTATTTCTTGATCTCGGTTACTCCAGTGATGACTACGTTCGCCTTAGTGGTGTCCCATTTGCAGAAAGATCCTTCTTTGTCAGGAATCCGGTTTCTGGATGGTATGAGGAGGAGAGGATCAACAGGCTAAGGTGGCAGTCTCTCAGGATGTCAGTCAGGTCACCGCTGGACGATAATTTCGATAATGTAAGCGTTGGAATACATCCTCAGGAACCGGATCATAACATTTCCGTCATAGCATCGGATGATTTCTCCAGAGTAATCTGGCTAGAATCGGCACACAGGCTCTCATCACTCACGCACCCCTACTATCGCGTGAGGAGGGGTACGGGATTCTACGACAAGGAGTTCCGGCAGGATGGCTTTACTGCGATTGCAAGGTCAGCATCCGGCCCGTCTGTAATTCAGTACAGCGCCGGGGACTTTGTGAGAACTTGTGCTTTTTCACCAGGACTCCGTTGCAATGAAGAATCATTCGCATTAAGCCCGCAATCAGTGAAGGAGTTCTGCGAGTCACTTTTCGAAAAGATTAGAACGGCAGTCAGCAAATCCTGTTGATAAATGACCGGCAGATTTATTATGCACCTAAGATTACGGTAATGTCAGGATTATGGCATTGATGTTCATAAAATATCAAAACTATATGGATGCGCTTCTATCCGTTTGCCGGAAACATGAGGGGGCGGATCACCTTGGAAGCTAGACTTAGAAAGGATTCAATAGGATTTATTGAGAGCGCATTCCAGGGTATTGCAGGATCTGCGCCTGCAGGAGCTGCTGTGGCCACCCTCACAGGTGCTGCAGCATTTGCCCTCGGTTCACTGCCCCTTACTGCGCTGGTCGCATTCGTTGTGGTTCTCCTCAACGCATACATCATCAAGCGATTGTCAAGGCAGGTGGCAAGCGCTGGAGGCTATTATGAATATGTAAAGCGGGGCATAGGCCCAAAGAGTGCCTTCTTTACTGGGCTGTTCTACATATTCTACCAGACAATGGCATTGAGTTTCATCGCACTCAGTGTGGCTGTATTTGTGCCCGCGATGCTAGGAGATGCCTTTGGCATAAATATCCCCGCAATTTACTTCTACCCGCTTCTTCTCGGTACCCTTGGTTTTGGTTTTCTTATTTCTTATCTTGGAATCAGGATTTCCACCCGATTCACGCTTGTCATGGCATTCCTTGAAATCCTCTTTGTGTCCGTGTTTGGCATATACATACTTCTGTCGCACACTTCGATAAACACTGTTTCTGTATTTACTCCGCATTATGCCCTGAATGGTTTTGACGGCGTAGGACTGGGAGTCCTCCTCATGTACACCGCCTTTTCCGGTTTCGGCGCCTCTACCCCACTTGGCGAGGAGGTTAAAAATCCAAGAAAGAGCATCGGAAATTCTGTCGTTACAACCGTGCTGGTTCTAGGCCTGTTTTTTGTGTTCACTTCGTACTATTTCACCGTTGCATGGGGCCCGGCAAACATGCAGGGGTACGCTCAGGCTCTTGTCCCGGGTATTGAGATAATGAATTCTTACTTAGGCCCTGTCGCCGCGGTTATTGTTTCAATACTCTTTGTAAACAGCCTGCTCACAGGCACTGTAGTGGTTACAAACAGCACATCTAGAGTAATGATGGCCATGGGAAGAGACGGAATAATTCACACAGGGTTTTCAAAGGTAAGCAGCAAGCACAGGACCCCTCATTACTCTGCCGGATTCGTCGTTGCCATAGCAGCCGCAATAGGCATCGTTTCCAATCTTATTTTGGGCGGATTCCTCGCGTTCATACTTACAGCCACAGCTGCGACACTGGGAGTCCTCTTTGTGCATTCAGTGATAAATGCATCCCTTCCAGGCCTCGAAAAACTCCATCTGAGACGGATTACACCCTCCAGCGTTGCACTATCGGTAATAACCATAGTTATCTTCGGTCTGATATTCTACAGCACATTTCTATCCGTCAACCTGGCTGTCATAGTTGGTGCATTGCTCTTCGGAGTGTACTTTGTGATCTCCCTGATCTACACCGCTGCATCACGGGGAAGAATAAGCGCTCTAGGGCTGATGGATCAAAAAAATATTGAAGAAACGGCAAATTAGAAAAAAATTAAGGGAGAACTACAGGTTCTTCCTTTGAAAATTCCACATCCGTAATATATGCTGAATCGCTCAGCCTGTTCTTGAGACCTGACAGAATGCCCAGCGGGAAGAAGACAGCAAGTGCAACTATCACCACGATTGCGGAGGCCAGGTAGAAGGATATCAGGCTCAGCGCACCGTCGCTGCCTATGTAAGTCATTCCTAGCAGGAATCCTATGTAGAATATGTACCACAGCGAATTCATGAAGTGTTTCATGTCTCTTGAGAATGAACCCCTAACAGCTGGCAGAATCAGTGCAAACACTATTACTGCAGCCGTAAGAATAGCAACTGAATAGTATACTGTCACCCAACCACTCCAGAAGACTATCAGAGAGGCACCTGCGAATGCTATGGGGGCTATGATATAACCACCAGGTATCCTATAGCGCGTAACACCCTGCCTCCTGCTTACGACCATAGCAACTGGATTCACGGAGAATCCCAGATAGCCTGCGACTACAGCGTCCTCAATCAGCCCGTATATGCTCGGCACAGGTGCTGAAACAAATGCAAGAATAACCCCTACCAGAGCGATGACAAGCAGAGCCCAGTATGGTATGGAATACTTCCTGTGAACACTCTTAATTATGTCCGGCATTATTCTTGTTCTTCCCTGTGCAAACATGACTCTTGAGCCACCACCAAGGTAAATGTATCCAACGACAAATGGGCCGATGATACCTATTATAAGGGTGAGGACCAGTATAAAGGGAGCATTGTAACTGTGGGCCAATTGAATGAATGGGTTACCGGAAATGTTTCCAACTCCTACCCAGTTGCCAGCCGTAATTCCCAGCTTTGTCCAGTTTATGCCTGTCACGAAGACCCAGTCGAGTAGAAGATAGATAAGCAGCTGTCCTACTACAACAATTACAATGACAAGGGGGAGCTTTCTGAAATTCTTAGATTCCTCGGCGTAATCAGGAACAACTCTTATGCCGCCGAATGCAAACATGGCAAGAGGTATCGCGAGGAATACCCCGGAAAAACCAAAGGGAAGGAATCCACCATAGGACGTGAGATTCCTCCCGTCATAAAACACCGCGGCAAGCCCGATTGCAACAGCAATGTAGAAGAATAGCTTCACGATGCCAAAGTATACAGTGGATCTTCCAAAGGCCTTTACTCCAAAGTAATTGAATGGTACCATTACCAGCATCAGGGCCACAGCAATAGCACCTCCCGTGAGTGTAGGACCACCTGAACTGGTTATCAGCGAAGGGTAAAACACTCCGAGTCCATCGACCACAGCAAATGCTTCAATCGGTGGAATGAAAATGTACCAGATCAGGTCTGCCATCGAGTTAATCACATTGGTGAACCAGCCATGGGTGTAGAGGGCATATCTGGATGGTCCACCAGCCTCTGGGTATGTTGTTACAAGTTCAGCGAAGGTTAGCCCAATGAAGAAATAGAATATACCTCCAAGGAGCCAGGCAAGCCAGCTGGCAGGTCCCGCCAAACCGGTCATTCCTGCGGCGCTGAACAGTATCCCAGTGCCAATTGCACCTACTATTCCTATTATTATCAGATCAGAAAATTTCAACTCTCTCTTCAGACCAGTACCCTTTCCCGTCGTATCAACGGTCATGCGAATTTAACGGCAATACTGTTATTAAATATTTTGTTTAACGTATTCTATGGCCAAAAAATTGGTTTACTTTTTCATTGAGACAATTTTTCTTGCCCTTTCCATAATTTCCTCGGGAATAGTAGGCAGTTCAGGCGGCTTTCTGGTGGCGCTAATGAGAAGTTTTCCGTTCTTTATGATCACATCACGCTGCGGATCCACCCTTGTAGCTATTACCCAACCCACCTGTTCCAGGTTCCATGGGGAGATGTCGCTTGGGATTATCACCGAGACATCCGCTCCGTCGTCCTGTCTGAATGATACAGAACATCTGTGCCGATCAGTTTTCAGGATCAGCGCTTCATCTGAAACCTCTCTTGTGTATCGGACAGGACTAACAATACCAAGCATCTTCCCGCTTCTCATCTTGGAATCGCTTGCAACATCAGAGGAAATGATAAACATGTCCCTGAAGAAAGTCAGCCTCCCGAAATTGCCAGATGCCTCTTGAGCAAGGGCCGCAAGAAAGTTCTCGATATCGAGCGGAATCTCATCGTCAGAGATTAGAACAATCTTTCCCCACAATGGATCGAAGGACACAACTCCAATCCCAACGTTCGTGGCGATTAGGGGAGCCCCTCCCTTCACGTATCCTAGGGCAAGAAATCTTGATGCGTAATGGGGCCAATCAAGCTTCATTACTCCTGCCATAGGGATCATTCGTCTGATCTCACCCTCTATCATCATGGACCTCGGTAAGGAGAAGATATTGACATGCTCCGGGGAGTTAGACGGCTGAATGTCGTAATAGATGGCTTTCCTGCGTCTCATCAAGCACTTTACTGTCGCAACATTTCCAGTAGAGTCAAATCCCATGTATCCGGTGTATTCGGCAAATGGCCCTTCCTGTACCACCACTCCGGGGTCTAGCTCCGCTTCAATCACAATTTCAGAGTCTGCGGGCACAGGCAGATCATTTAAGTTGCCCCTGACAAGAGGGATCGACCCAAAATGCCTGGATCTTGCATACTCACATGTTGTGAATGAGGCTGCAAGAAGATACAATACTGCCGAGGTGCCTATCACAATTGTGATTGGCATTCGGAAATTTTTCCTCATTGCCTGCTGTACGTAGCTGAAAGTATGCCCTCTGCTCCCCACATCGAATGCAAATCCGTTCCTGCCCAGAGGCTGAATTCTGCTGAAACTGAGATTAGTTATGCCGGGATTCGCAGGGTCTCGTGACACCAGAAGTCCGGATGTTATGTACCTGCCCTGACCAAGCTTGGATCCATCCTCCTTATAATGCCTGACAATGGGCAGCTTGAACAAGTCAACTTCATCCCCCGTCGTGGTCAGCTCCCTGAAAGGTGCGAATTCGCCTGCCCCAATAGTTCCACTGAAACAGCTATTATCGGACAATGAGGCCAGAAGCTTCTCCCTCAAATCTTCCGAGCTCCTCGAACCCGTAAAATACACCAATCTCTCTAGCTTGCCAAGTATGTTTGTCACAATCTGAAAGTCAGGATATCCTGTGATCTTTTCAAAAAGGGAGAGCCTGTTTCCAGCCTCTCTCGAAATTGCAGTGATTTCGAATTCAGTATCCACCGGATCATGGTGCACATACACATCTGAGGCTGTTTTGAGGTATTCCTGCAGGGCTGATCTGAAAGGAACAGACTTATCAACGCTTGTCGGATTCATCCTTATTGTACCATATTGGGTGCATTCTAAAAATAATAGTTGTTTGGGTGAGTCAGATTGTATGGCAACTATAAGGCACCCAGTTTACTGTTAATGGATAAGTGAAGTCGGAATTCATACGCAATTATGACAAATATATAGACACTATTCAGGATTTAATCAACATTCCAGTAAGTTTTATCATTTCTCTGACCTTATTGGGATAAACTTTTTTAAGTTGGTATAAGTATTTCATCCATTGTCTCTCTCATACCTGCTCGAAACCGCTCTTTTCCTCCTTTTCATTTCACTTTTTTCTTCACTAATCGTCTTTTTTTCTGCTAAAGCACTCGCGGGCGAAACAGCAACACCTAAAAGAGCGCTGGCTGGCGGGTCTCTGCTCTCGATTGAGTCATTCATATTTCTTAACCCGGGGCTGGTTGTCCTTAACTGGTGTTTCGGGATTATTGGGATGGGGGTTTCTGTCTCTGCTTCGGTTGTGATTGCTACCCTTGTGTTTACAAAGCTCTTCAGCACGTCCACAGTGAATGGTCTGTTTATATCCTTACTCACTTACCTGCTTATGATGTTTGGAATGCTTTTTCTAGCGGATATAATTGGAACCCAGGAGTTTGTTCCAGCTCTATTCAGGTCAGGACTTTAGCCGGAGAAATGGTAGCACGGTGCAAGGAAACATAGGTTAAGTTTTTATAATAGCTTTGCGCTACAATATTATGGAACAAAAAATCTATGCTGAAACTGATTTCTATAAGCAGGCTTACGAATTCGTGAAGAAGCATCCCGCCACCAACAATGAGTTCATCAATCGTTTCGCCAGAGGCGAAATCAGTGAGGAGGAGTTCAAGCGTTTCTCCATAGAGTTTTATCACTTTACAAGGGAATGGCCCTCCATACTGTCAGTTCTACTTGTAAACACACCTGACGAAAACGATGCTGCGAACCTCACCACAATCCTTGTATCAGAACTGGGTGACAATGATCCTAACAAGAGGCATGAGCTTCTTTACAGGAGATATTTGAGGACACTTGGATACGAACCTGCTGATTTGATCAGGCGAAAGCAGCTTCGCACCACTAAGGCTTGGCTGGACGGCATGAGAAAATATTTTGCCGGGGATCATTTTGAAGCTCTTGGAGCTGAGTTTGGTCTTGAGAACATGGCCATTCCAATGTGGGACAAGATCCTTGCCGGATTCAGGGTCTGGAATCAGAAGCATCCGGAATTTTCAAAAGTGGACATAAGGTATTTCACCTTCCACAGGGAACTCGAGGAGCACCATGAGGAGGCAATGGAAAATGTGCTCGGCGCTCACAAGAATGATCCGGTTGCCAGGGAGAAGTTCCTAAAGGGAGCAAAGGGTATACTTGATCTGGAGGAGAAATTCTGGCTGGGTCTGGCTGACAAAATGAATTAAATGCCTGAATAGAATTGAATACTTCAAAACACCTCTTTTTCGTCAGGCACGCTCCGACAGAGTCCAACCTCAGTGGAGTCTGGCGCTGTGGAAAGGAAGACCCGATTCTGAGCGACAGCACAGACAGGGTAACTAGAGCAGCCCTTCTTGTTTCTGATTTCAGGTGCACGGTAATACTTAGCAGTGAGATGCTCAGGGCTGTTCAGACAGCCGCAATGATCTCTGAGGCGTCCGGTATCAAGGTGAAAGGGACGATGGCAGAATTCAATGAAAGGGCTTGTGGTGCCATTGATGGCCTTACCTATGATGGAATATATGAAAAATTCGGTTTTCACATGGACACAATACTGACCGAGAAACTTGATTCTGTGCCTGGAGCTGAGACACTTTCAGAATTCAGATCCAGAGTATTACTTGGAATTGAGAAGGTGCTGACCTGCAGCGATCAGAACATTTGCATAGTAACACATGGTGGCGTTATGGCACTTCTGATTCGCCTGTTCGGCAATAGGACCGAACGTATGAGATTTCCAAATTGCTCAGTATTGCCAGTGGACTATGACAACTCTTCAGGGGAATCAACTTTCACGGTGAGGCCTCTAATAGTCTGATACAATCTTCAGTTTGCCGGTTTTCCGTAAACGTTCAGTAACCAAGGAAAAGTTTCACTTTTCGCATCCACTTTTCAGTGTCCTCCGTATCACATAATGAACCTATTTTATGGAAGTTGTTAATACTGTAATATGCAGATTTCCAGAGAAGGGGAACTTATACTGGTCAAAATCGAGTATGGCGAAAACGTCAAGGACACAATTCTGAAGGTCATCCAGAAGGAGAAAATCAGTTCAGGCGAAGTCACATGGGGGATTGGTATGATCCGAAATCTCCAGGTGGGTTACTACAACGGAGGATCATACGAAAAGGAGACTTTCAGCCAGCCACTGGAGATAGTGAGCTTTCATGGGAGCATCGCAGGAAATGAGCCTCTTCTGCACATACACTGCTCCGGGGCTTCCCGTGACCACGTGGTGCACGGGGGGCATTTCTTTGACGGAATAGCAGATCCATTGCTTGAGGTAAGCATCAGGAGATTCGACGCCATAAAGATAGAGAGGAGGGAGAATGCCAGATCAAAGCTGATGGAAATCTCCCTTGTCAGACCATAGAGAGGAGAAGCTTTCTCATCTCACTCCTTTCGCCATCTAGCTTTGAAAGGATGTATTCAAGGTCACTCTCACTGATCCCATAATCTGAGAGTCTGGATGAGAGCCCCAGTGAATGAATCTTGTACCTTATGAGATTGGAAAGATAGACCGAAGCCTCCTCGGGATCCTCGGTGACAAAGCCCAGATGGGATGAAACCCTGGAAAGTCCCGGATACTTCTTCCTTCCGTAATATAGAAGTACCTCGGGGAGAGTTATGCATGTGGTGATTCCGTGAGGAATCTCATATCTCGCTCCGATTATCCTGCCTATATGGTGGCTCAGGCCAAGGGCTGAGTCAGATATGTCAAAATAGGAGTACCAGGCACCGATCTGGCACTGGTGTCTTGTCTCCTTCGTGTCACCGTCCAGATTCAGAAGCAGCATTGATAGTGCCTTGAGTGAGAAATCCACAGCCAGCTGGTTTCTGTGATTGAGTATGGCTGTTTCTACGGCATGATCAATCGCCCTCATTCCAGTTGATCTCCACAGCCTCTGAGGTGTCTCCATAACAGCTAAGGGATCAAGAATTACTGCTGCGGGTACCAGCCGGGGATCCCTCACATTGTTTTTCTCGGAGGCAATTGTGTAACCCGCGCTGGGAGAAAACTCTGCCGCGGACAGAGTTGTTGGGATAGCAATCTGAGGTATGTTCATATCGTAGAAATATCTCATTGCCTTCCCGGCATCTATAACGCTGCCGCCGCCTACCGTAATAATGGAATCGCATTTTTTATTCCGGTACATTTCAGTAGCGTGCTCTAACTCCTCCATGGGCGTGTGCTGGGTGATCTCGTAAAACTCTTCATAAGGAATATCAATTTCACTCAGAACCGCTCCATAGAACCTGAGTCCATGAACCGAATGGTTTGAGATGACGAGAACTCTTTTCGCATTCACCTTCCTAAGAATGTCACCCAGGTTGTGGGTGGAGTTTTCGCCATAGTGTACTTCTGAGATCGAAGGAAATGTGAATTTCAAGAGTACCACGATTTCATATACGCCCCGTCCTCAACCTCTCTGGCAGCTGCCGTTATCATCAGGGGCTGGTACGCTTCTACCATAACTGCGACCTCATCCGTGTCAGTCTTTCCTATAGATGCCTCCACGGCACCCGGCTGAGGACCGTGGATTAGGCCACGAACATGCAGGGTGATTGAACCTGGAGAGATGCCTCTCCGGCTCATGAAATTCCCTGAGGAGTAGAAGAGGACCTCGTCTGTGTCAATGTTACTGTGGTAGTACGATATTGGTATCGATCTCGGGTGGAAATCGAACTTTCTTGGAAGAAATGTTCCAACCATGAATGACGGCCCTGAAAAGGTCTCATGTACAGGGGGAGGCTGATGGAGTTTTCCCACTATGGGTGCCATATCATCAACATTTATGGCAAATGGGAAGAGGTAGCCATCATACCCAATCAGGTCAAACGGGTCTTCATCCCTCGTCTCCACCATGAAGTATGAACCATAGTCAACCTTGACCGTAAAAGTTCCCCTTGAATCTGACGGGTTGGCAAATTCCGGGATCCTTATGTCTCTACTGTAGTAGGGTGTGCCTTCCCGGAGCTGTCCGTACACGTTGAGATATCGCCTTGGCACTCCTATTCTCTCGCGGCTCTGTATGAAGAATAGGAATACTGAACCAGTAGGTTCGAGGTAATAGGTCGTTCCCTTGGGAATGTAAACATAATCGCCCTTACGGAAATCAAGGATTCCGAATTGAGACACAATCCTGCCGTTTCCTGAGTGTACGAAGAAAAGTTCATCATACAGCGCATTCCGGTAGAGGGAATCATGGGGGCGGTTAACCCTGGAAACCCCGATGTTGATCGTTGAATTAAAGAGAAGAACAGTCCTTGCTTTGATAAAATCCCCGTCAGTCTTCACCTGATCAGAGTGGATATGTCTGTGCATGAATCTGTCATCACTCTGGACGAGCTGTTCCTTGCTCTCCTTCGTCAGTTTTGCCACCCTGGTCGGTTCCCTCAGATGATACAGGAGCGAGTAAGGGCCGTCAAAACTCTCCTCTCCAAAGAGTTCCTCCCTGTAGAGGGTGTTCCTGTCATCAAAGGTGTGCCTCAGCTTCGGGACCTTTCCCATTTTTACATAAAAAACCATACTTGCTCACCAATTCCTCTAGACAATTCTTGAATTAAGCTCCCCAAGAGTGGGCGATCCGAGCGTGACCACATCACCACGCTTCAGCCACTCCCTGTGGTTCTCCCCCTGCTCAAGTATGCAGCCACCGCCGACAGTACCACTCATTATGATGTCGCCCGGCCTGAGAGTTGTGTCGGTGGATGCCCAGCTTATCATGTCCTGGAAAGACCAGTATATGGTCTTAAGGTTATTTCTGGTGAATAACTCTCCATTAATCCTGGCCCAGAGCTCCTCATCAATCTGCCCTTCCTTGTTCATCCTTGCCTTCAGCTCATCAGCCGTAACGAGCAAGCGTCCGAAACTTGTTGCAAAGTCCTTGGACTTTGATGGTCCAAGGCCAATCCTGTTCTCCTTCCTCTGCTGGTCCCTGGCACTCCAGTCGTTGGCAAGCATGAACCCGAAGATGTAGCTCCAGGCATCGCTCTTTGGTATGTTCTTTCCCTCCTTTGAAATTACGGCTGCAACCTCAAGCTCGAAATCCAGCTCCTTTGTGAATGAAGGGTAGGGCACCTCCTGATCACTGGCGTAGAGGGATGATGTTCCCGAATAGTAGTAGGCCGGAAACTCATACCATTCCTTGGGGAACTCAACTCCCCTTGCAGCCTTCGCTCGAGCAACATGCTCCTCAAAACTGTAGAAGTCTCTGATCTGATTTATATGCGGCACAGGGATATGATAACCCAGCGGCACATATTCAGGCAGACCCTTCAGGTCATTGGGATCAACCGGACCGGCTTTTGCCACTCTGCTCACGAGTGTTGTCAGGGAAGCACGCTGCCCTATTGAAATCTCGACATCGAGGTACTGCTGGAGATCGTAGTATTTTCCGGCATAGAGGAATGTGAATTTCTGACCCTCCTCCGTCTCAATTATA
>Ga0070737_10003975_pt1 | contig 15247 bp, 14 predicted proteins | sample Coa_R1_10_FD_66438 | JGI IMG/M metagenome (GOLD analysis project Ga0070737, IMG submission 66438) | Surface soil microbial communities from Centralia Pennsylvania, which are recovering from an underground coalmine fire - Coalmine... | ecosystem: Environmental > Terrestrial > Soil > Unclassified...
GTGCCGCTGGAGTGGAACGTCTTCATGATCTTCGGCGTGCTGTCGCTGTTCGTCGCCTACGCGGATCTCGGCCTGCGAGACCTGAAACACCCTGTGCTGGTGGCGATCCTGTTCGTGGTGATCGCCGGCGTCGTCGCCCTGGGCAATCTGTTTCCGCGCAAGATCTCGTTCCTGCCCGGGATGCGCTACTACGCCGGCAACTGGGACACCACGCTGTGGTGCGTCAAGCCGTCGGCCGACGAGAAAATCGCGCGCGGCCTCGTCGCGATCGCCAGCATGCCGAAGGCGCAGATGGAGCGGTTTTACGGCCAGGACCGGGCACCGATCCTGATGTACATGGGATATGCCTTCCGCGGCTTCAACACTCACGGGCGTGCCCTGTTCACCCTGGCCCACCGAGCGATGGCCGGCCACAACGAGGACGACTACGTCATCACCGACGGCGAGCGGATCTGTTCCACCGCGATCGGCTGGAACTTCGGCGACGGCCACATGCACAACGAGCAACTGATCGCCGCGATGCAGGAGCGCTGCCACTTCGAGCCGGGAGAGGTGCGCGTCGTGCTGCTCGACGCGCAGCCCATCCACCGCCAAACCCAGCAGTACCGCTTAGTCGACGCGGCCACAGGCGAATTCGAGCGCGGCCACGTCCGGGTCGCCGACATGGTGGTCCGCCAGCCCTGGGACGACGACGTGCCCGTGCATGTGGAGTCTGCGCCGCGCGTTTCCGACCGCCGAGCGTGAAGCTGGGTTCACTGTCGAGCGTGAGTGTGAACCCAACTTCACTCTCGGCGGGGAAAGCGGCTATATCTCCGCTCGCACCTGTCGCGCCGCGGCGACCATGTGCTCCAGCGACGCCGTCACTTCGTCGACCGTGCGGGTCTTGAGCCCGCAGTCCGGGTTGACCCAAAGCCGCTGCGCCGGAACGGCTTTCAAAGCTGCCCGCAGCGACCTGACGATCTCGTCGGTGCTCGGCACCCGCGGCGAGTGGATGTCGTAGACCCCCGGTCCCACGCTGTTAACGAACCCGACGGCGTTGAGGTCGTCAAGCACCTCCATGTGCGAGCGCGCCGCCTCGATCGAGGTGACGTCGGCGTCCAGGTCGGCGATCGCGCCGATCACTTCCCCGAACTCCGAATAGCACAGATGCGTGTGGATCTGGGTCGAGTCGGCCACCCCGGACGTCGCCAACCGGAACGCCCCGACCGCCCAGCGCAGGTACTCATCCTGGGCGGCGCGGCGCAGCGGCAGCAGCTCACGCAGCGCGGGCTCGTCGACCTGGATGACCTCGATTCCCGCCGACTGCAGATCGACCGTCTCGTCGCGGATCGCCAGCGCGACCTGCTGAGCGGTTTCGGCCATCGGCTGGTCGTCGCGCACAAACGACCACGCCAGGATCGTCACCGGACCGGTCAGCATGCCCTTGACCGGCTTGTCGGTCAGCGACTGCGCGTAGGTGATCCAGTCGACCGTCATCGGCTGCGGGCGTGACACGTCGCCGTAGAGGATCGGCGGGCGCACGCAGCGGCTGCCGTAGGACTGCACCCAACCGTTCTGGGTGGCGAAGAACCCGTCGAGCTGCTCGGCGAAGTATTGCACCATGTCGTTGCGTTCCGGCTCGCCGTGCACCAGCACATCGAGGCCCAGCCGCTCCTGCAACGCGACGACGTCGGCGATCTCGGCCTTCATGCGCCGCACGTATTCGTCCCGGTCGATCTCGCCGGACCGCAGCGCGGCGCGGGCCTTGCGGATCACGGGGGTCTGCGGGTAGGAGCCGATCGTGGTGGTCGGCAGCAGCGGCAGCTGCAGCCGCTCCTGCTGGCTGGCCCGGCGTTCCGCCGACGGGCCCCGCTGGGTGCCGGAAGCGACGATCGAGTCGATGCGGGCGCGGATCTGCCCGTTGTGCAGCCGGGGGTCCGAGCGGCGCGACGCCACCGCGGCATTGGAGGCAGCGATCTCGTCGGCGACGGCCTCGCGGCCGTCGCGCAGCGCCCGCGCCAACGTGACCACCTCGTGCACCTTCTCGGCGCCGAAAGCCAGCCAGCTGCGCAGGTTGTCGTCGAGATCCGTTTCCAACGCCAGCGAATACGGCACGTGCAGCGTCGAACACGACGTCGACACCGCTACATGGGCCGCCGACCCGAGCAGGGTCGCCAGCTTGCCCAGCGCCGCCTCGAGGTCGGTGCGCCAGACGTTGCGGCCGTTGACGATTCCGGCCACCAGTGTCTTGCCCGCCAGTTCAGGCACGGCGGCCACCGCGGTGTCGGGGGCGCGGACCAGGTCGACGCCGATCGCCTCAACGGGTGTGCGCGCCAGCGCCGGCAGGGCGGCGCCGGGGTCACCGAAGTAGGTGGCGACGTGGATCGCCGGCCGCCTGCTGACCGACCCCAGCGCGGTGTAGACCCGCTCGGCCAATTGAGGCGCGTCGGCGGTGATGTCGGTGACCAGCACCGGCTCGTCGAGCTGCACCCACTCGGCGCCGTTGTCGGCCACCAGCGACAGCAGCTCGGTGTAGACCGGGATCAGCTCGTCGAGGCGTTCGATCGGCGCGCGGGCGCCGTCGACCGCCTTGCTCAGCAGCAGGAACGTGATCGGTCCGATGACCACCGGACGCGCCGGAATCCCTTGCTCGCGCACCTCTTTCAACTCGGACAGCACCTTGTCGGGATTCAGCGTGAACCGGATGCCCGGCGCGATCTCGGGTACCAGGTAGTGGTAGTTGGTGTCGAACCACTTGGTCATCTCCAGCGGAGAGATGTCGTCGGTGCCGCGGGCCGCCGCGAAGTAGCGGTCCAGCTCGTCGGCGACGCCGTGTACGCGCTCTGGAAGCGCGCCGAGGAGCACCGCGGTGTCGAGCATCTGGTCGTAGTAGGAGAAGGTGTTGACCGGGACCGAGTCCAGGCCGGCGGCCGCCAGGTCCGACCAGGTATCGCGGCGCAGTGTGGCGGCGACGGATTCCAACTCGGATCGGCTGGTCCGGCCGGCCCAGTAGCCTTCGGTCGCGCGTTTGAGTTCGCGGCGCGGGCCGATGCGCGGGGAGCCGGTGACGGTGGCGGTAAACGGTTGAGCAGTCACGTGTTCGTCCTTCACTCGACATGGTGGTCATCGCCAGACGGACGCACGGCAACTACAACCGTTGCGGCCGAACGCCCATTCCACGAGGCGATGAGCCGCCGGACGCGGCGCGCCCGGCACAGCCGGCAGGTCTTCGGACTCGCAGGCGCGCACCCGTGGTGCTCCTACTGGCCGTCGCTTCCCGGTCTTTCGACCAGTGCTGATGACGGCGGTCGTTCCTGCATACCGCTGCGGGACAGTCCCGGACTCTCACCGGGTTCCCTCTCGCGACGCATTCTCAACATCGCTCGATGCCGGCATTCGTGCCGGCAGACCAGCTGCGCAGTCGAGATTACCCGGTGCCGATCGCCTCGGCGATCGGCACGTCGCCGGTGTTGAACTCGATGGTCCGGCGGATCGTCGAGTCGTCGTGCAGTGCGGCCGCCGCCACCAGGGCGACGTCCTCTCGCGGGACTTCGCGGCCGTGCGGCGCGCCACCGACCGCGATCCGGCCGGTCGCCGGGTCGAGGGTGAGCCGGCCGGGCCCCAGAATCGTCCAGGCCAGGTCGCTGGCGCGCAGGTGGGCGTCCGCCGCGGCCTTGGCCTCGGCATACGGAAAGAACGGGTCGTCTTGGGGGACACCGTGGTTCGGCCCGGCTCCGAAGTAGGACACCATCACGAATCGCCGCACGCCGGCCTGCCCGGCGGCGTCGACGACACGGACCGCGGCGTCCCGGTCGACGGCGTAGGTGCGTGCCGGGTTGCCGCCACCGGCGCCGGCGGAGAACACGACGGCCTCGTGCCCGGCGAGCAGGTAGGCCAGCGCATCGGTGTCGAGGTACTCGATATCGGCGACGACGGGCGTGGCGCCGGTCGCTGCCACGTCGTCGCTGTGGCCGGGATTGCGGAAGACCGACGTCACCTCGTCACCGCGGTCGCTCAGGATGCGGGCCAGGTGTAGCGCGACCTTGCCGTGGCCGCCGATGATCACGACACGTGCCATGGCGGCGACGCTACCCGCCGGCAGAGCACCCCCGCGGCGAGCCGTCCAACGGGTTGGTCAACAATCGAGGCACAACCCTCGTGTCAAAGGAGACCCCCATGGCTGAAGCCGTCATCGTCGAGGCAGTTCGTTCACCGATCGGGAAGCGCAACGGCGGCCTGTCCGGCGTACACCCCGCCGACCTGTCCGCGCAGGTGCTCAACGGACTCGTGCAGAAGGCCGGGATCGACCCGGAGATCGTCGACGACGTGATCTGGGGCTGCGTGATGCAAGCCGGCGAGCAGGCCCTCGACATCGCCCGCACCGCACTACTGACGGCCGGCTGGCCGGAGACCGTGCCCGGTGTCACCGTCGACCGTCAGTGCGGCTCCAGCCAGCAGTCGATCCACTTCGCCGCGGCCGGTGTGATCGCCGGGCACTACGACGTCGTCGTCGCCGGTGGCGTGGAATCGATGTCACGAACCCCGATGGGCTCCTCGCTGGCCAACGGCGGCCGGCCGTTCCCCCAAGCTTTCCTGGACCGCTACGACGGCGCGATCCCCAACCAGGGCATCGGCGCCGAGATGATCGCCGAACAGTGGGGATTCGACCGCACGACCCTCGACGAGTTCTCCCTCGGCTCCCACGAAAAAGCCGCGGCCGCACAGGATTCGGGAGCGTTCGACGATGAGATCGTCGCGATCAAGGACCAGGACGGCAATACCGTCCTCAAGGACGAGGGCATCCGCCGCGGCACGCCGATGGAGAAGATGGCCCAACTGAAACCCGCATTCAAGGAGGACGGCGTGATTCACGCCGGCAACTCCAGCCAGATCTCCGACGGGTCGGCGGCGCTGCTGTTCATGTCGGCGGACAAGGCGAAGTCGTTGGGGCTCAAGCCGATCGCCAGGGTGCACACCGCCACGCTGGCCGGTGCCAACCCGGTGATCATGCTGACCGCGCCGATCCCGGCGACCCAGAAGGCGCTGAAGAAGTCCGGTCTCAAGCTTGAGGACATCGGCGTGTTCGAGGTCAACGAGGCGTTCGCGCCGGTGCCGCTGGCGTGGCTGAAGGACATCGGCGCCGACGAGAAGAAGCTCAACCCCAACGGCGGGGCCATCGCATTGGGTCATCCGCTCGGCGGATCGGGCGCTCGCATCATGACCACGATGCTCTACCACATGCGGGACAAGGGAATTCGGTACGGACTGCAGACCATGTGTGAGGGCGGCGGCCAGGCCAACGCCACCATCGTGGAGCTGTTGTGAGCCAACCCGCGGTGCTCACCGAGCGCCGCGGCAACGTCGTGGTCATCACGATCAACCGTCCGGAGGCCCGCAACTGCGTCAACGGCGCCGTCAGTACCGGTGTCGGCGACGCGCTCGAACAGGCGCAACACGACCCCGGGGTGCGCGCAGTGGTGATCACCGGCGCCGGTGACAAATCCTTTTGCGCCGGAGCCGACCTCAAGGCGATCGCGCGCCGCGAGAACCTGTATCACCCCGACCACGGGGAGTGGGGCTTTGCCGGCTACGTGCACCACTTCATCGACAAGCCCACCATTGCCGCGGTCAACGGCACCGCGCTGGGCGGCGGGACGGAGCTCGCGCTGGCCAGCGACCTGGTGGTGGCCGAGGAGCGCGCCGCGTTCGGGCTGCCGGAGGTGAAGGTCGGGCTGATCGCTGGCGCCGGCGGGGTGTTCCGGATCGTGCAGCAGTTGCCGCGCAAGGTGGGACTCGAGATGCTGTTCACCGGTGAGCCGATCAGTGCGGCGGATGCGCTGAAGTGGGGGCTGATCAACCAGGTCGTTCCGAACGGCACCGTGCTGGACGCCGCGCTGGCGCTGGCCGCCCGGGTCACGGTGAACGCGCCGTTGTCGATCCAGGCCAGCAAGCGGATCGCCTACGGCGCCGACGACGGCGTCATACCCGACGAGGAGCCCGGCTGGGCGCGCACCACAAGGGAATTCGCGACGCTGCTGAAATCCGAGGATGCGAAGGAAGGTCCATTGGCCTTCGCCGAGAAGCGCCAGCCGGTGTGGAAGGCGCGCTAGCGGCGATCGCAAGGACGGCGAAGCCGGGCGCAGCGGGTCGGCGCCATAAGTCAGCGCGCCAGCGTGTTGACTGCCCGGCTGAAAACACCGGGAAGGGCTGCGGCCGCAGGCACAATGGCCCGCCGCGCCACGCGCGGCGTCGTACCCAGCACCAGCGCGCGGGTCAGCAGACGGTAGTCGCGGGTGATGCGTCGCCACTGGTCCTCGTAGGACAACGGGGCCTCGTTGACTATCGCGTTCACGGCTGCGGCAGCTTGCTTGACCGCCAGGCTGATGCCCTCGCCGGTCAGCGCGTCCTCGTATCCGGCAGCGTCGCCGACCAATAGCACCCGCCCGGCGACACGGCGCGAGACGACTTGGCGCAGCGGGCCGCAGCCGCGGGCCCGTCCGCGGCTGGCGCCCTGCAAGCAACGCGCCAGCCGCGGGAACCAGGCGAGTTCGGGTGGGCGGGTGGACAGGATCGCCACGCCCACCAGGTCGGGCTCGACCGGCGTCACGTACGCCTCGCCCCACGGGGACCAGTGCACCTCGACGAAGTCCGACCATGCCGGCGCCGAAAAGTGCCAGCGCACCCCGTAGCGTCGTGGTCTACCCGCCATGGCCCTGATCCCGACTGCGCGGCGAACCGCCGAGTGCAGTCCGTCGGCGGCCACCAACCACTTCACCCGCACGCCGGTCGCGGTCACTCCGGTGGCGTCCTGCTCGACGCCGGTGATTCGGGCCGAAATCCATTCGGTGTCTTGTTCTTTGGCGCGCGCCGCCAAGGCGGCATGCAGTGTCGTGCGCCGCACACCGCGGCCCGGGCCGCGGCGAAAGTGTGCCTCGGCTCGGCGGCGCCCCCTCACGTACGCGATGCCGCGAAACGGCAGGCCGGCGGGGTCGACATCCAGCGAGGCCAGCTCGGCCAGGCCGCCGGGCATCAGTCCCTCGCCGCACGCCTTGTCGATCGGCTCCTCGCGCGGCTCGGCGACGATCACCGAAAGCCCAAGACGTCGAGCATGTAACGCGGCGGCCAATCCTCCCGGCCCGCCACCGGCGATCAGCAGGTCGGCGTCATACATAGCCCAGCGCTTCGTTCTCGACCCGGATCCGCACCCTCAGCAGCAGCGCGTTGGCCACGGTGAATCCGAGGGCGGTCAGCCATGCCGTGTGCACCAACGGCAGGGCCACACCTTCGGTCACCACCGCCACATAGTTCGGGTGATGCAGCCAGCGGTAGGGACCACGTCGCACCAACGGCTCCTGCGGCAGCACGATCACCAGAGTGTTCCACCGACGGCCCAAAGTCGTCACGCACCACCAGCGCAAGGCCTGGCTCAACCCCACCACGACCAGCATCGGCCAGCCGAGCCAGCCGAAGAACGGCCGGTGCAGCGCCCACACCTCCACCCCGCAGCCGATCAGCAGCGCGGCATGCACGGCAACCATTACCGGATAGTGGCTGCGACCAAACTCCTTGCCGCCGTTGGCAAAAGCCCATTGCGCGTTGCGCTTGGAGACGATCAGCTCAACCAGCCGTTCGATGCCGATCGCCAGGATCAGCAGGTAGTACACGCCTACCAGCCGAGCAGCACGAGTTCCGAGCAGAATGCTGGACCCATGGCGATCATCAACCCGAACGAGCCCGGCGGCGGCGGGTCGGCCATGTTGGCCCGCAGCACGTCCAGAACCGACACCGACGACAGATTACCGTTGACGCGCAACGAGTTTCGGGTGTGATCAAGAGCGTCGGCAGGCAGGTCCAAGACGTTTTCGATCGAGTCGATCACCTTTGGTCCGCCGGGGTGGCAGACCCAGGTCGAGATGTCGTCGGTGGTCAGCCCGTGGTCGGCGAGGAAATTGCGGACGTCGTCGCCCAGGAATTTCTCGGCCACGGTGGTGACCTCGACCGACAACACGATCTTGAAGCCCTCGGTGCCGATCCGCCAGCCCATCACGTCTTCGGTGTCCGGGTAGATCCGGCTGCGGGTGGCCAGCACCCTTGGCCCAGCGGGTGTTCGGTTGGCGCCTTTGGCGATGACGGCCCCCGCGGCGTCGCCAAAGAGGCTGGAGGCAACGAGATTGGCCACCGAATGATCGTCGCGCTGGATCGTCAGCGAGCACAGTTCGACCGCAAGCAGCGCCGCGACGTGGTCGGGATAGGCGCGCAGGTAGTCGTACATGCGGGCGACGCCGGCGGCGCCGGCGACACAGCCCAGCCCGAACAACGGGAGGCGTTTGACGTCGGGCCGCAGGCCGATTCGGGTGGCCAGTCGGGCTTCGAGTGTCGGCACCGCGAGACCGGTCACCGTCGTGGAGAAGATGATGTCGACCTCGGAAGGTTTGATCTTGGCGGCGTCGAAAGCCGATAGCAGCGCTCGTTCGCCCAGGTCCAGGGCGACGTCGACGAAGGCGTCGTTGGCCTCGGTGAACCCGCTCAGCTCGCCGTAACGATGCAGCGGGAGCGCGTGGTGGCGGTGCTTGACACCACTGCTGGCGGTGAACCGCTGAAATTCTTCGCCGGCGAAGCCGGTCACCGCCGAGGAAATGTCGTCTTGGGTGTTGTAGTGCGGCGGAAATTCGATGGTCGCCGCTGCCAGAGAGGGGCTCGTTGCCGTGCGGTCCGCCGATGTCCGCACGCCAGGGGGGGTCACCGGGCGCATCCCGTCATCGTATCCATGTAGGGAGGCACGCTATTGGACCTTCGTTGGTTCAAATCGCGCTGAGTGGAATGCCGCGCGCTGCACTTTTACGGTGGCGCCCACCGGCCCTGCACCGCGATTCGGCCGGCTGACAGAATCGCCCCCGCGCACCCGCCGCGATCGATAGGTTGGGCTTGTGCGGATTCTTGTGACCGGCGCAACAGGCTACGTCGGATCGCGCCTGGTCACAGCGCTACTTGCGGAGGGCCACGAGGTCGCGGCCGCCACCCGTAACCCGGAACGGCTGGGCCGATTGGGCTGGTGCGACGAGGTCTCGGCCGTCGTGCTGGACGCCACCGATCCCGCGTCCGCCCGGGCGGCGCTGACTGTTGCCCGGCCGCTCGACGTCGTCTACTACCTGGTGCACACCATCGGTCAGCCCGGATTCCGCGGCGTCGACGAGGCCGCGGCGGCCAACGTCGCGGCCGCCGCCAAGAGTGCCGGGGTACGGCGGATCGTCTACCTGGGCGGCTTCGTCCCCGACGACGACGTGCTGTCCGAGCACCTGACCAGCCGGGCCGAGGTCGCCGCCGCCCTGTCCATCGACGGCGGCCCGGAGGTGGTGTGGCTGGGCGCGGCGATGATCCTGGGCGCCGGCTCGACATCGTTCGAGATGCTGCGCTATGTCGGCGACAGGTTCCCGCTGATGCCGATACCGCCGTGGATGGACAACCCGGTGGACCCCATATCCATTCGCGACGTGCTGCACTATCTGGTCGCAGCCGCCGATTTGAGGCTGGTACCGCCGGGCGCATACGACATCGCCGGCCCCGACACCACCTCCTACAGCGCGCTGCTGAAAACGTATGCCCGGATCAGTGGTCAGTGGCACACCGGCGTGCCGGTGCGCGGAGTGGATACGTCGGTGGCGTCGCGCGTGAGCGCGCTCGCCCTGCCCGTGCCCGACGGGCTGGCCGCCGATCTGGTGGAGTCGCTGGACCATCCGATGTGTGCCTCGGGCACCGGCCTGCGCGAGCTGGTGCCCGACCCGCCGGGCGGCCTGATCGGCGTCGAGGAAGCGATCAAACGGTCGCTGTCGAGCCGCGAGTCCAAGCCGGTCAACGAGTTGGCCGACCCGCATCACCTCGCCGACAGCGACCCGGTGTGGGCCGGCGGTGACGCGCTGCGCATCCGGCGGCTCGCCCAGGCCGTGACACCGTCCATTGCGCGGCCCGGTCTCGGGCTCGTCGACAGCGTCCCGGGCCCGATCGCCGGTGCATTACGCACCGGCCTCGACATGCTGATCACTCTGACCCCGAAGGTGCGTTCTGCATGACCGACCTGAGTACCCGTCCCCGCACCAGCGCGCTGCAGGAGATCCGCCGCGCAATCACGAATGTCGCTGTGCCACATCATGAACCACCGTCAGTGGTGCGACGGCGGCGCGTCGTCGTCGCTGTCGTGCTGGTAGTCGGCGCGGTGCTGTTGGGTCTGTCGATGCGGCGCCACCCGGGGGAGGCGAGCTTCTACTGGCTGACGCTGGCGCTGAGTGCGGTGTGGCTGTTCGGAGCGTTGGCGTCGGGGCCGCTGCATCTGGGCGGCATCTGCTGGCGCGGTCGCAATCAGCGCCCGGTGATCACTGGCAGCACCACCGGTCTGGTGCTGGGCGGGGTGTTCGTGCTCGGCGGGCTCATTGCCAAGCAGATCCCGCCGGTTGCTGAATTGATCACGCTCGTCATGCAATTCGCCGACCAGGGTTCGTGGCGGCTGACGCTGGCCATCGCGTTGCTCGGGGCGATCGCCGAGGAGTTGTTCTACCGCGGCGCGCTCTACACCGCGCTGGGCCGCCACCATCCGGTGCTCATCTCGACGACCATTTATGTGGTCGCCACCTTGGCCAGCCAGAACCTGATGCTCGGATTCGCCGCGATCATCCTCGGGACGGTGTGCGTGTTGGAGCGCCGCGCGACCGGCGGAGTCCTGGCGCCGATCCTGACCCACTTCGTGTGGAGCCTGGTCGTGCTGCTGGCGCTGCCGCCGATATTCGGCTTCTAGACGCCGAGCGTGCATCCAGGGCGGAAAAATCGCGCAAATCCCGCCCTCAGTACACGTTCGGCGCGATTAGCGGTCGGTGAAGTTCGGCGTGCGCCGCTGCTGGAAAGCCGTTGCGCCCTCGAGGAAGTCGTGTGAGCGCAGCAGCTTGGCCTGGCCCTGCAACTCGCGGTGCAGTGTGGGCTGCAACTCGGTGAGGGTGGCGGCGTTGATGGCTTGCTTGGTTTTGGCGAACGCCACCGCGGGCCCGGCCAGCAGTCCCGAAATCACCTTCTCCACTTCCGCTTCGAAGGTGTCGGCGGGGTAGACCGCGCTGATCAATCCGGCCGCCAGCGCGTCGGCGGCGGGCAGTCGTTCGGCCAGCAGCGCCATCCGCATCGCGCGGGTGCGCCCGACTGCGGCGGCCACCAACGCCGACGCGCCGCCGTCGGGCATCAGCCCGATCTTGGTGAAGGCGAGCATGAAAAACGCTGCGTCCGAAGCCAATACAAGGTCACAAGCTAGCGCCAGCGAGACCCCTACACCGGCGGCGGGTCCCTGTACGACGGCGACGACCGGGTGGGGCAGCGCCGTGATCGCTTGCACCGCACGATTGGCCTGCACGATGATCTCGGTTCCCGGCCCGCCGCTACCGGACACGTCGTCGGCGCTCATGCCCGCGCCGGAGGAAAAGCCTCGCCCGGCGCCACCGAGTCGCACCACCTTCACCCGCGGGTCGGTCGCCGCGTACTCCATCGCTTCGGCGATGCCGGCCAACACCGACGTCGTCAGCGAGTTGAGGCTGTCGGGGCGGTCGATGGTCACCGACAACACCTCGTCGGCGCGCGTGACAGACAGGCCCGCGACGGGCGTCAGGGCGGCTGAATCCAACATGCGGATCACCATAAGTGACCGGGATGCGGCCGCTTCGAGCGCGGCTGCGAAGATGCGAGCGGTAGGCATCGACAAGGAGGTCGTGAGATGGCGGGACCGCTCAAAGGGCTACGGGTTATCGAGTTGGCCGGTATCGGGCCGGGCCCGCACGCCGCGATGATCCTCGGTGACCTCGGCGCCGACGTCGTCCGCATCGACCGGCCCGGCGCCGGTGGCACGGACCCCATGCTGCGCAACCGCCGCTTCGTCACCGCCGACCTGAAGTCCGACGAGGGACGCGACCTGGTGCTCAAGCTGGTCGCCAAGGCCGACGTGCTGATCGAAGGGTTCCGCCCCGGAGTCACCGAACGGCTGGGCCTCGGTCCCGACGACTGCGCCCGGGTCAACGAACGGCTGATCTACGCCCGAATGACCGGCTGGGGCCAGACCGGACCTCGCAGCAAGCAGGCCGGTCACGACATCAACTACATCTCGCTCAACGGCGTGCTGCACTCGATCGGGCGCAAAGGCGAGCGGCCCGTGCCACCGCTGAACCTGGTCGGCGACTTCGGCGGCGGGTCGATGTTCCTGCTGGTCGGCATCCTGTCCGCGTTGTGGGAGCGGCAGAGCTCCGGCAAGGGCCAGGTCATCGACGCGGCGATGATCGACGGCTCGTCGGTGCTGATCCAGATGATGTGGGGGATGCGCGCGCTGGGAATGTGGTCCGACGAGCGCGGCACCAACATGCTGGACACCGGCGCCCCGTACTACGACACCTACGAATGCGCCGACGGCCGCTATGTCGCGGTCGGCGCCATCGAGCCGCAGTTCTACGCCGAACTGCTCAAGGGCCTCGGCCTGGACGCCGCCGACCTGCCCGGCCAGAACGACCGCACCCGCTGGCCCGAGCTGCGGGCCCGGCTCACCGAGGTGTTCGCCTCGAAGGACCGCGACCACTGGGCCAAAGTGTTCGCCGATTCCGATGCCTGCGTGACACCGGTGCTGGCGTTCGGCGAGGTGGAGACCGAGCCGCATGTCACCGAGCGCAACACCTTCTACCAGGCCGACGGCGGGCTGCAGCCGCGGCCGGCCCCGCGGTTTTCCCGCACGGTCCCCGACCAGCCGCGACCGCCGGGGCAGCCGGGAGCCGACACCGAAGCCGTCTTCAGCGACTGGGTATAGTCCCCAACCAACCAGTAGGTCGGCCCAGCCGTCGGCCGGAGGAAAGGAAGCTCGAGTGGAGATCAAAGACGCCGTAGCACTCGTCACCGGCGGTGCGTCGGGCCTGGGCCTGGCCACCACCAAGCGGCTGCTCGACGCCGGCGCCCAGGTGGTCGTGCTCGACCTCAAGGGCGAAGAAGTCGTCCGCGAGCTCGGCGACCGCGCACGTTTCGCGCCCGCCGACGTCACCGACGAGAAGGCGGTGGCAGCGGCCCTGGATATCGCCGAGTCGCTGGGACCGCTGCGCATCGTGGTCAACTGCGCAGGCACCGGCAACGCGATCCGGGTGCTGGGCAAGGACGGCGTCTTCCCGCTGGATCTCTTCCGCATCGTCGTCGACATCAACCTGATCGGGACCTTCAACGTGCTGCGGCTGGGCGCCGAGCGGATCGCCAAGACAGAGCCGATCGGCGAGGAGCGCGGCGTCATCATCAACACCGCCTCCGTGGCGGCGTTCGACGGACAGATCGGCCAGGCCGCCTACTCGGCGTCCAAGGGCGGCGTGGTCGGCATGACCCTGCCGATTGCGCGCGACCTGGCGAGCAAGCTCATCCGGGTGGTCACGATTGCGCCCGGCCTGTTCGACACCCCGCTGCTGGCCGGGCTGCCCGAGCCGGCCAAGGAGTCGCTGGGCAAGCAGGTGCCGCACCCGAGCCGGCTGGGCAAACCCGAGGAGTACGGCGCGCTGGCCGTGCACATAGTCGAGAACCCGATGCTCAACGGCGAGGTGATCCGGCTGGACGGCGCGATCCGGATGGCGCCGCGCTGATGCTGACGACGAAGTTCACGGAGGCGTTCGGGGTCGAGCACCCGATCGTCCAGGGCGGCATGCAGTGGGTCGGCCGCGCGGAACTTGTTGCGGCGGTAGCCAATTCGGGTGCACTGGGGTTCCTCACCGCGCTGACCCAGCCCACCCCCGCGGACCTGGCCACCGAGATCGCCAAGACCCGCGAGCTGACCGACAAGCCGTTCGGGGTCAACCTGACCATCCTGCCGACCATCAACCCGCCGCCCTACGACGAATACCGGCAGGTGATCGTCGACGCCGGCATCAAGATCGTCGAAACCGCGGGGTCCAACCCGGCGCCGCACCTGCCGATGTTCCACGACAACGGGATCAAAGTGCTGCACAAGTGCACCTCGGTGCGCCACGCGATCAAGGCGCAAAGCCTCGGCGTCGACGGGATCAGCATCGACGGCTTCGAATGCGCCGGGCATCCGGGCGAGGACGACATTCCCGGTCTGGTGCTGATCCCGGCGGCCGCCGCCAAGATCGACATCCCGATGATCGCCTCGGGCGGGTTCGCCGACGCCCGCGGGCTGGTGGCCGCGCTGGCATTGGGCGCCGACGGCATCAACATGGGGTCGCGGTTCATGTGCACGGTCGAGTCGTGCATCCACCAGAACGTCAAGGAAGCCATCGTGGCCGGCGACGAGCGCGACACCGAGCTGATCTTCCGCCCGTTGCGCAACACCGCGCGGGTGGCCAGCAACGCGGTGTCGCGCGAGGTCGTTGAAATCCTCGACCGCGGTGGCCAATTCGCCGACGTGCAGGAGCTGGTGGCCGGCGTGCGGGGCCGCAAGGTGTTCGACGACGGCGACCTCGACGCCGGCATCTGGTCGGTGGGCACGGCGATGGGCCTGATCAACGACATCCCGACGGTCGGGGAGTTGGTGGCGCGGATCGTCGCCGAGGCCGAAGACCTGATCACGGGCCGACTGGCCGACATGGTCGCCGACGACGAAGAAGAAAAGATCCCCGCTTAGTGGCGATCGCAAGCGCGGCGGAGCCGGGCACAGCGGGTCGCCACCAAAAAGTTAGGCGGGGACCAAAGCAATAGGAATATCGACAAGCAACGCATCGAGGGGAACTTCACCTCATCACGAGCGCGGCGGCCGCCGCGCTCGTCGCCGTCAAACCGCTGCGGGCAGCGGATGCCACTCGTCGAGCTGCTCCGAGGTCTCGCCTTCCACCAACACGTCGCCGTGGTAGAGAGCCTCGAAATCAACCTTGATGACGTCGGCACTTGAGTCGTCGATCCACATGTTCATGAGCGTATGGGTCACCATTAAGGAATCGTTGAGTCACGATTCGGAAAATGGTGGCAATTCTTACCGCCCGGTAGGGTCGGCTGTCGGTCTGGTGGATTGGATTTTTAGTCCGGAAATCCGGAATGACACTTATTTGGCAGGTGTATAAGCCCTAAGCTCGGCGCGACGTCCTGAATCGTGTCGGCGTTGCGGTGAACCATCCCGGGCGCCCCATCGTCTTAACTACCGGGCGACCAGGCCGTACCCATTACTTACCGCCGGTAAGTTACCGCAGCTATTTCCGGTGAGGGGACGCGCATGCTTCAGCGAACCGCTCGACTGGCCCTTGCCGCGCCGGGGAAGGTCCTCGCGGTAGCCGCG
>Ga0070737_10003977_pt1 | contig 15245 bp, 12 predicted proteins | sample Coa_R1_10_FD_66438 | JGI IMG/M metagenome (GOLD analysis project Ga0070737, IMG submission 66438) | Surface soil microbial communities from Centralia Pennsylvania, which are recovering from an underground coalmine fire - Coalmine... | ecosystem: Environmental > Terrestrial > Soil > Unclassified...
CGCGCTGCTCGCGAAAGGGCCGGTCACGGCCTATGTCGGTTACGACTGCACCGCCGACAGCCTCCATATCGGCAATCTCGTCTCGATCATGTTGCTGCGGCTGTGGCAAAAGACCGGCAACCGGCCGATCGTCCTCATGGGGGGCGGCACCACGCGGGTCGGCGATCCGTCGGGCAAGGACGAGACGCGCAAGCTTTTGAGCGATGCCGATATCGCGAAAAATCTCGCGAGCATCCGCCGCGTCTTCGATCGCTTCCTCACCTTCGGCACGGGACCGACCGATGCGATCATGGCCAACAACGCCGATTGGCTTGACAAGCTGCTCTACATCCCGCTGCTGCGCGACATCGGCCGACATTTCTCGGTCAACCGCATGCTGACGCAAGACAGCGTGCGGCTTCGCTTGGAGCGCGAGCAGCCGTTGAGCTTTCTCGAATTCAACTACATGGTCCTGCAAGCCTACGACTTCCTCGAGCTCGCGCGGCGCCACGACTGCGCCGTGCAGATGGGCGGCTCCGATCAATGGGGCAATATCGTCATGGGTGTCGAGCTCGGCCGCCGCGCCGACAACCGCTCGCTCTTCGGCGTCACCTCGCCGCTCATCACCACCGCCTCGGGCGCGAAGATGGGCAAGACGGCGCAAGGCGCGGTATGGCTCAACGGCGAGCGCCTCAGCGCCTACGATTATTGGCAATTCTGGCGCAACACCGAGGACGCCGATGTCGGCCGCTTCCTGAAGCTCTTCACCGATTTGCCGCTCGATGAGATCGCACGGCTGGAAAGCCTTCAAGGCAGCGAGATCAACGACGCCAAGATCGTGCTCGCCAATGAGGCGACGGCGCTCTGCCACGGCAAGGAAGCAGCCGAGGCAGCCGCCGAAACGGCGCGCCGTGTCTTCGCCGAAGGCGGCATCGGCGAGGATCTGCCGGTGATCGAAGTGCCGCGGACGGAGCTTGAACAAGGTCTCTCGGCGTTGACGGCCTTCCACAAGGCCGAGCTCGCTACGAGCATGAGCGAAGCGCGGCGGCTCTTCCGCGGCAACGGCGCGCGGATTAATGACCAGCCCGTGACCGACGAGAAGCGCGCGTTGACGCCGCGCGACCTCACCGCCGAAGGCGTGATCAAGCTCTCCGCCGGGCGCAAGCGCCACGCGCTGATCAAGGCTATCTAGCCTTATTCTTGCCGCGCAACGCGCGCGGCCTCCCCCGGGTTCAACTTTAGGATGGAACTCGTCTGGAGGAACGCGATGTCGTTCAGGCTTTTCGTTCTTTGCGCTGCGCTCGGCCTCGCCGGTTGCGTCGCCGCGCCATACAGCCCGGATACCGGCTATAGCCAGGGCTACCCTGCTTATTATGGAGCGCCATATCCGGCACCCGCGCCTTACGGGCCCGGCTACGTTGCAGAGGGCCCGCCCCCGGCCCCCGCTTATGCTTGCGGCAGCGGTACCGCGATCGGCGCTCTGGGCGGTGCCGCCGCGGGCGGCCTGGTCGGATCGCAATTCGGCCACGGTTCAGGCAATGCCGGCGCGACCATCGCCGGCATTGCGGGCGGTGCGCTGCTCGGCGGCGCGGCAGGAAATTCGTACGATGAGGCAGCGGGCTGCTGAGAGAAGGGGGATTGCTAAAGCGAAAGAAGGCGCACGCGCCTTAATCCCACCACTTGGCCGCGCAATGCAGCGGCGGCGCCGGAATTCATCATGCCGCGATTGGACCCGGCTGCGGCGCAAGCCACGTGGTAGAATCGCCCATGGCTTTGGCGCAGGCTGCGGGTCGAATACGGCGGAGGAAGCGCGCAGGCGGAACGGCCGCGGGACGGCTGCGCAGCCTTCGTCGCTATCGGCAAAAGCTTGCGAGATCGTGGCGGCGCGCGCATTGGTCGGCACGGACCTTTGCGATCGCTGTGATTCTCGTCGCGATCTGGGCGCCGATCAACCTTGCCTATCAGGCAGCGCATAAGCCCAGCGAGCTGCTTGCGCCGTTCGGCGAGCTCCTGATGAAGAGTCCGAGCGAGACTTGGCAGAGTTACGCGCCGCTCTTCCACCGCTACGCTACCGCGACCGTCAGCCCTGAGCTCCTTGCCGCTTTGGCGCAGGTCGAAAGCGCCGGCGATCCGCTCGTGACGACCTACTGGCGTTGGCGCATCAGCCTCAACCCGTTCGGCATCTATCGCCCCGCCTCGACCTCGGTCGGCATGTTCCAGATGACGGACGGCGCCTTCGCCGAGGCGCGGCAATATTGCATTCGCGATCATCGCGTCGCGGCGGATTCGGGCGATGCACTCTCCAGCCCTTGCGGCTTGAGCGACACGTATTCGCGCATCGTGCCGAGCGACGCGGTCGAACTCGCCGCTATCTATCTCGACCGCAAGCTCACGGCGCTGACGCATAAGCGCAAGGGTGGCGTGCTCACCGCGCAACAGCGCGATCGCCTCGCCGCGATGATTCATCTGTGCGGCGCGGGACCCGCCGAAGATTTTTTACGCTACGGCTTGCATGTCGCACCGGGCCAACGTTGCGGCGATCAGGATGTCGCCGCCTATCTCGCGCGCGTCGACGGCTTCGAGCGGCAATTCGCCGCGCTTGCCCGCGCCGGCGAGCCTTAAGGCTAGCGCACGACGAAGACGAGCTTGCCCTGGAGATGGCGGCCTTCGCTGATGCGATGCGCCTCGGCAGCGTCGGCGAGCTTGTAGCGCGTGATGGCGGGCGGCCATACCGCGCCGATCTCGACCAGCGCATTCATGCGCTCGAGATGAGCCCGGTCGCGCGTCACCGCCGGCCGTAACGTCTCGACATCGCCGCGGGGCACCTTGAAGTTCTCGGGCGCGCCGGCGATCCAGACGAGCCGCCCGCCCGGTTTCAGCACCCGATAGCAACCGGCGCGCACGTCGCCGCCGACGGTATCGAAAACGACGTCGCAATTCGAAACGGCTTCGGCGAAATCTTCTTTCTGATAATCGATGACGCGATCGGCGCCGAGGCTTCTGACATAGTCGTGGTTGCGCGCGCTGGCCGTCGTGATCACTTCCGCGCCGATGAACTTCGCGAGTTGGATCGCGAAGCCGGCGACGCCGCCAGCGCCGCCCTGGATCAGCACCCGCTCGCCGTCTCTGAGCTTCGCAGTATCTTCGATCGCCCACAGCGCGGTCAGGCTGGTCAGCGCCATCGCCGCCGCTTGCTCGTGGCTGAGCTTGGGCGATTTTTTGGCGATGATCGCTGCCTTGGTCGCGATCTTCTCCGCATAAGCGCCTTCCTTGCCCTGATCGGTGACGCCGAAGACCTGATCGCCGAGCTTGAGGTCGGCACCGGCACCAACCGCGCTGACCACGCCCGAGAAGTCGCGACCGAGTATGTAGGGAAAAGTGAGCTTGCTGTAGCCCCCGAGCCGCACCTTGTAGTCGGCGGCGTTGACCGAAGCGGCATGGATGTCGACAACCACCTCGCCCGGTCCCGCAATCGGATCGGGCGCGTCGCCATAGCGCAGCATCTCGGCGCCGCCATGCGCCGTGAGCAATACCGCTTTCATCTCGAGAGCCCTCCCTTTGGCGCGCATTCTAGCGCGCAGCCGAGAGGGCGATAGTGTGGAGTCCTCTCGATTCGAAAGTTCGCTCCGACGCGGCCGCTCCGCCAAGCGGACTTTCGAATCCGGATACCAGCGCGCTACTCCGCGTCGTCCTGATCTTGATCGCCGGACGAGCCGTTCTGATCGTCCGGATCGCCGAGGCGGCTCTGTTGATTCGAGCCTTGCTCGACCTGCTCGAGCTTGGAGAAGGAAGCGGAGACACGGTCGCAATCCGCGGTGCCGTTTTTTACGGCGTCGCGTGCGCTGTCGGCGGCATCGAGCATATATTGCTGCGCCGCTTCGATGTCTTCCTGACTTTCGGCAGAGTCCTTGGTGATCTTGACCGCTTTCTGCGTGGCGTCGGAGACGCGATTCTCGTCGATTTTCTCGCAAGCCGAAGCAGCGCCAAGGATCTGCCCGGCGACCAGCGCAAAGGATTGCGCGTCGCTGATCCCGTCTTGGCCGCCTTGCGGGTCCTGCTGCCCCAAGACGCCGGGATCGCTTCCTTGGCTGGAACCAACCGATGGACCAGCGACCTGAAACACAGCGGCGCCTGCGCCCGCCGGCGCCGCGAGCAGCAAGATCGCCGCGAGGCTCAAGGGAATCCGTCCTGACATTCGTGCCTCCGCACCGGTACCTCTGTTCCACGGGCGGCGCGAAACCCGGGTTCCCGAAAACAATAATGGTTGCACAGCAATAGCGATTTCCCTGGCCCGCACGAGGCCGTAGAATACCGCCGGACGGAGGAAGCAATGCCAATGGACACGGTCAGTTTCCGCGATCTCTCGGTCGAGGAATTCGATACCCGAACCCTGCTCGCCCATGCCAACCAGCAGGCCGTGCAACGCCGCTACGAGGATTTTCTGATCGTCGACGTGGACGGCCATCACTGGGAGATGATGTCTTTTCCCCAGATCGTGCAATACATCGAGGATCCGGTGCTCCGCGACCAGGCGAAGTACCAGGGCTATGGCGGCGGCGGCATCACCTCGCCCTCAGGCTCCTATCAAGAGCTCGGCGGTCGCGTCACCCGCCAGGACGGCCGGCGCCGCGAAGAGCTTCCAGCGGGTCAGCAGCGCGACATCGTCCTGACGAAGCGCTGGATGGACGCGATCGGCATCGACATCGTGTGTCTCTTTCCGACGCCCATGCTCGGCCTGCCCTTCACGCCGCGACCCGAGGTCGAGACAGCCATGGCGCGCGCCTATAACGCCTGGCTGTGCGACCATGTACTGGCGCAGGAACCGCGCATCCGCTCGTCGCTCTATCTGCCGCTCAACGACCCCGAAGGCGCGATCAAGGTCGTCAAGGACTTCGCCGAGCGCAAAGGCGTCATCGGCTTCACCGTCATCGCGTCGCATACCAAGCCGGTCTACGACAACGCCTTCGTGCCGATCTATCGCATGATGGAAGAGCGCGGGCTGCCGCTGATCTTCCATGCCGGGCTAACCTGGGGCCAGGACAAGAGCGTCGCGTTGTGCAATCGCTTCATCGCGGCGCATGCCCTGAGCTTCTCGTGGTCGAACGTTCTGCACATGACCAACTGGCTGTGCAATGGGATGCCTGAGCGTTTCCCGAAGCTCAAGACCGTCTGGATCGAGGCCGGTCTCGCCTGGATTCCGTTCCTCATGCAGCGCCTCGACAATGAATACATGATGCGCTCGTCCGAAGTGCCGATGCTGAAACGCAAGCCCAGCGAGTACATGCGCGAGATGTATTTCTCGACCCAGCCGATGGAGATGGTGCAAAACCGCGAGGCGCTCGAGCTCACCTTTAAGATGATCAATGCCGAGACGCAGCTTTGCTATTCCTCCGACTATCCGCATTGGGATACCGATCTGCCGTCGACGATCTACGACCTGCCGTTCCTCTCGGAGACGGCGAAACGCAATATTCTCGGCGGCAACGCCAAGCGCATCTTCAATCTCGAGCCCGTCCTGTCCGAGGTGAAGCAGCGCCGGCTCGCCGCACGGGCGCAATAAAGACACTCAACGGAGGCAAAGAACATGGCCAAAGGTTATTGGATCGCGGTCTACCGCTCGATCAAAAATCCGGATGCGCTCGCCGCCTATGCGAAGCTCGCCGGACCGGCGATCGAAAAGCACGGGGGCAAGTTTCTCGTTCGCGGCATGCCGACGAAAGTCTACGAGGCCGGGCTGCAGCAGCGCACGGTTATCATCGAATTCCCGAGCGTCGACGCCGCCATCGCCGCGCATGACAGCCCCGAATATCAAGCGGCGCTTAAAGAGATTCACGGTGCGGCGGAGCGCGATATGCGCTTCGTCGAGGGCGCTTGAAGGTCCTCGGTCTCGGGGGCATCGCTTTCCTTCTCGCCCTGGGGGCGCCCGCCTCGCCGGCGCTGGCGCAATCGACGACTTACAGCAGCGGCGGCGCCGGGATGATCGACGGCGGTGGCGCCGGCGGGCTCGGCAGCGACGGCGCTGGCATGATCGGCGGACCCGCCGCTAAAGCCGGCATTACCGGCGGCGGTGTCGTGACGCTGCCGGACAACCAGCCGCATAACCCCGCGCCGCCGCCGCCCGTCGGCGCGGGTTATGGCACGCCAGGCAATGTCGGGAATACCGGGGCAAGCAGCGCATCGGGTGTCGGTGCCGGCGTACAAAGCGACATTCGCGCCGGCATTCCAACGTCGCCGAACGTGCCGCAGCCTTAAGCCTTAAGGACCGCCTGGTGGCGCGAAAAGGAAAAGATTGCGCAGCACGCCGGGCGCGAGAGTGCTGAGCGGATTGACCGAGACCTTTGGATTGGCGCGGTCGCCGTAAATCCGGAAATTCGCGGCGAAGATGCCTTGTCCTGCGCCGCCGACCAGGAGATTGCCGAGCAAGGGAATATTGCCGAGCACCGAATTCAAAGTGTAGGCGGGCACCAGCGTGCCCTCGATGTTCATCTGTCCCGTCGCGCGATCGACATTGCCGCTGGCATTGATGCCGAGCGCGCCGCCATAGGCGCGCATGCCTTCGAGGCTGATGATATCGCCCGTAAAGATAACCTGGCCGGCGATCCGGCTGAACGGAATACCCTGGCCGCTGAGCAGCGCGCCGATACCCGAGAGAGAGGCGACCGACAACAGCCGCGCCAAAGCCTGGGCGCCAACGACGCGATAATCGCCGCCATCCGCATTCGCGACGAGGACGCGCTGGCCTTTGCGATCTTCCGCCGTGCCGGTCAGCGAGAAGGTTCCGCCCTGGACGTTGTCGTAGACATCGCTGAATCGCAACAATGTGCCGAAATCGTCCGTGCTCAACTTGAACTGCCGCTCGCCGAGAGCGCCGCCGAAATTGACTTGCAAATTCGCGTTCTGTCCAAGTCCGAGCGTGATCGCGGCCTCGGTCCAATGCGGACCATCGCTCACCAGGCTCGCGGTTACGCCGCTCGCTTGGCGGCCGGGTCCGAGGATCAAGCGATCGAGATTCGCTTCGATTGTCAGCGGCGGCTCTTGTACCTGGGCCGGCCGCTCGTCGAGTTGCTTTAGCAACCCCGCAGCGTCGAGACTCTTGCCGGCGGCGACGAACGTCCAGCGGCCGTCGCCGCCGATGGTGAGGCTGCCGTGGAGATCGCTGTCGCCGGCGACGACGTGCTCGACGACGACGCTGCTGAGGCCGTTTGCCCCGAAATCGATCGACAGCGCGCCGTTGATACCGCCGCCGACGAGCGTCGCGTTCCGCAGATCGATTACCTGGCCGCCGACGAAATCGATCGTCGCCTTGCCTGTCGCCGCCACGCCCGAGGGTTTGCGCCAATCGAGCATCGGAATCGTCAGCGTGCTGTCCGACAAATCGAGCGTCGCCGAGGCTTGGCCGTTTCGCTTGGCGCCAAGGCTGTAGCTCGCGGTCACGCCAATCGGGCCGCTGACATAGTCGTCGAGCATGTCGAAGCCGAGCGCGCGCCGCTGCGCATCGTCGAGGCGCGCGGTGACATCGTAGCGTGTCCGCACGGTTGCTTTCGGCAGCAGCGACTCGTTCCAGGTCAATTGCACCGGAACGCCGGCGAGCTTCGCGCTGCCGGTCGCCTGCGCGCTCTTGCGATCGAGCTTCAGCGCCAGATCGCCGTCGCTCAGATCGCGATCGAGAACGACGTTGCCGATCCCGACGCCCGATAAACTTGCGTTCGCGCTGTAATCGACCAAGTCGAGCGGCAGGTCGCGCTGCAAAGGAAAGGCCACGTCGAGGCGCGCGGAAAACCTGCCAGCCGCGCGGCTGGGGTCGATTCCCATGCCCCGGGCGTAATAGAGCGGCGGCGTGTCGAGCAGCGCAAGCGCGTCGGCCAACGGTCCCGCGGCATCGACGTCGATCTTTGCCTGCTCGTCATGCGTATCGAGCTGGTAGAGCTGCGCCGTCGCATCGGTCGCTTTGATGTTGCCGACCTCGCCATCCGAAGCGGTGAAGGTTATTTGCGTGTGATCGAAGCGTGCGTCGCCCGAAACGTTGCGCGCCGGCGGCAGCGGCCGGAAGTATTCGACGCTGAGCCCGCTGAACGACATCGAACCGTCGAACTGATGAACGATCGCGCGCTTGGGCGCGTTGGGCGAGAAGTCGAGATCGACATTGAGCTGCGCCTGCAATCGGTCGATCGTACCGGCGCTCAGATGTTGCGTCACCCAATTACGCGTGTCGACGGCCGCGTATTCCGGCCAGAGGCTCTGGAAATCGTCGACCTTGAGCGCCTCGGCGGCCAAGGTCAGCCGCAGGCCCAGGGCGGACGGCGTGTTGCCGGAGAGCAGCAGCTCGGGACCGATGCCATCGACCGCTCCCGAAATGCCGACAGCGCCATGGCTCAGCTCGACCGTCAGCAGCCCGATATTGAGCCGGCGATGCGCGGGATCATAGCCGCCTTGTATGCGCGCGCCGGCGATGGCGAGCGCGCCGCCGGCAAAGGCCGAATCCTTGATCGTGCCCGCGCCAAGGCTGACGTCCCAGGTGGCATCGCGCGGCGCGAGGTGGGCGCCGTCGATCACCGCGACGACCTCGCCCGAAAAAGGCACGTCGAGCGCCGCAAGCCCCGCCAGGGACGGTGCGGCATCCGCCCACAGGGCCGGTTTCAGATCGGCGAAATCGAGCCGCACGACAAGGTTATTGTCCGCAACGGTATAGATGTAATTGCCGCTGAAGCGCGCAGCGCCCGAGACGACGGAAAAATTGCCGCTCGTCGCATTGTCGCCGCGCGCCAGGGACAGATCGACATTGTCGGCGCGCCAGGTGAGGCCCAGCGAGCGATCGTCGACCGTAAGGCTTGCCGCATCGATATCCACTTTCGTCAGATAGCCGAGCGTGCCGCCGCCCCCCGCCGGCCGCACAAGATCGCCGATGAACTCCCAATCCCCGGCCGCAGGAGCGCCGGTCCCGCTGAGGCCGAGATGGAAGCTGCCATCCGTCTCGCGGACGAGATGCAGCGCCGGACGGGTCACCGTGATCTGCGTCGGCGCGATGACGCCGCCGAGCGCCGCTTCGACACTGAACTCGATATTCATTTGATCGAGTGTCAGGGTGTCGCCGCTATCGCTCCGGCTCAAATGCACGCCGCGCGCGAGTATCCCGACATGGCCGTCGGAATTGATGCTGAGGAGCGTGTGATCGATGGTCGCGGTGATGCCGTTGCCGCGCGAGAGGGCTGCGGCGATATAAGGCGCGATCGAATCGAGCGAGATTGGGCCATTCCACAACACCCATATCGCGAAGCCGGCGACGACGGCGAGGCCGGCCACCATGGCCGCGAGCACGCGAATGAAAATGGCGAGGCTGCGGCGCATGTCAGCGATGTGATTCCAGGCTCATCGCGCCGCGGACAGCCGCGGCAGCGCCCGTTTCCCAAAGCTGCGAAAATGCTCTAAGCCATGCACAGCCCCGTTTATCTGGCGCGAGCCAAATTCGCGAGCGTCTTGTGATGCCGGCCACGTTCTCGTCGCTCCCCCTGTTTCAGGCGTTGCCGCCAGCCGCCGACCCAGACGCCGTCGCGATCGGCCTCGCGCGCTGGCACGAAGCTTCCGACGAGCTTGCTGACGCAACGCTGACACGCGCCGCCCATGCGCTCGCTGCGGATCGGGCGGGGCTGCACTTGCTCTCGTCGGTTTTCGGTAACAGCCCCTACCTCACACAATGCTGTCTCAAGGAGCCGGGCTTCGTGATCCGGCTGGCCGACAACGGATTGGACGCTACTTTCGCCGAGATTCTCGCGGCGCTCAATCGCGAAGTCACAGGGCATACGAGCCGCGCCGAGCTGATGACGGCATTGCGGGTGGCGAAGCGGCGCGCCGCCCTGACCATCGCGCTTGCCGACCTCGCCGGTCAATGGCCGCTGATGCGGGTGACGGGCGCACTCAGTGATGTCGCCGAGCACGCGCTCGCTTCCATCGCTCGCTTCCTCCTGGCCGCCGGCATCGCCGGCGGCGAGATCGCTCCCGAATCCGTCGACAAGAGCGGTCTCATCGTCCTCGGCATGGGCAAGCTCGGCGCGTACGAGCTCAATTATTCCAGCGATGTCGATCTGATTGTGCTTTTCGATGCCGAGCGCGCCGGTTATCGCGGCAAGCGCGACGTGCAGGCTTTCTTTACGCACCTCGCCCAAGAGCTCGCGCGCATGATGGCCGAACGCACGGCGGATGGTTATGTGTTCCGCACCGATCTGCGCCTCCGGCCCGATCCCGGCTCGACCCCGCCCGCCGTCGCAACCCGCGCCGCCATCGCCTATTACGAAAGCGCCGGGCAAAACTGGGAGCGCGCCGCTTTCATCAAGGCGCGACCTGTCGCCGGCGATCGCGAGGCCGCGAACGCTTTTTTGGCCGAGTTGCGGCCTTTCCTGTGGCGCAAGAATCTCGATTTCGCCGCCATCGAGGACATCCACTCGATCAAGCGCCAGATCAACGCGCAACGCGGCGGCGCGCGCATCGCCGTCGCCGGCCACGACATCAAGCTCGGCCGCGGCGGCATCCGCGAAATCGAATTCTTCGCACAAACGCAGCAGCTGATCTGGGGCGGGCGCAAGCCCGAGCTGCGCCTTTCCGGCACGCTTGCGGCGCTCGACGCGCTCGCGGCGGACGGACTCATCGCCGCGGAAGCGCGTACGGCATTGAGCGAGGCCTATCTTTTTCTGCGCAAGCTCGAGCACCGCCTGCAGATGGTCGACGACGCACAGACGCATGCGGTGCCCAAGGACCCCGCCGCGATCCGACGCATCGCCGTCCTTATGGGATTTGCCGACGAAAGCGCGTTTGGCGAAGCGCTGACCGCGCAATTGAGCGCGGTCGAGAGCGTCTATGCGAACCTATTCGAGGAGGCTCCCAGCCTTTCCACGCCCGGCAATCTCGTCTTTACCGGAACCGAAGACGATCCCGAGACGTCGAAAACCTTGCGCGATCTCGGCTTCGCCGATCCGCATGCGATCTCGGAGATCGTGCGCTCCTGGCATCACGGTCGTTACCGCGCGACCCGCAGCGCCCGCGCCCGCGAGCTGCTGACCGAGCTGGTGCCGCCGCTGCTCGCCGCTTTCGGCGCGACGCCCAACCCGGACAGCGCCTTCATCCGGTTCGACGAGTTGCTCGCGCGGCTGCCGGCCGGGGTGTCGTTCTTCTCCCTGCTCTACAACAATCCCGGCATCCTCGACCTCATCGCCGAGATCATGGGCGCGGGCACGCGCCTCGGCGATGCCGTAGCGCGCCGCCCTGCTCTGCTCGATGCGGTGCTCACGGCGAATTTCTTCGCGCCGCCCCCGCCGCGCCACGAGCTGGCCGCGGAATTCGAAGCAATGCTCGATCGCGCGGACCATTACGAGGAGTTGCTCGATGTCGCGCGGCGGTGGGTGAGCGACCGCAAGTTCCAGATCGGCGTACAGCTCTTGCGCCGTCACCTCGACGGCGAAACCGCCGGCGCCGCCTATGCCGACATCGCCGAGACGGCCCTCGCCGCTCTTCTGCCCCGCGTGACCGCGGATTTCGCGAAAAGCCATGGCGCGATCGGCGGCGGTGCGATGGCGGTGTTGGCGCTGGGCAAGCTCGGCAGCCGCGAGCTGACGCCGACCTCCGATCTCGATCTCGTCACGATCTACGACGTGGCCGACGATACCGCCATATCGGACGGCGCGCGGCCGCTTTCCGCCGCGTCCTATTACGCGCGGCTGACGCAGCGCTATATCAACGCGCTGACCGCGCTCACCTCGGAAGGCGCACTCTATGAGGTCGATATGCGGCTGCGGCCATCCGGTACGTCCGGACCGCTCGCGACTTCGCTCGCGGCCTTCGAGCGCTATCACGAGAATGACGCCTGGACCTGGGAGCAAATGGCGCTGACCCGCGCACGAGTGATCGCCGGACCACCGGCGCTCAGCGAAGCGATTGCCGCCCGTATCGCCGCCGCGCTCAAGCGGCCGCGCGATCCGGCGCGGCTCGCGCGCGAGGTCGACGACATGCGCAAACGTATCGCCGACGAGCATCGCGATCCGCCGATATGGCATGTGAAGCACGTGCGCGGGGGCTTGGTCGATATCGAATTCATTGCCCAGTTCCTGCAGCTGCGCGACGCCGCCGCGAAGCCGGAGGTGCTCGACGTCAACACACTTACGGCGCTGAGAAAACTCGGCGATAGGGGCAGCATCGCGCGCGACGTAGCCGCCGAGCTGATCGCGACGCTGACCCTGTGGCGCGACGTGCAAAGCCTTCTGAAGCTCACCGCGGAAGAGCCGTTCGACGAAGGGGCAGCGACACCGGCGCTCCGCGCACTGCTCGCGGCCGGAGCGGGCGCAGCCGACTTCCCGGCACTCAAAGAGAAGATGGTCGCCGCCGCCCGCCGCGCCTTTGCGCTTTACGAGACGATCGTTGCGCAGCCGGCGTCCGCGGCGCGGCATCCCGCCACCGTTACAGGCTCATGAACCGGCCGGCTCGCGCCGTTCCATGACCCAGATATCGCCGCGATAGGCAATCGAGATCTCTTCCTGCTGCAGCCCGTCCGCGAGCCTTGCGCCGAGTTCGTTCAGCGCCGCCTCGATAGCGCGATCGTCGGGCGCCGTCGGGAACGGCGCCACCTCGCCGGCGAAGATCGCCACCGGCTCGCGCATCGCGATTCCGCCTTTCGCATAGATGACCTCCCCGCGCGTCATCATGCCGGAGAGGGTTGGCAGCCCTTTCTTCTGGCGCTCGGCGATCCAGCGCTCGACCACCGCGACCGCCTGCGCAACGTCGAACACGACGCCCTCCGCCGTATAGCCGGCGCGCAAAGCGACGGTGATTTTGAATTCGCGGCGCTCGCCGCGCGCGGAAGGCGCGAGCACGCTCATGGGTGCGGCACGGTCTTGAGGAATTTCACCGGCACGACCTCCTTCCCGGATAGCCCATCCCGGGCGCGCACGCGGCCCGGGGCGCTGCAAACGATCGAGCTTGCCCGCAAGATAGCCTTCGAGCACCGCCGGATGAATAGAGCATCTGCAGCAAATCGCGGCGGTGTTGCCGAGCATGTTGGCGACTTTGCCCGCGCAAAGCCTTTTGTTATGGTCGCGCCTTCCGCAGCAGGAGAGTGCTCCATGAGTCTCGATGTCGGCGACAAGGCGCCGGATTTCACCTTGCCGACCGACGGCGACGGCAAGGTCAAGCTGTCCGACCTCAAAGGGCAAAAGGTCGTGCTTTATTTCTATCCCAAGGACGACACGCCCGGCTGCACCAAGGAGGCCTGCGCGTTCGGCGAGATGTTCCCGCGCTTCAAGAAGATGGACGCCGCGGTGATCGGCATCTCGCGCGACAGTGTCGCGAGCCACGACAAGTTCAAGAAAAAGTACAAGCTGCCCTTTACTCTCGCTTCGGACAGCGAAGGGAAGGTGACCGAGAAATATGGCGTCTGGGTCGAGAAGAGCCTCTACGGCCGCAAATATATGGGCATTGAGCGCGCGACCTTCCTGATCGACGAGAACGGCAAGATCGCCCGCGTCTGGCACAAGGTGAAAGTGCCCGGCCATGCCGACGAGGTGATGAAGGCCATCGGCGGCAAATGAGGTTACCCCCCGCCTCGCAACCCTCTCGCGTTGCTCTCCTCCCCCTCACGGGGGGAGGAGAAAAGAAAACTTCTCTCCCCCTTGAAGGGGGAGGGTTGGGGCGGGGGTGATAACGCTCACCCAGGCCGCCTGCGATGTGCTCGCGGCAGCTTCACCAGCCGAGAAAATCGCGCTGTCGCATCGCTTCGCGGCGGCATGGCGCGATGGCGCGATCGATGAGATCGGGACCGCGCGGCCATCCGAGCGGCCCGCGCGGCCGGCGAAGCCCGAGCTGAAGCACCCGCATGAAATGCCGAAACGGCGCGGCGCGGGCTCCCTCGCCAACCGCATCGCCCTGCTCCACGCTATCGCGCATATCGAACTGAACGCGATCGATCTCGCCTGGGATCTGATCGCGCGCTTCGCGACGCCCGAGCTGCCGCGCGCGTTTTACGACGATTGGATCACGGTCGCCGATCAGGAAGCGACCCATCACGCGCTGCTCGCCGAGCGGCTCGCGGCGCTCGGCGCGGCTTATGGCGATCTGCCGGCGCATGACGGGCTGTGGCAGGCGGCGCAAGCGACGGCGCATGACCTCCTCGCCCGCCTCGCCATCGTGCCGCTGGTGCTCGAAGCACGCGGCCTCGACGTCACGCCCGACATGATCGAGAAGCTGCGCCGGCAGGGCGATGCGGCAAGCGTCGCGGTGCTCGAGATGATCTATCGCGACGAGGTCGGCCATGTCGCCGCCGGCCAGCGCTGGTTCCGCTGGGACTGCGCGCGCCGCGGCCTCGATCCGGTCGCCGCCTATCGCGATCTCGTGCGCCGCTATCATGGCGGCGGGTTGAAGCCGCCCTTCAACCGCGCGGCGCGCGAGCAAGCAGGATTTGCCGCGGCCTTCTACGAAAACGTATAACCGACGCTCGGGTGGGGGAGCGATCATGGCGGGCAACAGCAACCGGCAAATCCTCTTCGCGTCGCGGCCGAAAGGCGCGCCGAAGGACGGCGATTTCAAGCTCGTCGAAACGGCGATCCCCGAGCCCGGCCCGGGCGAGATGCTGTTGCGCACGATCTATCTCGGCCTCGATCCGGTCATTCGCCTGCGCATGAACGAGGGCTCCTACTGGCCGGCCTTCGAGCTTGGCAAGCCGCTCGGCGCGCGCACGATCTGCGTGGTCGCCAAATCGAACAATCCGGATTTCGCGTCCGGCGACCTGCTTGCGATGCAAGGCGTCTGGGCCGATTACATGATCTCGGACGGCAAGGCCGCTATCAGCGCCGCCAATACGCAGCCGGCGAGCCTGCCCAAGCTCGATCCGCAACGCGGCTCGGTCACTGCGCCGCTGCACGTGCTCGGCATCACCGGCTTCACTGCCTGGATCGGTTTCAGCGAGATCGGTCAGCCGAAGCCCGGCGAAACCATCGTCGTCTCGGGCGCTTCGGGCGCGGTCGGCTCGATCGCCGGGCAGATCGCGAAGCTCAAAGGCGCGCGCGTCGTCGGCATTGCGGGCGGCGAGCGCAAATGCGCCTTTGTTAAAGACGAGCTCGGCTTCGATGCGGCAGTCGATTACAAGCGGGCCGATTTCGCCGCGGCGCTCAGAGCCGCCTGCCCGAACGGCGTCGATGTCTATTTCGAGAATGTCGGCGGCGCGGTGTTCGATGCGGTCTTCCCGCTCCTCAACCGTTATGCGCGCGTGCCGGTCTGCGGCACTGTGTCGG
>Ga0070737_10003980_pt1 | contig 15232 bp, 12 predicted proteins | sample Coa_R1_10_FD_66438 | JGI IMG/M metagenome (GOLD analysis project Ga0070737, IMG submission 66438) | Surface soil microbial communities from Centralia Pennsylvania, which are recovering from an underground coalmine fire - Coalmine... | ecosystem: Environmental > Terrestrial > Soil > Unclassified...
TGATCTGCCTGTGAGACATGCCATAGGTACAAGACGCATGTGAGGATGCGACTAGGTTTTGCATAACAGGGAAGCGGGGCGGGCATAGGGTGTGTGGTGGGCGAGCAGGGCAGGCGGTTAAAATCGTGCCTAGAGGCTTCGCCGCAAAGGGCGCCTGCGCGGCCTACTCTTTGTCAGCGTATTTGCCGCTCGGCTTACGAGAGGATTGCCTGCCCTAAAGCAGGATAGCCACGCAGCGCATCGGCGGCGGGCATGGCGCGTTTGCCCTCAAGCTGGATGACTTCAAGCGCGAGCGCGCCCTCGCCACAGGCGCAGGCCAGCGGGCCATACTGCCGATACTGTGGATCGCTGCGTTCAAGCGTGAAGCAGGCGCCAGGAGTGGAGGGCGCTGCGGCAGGGAGAGCAGAGAGGGGATGCGCCTGCAAGACTTTGAGCTGGCGTCCGTTCCAGGTGGTGAATGCGCCCGGCCAGGGGCTGACGGCGCGTATCTGGCGGGCAAGCGAGCTGGCGGGCTGGCTCCAATTGAGGCGCCCGTCTTCCTTACGCAGCGGGCGTGTCATGGTCGCTTGGGTCTCATCCTGGGGGATGGGAGTAATCTCTCCGGCAAGCCAGCGTGGCAGCGTCTCGATCAGCAGTTCGGCGCCGAGGGTGGCGAGTTTGGTAGTCAGTGCGCCGGTTGTCTCATCGTCCCCGATGGGCATGGCGCGCTGAGTGAGGATGGCGCCGGTGTCCAACCCTTCTTCCATCCGCATGATAGTCACACCCGTTTCTGCGTCGCCTGCGAGGATGGCCGCCGAGATGGGCGAGGCGCCACGCCAGCGCGGCAACAGCGAGGCGTGAATATTCAGGCAGCCATGCGGCGGCAACGCCAACACGTCGGGTGGGAGAATCTGCCCGAAGGCGGCGACGACAATCACATCGGGCGCCAGTTCGCGCAGGGCGGCCAATGTCTCTGGGCGACGAAGCGGCCCCGGCTGCAAAACGGGTAGTCCAGCGTCGAGGGCAAGCTGTTTGACGGGGGAGAAGGCCATTTGGCGTCCACGTCCCACCGGCTTATCAGGCCGGGTGACGACGCCCACAATTGCCAGCCCATTAGGAAGGAGATCGCCAGACGGGGCGTGATCGATGAGCGCCCGAAGCGCAGGCGTTGCGAAGGCAGGCGTTCCCATGAAGACAATGCGTGTGGGCGATGTCGGCACGTGCGGGCGCTCCTTCGCTACCATCCGCAGAATGGATACTCTTGTTGCGCTCATTTTACCACGCTCGCCACCGTTCCTGCTTATGACAGGGAATGCGCTTCGCAAGTTTTACGCGGCGTCGTGGCCGTGGCGCCCTTTTTTGCTGGCGGGTTTGTGGGTAGGCGCATCGTGGGGCGTTGCGGAATCGCTAGCCTCGTCAATCTCCTCGGCGCCGCTTTGGTCTTGCTCGTCGTCATCTTCGGCGATCACATTGAGCGCACGCTCCATCTGGACACGGCGGGCGGCGCGCTGGCGGCGCACGACCTCCCAGAGACGTTCGATCTCCGCGCTGATCGCGAGAATGCGGGCGCGGTTGGTCGCCGCGAGATACGGGCGCGCCGACGATTTCGCGTAAAGACGCTGTCGCTCCTGCGTCAACGCCTGGATGCGCGCCAACGGGCCATTCGCCGTGTTTGCGCGGTCATCGCCGAGCGCGCGTTCAACCACCAGCGATTCAAGCGGCGACAGATCCGTTTTCCGGTGTGCGGTAGGCATGATCAATCTCCTGAACGGGAAACATGGGACGATAAAGATTGGGAAGGTTCGGATCAAGCGCCGTATTTCAGTGGCATGCTGAGGATGATTCCTGTGGAAAAATTGGCGCACACTGCTGGCGATTTCTTGCTTTCGGCGCCCTCGAAGGGCCGCGCATGAAGCAGAGAGGAGGTAGCGTCACAATACGTTCGTGGGAAAGAGAAACCCTCTCCCTGATCCGTCACAGCTATACAAACGAGCGGGCGCGTCTCCGGCTACAGTCCTTACCGGGAGTACCAACCACTGTGTGAAGTTGATCACTGATCGGGATAGATTTCGCGCGGGGGCGCGGCGTAGCGTTCGGCGTAGTCGGCAATCACCGGAATGCGTAGATAGTAGCCATTCCATGCGGCCACCATTGGGATAAACCACAAGAGAAACATGCCCAAAAGCCCTAGCAGGGCGATAAACAGACCCAAATGATAGAACACTGGCTGGTGGGCCGCCGCCGCCACGTCGCCAAAAAGCTCCAGCATCGTGAAGAGGATGACACCCAGGATAGTCAATGCGCCCGTCAGCAGAATAGATTGTGCGGCATGGAAGCGCACATAGCGGTTCCGCCGTTCACCAAAGTAGATGATCACTCCCGATACCCAACCAAAAAGATAGCTGAGACCTGCGGCGGTGTTTGGGCCGTTGAATGTGCTCTCGCCCCAGGAATCCGCAATGGCCCAGGGCGCATGTGAGGGCTTTTGCGGGTCTGCTGCGGCAAGGGGAGGGACGCCTGCGGCAGGCGGCGGAGCCGCCAGCGGCGAGAGCGGCGCGCCCATCAGCGCAGGCGGCGGAGCCGCCCACTGGTGAGGCTGGGGCTGTTGTGGCGGAGGTTGCTGGGGTGGTTGTCCCTGATAGGGATACGGCGCCTGTGGTTGGCCCTGGCCCTGATGGGCAAGCCCGCGCCCAGGGTAATGCGCGTGAGCGCCTGGAGCGCCTTGCGCATGCTGGTGAGGCTGGTGAGTCCACCCCCCTGCCGCTTGTGGGATAGGATGCGCAGGCTGCGCCGGTTGAGGCGATTGTGGTGGCTGGGGCATATACGCGGCAGGCGATGGCGACTGCGCATGCGGTTCGAGCGACGGTATGTGGACGGCAGTATCTTCGTCGGAAACAATTTCCGGCGCATTGGGATCGCTGGCGATGCGCGGCGTTGGTCTCGCGGTGAGGCTTTCCCCTGACGAAGCATCAGTTCCTAGCGCGCCTGCATTGTCTTGCTCCGCTGGGAGTGTCTGCTCCGCCGAATGCTGCTCGCTCGACGCGCGTAACTGGCGCGCTGGGCGTGGAACACGCTCAGACGCCTGGATTGGGTGTCCAGTGGGATTGGTCGTGTGCGGATCGGTTCCTGCTTCCGCCTGGTTGGTTTCGGCGGTATGAGCGCTAGTGTTGTCCTCAGGTGTATCATCGGGAAGGGAGAACTCAGCGAAGGTGTTCGCGCCGTCGTTGGTGATGATGACGGTGGGGCGCTCATCGGGCGTCGCCTCATCGGTAAATGCGTCGTCCTGTGGAGAATACGCTTGCATAGCAGTCTGCGCCAGCGCCTCTCTCTCGCCGACAAAGAAGGCGTGATCGCGTGAGTCGCGAGAATGCGTCACACTACCCTCCTCCGTCGTCAATGTCTCTCCGGCGGCGACAAACGTCTCCACTTCATCTACGCTATCTTCTACGCTATCTTCTGCGCTATCTTCTGCGCTATCTTCCGGCGCTGGCGCGCCACTGAGCGATGTGTTATCCGTTTCATCCGTTTGCGCCGTCAACTCGTGGGGCGGCTGGCTGCTGCTGTCAGTGTCATACGATTCATGTGATTCACGCGAGTCATGGAGTTCATTTGGTTCGCGCTGATTGTGTGGGTCATGTGCCAGTAACGCCTGGGCAAGCGCCTCGATCATACCGGAAGATTCAGACGAGCGGGCGGCGCTATTCGTTGCAACACCGCCAGAAGTCTTGCCGTTCGTCTCAGTGGCGGTTCGCCCGGTCGTTGGCGGCGCCTGGCCAGTGCGCCTCTGAGGCGCGCTTGGTACACCATGATCCACAGTTGACGACTTACGCCGTCTATTTTTCCCCACGCGCTTCCCATTTCCTGCCATGTGTGACATGCTCATCCGCCAACGTAACGCAAATACTCATCTGCAAGAGCGCTGAACTGCTTGTGTGGGCCACTCCCCCCAAACTTTTGTCGTAATGACATCACTTGCTCTTCCACGTCGGCGGCCTCGGCGACCTCGATATCCTCGGTGATGATGCTATTGAAAATCGGCGGATGAATGCCGGGGATGGCATATCGGCGCATGCTATCCACCGTTTGCTTGTGCAAACGGCTCGTGGGACGGAAACGCGAGACGACGATGCCCAGCCCAAAGATTTCATGCTGGGCGCGCAGGGCAAAGTCGGCCATGCGATCCAGCACCAGCGGCACGCCGAGTGTCGAGAGGATATCGGGGACGACTGGAATGAGAAAATAGCGACTGATAGCGATGCCGTTGAGCGTAATGATGCCGAGATTTGGTGGGCAGTCAATCAGCACATGATCGTAGTGCGGCATGATGTCGCGCAGGGCCTCGCGCAGGGCATAGGTGGTCGTACTGCGGAAGGTATCCAGGTCGGAGATTTTGGTGATCTTGTCCTGGATACGGTGAAGCCGGATGCTCGATGGCAGTAAGTCAAGCCCTGGGATGCCGCCGCTGACGTTCGAGACGCGCGTCAGGATGGATTCATGGGCGTTGAAGTTATGCGTGCCATCCAGTTGATCCTTGAACAACTGGTAGAGCGTCTGGCCCGATTGATCGCGTTCACGCCAGCGCCGCTCGGTGACAAGCGCAATAGTGGCGTTGGTCTGCGGGTCGAGATCGATCACAAGCACGCGCTTGGAATGTTCGCCCGCCAGATAATGCGCCAGAGCCAGGGTCAGCGTAGTTTTGCCAACGCCCCCTTTGAGATTGATGATACTGGTGACAACGGCCATCGGCCCTACCCTCCCCGCGCTATCTCATGGTATAGAGCAGTATGCGCGCGATTTCCCCTACTGCCCATGCGCTATTTGTTCGTGTCTTGGCGCCAATACCTCTGTCTCGCCTGTGTAGCGTAGACCTATTCTTTATATCACCTTCAATCGGATACTGGCACACGTATCCACCATACTATAACGCATGACGCCACGGCTGAGCAGCCAGGATACCCTGTGCTATGCTTCTAAGCAGAGACTATAGACAGACGCCACAGTTCTAGCGCATACACAAAGGACACAAGGAGCACCCAATGGCACGCGCGCAGCTCGATCTGAGCAATCAAGAGCATCAGCATATCCTGGAACGGCTGGAACACGACGTGATCATCTGGCTGGCATCTGTGCGCCCGGATGGTCGTCCACACCTGGTTCCCGTCTGGTTTCTCTGGGAAGAGCCAGGGACACTTCTGGTGTTCAGCCAGCCCAACCAGAAGGTGCGCAATCTGCGCGAACATCCGGCGGTCACACTTGCCCTGGATGACACCAACAACGGCGATGATGGTGTGATTATCGAGGGTGTGGCGACGCTGCTGCCCACTGGCGTGGTCACAACTGAACTGCCCGCCTACGCCCAGAAATACGGTGGGCGCATGGCAGAGATCGGCATGACGCCTGCCCAGATGGCAAAAAGCTATTCGCAGGCGATCCGCATCACGCCTACCAAATTCACCGTTATTGATTGAGATTGATTGCGGCTCCCTATTCAGGATGAATCTATCCCCCAGGAGAAACACGCATGGCGCAGGAAACCACCAGCACTCAAACCACCCAACAGCAAGAGACTGCCCTGGCACGGCTGCGCGCAGGACAACAGGCGTTAGCGGAAGGCCGCACCGAGCAAGCCATCGAGACGCTCCGCGACGCTGAGGCGCGTTTTCGCCAGATGGGCGCCGACGAGCGCATGGGCGACTGCCGAGCCGCGCTGGCAGAAGCCTATCGCCAGCAAGGCGCCATTGACCAGGCGGCTTCCAGCTTTGAAGAAGCCATAGCGCGCTATCGCGCCGCCAACACACCGCTGCGCGAGGCACAGGTCACGCTGGCGCTGGGGCACATCGAACGCCAGCGCGGACGCATTGACCGCGCCTGGGAACGCTATTATCTGGCGCTGCGCCTCTTCGAGAAGTCCGGCGATGTGCGCGGGCAGGCCAACGCCGCACTTGCGCTGGGCCACACCGAGCGACTGCGTGGCCGCTACGACCGCGCCGCCGACTACTATGGCAAGGCGCGCGAGCTTGCCGTCAAAGCGCACGACATCGTGAGCGAAGCCGACGCCGCCCGTGGGCAGGGTGATATGTTCACCAGTCTTGCGCGGCTCCGCGAGGCCACCCAGGTGTATGCGCAGGCGCTCGACCTCTATCGCCAGGCGCGCGACCGCTTCGGTGAGATTGATACGCTCGTCAGCCAGGGACGGCTGCTCACCGAGGAGGGCCAACTTGATGCAGCGAGCGCGCTGTTTGGGCAGGCAAATACGCTTGCCGCAACCGTAGAATACGACCTGGGCGAGGCGGATACGTCGCTTGGCTTGGCCGAGGTTGCCTTGCAGGCCGGGCGGCTCGATCAGGCGTTGGCAAGCGCAACCCAGGCGGGAAACGTCTACTCCACGGCAAGCAATGCCCTGGGCAGCGCAGAGGTGAACCGTCTGCTTGGCGAGATCAATCTGCGGCGCAGTCAGCTCGCGCAATCCATCGCACTGTTCGACCGTGCGCTTCGCGCCTTCCGCACGCTGCGTGCGCAGGCGCCCTATGCGCGGGCGATGCTTGGCTCCGCTGAGGCAAACCGCCGCCGCGCCACCCCACGCAAGGCTGAAGACCTCTTCACCGAGGCGCGCACCCTGGCGCAGGAGATCGAGCAAGGGCAGATGGAATCGCTGGCGATCCTGGGGCTGGGACAGATCGCGCGGACGCGCGGGCAGACGGCGCTGGCCGAGCCACTGCTCGACGAGGCTATCCGGCGATTGGGCGCAAACCGCCGCGCGCAGACCGAGGCGCTGGTGGCGCGGGCACGGCTGGCGATCACATTGGGCGCGTTTGATCAGGCGCGTGAGTATCTGGATCGCGCAGAGAAGAGCGCAACGAGTGAGCCAAACGTCGCCGTGATGGAGGCGCGCGCCGGGCTGGCGTTAGTGGAGTCCGCGCAGGCGACACTGGCGCTGGCGCTGGGTCAGCTCGCGGAGGCGCGCACGCACGCCACAACGGCGGCGCGGCTGGCTGAGGAGGAAGGCGACGAGGTGGCGCGCGTGGAGGCTGCGCTCACCCTGGCGGAGAGCGAGCTGGAGGCGGAAAATCTGACCGAGGCCGTCGCCGCCTTCAACCAAGCAAAGTCGCTAGCGCAGGCGCGTGAGGCGATCACAGCGGAGTTGCAGGCGACGCTAGGGCTGGGGCGCATCTTGCTGAGGCGCGGCCTGTGGGATGAAAGCGCGGCCTCGCACCAAGAGGCGCTGCCACGTCTGCGGGCAACTGAGGATGTAGCGGCGCTGGGGCTTGCGGAACTTGGCCTGGGCGAGGCGCAACGCAACCTGGGCGATCTGGCGGCAGCGCGGCGAGCGTTTGTGGAGGCGCAGCAGCTTTTCTCCGCCAGTGATGATGCGCTTGGCCAGGCAGACGCATTGCAGGGCGAGGCGCGTGCGCTGATGGATGCGCCTGAACTTGAAGCGGCGGTCGGGCGCTATCTGCAATCGCTGGCGCTGATTGAGCGTGTGGGCGACGCCATCGCTGACTCAATGACACGCGCGACCTTCTTCGATGCGCAAGCCCTGCGCTACGCTGAGGCGATCTCGGCGGTGGCAAGCGAACAAAACGCCGAACGGGCAAGCGCGTTGGCGCATGGCTATAGTGGGCGCGCAGGAAAAGCCGGACGCGCAGCCCTCAGCCAGCGTTTGCGTGAAAATGAGCGCGCGCTGAAGGCGCCTGACGACACCCTCACCCAGGAGGCGATCACTCGCAACAAGGCGATTGCCCAGGCATTGGCTGGCGCGCGCAAGGCTGTGGGGAAGTAATCGGGCGCCACACAACGAACCAGTGTGACGTATGATAAAGGTGTAGAGAGATTTTTCGACCCCCAATCTCGGTACGGGACGTACCGCAAAAGGAGGCGCCAAATGGCCAGGGGGAAGAACAACACGCGGGTGTTGCTCACATTATGTGGTCTCGGTATACTCGTCCTCACGCTTTCTGTTGTCTCTATCTGTCTGGCTGGCGGGCTGCGACTCTCCAGCCAGCGTGCGCTCACCTCATCCGGCGCGCTGGCAAACGTCTCTCATGTCGGCTTGCAATTCACCCAGGCGCGAACCGCTGACGGCGCGCATATTGACCTCATTACCTTTGACCAGGATATTGGCCCGGCCTCGTCGCGCTTTCTGGAAGACGCGCTCTCCACAGCACAGGGCGACGGCTCGACGCTGGTGATTATCACGCTTAACACACCAGGCGGCGACATTGACTCGATGGAGAGCATGGTGCAGGCGGAGCTTGCCAGCAAGGTGCCCATCGCCGTGTATGTCGGCGACGCGGGCGCGCACGCCGCCTCGGCGGGGATGTTTGTCGCGCTGGCGGCTCCCATTGTCGCGATGGCGCCCGACACGCGCATCGGCGCATCCAGCCCGATAAACTCCGACGGCAGCGATATAGGCTCGACGCTCAAAACCAAGATCGAGAACGACCTACTGACGCTGATCAACCCCATCCAGGAGTCGTACCATCGCACCACCACTGACGCCGACAAGGCCATCACTCAGGCCGAAGCGTTTGACAATACTCAGGCCGTGCAGGATGGTATGGTCAACATGCAGGTGAACTCGCGCGACGAACTGATCAACCGGCTCAACGGTTACAGCGCCAATTTCAACAACGGCGCCCCCTTCACGCTGCATACCGCCGGTCTGGCGACGCAGGAACTACAGCCGTCGCTGGCCAATAATCTCGAGACGTTCCTGTTCGATCCGACAGTGTTGTTCATCCTGTTCATCGTCGCGGCGATCTGCATCTACCTGGAGGTGTCGCATCCGGGGGCCATCGTGCCGGGGACGGTGGGCGCGCTGGCGCTATTGCTGTTTATCTTTGGCTCGTTCGCGCTCCAGCCCAACTGGGGCGGTTTCCTGCTGATGCTGCTGGCGATTGTGCTGCTGGCGGTGGACGTTCGCGCGCCAACACATGGCGTGTTAACCGTGGTGGCGCTGATCAGTCTTATCATTGGGGCGCTACTCTTCTTCAACGGCAATAGCGCCAGTAATCCCGGTCAGCAGGGCATCAGCCCGTATGTCGTGGTTGGGTTCGCGGTGGCCGTCGGGCTGGTCGCGGTGATCGTGTTGCGCTATGCGATTGGCGCGCAACTGCGGCGCGTGACGACCGGCAAAGAGGGCTTTGTCGGCAAGCAGGCGCGTGTAATCGAAGCGTTGCAGCCGGATGGGCGCGTGATGATCCAGGGCGAAAACTGGCAGGCGCGTCTCGACCCTTCCTATACTCAGCCTGATGCGCGCATCGCCGCACAGGCGTCAGGCGCCACTACGGCGCTGGCCCAACAAACGGCTGCGCCTGTCGTTGAGGTGGGCGCGCTGGTGAAAGTTGTGCGCGTCGAGGGACTGCGACTGATCGTCGCACCCATCGTATAACCTTCGCATAGTTTCAGCGTTTCCTTTGCGCCCACCACACGTGGTGGGCGCGCATCCAGGGCGTTAGCGTGTGTTCGAGCGCCGTGCGCCCGCTAAAAGGACACTTCAGATGGACTTAGTTACCTCACTGATCACAGGTGGTGTGATAGTATTTGTCATCCTGGTGCTGTTCCTGTTGTCGGGTCTGCGCGTCGTCAACCAGTACGAACGCGGTGTGATCTTCGTGCTGGGCCGTCTGACCGGCGCAAAGGGGCCTGGCGTCTTCTGGGTACCACCGTTCATCAGCAGAATGCGCAAGATCGATCTGCGCGTGGTGACGATTGAGCTGCCTCCGCAGGAGGGTGTCACACGCGACAACATCACCGTGCGGGTGAGCGCCGTCGTCTATTTCTACGTCGTCAATCCGACGGACGCCGTGAACAACGTGCTCGACTACTACCGCGCGACGATCCAGATTGCCCAGACAACCGTGCGAAACGTGCTTGGCCAATCCGAGCTGGATCAGGTGTTGACGGATCGCGTGCGGGTGAACCAGGCGATCCAGAACATCATTGATGAGCATACCGAGCGTTGGGGCATCAAGGTGACAACCGTCGAGATCAAAGACGTGGAGCTGCCGCAGACGATGCAGCGAGCGATGGCAAAGCAGGCGGAGGCCGAGCGCGAGAAGCGCGCAAAGGTGCTGCTGGCGCAGGGCGAGTTCATGGCCGCGCAAACATTGGCCGACGCCGCCCGCACCATCTCGACCGAGCCGGCAGCGTTGCAACTGCGCTATCTGCAAACGCTGACCGAGATCGCGGTGGAGAAGAACTCAACGATCATCTTCCCCCTGCCCATCGATCTGGTCGAGCCGCTCACCGAGCTATTGCGCCGTAGCGCCGCAGCGCTGCCACAGAGCAACGGCTCACACCCGGCGCCAATAGCGCCCACAACGCCGACACCACCACCACCACCAACCTCAACCGCGAGTTAAGAGGCTAAAAGGCGCCGCCCGCGCCCCCACCGCCTGCGGCGGCGCCTCCCCCGAAGCCTCCGCCGGAGAACCCGCCGACCGGGACGTAGCCGCTATACCGGCCAGGAGTAGCGCTGACCGGCGGTGGGGGGTAGAGGCAGGCGTGCCAGCCCAACCAGTAGGGATAAAACGAGACGGGCGCGGCGCCTGCATGCTTCGCCGTCTCTGCGGGCGCAGGATGAAACCAGGCGGGTGAATAACCTTGCTCCCCGGCTTGCTGTAACGCGAGCGTTATCGTTTCAGTGATGTGTAGCGCGATGGCATACGGAAGTGCGCGGTCAAGCTCCTCTTTTGCGTTGCTCAACTCTCCAGTGAGCAGATAATCGCGATAGCTGCGCCAGGGCGCGGCAAGTATCTCGCCATCGTGGCTGGTGTCAGGGATGCCGTGGCCAGTCGTGATCAGCGAGATACCCGTGATGGCGCAAACCAGCATCCCAAGGAGCGCCCAGCCTTCCTGAGCGATCAGCGCGACCACGAAGCCCATGAACATGAAGATGAGGCCAACGCTCCCAATCAGATAGAGCAGATCGCGATCTCTTCGTGCGGCGGGCGTATACAACCCCTGCTGAATCAAAACACTGCGCAGGGTGGCGCGCGTCAGATACCAGTTCGTGGTCACTTGGGGGAGACTATGCGTGGTAATGATGTTGCGTGCAGTCTTCGCCGCTACCAGCGAGCGCCACACACTGGCCTCAAACTGATCGAGTTGGGGGCTGCTCTTGAGGAGCCGTATCTGCACCGCGCCTACGTCGGCGTCTGTGCTGTCTTTGCCGCCCGCCGGTTCGATAGCCAACAATCCACGCCGCGCGAAGTCGAAGATGGTCGCCTCGATCAAGTCATCGGAAACACGCCCATTCACAATCGCGCCAACATAGGCGGGCGCCAGATCACTCGGTGGAGCGCTGGTAGACTTGCCCAGGAATGGCTTGTTGTTCAGACGAAGACGGATGACCCATGCGGCCCCAACCGCGATGAGCAGATAGAGCAACGCCAACACATTGAAAGGGATGCGTCCAAACGTTTGCATCGCCTGCTGGCCGGGATCGGGCGCCGTAGTTGATTGCGTAGATGGCTGTGAGCTTGGCGGCCCATAGCGCAGATCGTTGGCGACCGCATCGAGACCATCGCTTATTCCCTGGGCAAGCTGTCCATTTTGCAGGTCGGGTAGCATGACATCGCTAAATATGCGGCTCAGTTCGGATTGGGAGAGTGAGCCATCGAGCTGGGTTTGTCCGGCGTAGAGGGCGATCTCCCCATGGAGCAAATTACCGGGGATGAGGTTGAGAAACATCACGAAGCCATCACGTGCGCCGGGATGCGACTCCACATCCCAGCGCTGCATCAGATTCGCCGCGTCTTGCAGCGTCTGGTCATAGCTTGCGTTTTGCGCTTGCAGATAAACAATCGTCGGCGCGCCCGCCTGAGCCACTGCAGCGGCATGGTGTTCCAGAGTGGCGATCTCGCCAGCCGTCAAAGCGCCCGCGCAATCGTAGACGCGCTGTCCCTGTATCGGGTGTTGTGGGCAAGCTGCCAGATGATCGGGCAATGCCATCTTTTGAGAATGTGGAGCAGCGTACGCCTGAGGAGCATTTGCTAATCCCAACAGAGATAGGCTCAGTGAGAGCGCAATACAGACCAAAAGTAGCCGCCGCCATCGCGCGAACAGAGAGGTGCGCGGCGTCATTGCCGTTGAGGGTACCGCCATAGTTCATTCTCCACTTTGATTGTGTTCTGATTTTGATGCGTTACATGAGCAAAACGGATTCAGCGACTCCACGACTTCAAGCGTGGGACGGAAGGGCTGGCGTCATGTATCAGGGTACACGTTTGGTGAACAACGCGCAACATGCAACCTTAGGCGCAAGACATGGCACAAAATACGCCTACACTGCTTGCACGGAGGGGAGCCTCGTGGTATGATCGGCGCGAGATGAGAGTATCCATCGGATTTCCCATCAGGCGTCACGATGTTCATGATGTCCACGATGTCATCCCAACGAGACTGTGCGCCGATGTCATCCGTTGTAAGGGATAGAGACATATCGTTGTTCACGGCGCCCGAAAACGCCGAAATAGGGGCCTTTGCTCATGTTGAAATTCTTGTCGCCCTACCACACCTATTTCCAGGTGGTACAGATCATCGTCGCCATTGCGCTGATCCTGTCAATCCTGTTCCAGGCGCGCGGCGCCGGACTGGGGAGCGTGTTTGGTGGGACGGGCGCCGTCTTCAAGACACGACGCGGTTTAGACAAGCTGCTCTTCCGCATGACCGTCGCCTTCGCAGTGCTCTTCGCAGTGGTGCTGATCGTTGGCGCCGCCATTCCGTAGCCATTCCGTAGCCATCATCACTGGTATTGCCCGCGACCATAGACAGACAATGGAGTTGGAGACACAAACCTGTCGGCAACATCCAGCGTATCACGGGGGAGCGGAATGCGAAGCATAGACTCAGCAGAGCAAGACACGGCGACAACATAGAGCCGAGCAACGAGGCCCGACTTCTGAGGTGAGTCGGGCTTTTTCTACGCGCATGAGGAGGCAAGAGCCAGTTTCTTCTTCCCCTTCCCATTCATGGGAAGGGCCAGGGGGTAGGTTAACGCCAGCCATCCAAGAAATAGTCGGCGTTACGCTGAATATCGGCGCGCCACTCCGGCGGCACAGCGCGCTCCTCGAAGATGGCGTCAACCGGGCAGACCGGCTCACAGGCGCCGCAGTCAATACACTCTTCGGGGTCAATATAATACTGCTCGTCCTCTTCGCGCGCGTGGATGCAATCCACAGGGCAGACATCAACACATGAGGCGTCTTTCACACCGATACAGGGCTGGCAGATCACGTAGGTCATGTGAGGCGCCTTTCATGCTCCTTCAGGCGAGATGGAGGAGATCGATGAGGCCTCAGTGAACTTAGTGAACCTCTAGAGAAGCCTCATTCGCATGATACCGCCGCTGGCGAAGCGGCGTCAAAATGCGCCAGCCTTTTTCACAATCCCATATCGTTCCGTTTGCGCTTACACGCCCTGCCGTTTGTAGCTGGCTACACCTGGCAGGAGCGAGAAGTAGAGAACCTGTTCAGACGCGAGCCGCATGTTCGCGCCTGGGCTGCCGATGACATGGAGCGTTTACATGCGGGCCTGCGCCGTTGTGGAGCGGCCAGGCGCATGCTCCACGCCATCGGTGGAGTTATCCGCTGGCGTTGTCCAACGGAATATCATCAAAGGAGAAGTTAGCCCTATGGCCGTTCGAGACGTTCGACAGGCCCGCGAGGTTCGTCAACCGGCTCAGGCTCCTTCCGAAACACAGGATTTTGGTGGGCTGAGCCGTGAGCAATTACTCGACCTGCATTACCAGATGGAAGTATTGCGCCTCTTCGAGGAAAAAGCTGCCGAAGCCTACACCCTGGGCAAGATCGGTGGCTTTTTGCATCTGTACATCGGCCAGGAGGCAAGTGGCGTGGGAGCCATCTCTGCCCTGGCCCCCAGCGATTACGTGGTCAGCAGCTATCGCGAACACGGACACGCCATCCTCAAAGGCATCGCCCCGCGCGAGGTGATGGCCGAACTCTATGGCAAGGCGACGGGATGCAGCAAAGGCAGGGGCGGCTCGATGCACATGTACAGCGCCGAGCATCGCTTGATCGGCGGTCAGGCCATCGTCGGCGCGCAGATCGTCATCTCCACCGGCATTGGCTTCGGCATCAGCTACCAGGGGCTAAAAGATGTTGCGCTGACGTTCTTTGGCGACGGCGCGGTGGATGAGGGCGCCTTCCATGAGGGGCTAAACCTCTCCTCCGTCTGGAAGCTACCCGTCGTGTTCCTCTGCGAAAACAATATGTATTCGATGGGCATGTCCGTCAGCAAGGCATGGTCGGTTCCCTCGCTTGAGCCGCGCGCGGCGGCGTATGGCGTCCCTTACATCAGCGTGGACGGCATGGATGTGCTAGCCATGCGCGCAGCGGTAAGCCAGGCGGCTGAACGGGCGCGCCGTGGTGAAGGGCCAACGCTGATCGAGGCGCACACCTATCGCTTCCGTGGTCATTCTATGGCTGATCCTGCGCGCTATCGTACACGCGACGAAGAATCGCAATGGAAGGCGAACCGTGACCCCATTGTGCTGTTCGAGCAACGCCTGCGCGAGGCCGAGCTTGCGCGCGACGAGGATTTCAAGGCGAACGAAGAGAAAGCGGCTGCCGTTGTGGAAGACGCCGCACGTTTCGCCGATGAGAGTCCCTTCCCCACAGAGGATGACCTCTACTCCGACGTGCTGCAAGATGGCTCCGGCGCGATTGCCTGGCGCAACAAGCCCAGCACGCCAAGAGAGTAGCGTAGGCGGGCGTGTGGCTGGCGGATAAATCCGCGCCTAAGGGCTATCGCCACGAAGTCCGCCTACGCGGACTAGCGACTATCCTCTACCCCCATCTCAACTGCTTATCGGGAGGGGGGAGAAACGATGCAATACTCAGGAGATTGAGAGAGATATGCGGGTCCTTACCTATCGAGACGCGCTGCGCGAGGCCATCCGCGAGGAGATGCTGCGCGACGAGCGTGTGTATATTCTCGGCGAAGACATCGCCGGCTACGGTGGCACCTATTCCGTCACCAAAGGCCTGTTCGAGGAGTTTGGCGAGAAGCGGGTGCGCGACACCCCGCTTGCCGAAGAGGTGATCATTGGCACGGCGATTGGCTCCGCGTTGACTGGCTTGCGTCCCATCGCGGAACTGATGACGATGAACTTCAGCCTGCTGGCCAGCGACCAGATCATCAACAGCGCGGCGAAGTTTTCCTATATGTTCGGCGGGCAGCCGCGCATCCCCATGGTGATTCGCATGCCCGGCGGCGGCGGGGCGCAGCG
>Ga0070737_10003982_pt1 | contig 15230 bp, 10 predicted proteins | sample Coa_R1_10_FD_66438 | JGI IMG/M metagenome (GOLD analysis project Ga0070737, IMG submission 66438) | Surface soil microbial communities from Centralia Pennsylvania, which are recovering from an underground coalmine fire - Coalmine... | ecosystem: Environmental > Terrestrial > Soil > Unclassified...
ACCAGCCCTCTGGGCGTGGCAAACCAGAGCTTTCCGTCGCGCGACCGCCAGGCCGACGGGTGGCTGGTGGTGTCCGTTTCGCGGCCTGGCAAGCCGTCTGCGGTCGTGAACTCCATCCAGCGCGCGCAGAACGATCCGCCGCCGGCTCCGGCGCCGTCCATTGCGTCGCAGCGCGCCAGGCCGTTGCCGGTGGCAAACCACAGATGGCCCAGGCCGTCGTCCAGAATTGCGTGAATCGATGTTCCGGCGCGTTGTGTGGCGAGGTCCGGCGAGAAGCCGCGCCCATCCCACAGGTCCCATCCGTGGCCTTCGGTGCCGATCGCCAGCCCGCCATTGGCGCGGGGCAGCAGCGCCGTAACTACGTTGCCTGAGAGCCCATTCGCAGTGGTGAAGTTGCCGATTTTTCCGTCATGCAGGCGCGACAGGCCGGCAAGCGTAGCAATCCACAGATCGCCGTGCGCGTCGCGCGTCATTGCGCCGATCAGGTTGCTTCCGAGCCCGTTCGCCTGTGTATAGATCTCGATTTGCGCGGCCGTATGCGCTCCGCGTTCTCCCTCCTTGCCCACCGTCCAGTGGGCCAGCCCGCGTCTGGTTCCAATCCACAGCGAGCCATCGGCATCGACCAGCAGAGAACGGATGAAGTCGTCAGGAAGGCCGTCGGCCGAGGTGAAGGTAACAACAGAGCCGGAGCGAATCCGGCTGAGCCCGTCCGGCGTGCCCACCCAAAGATCCCCATCAGGCGCGGCAGCCAGCGACAGGATCACGTTGCTGGCAAGCCCGTCGCGCACCGACCAGGTGCGAACCGGCCGGGAACCCGGCATCCGCGCAGCCTGCGTTTCCGCGTCCGGCCTGAACGCGTTCAGGCCATCTTTCTGCGTGCCCACCCACAACGTTCCGGCGGCGTCTTCAACCACGGCCGATGCTGCGTTCGAGGAAAGCCCGTCTCGTACGCCGAGAGTGCGAAACCGCCGATCGCGCAGGATGTCGAGGCCGCCGTTCTCGGTGCCGATCCACATGTTCCCCTCGCGGTCTTCGAGCAGCGCCAGAATCGAGGCCGTTGCCAGCGGATCGGTGGCAGGGAAGCGCTCAATCCTGCCCGCACGCCAGCGCACCAGACCTGCGTTTGTTCCGATCCATAGCGCATCCTCGCGATCGGCAAACACCGCCTGAATTCTGCTGCCGGGCAATTGCCTGCCGGCGGCAAGACGGATTGCGGGGCCGGCAGTCTTTCGGCCGGAGGCTACCTCGAGCGCGCTTGCGTTCCCGGTTACTCGCTCCCCGTCCGGCATGGTTGCTTTGAACGCCACTGCGTATCCGTCGGGCGAAGAGAGCGCGCTGCCCGGAAAAGCCTCTGCGGCGTTCACGGCTGCGAAGCCTGCGCCATCGAACCGCGCCGGCCCCAGATCGGTCCATGCCCAGAGAACCCCGTTCGCCGACTCGGCCAGCGTGTAAATTCCATTTCCCGGCAACCCATCGCGGGTGGTGAAGATGGACGTGGTTCCGTCCTTCCACCTTGCCAGGCCGGCGCTGGTTCCGATCCACAGCGCGCCGTCGCCGGCCTGAAGCAGGCAGCGAATGTCGTTGCCGGGCAGCGCCGGCCGCGAGTTGCGATCGAAGACCTGAAATCCGCTGCCGTCAAAGCGCGCCAGCCCGGCCTCGGTCCCCAGCCATAAAAATCCATCGCGGGTCTGCACCATGGCCTGCACCGAGTTTTGCGGCAGGCCGCTCTCCATGGCCCATGCCTGGCGGGCATAGCCGGCAAGCGGAGTGGAGGGCTCAAGAGCTGCGGCAGCCGCACCGCTCAGCGCGGCGCTGCCGAGCGCCAGCCACAGAGACGCGTAAGCCGCGATGGCCGGCGCAAGGCCCGGTTTTCCCGCCGGGAAAGGGCAGTGCCTGGAGCGGAGAAGCGGATCAGGGAAGACCAGGAACATCGGTCTTATCGCGTGAAGCGCACATAATTGCGGCCGGAGTAGAGGCGGAAGCCTCCTGTGGAATCGTACGTCACCTGGAGCGGCCGCGGCCGCCGCATGGCTTGATCGATGGCCGCGTGCGCCGCCAGCACCGTGCTGCCGCCAAGGTCTGTCACAACATATTCACCATCGACAAAGCCAAAGCCGTAAGCTCCGGCCGGGAGCCTTTTGCCCTGGATGTCGAGCGAAACCTCGGCGATCAAATAGCCCTGGTATTTTGCGGCAATCCCGGACGAGTAGCCGCCGGTATCGACCAGGCTCGCCAGGACGAAATGGCCGTCGGCAAACTTGACGCCGCCGGAATTGCGCAACTGCGCCGGCGCGCTCTGGCCGTCGTAATAGACGGTGGCGGGAAACTGCTTCTGAACCTCGGCCGGCGTCAGCAGGCTATCTGCGCCGGCCTGCGCCGCGATCGCGCCCGGCGCCGCCAGCGCCGCCAACGCAACAGGTCCGGCCAGCAATCTGCCGATTGCCTTCCAACGCATCTTCCTTCTCCTTCCCGAAGCGCGCTAGGAGTATAGCGCATCCGGCATGCGCCTGCCGGGCTGAATGCGATATGCTGAAGCTGTGCGCCCGTAGCTCAGCTGGATAGAGCGAATGCCTCCGGAGCATTAGGTCGGGAGTTCGAATCTCTCCGGGCGCACCAGATTTTTCCGGTTGTTGCCTCAAGGTCGGCGCACCGCGCCGCTGCCGAAAAGCTCATCTGCCGGATCCCATGCCTGCGACACGCAGCGAATTGCGCCGCAGCGCTTTCTACGACACCCTCTCGATCGTTACCGACTCCAGCACCACCGGCTTGTGCGGCCTGTCCTGCGCATTGCGAGGGACCTTCGAGATGTTCACCACCACGTCCTGGCCTTCCACTACCTCGCCGAAGATGGTGTGATTGCCCGTCAGCCAGGGCGTCGGCGCGACGGTGATGAAGAACTGGCTCCCGTTTGTATTCGGTCCGGCATTGGCCATCGCCAGCTTGCCCGGCTTGTCAAAGCTGTGCGGAGAGCCCTTGGTCTCGTCCTGGAAGCGATAGCCCGGGCCTCCCATGCCGTTGCCGGCCGGATCGCCGCCCTGGATCATGAAGTCGGGAATCACGCGATGAAAGATCGTGCCGTCGTAGAGCCTGTCTGTCGACTTCGCGCGGCTTACCGGATGCGTCCACTCGCGCTTGCCCTCGGCCAGCTCGATAAAGTTCTTCACCGTCACCGGTGCGTCCATCTCGAACAGCCGCGCCGTAATTCTGCCCTCGCTGGTATTGAACACCGCATAGGTTCCAGGCGAATTTGCCATATTCAGCTCCTTGAAAAAATAGAAATTGTGCGATGAAAAAAGTTTGAGGCCCGAAATTGGGGAGAGTCTTCGAAAGTCTTTGAGGGCCCGCGTTCTACTGCGGTGAAGCGGCCGGAGCAGGCAGAGCGGGCGTTGCCGGCTCGCCCGGCTGCAGGGGCGGCAGCGGTTTACCCTCGGGAACGATGGTTACCTTTTCGAGCGTCACCGGCGACAGCGGCTTGTCGTTGTCGTCGCGCGGCACCCGCGCAATAGCCTTCACTACTTCCACGCTGGGATCGTCGCACTGGCCAAACAATGTGTAGTGCCCGTCGAGCGAGGGGTATGCCGTCTCGGTAATGAAGAACTGGCTTCCATTCGTGTTCGGTCCGGAATTCGCCATCGCCAGCCGGCCCGGACGGTCGAAGCTCAGATTCGGATCGAGTTCATCGTCGAACGTGTATCCCGGTCCGCCCATACCAGTGGCCAGCCGATCTCCGCCCTGAATCATGAACTCGGGAATCACGCGATGAAACGTCGTGCCGTCATAGAACGGCTTGTTGCGTTCTATCTTCTGCGTCGCCGGGTCGGTCCAGCTCTTGGAGCCCTCGGCAAGCGCGATAAAATTCGCCACCGTGTTAGGCGCCTGCTTTTGATAGAACTGGCAGGTGATGCGCCCCATCGATGTGTCCATCACCACGAATGGCCCGTTAGGAACCGTCGCCGCCTCGGCAGTGGCCGCAGGCGCGTCGGGCAGCTCTTCCGTCGGTGGCGCGGGCTTTTGCTGCTGCGGCTGTTGTCCGGCCCCGGGCACTCCCAGCAGCGCAATACAGACCCCCGGCAAAACCACAGAGCGGAACGCGTGCGCAAGTCTCATGCCGTTACTGAGGTTAAACCATGCGGCCGCGCCGTCGCTACTTTTCGGTCCCTCATCATCCGATGTTTCGCGGCCGCGGGCAGGATCGGCGCCACTGCCGTATCGTATCTGTCAGGAGGATTCTTCCCGGATGAGAACTATTCCCCGGCATCTTGTTCCGGCGCTCTGCGCGATTCTTTCGCTGGGTCTAGCTCTTCCACGCGCCGCTGCGCAGAACGATAAGCCGGCAGCCGGGCAGCCGGCCGGCAATAAGTCCGAAGGAAACCAGAACGCCGCCGAGAACGAAAAGCTCCCGCCGCTGCCTCCCGAAAAAAGCGTGCAGCAGACGATGACGCTCAACGGCAAAACACTCCACTACACCGTCACCATCGGCGCCTTCCCCACGCGCGACAAAGACGGCAAGGTGGCCGGCGAAGTCGTCGTCACCTCTTACACCATGGCCGGCGGCAACCGCCCCGTCACCTTCGCCTTCAACGGCGGCCCCGGCGCATCCAGCGTCTATCTCAACTTTGGCGCCATCGGGCCCAGGCATCTGCAATTCGGTAACGAAGGCGACAGTCCCTCCGATCCGACGGTTCTCACCGACAATCAGGGAACCTGGCTCGACTTCACCGATCTGGTCTTCATCGATCCCATCGGCACCGGCTTCAGCCGCTCGCTTGTCTCTGAAGACGAAACCAAAAAGCTCTTCTATTCGACAGAGCCCGACATCGAATATCTTTCGCGCATCATCTACGACTGGCTCGTCAAAAACGGCCGTCTCGACTCGCGCAAATACCTTGTCGGCGAGAGTTACGGCGGCTTTCGCGGCCCGCGCATCACCTACTATCTGCAGTCGCAGCTCGGCGTGGCGATGAACGGTTTTGTGCTCATCTCGCCTTACCTCAACCCCACCATCGACAGCCACGGCGAGATCTTTTCGCCGCTTCCCTGGATGCTGACGCTGCCCTCGATCACCGCCGCCAACCTCGAACGCGAGCACAAGCTCACGCCTGAGGCCATGCAGCAGGTTATCGACTACACCGAAGGCGAGTACGCCACCACCCTCATCAAGGGCCGCAGCGACCAGGCCGCAACCGACCGCATGATCCAGCGCGTCACCGAGATGACCGGCCTCGATCCGCAGTTCGTAAAGGAGTCCGGCGGCCGGCTCGAAACCCAGGCCTATCTCCGCGAAGTTCATCGCGAGCAGGGCAAGCTCGGTTCCGTGTACGACTCCAACGTCACCATGTTCGATCCGTTCCCCTACTCGGCCGAGCAGCGCGCCAACGATCCGATGCTCGCCAGCATCATCGCGCCTGTCACCACCGCCATGGTCAACTTCATCACCCACACCATCGGCTGGCAGGTAGACGCCCGCTACAACGCGCTCTCCTACGATGTGAGCCGCCTCTGGCAGGGCGGCGACGAACTGCGCTCAGGCTCCGTCACCGAACTCCGCCAGGCCGTAGCCGCCGACCCCAAAATGCGCGTCATCATCGCCCACGGCTGGAACGATCTCTCCTGCCCCTTCATGGGTTCGGTGCTGAGCGTAAACCAGATGCCGGTCATGGGCGATCCCACGCGCGTCTCCGTTCGCGAGTATCCCGGCGGGCACATGTTCTACACGCGAGAACCGAGCCGCATCGCGCTGCGTGACGATGTCATGAAGATGATGAGCGAGCACTGAAGCTGTGCGCCGGCAACCCAACCGCTACCGCGAGAACGCGCTTGCAAGAGGCTGACGAGCGCATTGGCGTGCTTGCGTCAAGATGGAGCGCATCCGGTTGGAAGCTTCCGATAGGCTCACGGAAAAATCCAAAACATTGCAGTGAATTATCCCCGAATTTGGCAAACTCTATTCCTGTCGAGGGCGAACACAGAGACAGAAGCGGGGCGGAAGCGCCAACCCCCTCATCTTCCTCCGCTGAGTGGTTCAATATGAGGACTCTGTAAACACGTCCCGGCGGCACAGGATTTTGAATGCGCGCGATCCGGCCGAGCTCCTTTTATTGGAGGACATTGCGTCAAAGAGACCGGAGGGTAGGGGGTATCAGACTTACACCAGCCGCAGAAACCCGTCCCGCTTCAACCCGGCGCCCGGAAACACCATCTCCAGGTTTTCTGCGCCCAGCGTATGCGTGACCACCTCGCCCAGCACTGCGCGGAAGTCGGTGGTCAGCGCCAGATCGCGCCCCTGGTTCAGCTGCTCGTTTGAGAGTCCCGGCCAGCGCCCGTAGACCTTGCCGCCCTTCACGTCGCCGCCCAGCACGAACATTACGTTGGCATGGCCATGGTCCGTTCCGCCGGTTCCGTTCTCGCGCGCCGTGCGCCCGAACTCCGACATCGTCACCAGCGTGATGTTGCCGGCATCGTCGCCCATGTCGCGCCAGAAGGCCGCAATCGCTGCCGAAAAATCCGCCAGCCGATTGGCCAGCTGCCCATTCACGCTTCCCTGGTTCTGGTGCGTGTCCCATCCCGTCACGTCCGTAAACGCCGCCTCGACGCCAAGGTTAGCCTTCAGCAGCTGAGCAATCTGCCGCATGCTGTTGCCGAACTCAGAGTTCGGATAATTCGCGCCAGCCGAAGGCGCATACTGCGCGGGGTTGGCGTCGCGCAGCATCTTCACGGCTTCAAAGGTCTCGTCTCCTGCTGCGTGGAAAATATGATCGCCGGAATCCGCATACATCGCCTCAAACGCGCTTGCCACCGGAGAAAGCACCGGTCCGCGTCCTGCAATCGAAAATCCGTTCACGTTATTGAGCGCAATCGCCGGAATCTTCCCGGCCAGCGTCCGCGGAACTTCGGCGCCGAGCGCCAGGGCGCGAAACGCCGTATGCTCCCGATCATGCCGCGAGCAGGCGCAGGCATCTTCCGCCTGGAGGGCGCGGTTCAGCCATCCATCGGGGGTATTCTTGTTGCCCGGCGTGCCGCTCTCCATGTAATCCTGCGCGTCGAAGTGGGAGCGCGACATATCGGGCGACCCCGCCGCGTGCACGATCGCCAAATGCCCCGCATCATACAGCGGTTTAAACGGCGCCAGCGACGGATGCAGCCCGAAGAACCCATCGAGATCGATCACCTGTTTTTCGGGAATCGCAATCGTCGGCCGCATCGCGTAGTAGTTTTTCTCGCGATACGGAACAACGACGTTCAGCCCGTCGGCCGCGCCGCGCTGGAAGATGACGACCAGTCTCCGCCCCGGCGCTGCGGCTGCGGCTTCGGCCAGCACGGACCGCACCAGGAACTCCGGCAGCGCCGCCGTACCTGCCACAGCAAGCGCTCCACGATGCAGGAAGAATCTGCGGCTCAATCTCATCGCACACCTTGTTACCGTCTCTGAAACTCCGGCGATCCGATCAACAACCCGGCAAGCACTTCGTCCTGCCGCTCTTCGGCTGAAACCCCGCCACCCCGCCTTGCAATCCGATCCACTCTGGCCGGCCTTCCCCGCGCGTTCGCCGGTAACGGCGGAGGCAGCTGCGCCATCTGTGTCGAAAACTGTTCGAGCGCCGCCGCGCGCGTCGAGTCGCTGACTCCTCCCGGCAGCACTATCGCCTCAAGGGCCGCCTCGGCTGCCTCGGCGGAGGGCGGTGCATCGTTACCGGCGCTCGCATCGCCGCTCCACATCACCGAAATTCCAGGCAGCCGGTTGCCGGCCAGCGCCAAGGCAAAATTCATCCGGTCCACCAGCGCGCTGGTTGAAACCCACGTCGCCGCCTTCCAGTCCCAGCCGCTCGGGGGCACGCATCCATACAGCGGCATGCCCATCTGACGCAGCGCATTGATCAGCGGCTCGTAATTCTCCACATCCGCATTCGAGGCCCGCGCCGCCGAAACGACAAATTCGAGCGGCGTTTTTACTTTTGCGCGAAAGTCGCCCGTTGCCCAGAACTCCGGCGAGCGGTAGAGCGTGCGCAGCACCGCAGCAATATCTCCGCCGGTCGAGAGATAGGTCTTCGCCATCCGCTGCACCAGCGCCGGCGGAGGATCGTCGCTTACAAAGCGGATCGCCAGTTTGCGCGAGAGGAACTCGGCGGTTGCCGGCCGCGTGGCCAGGAAGTGCAGCAGCGCCTCGCCTTCCTTCTCGCCATTGTCCTTGAACTTCTGCCCCATCACCTTCTTCGTGCCCGGCTCATGCCGCATGGGGTTGAACTGAAATCCGTCGCCGAACTGAGGGCGTTCCACCGTCCAGCCGGTCAGGATGCGCGCCACCTGGATCACGTCGGCCTGCGTATAGCCGCCGTTGACGCCCAGCGTGTGCAGCTCCATCAGCTCGCGCGCATAATTTTCATTCAGCCCCTCTGCCGCGCCGCGTTGCGCGCCGGGCCGCCGGAACGCAGCCATGCGCGCGCGCTCGGCCGCCGGCGAATCCGGTCCGATGCTTTCGGCGTTGTCCAGGTACACCAGCATCGCCGGGCTGTGCGCTACGGCCTCCAGCAGGTCCTCGAACTTGCCAAGCGCAAAGGGCCGTATCGTATCCCGCTCGTAACTGACGAGGTAATACGGCATCTGCTCGTTCTTGCGCAGGTAAATGTTGAAGTGATTGAGCCAGAAGTCGGTCATGACTTCTTCAAGCTGGGCGTTCGAGTAGATGTCCCGCGTCAGCCGCTCGGCCAGCAGCTCGCCGGCCACCAGCCGCTCTGGGTTTTCAAGCTCCTCGACCGCCTCGCGCATCTCCGGCGACAGATCGGCCACCAGCCGAGCCCGCTGCGCCGGCCGCAAGGATTGCATGAACTCTTCGAACTCCGCCGGCTGCATTGCAATCAGCCGCATCACCCGCTCGTTCGGCCCCATTTCCAGTACTGCTTCGGTTTGCGGATCGTCGTCGAGCGAATCCATTGCCGCCGCCAGGGCCATGGCCTTCGGGTCGGTCACCGGCGCCGCTCCTGCTCCTCCGCTCGCCATGGATCGATCGGCCACTCCACCGGCGTTTGAGCTGTTCGCGTCTGCCGCGGCGCCGGCATTCATCGCCGGCGGATTCGCGCCGGCCGAACCAGTCTGCGCGCCTGTCTGTGCTCCTCCGGCGGACGCCTTCTCGGTCTTCGCTTCCTTTCTTTCATCCAGCCGGTAAATCGCGTTCTCGTAGACCGCGTGCAGGAAGGGATTTTCGGGAATCGGCACTCTGCCGTTGGCGGCCTGCCGGATGAGGGCGTTCGACGGCGCGCGGAACAGCAGATCGCGCGTGCTCAGGCGCATCGCCGGGAAACGATTCAGCCGCTGATTGAGATCGGAGTTGTCAATGGTCGCCGGATGCAATTGCTGCTCAAACCAATTGTCCAGCCCCATTGCCCGCACCGCTTCCACATCGCCCGGCCGCGGACCGAAGGTGAACCGGTCGAGCGCATACACAATCCGCTGGTCGCCGCGCATTTGCGCGGAAACATAGGCCGACCGCGCCGGGGCCGCCGGTTGCCCGGCCGCGGCCAGCATCGGCTCGGTAGCCACCATCGCCGCCGGCATCATCAGGTTCGGAAGCAGCATGCGCACCAGCACGCGTCGCAGCAAGGCCATGAGAAAAACTCCAGCAGGAAATCAGCCGGTAAGCAAGGCGCAAATCTTACTGAAAATGCAGACGGGCTTTTGCAAGGAAAGTTGCGGGGCAGGGAAGGGAAATTAAACCGTTGTACGGCATTCGCACATCCGCCCCCGCCCTGGGCAAATCCCGGCCATCCTTCGCTCTGTGCGGGCAATGCCGGCGGCGCATCCGCGCGACGATCGGCTCCGGAGCGCGCTTCGAGACGGCCTGCGCAGGGAATCGATCGTCCGAACGGGATTGCGCCTCGGCGCACGCGATTCGCGATTCGGCGTCTCGAATCCAGCCAGCGCCCGAGGGCTCCTGCCTGCTGGTTTGCCGCGCCCCGGGATGTTAGCGTATTCCTTGACGGCTCAACATGAACCGACGTACGCGCAGGACGCTTGTCATCGTCGCCGCGGTGCTTCTGTTGCTGGCTCTGGCGGTCTTTCTGCGCTCCAAGGCGCCGCCCGAGGCCGCGCGCCTGCTCCCCGAGTCCGACGGCATCGTCTATATCGATCTCAAGCCCATTCGGGCTTTCATGCCGAAGCGTCTGAACGCGCCGCAGCGCGTGCCCGAGTACCAGCAGTTCGTCGACGCCACCGGCATCGACTGGGAGCGCGACCTCGACCAGGCGGCTATCGCTCTGCACCGCATGCCCGATCCCAACGGGCCGAACGGACCGGTCGCCTACTCCATCGTCCTGGTTGGCAAGCTGAACGGCAAGCGGCTGAACGCGTGGCTCGCGGCGCATTCCGAGTCCCGCGAAGTCTATGCCGCCAGGACCATTTACAACATACCCTCCGAAGGACGCACGGTGCGTGTCTCGCAGATCGGCTACGACATGGTGGCCATCTCCAACACGCCCACCCCGGAACAGATTCACTCCATCATCGACCGCCATCGCACCGCGGCGCTGCCCTTTGCCGGCTCATCGGTGCTTGAGCAGTACTACCACGAGGTGCCGCTGCTCGCCGTCGTGTGGGGCGTCGGCAAAATCGGTCTGCCGTTCTCGCAGAGCGGCGCGATCAGCGTCCTCGGCCTCCGGCTTCCTCTGCCTGCCGACTCCACCGTTATCGCCAGTCTGGCGCCGACGATTCCCATTACCGGCTCGCTGCACTTCGAGGGACTTCTCAGGTTCCGCGTGGAGGAGATCGCCCGCGACGAATCGGTCGCAGCCGGCCAGGCTCAGGATCTGGGAACAATCGTCAGCCTGTTCCGGCAGATATCCTCGCCGCTGGCCGACACTCCGGTGAACAGGGGCTTTAAGGAGCTGTTGACGACGGCAGCCGTAACCCGGCAACGGGACCGCGTTGTGATTACCGCCTCGCTGCCGGCCAGTTTTGTGGCCGGTCTCGTGGAGGGGCAGGGCGAAGGGCCGTCACCGTCGCCGGCGCCTGCGATGGATATATCGAAATGACCGATCGAGAGCGGTTCCTGCATAGCTTGTCGAGGTGCGCGCCTGTATCCAGGCCGGCTTTTGGCGATTCCATACCTGCCGCCGGGGATCGAACCGCCTTGATCAAACGCGCTGCAGCCGTAGTTAACTATCGATCAAAGTGAGGGGGAGATGAAACGCTTTCGCATGGTTGCATTGTCCGGCATTTTCACCGTCCTGTTGCTGGCCGTCCTTGCCGCGGCCGGTTCCGCCGACTCCGGGAATCAACATCGCGTGCTTACCGGCCAGTCTGCGTTTACCGATGCTGCTCACGAGTCGCCCGGCATCCGCCGCCGCATCACGCTTGCCGACCTGCCCGCTCCCGCAGAAGACCAGTCGATCGATAACGGCCCGAACATAGTTCCGCGCCCGGCAGGCGCATGGCCCATCGCGCCGAAGGGCTTCAAGGTCGGGATGTACGCCACCGGTCTCGACAATCCGCGCGAGCTGCGCACGGCGCCCAATGGCGATATCTTTCTCGCCGAAAGCCAAAGCGGCGAAATCAAGGTTTTTCGCGGCCTTACCCCGGACGGCAAGCCGCAGCAAATATCTGTCTTTGCCGCTGACCTTCACCAGCCTTTCGGCATCGCCTTCTACCCCCTCGGCAACGATCCTCAATGGGTCTACATCGGCGACACCGATGCGCTTGTGCGCTTTCCCTACCGCAACGGCGACCTGAAGGCCCGCGGCCCGATGGAGAAGCTTGCCGACCTGCCGGGCGGCGGCCGTCTGCGCGGCGGCGGCCACTGGACCCGCGACCTGGTCTTTTCGCAGGATGGATCGAAGCTCTTTGTTTCCGTCGGCTCGCATTCCAACATCGACGATCCCGATACCCACCCCGAGGAGTTTCATCGCGCCGATGTCCTCGAGTACACGCCCGAGGGCAGATTCGTCGAAATCTGGGGCTGGGGCATCCGCAACTGCGTCGGCGAAGCCATCAACCCGATTACCGGCGAGCTCTGGTGCTCCACCAACGAACGCGACGGCCTCGGCAACAACCTGGTTCCCGACTACATAACGCACGTGCCGGAAGGCGGTTTCTTCGGCTGGCCGTGGTGGTACATGGGCGGCCATCAGGATCCCCGCCACCCCGGCAAGCACCCCGAGCTGAAAGCAAAGGTGCTCACGCCGGACGTAATCCTGCAGCCGCATTTCGCTTCGCTGGAGATGACTTTCTATCAGGGATCGCAGTTCCCGGCCGAGTACAGGGGCGACGCCTTCGCCGCCGAGCACGGCTCCTGGAACCGCAGCCTCCGCACCGGCTACGAAGTCATTCGCATTCCCATGCGCAATGGCCGGGCCACGGGCGAATACGAGGATTTCCTCACCGGCTTCACGATGGGCGATGGCGATGTGTGGGGGCGGCCCGTGGGCGTAACGGAGGCCAAAGACGGCTCGCTTCTGGTCTCCGACGATGGCTCGCGGACCATCTGGCGCGTTGTCTATGCCGGCTCAAAGTAGGCGAATTTCCCGGGGCCGCTCTTGGATTTTCTTCCATTTATCGGCCCGTTATCGGCCCGGAGCGGGTTTTTCCGCCGGTTCCGGCACGGACGATGGATACGTGGCTGCCCCGACAATTCCGGGGCAGATAAAATGCGTCCGCATCCCCAATTCTAGGCACGCAAACGCCCGCATCCTCCTGAGTTTTCAGGCATTATTTACTTAGAGCGATTCGCCGATGCACCTCGACTATCTATCCTGCGCTTTAACGATTGTCTCCACTTTTCTGGTGGGACGCAGAAACTGGACCGGCCTGGTGGTGGCCGCTGCTAACAGCCTGATTGTCTGTGACATAGGCTGGAAGACCTCACAAATCGGTTTAATTCCCGCCAACGTATTCTGCCTGGGCGTTTATGCCTTCAGCGTGCGCGCGTGGATCAGAGACGCAGCCCGGAGCGAAAAGCCGGAGTTCCGGCTGTCACTGTTCCCCCGCATTCCGGCGAATGCGCCGGAGTCCGGTTCGCAGAAGGCGGCTTCGGATGCCGAGATGCAGCGGCCGGCGCAGTCCCGCCCTGCCGCAGCCGCCGCCGGACGGGGACCGGTGCCCTACAGCTTGCGCCGGCGTCAGCTTCGATCGGTGATTGCCTGGCCTCGGACTGGCGTGTACTCGCGTGCCGCAGCGCGATAGCGCGCTCCTGCGGCTCGTGGCCGCCGGGCAGGGAACGGCGGGCGGCAGGCAGTTGCCCGCTTACTTTAACCCCAGCGCCTTCGCTATCGCCTCATCGACCACTGCCGGCTGCCCGTCCTGCTTGTGGACCACGCCGAACCCGCCCCGATAGTCCCACATCGCCCAGCCGATTCCGTCCGCCTCAAGCGCCGTTCGCACGTCGTGGATCCACCTTGCCCGCGATGCCGGATCGGTATGCTCGCGGAATGCGCCGAACTCGTCGCAGATCAGCGGCACATGATTTTCCCTTGCCCAGGCCGCCGCTTCATCGATCAGCGCGCGGATGCGTTGCCCGTTCCAGTTGTCCAGCCAGTAGTTTTCGAGCGAAAACCGGTCTACGGCATCCGGAACCTCGGCCAGCGCCTCAGCCATCGATGCTTCCGTGGGCGGATACGGGATATTGTGCGTGTAACTCCACCAGGGCACGCTCCAGGTTGCGCCCTGGTGGGTGAATTCGTGCGGATAATAGAAGTGGAAGTTGTAGATCACGTTGCCGTCGGCCAGCGGCTCCAGCGCCAGCAGGTCGGGCAGATTCGAGTAGCTGCCGCCCGCTGCAATGATCGTCTGCCGGGGCGCAGCGGCGCGGATGGCCGCCGCCAGCCGCTGCTGGATGCCCGCCCAGCGATAGCCGTCATCGACTTCGGGCTCGTTCAGAATCTCGAAGAAGATCCGGTCGGGGTCGCGTCCGGCGTAATGCGCCGCCAGCAGACGCCACAGCGATGCCGTGCGGTCCACGGCATCATTGCTCGTGCGCAGTTGCTGCTTAAAGCCGTCGCTCGGATGCAGGTCGATAATGACGGCCAGCCCGTCGGCCAGCATCGTATCAACGGCGCGATCAAGCCTGTCGATAAAGTCCGCATTCGCACCGCGGCCATAGAAGGCCTCTTCGAGCGGCGCCGCATCGATGCTCAGCCGCACGTGGTCGAATCCCATCCGCGCCATCAGCGCAATGTCCGCGGCGTCGGTGTAGCGGCCGGTTCGCGCCGCCGAGTAGTCGCTGGACTGGGCAAACCACTCGGAGGCATTGATCCCATGGCGCAGGCGCTGCGCGCGAGCGAAGGCCGTGCGGAGACCGGCCGCGCGGTCCTGGACGGCAGTCTGGCCGTAGCCGGCGGCGGAAACGAATGGAGTCGGAACAAGGGCAAGCAGGACGACAAGGCAGCAGCGGGGAATCGGCACAGCGCATCCTCCATGTGGCTCTGCAAATCCTCCACACGATATCACGCCGGACCGGGGATGTCCTCTGGTAAATCGAATTTCCTGCCTGAAAAGCAGCCGGTGGACTGCGCGGCTGCGCCGCGCTTACCGCCCGCCTGCAGCGGCCACATCCAATCCGGCTACCTGCTCGTAGGTTTCGCGCAGGTATTTATGCGGATTCACAGGCGCGTCATGCACGCGGACCTCGTAGTGAAGATGAGGTCCGGTGGCCCGGCCGGACTCGCCTACGTAGCCGATGATCTGGCCGCGCGTCACATGCTCGCCGACCAATACGGCGAAGCCGGAAAGATGTCCGTAGAGGGTGCTCAGGCCGTGTCCGTGGTCCAGCTCCACCACCCGCCCATAACCAGAGGCCATGCCTGCCCGCACCACGTCGCCGTCGGCGGTGGCGCGCACCGGAGCGCCGAATGGCGCGTCGATGTCGATTCCGGTGTGAAAGGCCCCCTCGCCGTTGAAAGGATCTTCACGCTCGCCGAAGCTCGATGCCACGCGGCCTTCGATGGGCCACATGGAAGGCGCGTCGGCCAGTTCTGTCCAGTCGCCTGTAAAGCCCGGGCTCAGACCGCCCTCGAGCGCCTGCATTGCCTGGCCCGAAAGGGCTTCGGTGCGCAGCGCGTAAAACTCCTCCATCGAGCGTTCGATCTGTTGTGCGCTTGGGTCTGCGCTCTGCTCGTCCATGCGCGCCGCAGAATCGGACGCGAGAGCCGGCGTGGAGCTGGGCGTCGAATCGCGCCCCTCAGCCCGCGCCTCGACGGCAAGCCGGTTCTGCCTGAGCCCATAGAGAGCGGTTACCTCGTTGGCCAGCG
>Ga0070737_10003985_pt1 | contig 15224 bp, 16 predicted proteins | sample Coa_R1_10_FD_66438 | JGI IMG/M metagenome (GOLD analysis project Ga0070737, IMG submission 66438) | Surface soil microbial communities from Centralia Pennsylvania, which are recovering from an underground coalmine fire - Coalmine... | ecosystem: Environmental > Terrestrial > Soil > Unclassified...
CAAGAGTTGATCTGGGAGTAGTATTCATGCGTGCGGAGAGGCCAACGACTGGACACACCTATCCTCAAGCGCATCCTCAAACATGCTGGCTGCCTTCCATCTCTGGGGTCTGTCTTGCTGTCCTCTTTGTTGTGTTGCTACCCCTACTAACCCTGGCCTGTATGCTTTCCCCTGGCGACGCGCTGGCCGACGGTGGAGCGCCCAATCTGGTCTATGTGGCAGGCGCGGGGGCGAACGGACAAGACCTGGCCATCGTAGATATAGCAAAGCAGCGCGAGACGGGTTACATTACGCTTGGCGGCTCGCCCGCAGGCGTTGTGCTCAGCCTGGATAGCCGCTTCGCCTATGTGACAGAGCAGGCGGCTAATCAGCTTGACATCGTCACTGCGCAATCCAGGCAGGTCAGCGCGAGGATTCCGCTTGGCAAGGCGCCCACTGCTCTGGCGATTGATCCCAGCCAGAGCAGCCTCTATATAGTGGAGAGCGGCTCAAATGCGCTTGCCATCGTGGATACGAATGCGCGGCGTGTGGCGACGACGATTCCAGTGGGCGGCCACCCGACGGGCGTCGCGGTGGCCGCCGCCAATAGCGGCATTCAGAATACCTCCGATGAGGAGGTCTATGTCGCCAACAGTGGAAGCAAAAGCGTCTCAGTGATCGGCGTCAACGAGCGGCGTGTTCTCGCAACCATCCCCACACCTGCCGAGCCGCTAGCTGTCACGATTCCCGCGACGGGTGGCATTGCCTATGTGACGACTGATGTCGGCTCAGTGCTGGCAATCAGCCTGAGCGCGCATCGCCTGCTGGGAACGATCTGGCAGACGCCCGGCGACCGGTTAGGTGTGATGGATTACGACGCCGCGACCGGGCAAGTCTATGTTCCTGACGAGACGACGGGGCAGGTGGCTTTGCTGACGCCGGTAGCCGACCCTGGCCAGGGTGTCTTCGCGCCGCCCACCGAACCGGCGCGTTTGCTGCCTTTCAGTGGCGAGCCAGCGGCGGTTGCTATCACGTTTGAGGGATCATATGGCTTCGTGGCCGAGCGTGGCGTGGGCCAGGTGGCGATCTTCGATGCAACCACGCATCATGTGTTGGGGGTGGTCGCAGTTGGCGGCGCGCCCTCGGCGCTGGTGACGGGCGCCTATCCCCCGCTGTTGAGCAGCCAGACGACGGCGCTGGTGGATGTGGTGGTCATTGGGGTGATTGTGCTGATCATGATCGCGTCTATTTTCTCGCTGGTGAGGGCCGCCGCACAACAGCGTCGCAAGGTGGAAGAGGCGCGCTCCAGACAGGCGCATGCAGTGTCGGATGCCGGGAAAGGCGCTCCATCGTGAACTCTATTCCCATACGATATGAGGCGAAGAAGCCAGGCGATCAGAAACGCCAGCAACGCTGTTGGCTGTGCGTCGCTATTGCCCTTGCGCTGTTTGCGATGGCGCTGGCAGGGTGCGCCTCTACCACCGGCGGCTCCTCGACTTCATCAAGCGCATACGGCGGCTCGCTCAATCATACGCATGACATCCTGGCGTTGCGAGGCGTCGCCAATACTGTTCTGCTGGCGACTCACTTTGGCCTCTATCGCACGACGAACGCCGGGCAGACATGGACTGAGGTCGCGGGTGGCGTAGACCAGCCAATTGACGGCTTGATGCTCTATAAACTGGCGCAGAGTCTGGTCAAACCGCAACGGGTTTATGTGCTGGCGATCCCCCGTAGCGCCTCGGCTCCTGCTACGCCGGGCCTCTATCTCAGCGATGACGCGGGCGCGCACTGGCGACTGGCTGCGCCGCTGACAGACTTCCCCAATAGCGCGGTCTTCTCCTTTGGCGTCGGCGCGGGCGGGCCGGGTGAGGTCTTCGCGATTGATTCGACGCAGGGCACGCATGGTTTGTATATTTCGCAAGATGCGGGCGCACACTGGCAGGTCGCGCCAACGCTACCCACCAGCCTCCCTAGCGGCATCCTCGATGATCCGGCGCACCCCGGCCACTTGCTCTTATGGAGCCGCTCGACCGGCCTCTATGAAAGCCAGAACAACGGGCAAAGCTGGTCGCCTGCGCCTGGCGTTCAGGGGGCCGTTTACACTGTTTCGCGCGCCGGGCAGACCATCTATGCGCCAGGCGACCAGGGGCTGTTCGTCTCGAACGACGATGGCGCGACCTTCAAGCTGGTGGATCAGCTCGATACATTTACGGCGGTCATCGCCAGTGACCAATCTCCGCAAAACGCCTATGCGCTGGGGGGAACAACCATCTACACGACTACCAACGGCGGCCACAGTTGGGCGCCTGCCGCCGCGACCAGCCAGCACCCCGGCGCGCTCACCGTTGACCCGTCGAGTGCCGCCATTGTCTATGTCGCCTTCTCGTATCCGCTGGGCGTCGCGATGACAACAAACGCCGGTAAGCAATGGCGCGATGTGTTGCCAACGTAGGGAGTAGGGGCGGCCTGATAGGCGCTTGCGTCCACGCCACACGCGCCGCCATCCCTGGCGGCGCTACAGCAGAACGCCCTCGTTGGTGAGTCAGATGCGCGCATCGCCAGCGATCCTGGTTTGCATGAGGTGAGGCTGCGTAGGCGGTCTTTGTGGCTGCAAGCCCCGAGGCGCGTTCACGCGCCCGCCCCTCCGCGCGCCGCGCGTAGCCCACGCCAGAGCGCGCTGACAGCCAGCGCCACACCCGCCAGCATCATGATGATGACGATTGGCTGGCCAAACGACGACGCCACCTCAGGCGCCTCGGTAGCGATCACCACACTGAGCGCCACCGTCGTCAGCAGCCCGAAGATCAGCGCCAGCGTGACGACTGCGCCAGGAATTAGCGTGTAGCGCAACAGGCGTTCGCTTACCTCACTATGCGCCACAGCATAGGACATGGCGGCAATGCCCCCGACGAATGTCAGCAGGAAGAGCAGCAGCAACGCCATTTGTAGCGCGAAGGCTAGCGGCGTCAGTTGGCCGTTCTGTGTGTGTGGCACGGTCGTAGTGGAGTATTGGACAGTGAGCAGGGCAAACACGACGAAGATGACCACCAGCGCGACTGGCGCCAGCAGCGCAAAGATCACCCTCGGCTGGCGTCTGCGCAACGTCTGGGCTATCACGCTCCACAGGATGGGCAGGCCACCGGCCAGAAACGCCAGTGTCGCCACGAGACCTGCGAGATCCATCGTGTCATATGCCAAGAGCAAAGTGGGATGCGCCGCCGTCGCGCGTTCCCACTCGGGTAGTGGATCGCGCACGAAAGTCATTGCCGCCCAGGCGAGCGCATAGAGCATATAGCCACAAAAGATCACGATGTCGCTGGTGCGAAGACGATGGGCCATTGAAAGGAGCCTCCCTGGCAAGAGTTCGCGGTGAAAGTGGGCGTCGAGCGCGCCCAGGGCAAGATCAATAAGCGTCCAGCCAGTCACATGGCTTGCACGCAAGACCAGCGTCACCTCTTCGGCGTAGCGGGCGCGCCAGGCTGCGGGATAGAGCCGCAACGCGCCGCGCGCCAGCCGCAGCGCCAACCCGTCCGGCTTGTCTGGTTGCGCCTGCTGGGATGCGCTCTGTGAGGCGTTCGAGATGTTGTTCATAAATGCTGTCCTTATGTGTCAGTTCAGGCCAACGCCTGGCGCGCGTCGCCCGTCGCGACGATCTGGCGGAGCGTGGCCAATCGCTGGCGCAGCACGATGGCGCCCTCGGCGGTCAGTCGGTAGGGGTGTCGCCGATCCTCGGCGGGCAGCGCGGTAATCCAGCCTTTGCGTTCCAGCCGCAGCAACGCGCCATACAGCGTGCCAGCCTCGAAGGTCACGCCGCTGAACTGGGCGATGTCTTCCATCATGGCGTACCCATGCTTCTCGCCGCCCGCCAGGCTCAACAGGATAAGCAAGGCGACATCGGTGAAGCGCCCCAGGTCATTGAACTCGGATGGCATACACCTTTTCCTTTGCTCAGTAGTCACACGATATATTGTAATACTTACTAAGTATAGCTATATAGTAACATGCGTATGTCGCCAATGTCAACCCTTCGTCGGACAAAAAGTCCAATGACATGCTAAATACCATGGTATATTATAAAATACTATGGTATACTATTTGCGCACGCCCTTTTCGCCTGCCGCATGGCGCAGGGTATGCAGGGCTACATTTGCGACATTTGCTGCAAGCACATAGACGTCGTAGGATCGTGGGATGATGATTGGGGAGAGGATGGCGCAGGATGGGGGCATGCGGACGAAGAAACCCTACGGCGCGGGCGACCCTTGCAGTGGGTGGTGGGCGCTATGCTGAGGAAGCCGCCAACACGCAGACTGCTGTGATGGAGCTGCGGCAGCGCCGACGACACACAGTCGGCGTGCCCCAAGCCGCATACGCCGCAGAGGCCGACGAAGATAATCTTGCCGCGCTCCGCGCCCTGGCGGAGACTCTGACTGCCCGTCGTCTCCGGCATGGCTATACCGTGAAGGCGCTGGCCAGCCTCTTTGGTGTAAGTAGGGCGACCATCACACGCGCACTGAAAATCGCCGGATCGGCGCCCGCTTCAGGGATGACAACGCGCGTGGCCGCACGGCTGCGCATGCGCCTCCTGGTCTGGCTGAATGCGCTCGAGACGCTGGAAGAGCGTGGCGCCCCAGAAGCAGCGACGCAGGCGCGCCCGCCCACGCCATCGTCAGCGCAGCCAATCATGCGAAAGCCAGCGCCGAGAGGGGGCACGGCTGCCCGACTTCACAAGCTGGCGTCCTATCGCGTGCTCATCCTTGAGAACGACTCTGATATTATTGACATCTACCGGCTGGCGCTGGCCGAGGCGACGCATGAGCCGAGCTACGCCGCGCGCTATGAGGCACGGGTGGTCTCTACGCTCGATGAATGCCTGGGGGCGCTCGAAGCCGCCCAACGTGAACATGCCCCCTTTGACGCGCTGATCATGGATCTCAGCGTACGCGATCTCCAGAGCCATGCCGCGCGCCAGAATGGCTCATCAACAGACGTGGCGCTCCTGCGCGAAGCGGGCGCACGGCGATTGCTCGATGGCTTGCTGGGCGCCGAGAGGCTTCTGCCGCGAGGACGGCTGGTGGTGAGCGGGATGGCGCCTTATCACCTGCGACAGGTCAGCGCCCCCCTGGCGCGTCTTGGCGCCGCGTATCTGCCCAAGCCGTTCGACATCGAAGACCTTCTGGTCGGACTCTATTCGCTGTGCGCGCCTGGCATGCGTCCGGCTGCCAGCCTCTCGTTCTTCCTCCCACCCGATTGCTCAAAATGAGTGATAGCCCACCTGGACAACGTATGGTAGAATAATGTCGCCTGACCGCCCTCTGGCGTGTGTTAACTCTAGCAGAGGGGAGCCGTCTGGACAAACAAAGAAGCCAAGGGCGTGTAGCCTCACGGTCTAACAGCGAATGTCTGGATGGATGGGAAGGTATGGGTGTGGCAAAGAAAAAACAGGAGACGGCGCGCCGCCCCAACGTGTGGCTCAGGCAGGCGCGCGAACAATGCGGCTGGACGCAAGAAGAGCTGGCCGAACGAGTTGGCGTCAGCGTGCTGACGGTTGGTCGCTGGGAGCGCGGGGAAGCTCACCCTGGCGTCTATTTTCGGCGGTTGCTCTGCGACACATTCCAGCAAAGCGCCGAAGCGTTGGGGTTGGCGGAGGCTCCTCAGCCTGTATCACAGTCAGCGCAAAGCGCCACTTTGGGCAGTGATTTCCTTGTGTCTGGCAGTCGGGAGCCACTTTTCTTTGGGGCGCCTGTGGCGGCTGCGCCGGTCTGTGGTTTGATCGGGCGCGCTGACGATCTTCGGCAAGTGAAACGACTGCTTGCGCAGGCGACCTTTCCCACCTCGCTTGCGCTGACCGGCTTGCCCGGCGTCGGCAAAACAACCCTGGCGACGGCGCTGGCGCACGACGCTGAGATACGCGCGCTTTTCCCCGACGGTGTGCTCTGGGCCGGTCTAGGGCCAACGCCAGACACGCTCAGCCTGCTTGGCGCGTGGGGGGCCGCATTGGGTATGAGCGCCGACACGCTGGCGCGCGCTACCACCATCGAGGCGTTGGGTCGCGCGATCCGTGCGACGATTGGCGCGCGTCGGCTGCTGTTGGTGATTGACGACGCCTGGCGGCTCGAAGACGCGCTGACGCTGGTGATTGGTGGCCCACACTGCGCGCACCTTGTCACGTCACGCTTTCCGGCGCTTGGCTGGCAGTTCGCTCCCTATGGCGCATACCAGGTGCGCGAACTCGACGAAGACGCTGGCGCTACGTTGCTGCGCACGCTTGCCCCAAACGCCATCACCTGCAATGACGCGGGCGAGGCCGAGGCACGTGAGCTGGCGCGGGCGGTGGGTGGCCTGCCGCTGGCGCTGACATTGATGGGCGCCTATCTGCATATCCAGGCGCAGAGCGGGCAGCCACGCCGCCTGAGCGCCGCGCTGGCCTCGCTCCGCCAGGCCGAGAAACGTCTCCGTCTGGCGCGCCCATATGCGCCAGTGGAAACGCCACCCGGCATGGCGGTTGGCGCCGCGCAATCGTTACAGGTGGCGCTCGCCATGAGCGCGGCGGCCCTCACTCCGGCGGCGCGGCGGGCGCTCTCTGCGCTGGCGTATCTGCCAGCCAAGCCAAACAGCTTTACCGAAGAGGCCGCATTGGCGCTCAGCGCGGCCACGCACGAGACGCTCGACGAATTGGTTGACGCCGGTCTGCTCGAAAGCGTCGGCGCGGGGCGATATACCCTCCACCAGACGGCGCATGACTACGCGCAGGTGGTTGGCGAGGATGAAACGTCCACCGATGTGGCGTCAGTCTCCGCCGCTGTTGCCAGGCGCGCGGCACTCTATTATGTGGCCTATACGGAGGCGCACGAACACGAGTATGCGTTGCTCGAACCGGAGGCCGACAACATCGCGTTGGCGATTCAGAGCGCGCGTCGGCAGGGAATGGCGCTTGCGGCAGCGCGCGGAGGCATTGCCTTCGCCGGGTATCTCGAAGCGCGCGGGCGCTATGCCGTTGCTGAGGATTCGCTAAATGCTGCGTTGCGCTCACTCACGAGCATTTCTGAGCAAGATGAGAACACAAGCGATTCGTTTGAGATAGCGATGCTGCATGCGCGGGCCGAACTGGGGTTAGCGCGCCTCGCCTTGCGCTATGGCCGCCACACCGCCGCCACCGCCGCCTGCCAGCGTGGTCTGGCGCATATCGAGCAGTTCGATCATCTTGAGTTGAGTGAAGAAGCGAATGATGAGCGCGCACGTCGGCGTGAATCGCTGATCAGCTCGTTCTATGTCTGCCAGGGCGAGGCGGCGATGAGCGCGGGCGACCATACACTCGCCGAGGAATCGTTGAAGCTGGCGCTGGCGCATGCTCACCGCGACGCCCGCCGCCTGGGCGAGATTTACCGCCTGCTGGGCGAGGTGTCCGATAGCATGGGGCGCTACCCTCAGGGCGACGCGCTCTATCGGCTGGGTCTGACCTGGGCGCATCGCGCGCATGATAGCGAAACGATCTGTATGCTCTTGCAAAACATGGGAGGCAAGGCTATCATGCGGGGCGAATATGCGGCTGGCGAGGCGTTGCTCCACGAGGGATTGGCGTTGGCGCGCGCACATGGGCTGCGCCAGCGGATGAGCGCGCTGCTCAATAACCTGGGAGCCTCGGCGATGAGTCAGGGGCGAATGGACGACGCGGAACGCCTCTTTCTCGAAAGCCTGGAACTTGCCCGCGCGATTGGCCACCCGACGCGAATGATCCTCGCGCTGGAAAACCTTACCGAACTGATGGGTGAACAGGCCGAGTTCGCCTGCGCCAGCGACTACGCGCGGGAATGTCTGCGCCTGGCGCGTGAGATAGACCAGCCGTTTTTGATAGGCGATAGTCTATGCGCTATGGGGGCGCTGCGACTCAAGCAGGCGCGCGCGGCATGGTACGACAACCCACAGGCGCTGCAGCGGCTGGCTCCATTGTTTGCCGAAGCACGCGCTTGCCTGGAGGAAGCGCGAGAGATCGGCGAGATCATCGGCGGCCATAAGCTCGCAGTGAACGCGACGTATAAATTGGCGCGTATCGCTGCCGCGCAGGGGAAGTTCGCGGAGGCGCAACGCTACGCCGCGATCTGCCGGTCGCACCTGAACGTAGAGAATCGCACGTACTCCCAGGAGATCGCCGATTGGCTGGCCGCACTCGACTCGGCGGCTCCCGCGCTGGGTTCGCCAGATGCGCCACAGTCAGGCGCTCCGCTGATCGGCTGCGCCGCCGATCTTGTTCTCTCGCGCCGTATACCAGCGACCTTCAGTGACGCCAATCCACTGGTATAACACCTGACAGAACGAGATGGACAGGAGGTTTTTATGAACGATACCACAGGTTCCGACCGGTCTCCCCTACTTATCAGGCCCGCGCTGAGCGACGACTGGCGGCGCATCTGGCCGTTTTATGCGCAGATTGTTTCCGCAGGCGAGACCTACGCCTATCCTGAACCGCCTGATAAAGAGGTTGCCCGCTCCCTCTGGATGGAAGAGCCGCCAGGGCAAACAGTCGTGGCGGTTGAAGATGATACTGTCCTTGGTTCGGCCAAGGTTGGCCCCAATCGTCCAGGGCGCGGCGCGCATGTAGCGACGGCAAGCTTTATGGTCGATCCTACTCAGCAGGGGAGAGGTATCGGACGCGCATTGGGTGAGTACGTCATCAACTGGGCGCGCGAGGCAGGCTACCACAGCATGCAGTTCAACGCGGTGGTAGAGACGAATACCGCAGCGGTACAACTCTGGCAGTCGCTCGGCTTCAAGATTCTTGCCACGGTTCCCGAGGCATTCAACCATCCGCGCTACGGCCTGGTTGGCCTGCATATCATGTACCAGCGCCTCTAGCCTTTGCCCACTCTCTGCTGATCGCCAGCTTTTCACGCACCTTCGGATTCGCCTTCAAGTTCGGCCAGCAATTGGCGATCCAGCGGCGAAAGGTCGGCGCGCGCCAGCAGATCGGGGCGGCGGTCGCGGGTGCGGCGAAGGGCCTCGCGGCGACGCCAGCGCGCGATGGCCGCGTGATTGCCGCTCAGTAGAATATCGGGCACGCGCCAGCCACGAAACTCCACAGGCCGCGTATACTGTGGGTATTCCAGCAGACCGGCCGTGTGCGATTCCTCCTCGGTTGACCCAGGCGCTAGCACACCTGGCAGCAGGCGCGCCACAGCGTCTACGATCACCAGCGCCGCCAGCTCGCCGCCCGTCAGCACAAAGTCGCCAATCGAGAGTTCATCGGTAGCCAGATGTTCACGCACACGCTCATCCACCCCTTCATAGTGGCCGCAGAGCAGCGTCATACGTGGCTCACGCGCCAACTCGCGCGCGATGGCCTGCGTAAACACGCGCCCCTGCGGACTCATCAGGATGATTGGGCCACCCTGATAGACCGCCTCGACGGCTGCAAAGAGCGGCTCGGGCTTCATCACCATCCCCGCGCCACCGCCATAGGGATAATCGTCAACGATATGATGGCGGTCGGTCGTCGCATCGCGCGGATTGTGCAGCGCGATCTCCACCTGGCCGCGTTCCCGCGCGCGGGCAATGATGCTTGCATCGAGCGGGCCACGCATCATCTCCGGGAAGAGCGTAAAAATATCAAAGCGCATCGGGTAGTTCTCTTCTCGACAAGGGAGACCTCTCTCCATCCCTCTACATATTTTTGTATATGCTCTCATGCACATTTTCGCACAGAATGGGGGCTTGACGCGCCCATGCGCCAGCGCGTAGAGTAGTGAAGGATCGCACACAAGCCAAATGCAACAGGCCCAACCAATCTAGAGCCAAAGACGTCTCACCTTTCCGTATTCGCATCTGTCCTGTCGTTCTTGTCGTTGCGTATTTCTGTTTTTTAAGAGAGAAAACACACGCTGAGAGGAGCCGTACTATGCAGCCCATGCAACCGCCGTGGTTCTCGAAGGAAGGGCGCCAGGCCGGGCCATCAACCGCCGAACCAAATACGTCACCGCAATCGCCCTATGGCGCTGGCGGATATAGTGGGCCACTTGGAGCGCCATCCGGCGCGCTCGGCCCATCTGGCGTCCATCCAGGCGCCTACCCAGGGCAGGCTGACCCCATTGCCGAGCAAGCGGGGTTTGACGAACTAGCTAATCGCGCAGTTCCGTTATTGCAGCGGATCGCCGATGTCGAGCGGGCGCTCACCACGCAGGAGTGGTGGCTGCTGGGCAAGTCGCTCAACGAGGCGCATCTGCTTGCGGAGATTTCCAGTCTGCTGGCAGTGGCGCGCGGCGAACTCGAGGGGTTTCTGGTGGACTACTGCCATCGCCGACAGGCGCTTCCTGAGGTCAACGAACCATCCGCAGAGGCCACTGACGAAATACTTGAGCACATGAGCAATCCGCGCTGGCTTGGCGCGCAACGCGAGCAGGCGATCACCCTCCTGCGCATGGCAGCCGGGGCGCTTCCTGCCATGACACAATATGCGCGTACCCTGCGCACGCACGCTGAGCGGCTGGGTATCGCACAGGTTGCGCTCGATCCCCTAAGTATCACAATGGATCGCCTGAATGACGCGCTGGAGATCCTTCAGCAGCCGCCAGGGTAAGTCTTCCTACCCCGCTGAACGCGCCAGCGTGGCGGCAATCTCGTCGGCGATCTGCTGGAGCGCATCGTGTAGCTCAGGTGGCTGGCGAACGATGAAGGGCAACCCCAAGCCAACCAGAAAGCGCGCCGCGTGATCGAGGTCGTTCTCATACGCGCGGAGTATTACGCCATCGGTCGCTTCTTCCAGGCTGGCGAAGGCAGTTGGCGCACGCTGATAAACGGTGGTCAGCGGCGCCTTGATCAGTGCCTCGATGCGCCAGGCATCGGGCCAGGCGGCGAAGGCTTGAATCGCGTAGGCGAGGCAGTCGAAGCCGACCGGGCGTGTGAAGCTGGCGTCGTCTTCTTTGGCGCTGTGGATGCGATCCAGTCGGAAGGTGCGGATGGCCTGGCGCAGATGACAATACCCCACAGCATACCAGCGGCCATCGTGATAGACCAGACCATAGCAATCGAAGCCGCGCACCGTCTCAGCTCCATCGCTAGCAATATAGCGCAGGATGAGTCGCTGCCCCTGGCGGGCCGCCGCGCTGAGCGCCAGCACCAGCCGCGCAGGCGCTTTTGGCGTATACTCCGGTGGCATGGCCTCCGGCATGACCAGCGTTGCGGGGTCGAGCGCAACCGCCGCCTGCACCGCCTGGGCGCGTTCACGTAGCCCCACCGGCAGCACGCGCTCAATCTTCGCCAGCGCGCTTTCCACGGCAGGCGCTGCGTCGGCCAGGCCAAAGAACCCCAGGCGCCGCGTCGTCAGCAGGCCCAGCGTCAGCGCCAGCGCCTCTTCATCTGTCAGCATCAATGGTGGCAGTTTGTAGCCAGGCCGCAGGCGATAGCCGCCGTAGCGCCCACGCCGCGCTTCCACCGGAATCCCCATATCTTGCAGCAGCAGCATATAGCGCCGCACGCTGCGCGTCTCCACCTGCAACCGATCCGCAAGCTCCGCCGCAGAAACTCGAGAGCGCGACTGCAACACATCGAGCAGCGTCAACAGTCGCCCGGCTGGCGAGTAGGTCATATGCGTTTCTCCTGCCAGATTGGATCACATTGCGTCATGTTGCTTCAGATTGTGGACTGTATTTAACCACATTCGCGGGTACACTGAAAGAGATGATGCGAAGACCTTGAAGACCTGTGGGAGGGTTATCGCTATGTCTCCATCCTATCGAGTAAGCCACGAATACGTAGTGGAGTTTCCCTATCCACTGGCTGCCCTGGCGGGCGAGGTGGTGACACTCACCGATCAAATCAGCCAATGGGAAGGGCATACGGAGTGGGTCTGGATATGGCGCCGCGATGCGCGTGGCAAAGATATACCCCGCTGGCCTATCTGGATGGCGAAGGGAGCCAGCGCAGCTTGCGTGTGGACTATTCCGCCCGCGAACTGAGCGTGCGCGAGGGACAGCGCGTGCAGGCGCTGACCACCGAGAGCGGCTGGGCATGGTGTCGCGCAGATGATGGCCAGGAGGGATGGGTACCCCTCAGTTCTTTGGAGATGAATGGATGACGATGAAAACGATGACACGCACGGCTGAACCACAAACAACAGAGGAAGCGGTTGCACAGCCGGAACAACTGACGCAGCGACAGGCAGAGCAGCTTGCCGCGCGACGGCTAACCAACTGGGGACAAACCCTAGCCACACGCACATCCGATCCCATAGCCGCCACCGCGTTGATCGAGCGCGTCGGTATTGCGACGCTCTATCCCACCTCACCCGAACTGCCCAACCTGCTGCACGCCTACACTGGCGACCCTACCACGCAGCCGACCTCCGACTGGGAAAGCGTATCGGGTGACATCTATACCTGGCGCTGGATATTGGGGCGACGTCAGGCGGCGTTTTATACGTCGCTGATTCGCAAGCGCCCCACGCTGGTCAGCTGGACGCTCTTGCCTGCCGTGCTGCGGCTCTGGGGTGAGCTACGCGCGCTGGATGAAGCATATGACGCAGGCGCGTTCTCGAAAGGCGCGTATCAGGTGGCGCAGGCGCTGGCCGACGCGCCAGAGGCGACGCTAACCACCGGCGAACTGCGTGCGGCGGCTGGTTTTCCCACCGGCCAGCGCACAGCCTATCTCAAAGCGGTGGAGGAGCTTGACGCCAAACTGTTGCTGGCGAAGGTCTTCTCCGAGGATGACCAGGAGATGCGCCATGCGCTGGTGGCCGTGCGCTACCCCGATCATGTGGCTGCGGCGGATCGCCTGACGCGCGCCGAGGCGCTCGAGGCGCTGTTACGGGCGTATCTACCTGCTGCGGTCTACGCGCAGCCGATCCCGCTCGCGCGCCACCTGCATCTGCCCGAAGCCGAGCTACGCGCCGGACTGGAGCGGCTGGCCGAGCAGGGACAGGCGCGGCGCATAGCGATTCCAGGCCAGAAGGGCGTCTGCTACCTCTGACAGGCCAACGACGAATAAAGTGAACCGCTCTTGAAGAGCGAGACGTCTGCCTGTCATGGCAGGCGCTATTCTTCCCTTCCCACTGATGGGAGGAGGTAGGTATGCTAAAGCGTGTGCGATCCGTCATCTATGCCGTGGATGACATCGAGCGGGCGAAAGCCTGGTATAGCGAAGTGTTGGGGTTCGCGCCCTATTTTGATGATCCTCACTATGTTGGCTTCTCGGTGAATGGCTTTGAGCTTGGGCTTGACCCCGACGCGCCAAAGGGACAGGAGCAGTCCGTCGCCTACTGGGAAGTTGACGACATCGAGGCGGCGATGGCGCGGCTGGTTGCGCTCGGTGCGCAGGAGCGCACGCCGATCATTGACGTGGGGGGCGGCACACGGCTGGCCAGCGTCACCGATCCTTTTGGCAATGCGCTTGGCGTCATTCAGGAGGGACAGGAGAGCGGAGCCGAAGGGTAAACTTGCCCCAATCGAAAATATGGATCGATCTGCCCTTGCAGTTCGCTTCGCCATATGCTATACTTCGCTGTGGAAAGACAAGCGCAGATACTTCTCAAAGAGGGTCGGCGCCATGCTTCCACAGCAGGCTGTCTTTCGGGGTGTAGCGCAGGTGGCTAGCGCGCAGCGTTCGGGACGCTGAGGTCGGAGGTTCAAGTCCTCTCACCCCGACCAAGATTGCTCTGTAGACCAATGAATCCTCACTGGCGAGGCGTTCATCGGGCTAGAGGGCATGTTCGCGGTACGCGCAAGTTACACCAGGTGTATCGAGCAAGCCACACACACCAGATGGTCAGCGGCGCGTGAAGGATCAGCCTCACAGCCACGCAAGATGCGTGCGCACTGATTGTTTGTTTGTCGTTTCCCGTTCGCGATGGACGCTGGCGTTCTCGTGCGCCATCTTCGTCCACCTCGCCAGGGTACCATGATCAAGGGAGCAGGTTATGTCAGCGATGGTCGTCAGCGGATCGCCCCATGCGATGCGTGTAGCGCCCAAACACGCCATGACATCCACACCCAGCCGGTCAGCAAGGCCGTCAGGTGTGGCGCCGCTGCCTGACCTTTTGTGGTATCCATCCTGGTCTCTACAGTTTTTGTTGGATTGTCTTCCGCGATGGTATTCCTATCGCCGAATGTTTGGGCGAGGTTGCGAACGCTTTTGCGGTCGGTATAGACGGCAGAGAGCGTGAACGCGCCGAACCGGAGTTCCTCACCCCTGTGATGACCACCCGGATCGCGCGCCTTCCCTTTCATCTGCCCTCCACCGTCCGATTCCAGGCCAGACGACGCGGTATGAGCAAGAAAGGGGGTTGCCGATGCCGGTACTGGTGCTCAATGCGTCACTTCAGCCGCTCTCAGTTATCCCGGAGCGCCGTCTCGTCGTGCTGCTCTCCAAGCAGAAGGTCGCCTTTGTAGACGAGAACGTGCGCCGCGTGATCGAAGAGGGAATCCAGACTCGTCGTATCTCGGCGGATGAGCCGGTGATCGTGCAGTTGCTTGCCAATGTACGCGTTCCCCGTATGGCGCTGCGCCCGACGCGCGCCAACATCCTCCTGCGCGACGAAGAGACCTGCCAGTATTGCGGGAAGCATATGCGCGAGCTAACGCTCGACCATGTGATTCCGCGTTCGCGTGGCGGGCAAAGCACCTGGGAGAACCTCGTCGCGTGCTGCCGCGCCTGCAATGGCCGCAAGGGAAACCGCTTGCTCAAAGAGGTGGGGATGACCCTGCTCAAGCAGCCGCGTCCGCTCCAGAACGAGTACGCTGGCTTCTTCCTGCTGCGCTACCCGCGTCTGCGCGAGGCGTATGAGCAGTTCCTGAACTCGGCCCATTCGCCATCATCCCAAATGATCTCGCTGGCCGTCGCGAGGTAAGCCTAACTCCCCATCCCCTTCCCATCAATGGGATGGGGGCATAGCAGGTGGGCGACTGAAGCCACGCCCAAGGGCTTACAACCACGGAGCTTGCCTGCGCGGGCTGCCCCATGCCGAACAGCAACCCTGTTTGGCATGGGACGAGCTACATCAGGTGGCATGGGATCGAGTGGCGCCGCCCCTGGCGGCGAGTGTGGTCGCCTGGATGTTGCGCCTTGACGGGTGCGCGATTCCTACTTCCCAAAAGTTTAGATCTCGCTGACGCCCGAAACAGCTACCGCCTCTGTGAAGCGCGCATCGCCCGATTCGAGTGTTAGCGGCCCCAGCGTTGGGCGACTGACCACCAGCGGCGCCGCCATCGCCCATACGCGCCAGTGTGCAGCCTGCCCGGCAGCGACCGCCGCTGGCA
>Ga0070737_10003986_pt1 | contig 15220 bp, 8 predicted proteins | sample Coa_R1_10_FD_66438 | JGI IMG/M metagenome (GOLD analysis project Ga0070737, IMG submission 66438) | Surface soil microbial communities from Centralia Pennsylvania, which are recovering from an underground coalmine fire - Coalmine... | ecosystem: Environmental > Terrestrial > Soil > Unclassified ...
TCGTCGAGGATCAACGCCCGCGGCGACCGGGCCAACAGTCCGGCCAGCACCACGCGGCGCATCTGGCCGCCGCTGAGTTGGTCGATCCGCCGTTGTGCCAGCGCAGCGTCCAGTCCGACCACGACCAGCGCGTTCGCGATCCTCTCGTGGTCGTCGGGCGAAAAGCCCGCCGCCGAGGCCACTTCCCGATCTACCCGGCTGCGCATCAGCTGCAACCTGGCCGCTTGGAACGACAACGCCACCGCGCCGACCTGCTCGTGGGTGGGTCGCCCGTCCAGCAGGCAGGTGCCGCTGGTCGGCACCGTCAGCCCCGCCATGATCCAGGCCAGCGTGGACTTACCGGATCCGTTGCCGCCGTGGATCAGAACCCCGTCGCCCTGATACACCGAGAAGCTGACGTCGCGCAGCGCGGTCTTCTGCCACGGTGTGCCACTGCCGTATTCGTGGCCGACGCCGGCCAGTTCGAGCACCGGCGTGGTGTCCGAGTGGTCGACAGGGGTGGCTGCCGGCGCGGCCGTCGTCTCGACCATCTCGGTATTGTCCGGTGAATCGCTGAGATTGATTGTGCGGTCGGCGGATTGGGCCTCGTCGTTGTAATGCGTGATGTGGATCAGGGCGGTGCGGTGCCGCTCGGTCAAGCCGGACATGATGCCCAGCAGCGCTTCGCGGCCCCGCTGGTCGACCATGCTGGTGACCTCGTCGGCGATCAGCAGCGCCGGCTCGCGCGCCAGCGCGGCGGCCATGGCCAGCCGTTGCAGTTCGCCGCCCGAGAGGCTCCCGGTGTCGCGTTCGGCGAGCCCGTCGAGCCCGACTTCGGCCAGCAGCCGGTCGACGTCGGTGGTGGTGCCCGGCGGCAGTCCCCACACCACGTCGTCGCCGACCCGGGTTCCCAACACCTGGCTCTCCGGGTGTTGCATGATGACCGCGGTGCCGCCCAGCCGACCCAGCCCGACCACACCCGGACGTTCGACGCTGCCTGACGTGGGTTCCCGCCCGGCCAGGATCAACATCAGCGTGGTCTTGCCCGAACCGTTGGCACCAGTGACCGCGACGTGTTCGCCGACGTCAACCTCTAGGCTCACCGGCCGCAGCGCGTCCTGGTGCGTGCCCGGATACCGATAGCGCACCCGATCCAACCGCACCGGAACCGGTGCGATCGGCCCGGTTTCGACCAACGCGTCGAGTTTGTGCACGTCGGGCACGCCGCGCATCCGATCCAACACCCGCGACAGCGCCCACCAACCGATCAGCGACACGATCATGATCGATATGACGAAGTTGGCCAGCAGCAGCCACGGCCAGTAATGCGCCGCGGCGGCGAAGAAGCGCTTGAGGTCGGCGGCGGACTGCTCCAAACCCGACCGCGCCATGACCGCCGCGATCCCGTCGACGTTGGCGGCGACCGCCGCGAAGATCAGGTGCCGAAGCCGGGCCAGCACCGCCAGCGCGGCCACCACCGCCGCGCCGAACACCGCGCCGGCAACCAGGGACGCGGCGATCACGGTCGGAGTGCCGCGGCGGCGGCGCTTGACGATCCCGGTGAGCCCGCCGATGTACGCGCTGTGGACGACGGTCATGAAGCCGCCCATGCCCGCGATCAGGAAGGCGATGATTCCGGCGGCCACGGTCGCAGCGATCAGGACACGTAGCCGGTAGCGGTAGGCCAGCAGGCCCATCGGGACGGTGCCCAGCAGCGCCAGACCGGCCGCGAACGGGACGACCACCGCGATGATCGCGGTCGCCGCACACAGGGCGGCCATCACCGACGCCTGCGCAAGTTCGTGCGGGCGCAGCGATCGCGCCCGTCGCGCGGGAGTCGCTGTGCCGGCGGCGGTCATTTCACTGATTCTGCCAGTTGTCGCCGGGTGTGCGGTGTTCGCACGCCGTGCCGTCCGCCCGGTGTTTGCCGCCGCGAACTCGCCCGACACGTGGTGTATATAGCCAAGCTATGCAATTATGGAGGCATGACGTCATCCGCCACGGCCCGGCCCGGTCCGGCCCGCGACCCCGGCGAGGCCGTGCCGGGTCTGGGCGCGGATTTGCTGGCAGTTGTTGCCCGGCTCAACCGCTACGCGACCCAACGCGTCCAGATGCCGTTGCCGGCGGCCCAGGCGCGGCTGCTTGCCACCATCGAAGCCCAGGGCGAGGCACGGATCTGCGATTTGGCCACCGTGGATCACTGCTCGCAACCCACGATGACCACCCAGGTGCGACGGCTGGAAGACGCCGGCCTGGTCACCCGGTCCGTCGACCCCGGCGACGCTCGGGCGGTACGCATCCGGATCACGCCGGAGGGGATGCGCACCCTCAACCGGGTTCGGGCTGATCGGGCGGCCGCGATCGAGCCACAGCTCGGCCGGCTCGAGCCCGCCGACCGCAAGACGCTAGCCGAGGCCGTTGCCGTCCTGCATCGGCTTCTCGACGACGCCGCGCCACCAACTCGCCCGCGCTGACCGCCCGGCCGCCGAGATTCTGGGCGCATGATGGCGGGTAGACAAACCGTTGATCGGCCCAAAACGATGGGTGCGAAAGGTGGTGAACTATGCGGCCGGAGGCGCAGGCTTCCCCGTTGACCGTCTGGGTCGGATCGAAGCGCTACACCTTCCCCGCCGGCCGCGACGTGACGGTCGGCCGCGACACCCGCTCGGATATCCACCTCGACGGCATGGAGCCCACCACCTCGCCCACCCACCTGGTGCTCCACCACGACGGCCGGCAGTGGGTGGCGCTGGATCGCAGCCAACACGGCATCTACGTCGACGGCGTGCGCATGTCGACCGTCTTCATCCGTGACGGCCGGGCCATCACGCTAGGTGATCCGCGACACGGCCCGAAGCTGGTGTTCCAACTGGCCACGCCCGCCCCGCCGCCACCCCGCAGAGGCGCGCCGGTACCGCAGGCCGGGCCGCCGCCACGCGGGCGGCCGATGCCGCCTCCCCCGCCACCGAAGCGGCCCGTCCCGCCGCGGATGCCTGCATCCCCCGGACCGCCGCCACGTGTCCAGCCACCACCTGCCGACCAGCCGAAAAGCCCGCCCTCCCAGGCGCCTACACAGCGATTCCGCTTGCCGCGGCCACGGCAAGAACCGGCGCGGCCACCGGCCCCCGAGCCGCGGCCGGCCGCGCCGACGCCGCCTTCTCAATTGCCCACCACGCGTTTTCAGGCGCCACCGACGCCGGCGCCACCGCCGCCCGCGCCGCCGCCTCCACCACCACCGCAGGCCCCGCCACCGCCACCGGCGGCTCACCCGAAACCTCCTGAGCCGCAACTGGAATCGCAGCCGTCGCGGCCGCAGACCGCCCAGCGCAAGGGGCAGGACCTGGTCGGGCGCATGACCGGAGCCATGCAGCGGCTGATCCCGAATCGGCCGGCCCCGCGGCCGCACGAGACGGCCCCCACCAGCCGGTTGCCGCGCGCCGAGGTGGCCGGTACCGGGGGCCCGTCGCGCCCGGCGCCTAAACTCGGTGCACTGCATGCCCGACGCCTGACTTTGGGCATCGAGGGCCAACCGGTGCTCTCCGAAGTGTCGTTCACCGCTGCGCCTGGCACCTTGACCGCGATCGTCGGGCCGTCGCCAGCCGCCGGGTCCGCCCTGATCGATCTGCTCGGCGGCGCAGTGCGACCCACGGACGGCACAGTCACCGTCGGCGGCCACGATGTGCACGGTGAGTACGGCACGATGCGGCCCTACATCGGCATCGTGCCGCAAGCCGACCTTGTGCATCCGCAACTCACCGTCGAGCAAGCGTTGGGCTACGTCGCCGAATTACGGCTGCCACCAAGCACTTCGGGTGACGATCGCCGCAAAATAGTGGACCGGGTCATCGCCGAGGTGGGGCTGAATTCGCGGCGCACCATTCAGGTCGGCAGGCTCGCGATCGAACAGCGCAAGCGTGCCTCGCTGGCCTCCGAATTGATCACCGAACCGTCGCTACTCGTTCTGGACGAGCCCACCGCCGGCCTGGACCCCGAGGGTCAACAGCAGATTGTGGCGGTATTGCGACGGCTCGCCGACGCCGGGCGTGTCGTGGTGATGTCGACCACGGCGGTCGACCACGTCGGCGTGTGCGACCAGGTGTTGTTGCTCACCTCCGCCGGCACCGTCGCCTTCGTCGGCCCGCCGGCACAGATCGACGCCGGCTGGCCGGAGATCTTGGCGCAGGTCACCAGCGACCCCGACGGTGCCCACCAGAAATTCCTCGCACGCGGGCAGGAGCCGCCCGCTGCCGCGGAAACCGTTGAGCCGCTTGGCCCGCCGGAACATCTCGGGGTGTGGCGGCAAATCGTGGTCGCCGCGCGGCGGCAGGCCTGGCTCCTGGTCGGGGACCAGCGTTACCTGATCTTCTTGACGATCCTGCCGGCGCTGTTCGGCGCATTGGCGTTGGTAGTGCCCGGCCATGCCGGGCTGGGGCGAGCCGACCCGTACGGCGACAGCCCGGACGAGGCCGTCGAAATCCTGGTGGTGCTGAATCTCGCTGCGGTGGTGATGGGTACCGCGCTGGCCATTCGCGATCTGTTCCGCGAGCGCTGCATCTTCCAGCGCGAGCAGGCCGACGGGTTGTCGACGTCTGCATACCTGGCCGCCAAGGTCATCGTCTACGGTCTGGTGGCCCTGGTGCAGACCGCCGTCATCACCACCGCCGCGGTCGCCGGTAAGGGCGCACCGGTGAAAGGCGCGGTGCTGCTGGGCAGCTCGGCGTTCGAGCTCTATGTCAGCCTGGCGGCCACGGCGATTGTGTCGGTGATCGTCGCGCTGGTGCTCTCGTCGCTGGCGAGGTACGCCGAGCAGCTTGTGCTGATGACCGTGGTGTTGATCTTGCTGTCGTTGCTATTCTCCGGCGGGGCTTTTCCGCTGGCCGGGCGCTTCGGGTTGGAGCAGCTCGCCTGGCTGGTGCCGTCGCGGTGGGGTTTCGCGGCCGCGGCGTCCACCGTCGACGTCCACGCGATCAACCTGTTGGCCAGCTACGACGAGTCGTGGACCCATTCGGCCGGCTGGTGGCTGCTCGACATGGCTATCCTGATCGGGTTCGGTGTGGTGGGCGCCGTGCTCGTGCGGTGGCGGCTGCGTCGCGTCGAAACTACCGTCACACCGCCATCCCGATGAGCTTCCCCACGACATGGGTGGCGGCGATGGCGACGGCGCCGAACAGCAGTTGGCGCGACGCGCCCCACCAGATCGGCTTGCGGGTGAACCGGGTCGCCACGCCACCCGCGATCAGCAGCCCGATGCCCGCGCAGGCCAGTCCCGCCGCCAGCGACTCGAAACCGAGCAGGTAGGGGACCAGCGGGATCACCGCACCGACAGCGAACATCGCGAACGACGACAGCGCGGCGAGCCAGGGCGACGGCTTTTCGCTGGGGTTGACGCCGAGCTCCTGCGCCAGATGGAAGGTGATCGCGCCCTTCTCGTCGCGGTGGATCTCGTCGGCGGCGACCTCGGCGGTGTTCTCGGTCAGGCCCAGCTTCACCAACATGTCGACGAGCTCCGCCCGCTCGGCCTGCGGACGGGTCCGCAATGCGCGACGTTCGACATAGACCTCGGAGTCGATCTGCTCGTTGGCGGTGGTCACCGACGTGTACTCGCCCAGTGCCATCGAAAACGCGCCGGCCAGCAGGCCGGCGATACCACTGAGCACGACGGCCTGGGTGCCGGCACTGGCGGCCACCCCGGCGATCAGCGCCGAGTTGCTGACCAAACCGTCCATGGCACCGAAGCTGGCCGCCCGCAACCAGCCACCGCTCACATCGGAGTGGGTGTGACCGACGTCGTACTGGGTCATGGCGATATCTAAGCTCACCGGCCTGTCGGCGCCCCGATCGCGTTACGGTCAGTGGTATGACCACCATTGCCGAACATCTGCGCAACACGCTTGACGGGCGTTGGCGCGACGTGAAGAACCAGATGCGGGAGCGGCTCAGCGACGAGATCTTCGCCCCGCACTACACGCCCAACACGGTGATCGCCCGTACCAAGGTCGCGGAGCAGATGAAGATCATGGCGGACGCCGGCGCCGCCGACGACGGGTTCCGCAAGGAGCATGGCGGCACCGGCAACGTCGGCGCGGCGATCACGATGATCGAGATGCTGGCCATGTCGGACCTGTCGCTGATGGTCAAGGCCGGCGTGCAGTGGGGTCTGTTCGGCGGCGCGGTGGAGAATCTGGGCACCGAACCCCATCACGAACGGTATGTGCCGAAGATCATCAACCTCGAACTGCGCGGCTGCTTCGCGATGACCGAATGGGGTCACGGCAGCGACGTGCAGTCGCTGGAGACGACGGCCACCTACGACCCGGAGACGCAAGAGTTCGTCATCGATTCCGCGACCCCGTCCGCGCGTAAGGAGTACATCGGCGGCGCCGCCGAAACCGCCACCATCGCAGCGGTATTCGCGCAACTGATCACCGGTGGGGAGAACCACGGCGTGCACTGTTTTCTGGTGCCGATTCGCGACGCCGACGGCAACGACCTACCGGGTGTGACGACGTCGGACAACCACTACAAGGGCGGTCTGCCCGGTGTAGACAATGGCCGCATCGTGTTTGACCACGTGCGCGTACCGCGGGAGAACCTGCTGAACAAGTACGGCGATGTGGCGCCGGACGGCACCTACAGTTCGCCGATCGACAATCCGGGTCGCCGGTTCTTCACCATGATCGGCACGCTGATCCGCGGGCGGGTCTGTGTGGGCGGCAGCGCCGGCAACGCGGCTCGGCTGGCGCTGGACATCGCCACGCGATACGCGTTGCAGCGCAGGCAATTCAGCGCCCCCGATGGCGAAGGCGAGGTGCTGATCATGGATTACCTGGTGCATCAGCGCCGGCTGCTTCCGCTGATCGCCAAGTCTTATGCGCTGCAGTTCGCGCAGAACGAGCTGGTGGCCAAATGCCACGACATCCAGACCGCGGACGCCCCGGACGCCGAGGAGCAACGCGAACTGGAATCGCGCGCCGCCGGGCTGAAGGCAGCCAACACCTGGCACGCATCGAAGGCCATCCAGGAAGCCCGCGAGGCATGCGGCGGCGCCGGTTACATGGCCGAGAACCGGCTGATCGCGCTGCGGGCCGACACCGACGTGTTCACCACCTTCGAGGGCGACAACCACGTGCTGACTCAGCTGGTGGCCAAGGAGCTGCTGACCGCCTACGCCGACGACATCCGCAGCATGAGCCCGGTGGAGTGGGTTCGCTTCGCCGCCAACGCCGTTAGCGATCGGGTGATGAAACGCACCGCGGCCGAGGCGATCATGCAGCGGATCATCGATGCCCGGCAAGACAGCGAGGAAGAGGGCAGCCTGTTCAACCGCGGCACCCAGGTCAAGATGTTCGAGGACCGCGAAGAGTACCTGCTGTCCTCGGTGGCGCGCCGGCTGCAGGCCAAATCCAACGAGATGTCGGCGTTCGACGCGTTCAACGCGGTGCAGGATCACGTGCTGCACGCAGCGTCCGCACACATCGACCGGGTGGTGCTGGAGGCGTTCGTCGCGGGCATCGACTCGTGCGAGGACGAGAAGGCCCGCGAGATCCTCGATCTGGTGTGTGACCTGTACGCGTTGACGGTGATTGAAGACGACAAGGCGTGGTATATCGAGCACCGGTATCTGTCCACCGAGCGGGCCAAAGCCGTCACCCGCGGCATCAACGACCGGTGCCGCCGGCTGCGACCTTACGCCGAAACGTTGGTCGACGGATTCGGAATCCCCGAGTCGCTGCGCTACGCCGAGATGCTGCATCCGGAAAACCTGCCGGAGTGATTCGCGCCACGCCGGCGCGCGCAGGCAAGCTTGGCGAAAACTGGGAATTCGCGGGGGGTTTGGTGAATCCCCTGCAACGATCCGCCAGCTGAGCCCACCTCGGCGGTAGGTTGATTACGCACCCGCTCGGCGGGGGTTAACTCGCAGTTTCGTGCCGATCACCACGGTGCTGCCGTGCCGGCGAGAAAGCCGTAAAACCTGCGCAACCTCGCCTCACCGATCTCGAAACAACCCCGCTGCACGCTGGTGCGCAGCTGCCGCTTGCACATCGAGGAGGACGCGCCGCGTGGGGTCGGACACTGTCGACAGTTTGTGCGCCTACTGCGGTGTGGGATGCGGCATGGTCTTGCAGGTCGACACGGATCCGCACAGCGGGCAGCGACGGGTGGCCAAATCGACCGGGCAGAAGACACATCCGACCAACTTCGGCCGGTTGTGCACCAAGGGCGCAACCACCGCGGAGATGCTTGCCGCGCCGGGCCGCATGGACTCGGCGTACCGGCGGCCCCACCGCGACGAGCCGATCGAGCCCACCGACGTCGACGCCGCGATCACCCAATGCGCGCAGCGACTCCGGGCGATCGTTGACCAACACGGGCCCGACGCCGTCGCGCTGTACGTGTCGGGGCAGATGTCGCTGGAGGCCCAGTACTTGGCGAACAAGCTGGCCAAGGGCTTCATCGGCACAAACCAGATCGAGTCCAACTCGCGGCTGTGCATGGCCAGCGCCGGTTCCGGTTACAAGCTGTCCCTGGGCGCCGACGGGCCGCCCGGCTCATACCAGGATTTCGATCGCGCCGACCTTTTCTTCGTCATCGGCGCGAATATGGCCGACTGTCACCCGATCCTATTTCTGCGGATGATGGACCGCGTCAAGGCCGGCGCCAAACTGATCGTCGTCGACCCGCGGCGCACCGCGACCGCCGAGAAGGCAGACCTGTTCCTGCAGATCGCGCCCGGCACCGACCTGGCGCTGCTCAACGGACTGCTGCACCTGATCGTCGAAAATTGTCACATCGACGGCGAATTCATCGCCGAGTTCACCGAAGGCTGGGAGGTGATGCCGAGCTTCCTGCAGCAGTTTCCGCCCGACGTGGTCAGCGAAATCACCGGTATCCCCGAGGCGGACATCCGCACGGCCGCCCGCTGGATCGGCGAGGCCGCCAACTGGATGAGCTGCTGGACCATGGGCCTCAACCAGAGCACGCACGGCACCTGGAACACCAACGCGGTGTGCAACCTGCATTTGGCCACCGGCGCCATCTGCAAACCCGGCAGTGGCCCGTTTTCCCTGACCGGCCAGCCCAATGCGATGGGCGGCCGCGAAATGGGCTACATGGGACCGGGTTTGCCCGGTCAGCGATCGGTGACGTCCGAGGAGGACCGCGCATTCGTCGAGGCTGTCTGGGGCGTGCCCCGCGGCACGCTGCGCACCGAGGTGGGTGGCGGCACCATCGACATGTTCTCGCGCATGGCCGACGGGCAGATCAAGGCGTGCTGGATCATCTGCACCAATCCGGTTGCCACCGTGGCTAATCGGAAGACCGTGCTGGAGGGTCTGGAAAAGGCCGAGCTGGTGATCACCCAGGACGCATTTCTGGACACCGAGACCAACGAGTATGCCGACGTGCTGTTACCGGCGGCGCTGTGGACCGAATGCGACGGCGTGATGGTCAACTCCGAACGCAACCTCACCCTGTTTCAGCAGGCGCTCGAACCGCCGGGGCAGGCGTTGCCGGACTGGCGCATCGTCGCCCGAATCGCCTGCGAAATGGGATATGCCGAGGCGTTCAGCTATGACTGCGCCGAGGACGTGTTCGAGGAGATCAAGCGATTCTGGAATCCGGCGACCGGCTACGACCTGCGCGGCATCAGTTACGACCGACTGCGGCAGACCCCGGTGCAGTGGCCCTGCCCGCCCGGCAGCACGAATGACCGCAACCCCATCCGCTACGTCAACGACGGTGGGAGTCAGACGCAGCTTGTGCGAGACGACGACAGTGTGCCGCGCCTGGCATTTCCGACGCCCAGCGGACGCGCGATGTTCTTCGCCCGGCCGCACTTGCAGCCCGACGAGATGCCCGACGACGACTACCCTTTCCTGCTCAACACCGGGCGTCTGCCGCACCAATGGCACACGATGACCAAGACCGGCAAGGTCGCCAAGCTCAACAAACTCAATCCCGGCCCGTTCGTCGAAATCCATCCCCACGATGCCGCCCGGCTGGACATCGGCGACGACGATCCGGTCGAAATCGCTTCACGCCGTGGCCGTGCCGTGTTGCCGGCGGTGATCAGCGACCGGGTCCGGCCGGGCAACTGCTTTGCGCCGTTTCACTGGAACGACGCGTTCGGTGAATACCTGTCGATCAATGCCGTCACCAACGACGCTGTCGACCCAGTCTCGCAGCAACCGGAGTACAAGGCCTGTGCAGTCACCCTGACGAAAGTCGCCGCGGGCCCCGACCATCGTAATCCAGCGTCAGTCGATACGCCGCCCACGGAGGAGCTCAGCTTGTCGCAGGTGGACGCCCTCTCCGAACTCCTCGGCCAGACTGAGGAATTCGCGATCGAGTTCGATGAGCTGGAACGCCGCTACCTCGCCGGTCTGGTGACCGCGCTGCGAACCGAGGCCGGGCGCCGCACGCCCGGGGTGCCGACTCTGCCGCTGAGCGCGCCGTTCGAGCCGGGCAAGCGGATGTGGGTGGACGGTGTGATGGCGGGCCTCTTCTCCCGCAGCCCGATACCGGGCGGTCAGGATGCCCGCCCCGCCGACCCGGTTACCCCCAAAAGCCCTGCGCCAGAGCGTGACCCGGTCGTGCTGTTGTGGGCGTCGCAAACCGGCAACGCCGAGCAGTTCGCCGCCGAATGCGCCGCACAACTCGGCGCGGCCGGATTCCCCGTTGCACTGCACGCCATGGATCAATTCCCGAGGGCCGACCTGGCGACAACCAGGGAGCTGCTGGTCATCACCAGCACCACCGGCGACGGGGAACCACCCGATAACGGCACCGCATTCTGGGAGAAGCTGTCGGCAGACGACGCTCCCCGGCTTGTCGACACCCGTTATGCAGTCCTGGCTTTCGGCGATTCGAGCTACGCCGACTTTTGTGGTTACGGCCGCAATGTCGATGCACGCCTGGCCGAACTGGGCGGCGCCCGCATGCTTGACCGTGTCGACTGCGAACCCGACTACGAGGAGGCCGCCGCCGGATGGCTGACCGCGGTCCGCGAAGTCCTGACCAAAACGCCGATGCTCGTCGGCGGTGGTGCTACCGCGCCCGTGAGCACCACCGCCATCGTCGCGCCGGCCAAACCGGAACCGCAGCTCTACAGCCGCAAGCGGCCGCTGAGCACGCGACTGGTGCGCAATACCCTTCTCAGCGGCGCCGGTTCGACCAAGGAAGTGCGTCAGTTTGCGTTCGATTTGCCCGAGGGCACGCTGACCTATCACGCCGGTGACGCCCTGGGGGTGTGGCCGCGCAACAACCCCGCGCTCGTCGACGAGTGGCTGGAGGTCACCGGCCTGGACGGGAACACCACCGTCGAGGTACCCAACCATGGGTCGATGCGCCTGCGCACTGCCCTCACCGAACGATTCGAGATCGCCCGCATCACAGGCGACCTGCTGCGGTTCGTCGCCCAACGCAGCGGCAACGCCGAGTTGGCGGCCTTGGTGAAGCCGGAGAACAAGACGGCGCTCGCCGACTGGATGTGGGGCCGGCAAACCGTGGACGTGCTGGCCCAATCCCCCGTGAAGGCATCTGTTGACGAATGGTTGTCGGTGCTCAAACCGCTTGCACCGCGGCTGTATTCGATCTCCTCAGCGTCCGTCGACAATCCTCGGGAGGTGCACCTGACCGTCAGCGCCGTACGTTACGAGTGTGAGGGTGTCCCACGGGGCGGGGTGTGCTCGACGTACCTGGCCGATCACGCCGACGGCGACGAGATCGGGATTTTCGTGCAGCAGGCTAACCACTTCCGGCCGCCAACCGATCCGGACGCACCGATGATCATGATCGGCCCCGGGACCGGGATTGCACCGTTCCGCAGTTTCCTGCATCGGCGCCGCGTGCTGGGCCACCCCGGGCCGAACTGGTTGTTCTTCGGAGAACGCAACGCCGCCAGCGACTTCTACTACCGCGATGAGATCGAGGCGATGCACGCCGACGGTTTCCTCAGCGAACTCGACCTGGCGTTCTCGCGTGATCAGCCGGAGAAGGTCTACGTGCAGGACCTGATGCGCCGGCGCGGGGCAGAAATATGGCGGTGGCTGCAGGCCGGCGCGCACCTCTACGTCTGCGGCGACGCCCATCAGATGGCCAAGGAAGTCGACCGCGCGGTCCATGACATCGTGGAATGCCACGGCGCACTGGACGCCGAGGCCGCCAATGCTTACGTGCGGAACCTCTCCGCCGAGAAGCGCTACCAGCGCGACGTCTATTGAGATAGCTATCTCCTAAGCTGGCGTGGTTGTCACACGGAGCAAGGGAGTAGCCAGATGGCGTGGTTCCTCGCGCTGCAAGGAACGCCCCACGAGTCGCTGACCTACGAATTGCACAAGTCGGCGAACGTCGAGCGGATCGCCCACGAGATGAGCACGTCGGCGACCATCGATCGCGCCATCGCTATCCCGGCCATTTTCCACAACCGCCCCGACCCGGTGAAGCTCTACGTTCGGCCCGCGGCCTGGGGCGCGTGGGCGTTCTCCGCATGCGATAGGTGTTTTCCGACGGACCGCTACACCTCGCTGTGGGCGTGCCGGTGGGTCAGAACTGCCGTACCGCCGCGTGGTGCTCAGATGACGGCTTGTCCTGGCCGGTGGTTTGCCCGCATCGGTCCTCTGTCCGGTGCGGGGCCCTGCCGGTCGTCGCCGGATCGCCAATCCGAGACCACGCCTCCCGATCGCGACCGCCGCCCCATGATGGGAAGTGACGGTAGCCGGGTCGGAAGTCTGCTGCCGCAAGGGTTGGATCCAATGCTGGGCTCCCCAGCGGCTGGTGTAGGCCGCATCGACCCCGATCACGTAGATGCCCCGGCGGGCCGCCATGCCAATCAGCCGTCTGCGGAACTTGGCGGTAGGGATACCGGCCACGGTGCGCCGCAACCGTTTTCCGCGCTTTCCCCGCCCTAGGGTTTCGCGGCCAGTGGCTCGGCTGTCGTTGAAGTCAAGGTTCTCAATCACGACTGCACGGCAATTGTGCTGCTGGGCCAAATTCAGAAGTGTGACGACGGCGGCGCGCACGCGCCCGTCGCGGTGAAATCCGGTGAGCCCCAAGGTAACGACCTCGATGCTGTTCGGTCCTCCAATCGGGTTGCCCGACGCGTCGAGCACACAGCAGGCCAAATGGTCAGCGTTTAAATCCACCCCTAGCACGCGTTCGGAACGCAGTTCCTCGAGGCCGGGTACCGGTTTGGGACTTGTCCTCCACGAGGCGTCCAAATACCAGCGGCCTCTTTTGGTATCCAAATGGACGTCGTAGCGCACTGCCTGCCGGGCTGCTACCCGCTCAGCCCATTCATCGCCGCCGTAAGCAAAATGCACCGGCTGTTCGATCACCACATGCGAGCCAAATTCCGCGGTCAATGCCGCGGGGACCTTGATCCGCAGGCAGCCTTCCGGATCGACGCGGATCGTCTCGTTGCCCCCGATCTTGCCCGCCTCGCCGTCGGCGGTGATGAACATCCGGGCCGCATCCCATTGCTGTCGCCATTGCAGCTCAGCCAAGTCGGAGTGAACAAGATTGTGGCGCTGGCGCCAGAGGCGTTTGCCGCCAACCACAATCGAGGGGCGACCCGCTGCCAATGCCTCCTCCGCGGCGTGCAGACGTTGCCGCAGTACAGCGAGTCGGCGTGTCTTGGTGAACCGCTCCGCCTTGCTGCGATAACCCCTCCGCACACCACTCCGGCGAGCCGACGCGATACGAGCATGATCCAGCTCTGCGGTGCTGCGTTCACCGGGGTTCAGCGCGCACCGCTCAGACAACACGCTCACCGCCGCTTTAAGGTCCGCGACATGGGCTATCAAACCCCGCATCCCCAACTGAAACTGGTCCTCCACGGCCCGGGTAATCGTCCCGGCCCATCGCGAAGAGGACACAGCGGTGACTGCGCGCTTACGCCCGGCCCGCCAAGCCGCTCGGGCAGCACCATCTAGGACACCGCAGCGGATGCGGCCCGCCAACTCAGCTCGATAGACGGACCCGAGGAATGCCCCGATTGTGGTCAAAGCCACAGCCTCGTCCGCGCTCACGTGAATTCTGGTACGAATGCGCACACCGCTCGGGGCTGCCGCCACCATCGGCTCAGCAATCCGCCGTAACCGCGCAGGTCTGCTCATGCACCACATGCTGGCAGTAACCACCGACAACATCGGTGCGGTCGGAACGCGATGTGGATCCAGCTACAACGCGGGCCTTCAGTGGCTCCCCTTCAGTGGCTCCCCCGGGTGGACTCGAACCACCAACCCTTCGGTTAACAGCCGAATGCTCTGCCAGTTGAGCTACAGGGGACTGCCCGTACGACGAGGGATGACTCTAGCTTACGGGCCCTCGGCTTCGCCAAGTCACCGCCGCCGCCGGGCGCCGGTCTGGACACGTGAGGCAGGATGGAGCCACGCACCGTTTTCTGGAGGGGGCCGCTTTGATCCGGTATTTCGTCGTGCTGGGACTGGGTTACGTGTTGGGCGCTAAGGCCGGCCGCCGCCGCTACGAGCAGATCGTCGGCACCTACCGCGCCCTGACCAGCAGTCCCGCCGCCAAATCGGTGATCGAGGCGGGGCGCCGCAAGATCGCCAACCGGGTCTCACCCGACGCGCGGATGGTGACGTTGACCGAGATCGACGAGGCGACCAGCGTCGTCGAGCCTCAACGGAACGCTCGCTAGCCCGCTGCTAGGCGGTCAGGTCGTCGCCGCTGGCCTGCTCGAGCAGGCTGCGCCGATAGGCCTCCATCGCAACCAGGTCACCGAACAGCGCGTGATACTCGTCGCCCTGCTCCACCGGTGACATCCGCTGCAGCTTGGACTTGACCTCGGCAATCTGGCGGCCCACCCAGACCTCCTGTAGCCGGGCCAGCACCCCGGCGATGTAGCGGGGCAGTTTGTCGTCGTCGTCGACCCGGATTGCCTCCACGCCCAGCTCGCTGATCAGCCCGGCAGCCGCCGGTGACGGGGCCTTTTGGCGCACCGCGTCCAGCCACTGCCCGCCGGTGATGCCGGCGCCGGTGCCGCCGGCCGCGTCGATAGCCCTGCGTACGGCGGCATAGCCGGGGTGGGTGAAGCTCTCGACGGTCAGCGCGTCGAAGACCGGGCCCGCCAGCGCCGGATACTGCAACGCCGACTTGAGCGCCTCACGCTGGGGCCACAGCGTCGGGTCGCGGGGATCGGGCCGTAGTGCGGCGGGCTCGGCGGTGTCGGCGGCGGTTGCGGTGCGACGGGGCTTCCCCCGGCCGCCCCCTTTGGCCTCCT
>Ga0070737_10003988_pt1 | contig 15203 bp, 18 predicted proteins | sample Coa_R1_10_FD_66438 | JGI IMG/M metagenome (GOLD analysis project Ga0070737, IMG submission 66438) | Surface soil microbial communities from Centralia Pennsylvania, which are recovering from an underground coalmine fire - Coalmine... | ecosystem: Environmental > Terrestrial > Soil > Unclassified...
GATTCCACCCCTGATTGATCAGAAATTCTTCAATCGTTTTGTCCGCCATGGGAATCCCATCTGTATCAATACCCTCTAGTTCTTTTCTTATGATATTAAGTAAATCCGGATCTGCAACATCCTGGATATATCCTATAGCAACATCCGTTTTTGAACGTTTTCCAACCCTGATCATTTCAAAGCGCAGCCGCTCGTCACGGATTCTTCTTCTTGTTAAGCCGGTGTTCATAATAATATTTTCAACAAAACCATCCCGCGCACCGCGGACTACCTTTTCGGTGTCCGGTTCTTGAGGAGAACGGCCAGGGTAACTTCTAACATCAATAATAAATGCCTGATCCGCACCATCGACGACAACTCCGAGTAAGCCGGACAAAACTTTATCAATCATATAATCAAGTTGATCATTTTTTTCAACCGAATAATTGACGAGTCTGTTCTCAATAATTTTAAATACATCTGATCCTAATTCTTCATGATCATTAATTTCTACTAGTTCTTCTATTAGATGTGTGATAAAAAGCGTATCACATAAGCCGCTTATACAATATAAATAAACATCTTTATCCAGGATTTTCAATTTTCTTTCGTTAAAGTCAAAGCTTATTCCAAGTCCTACCCGTTGTTTCATATAATTCTCAACTTCATGAACCGATTGCGGGATTGACCATTTTTGCTCTTTAATGCTTGTCATAAAAGCCGCTCCTTTCCAGGATGAGTTCGACTGCTTTTTCGGTGATCGGGGAACCAATTTTGTAGGAATCATGTCTAGCCATTTTGCCAATATCTCCGATTCCTACGATAATGGGTACATTTAACTGATCAAGACAATAGACAGTATCCCCATTTATTCTGCCAATTTCGAGTTCAGGTATACCATATTTATCTACACCATATGGAGTTAAGAATCCATCGCGGTCAATACAAACATCAACTTTTGTCCATTCTAGTTTCGTATTGGCCGCAACTGCAACAACTCCTAGTACCTCAATTTCATGATGTTGTGCAACATATTTAAGCGCTGTTTCACCAGCACCTTCACCAACTATTCCGCTGTCATCGAACATTACCAACACAGGGTCATTAGCTGCCTGTTTAATTAACTGGATAATTTCCGGTCCAGATAATTTGGTCGGATTTCCCTGCGACATTGAAATACAGCGGCCCCCAACCCTTTTGGCAACTTGCTCTAATGTTCTTTTCGTATATTCATCACCGTCAGTAATTAAAATGACACGCCGTCGTGTACTCATGCTTTGATGTCCTTTCAAGCTGAAAAAAGTAAAAATTTCGACTTTGAGAATGGTCTAGCCTCTTGCGCCAACGGCTCGAGGTCACAAGCGGGACCTCAAGAAGGCTAAAAGGGAGCCTTGTAGCCGCCTTACTCTTTGCTAATGATGAACAAAATATACCCACTGAAATATGGACCCGGCAATCTTCCCTAATACAATCGCCATAATTAAAATGACAATTTCTCCATCTAATCGGATTCTTTTGGCCAGAATCGGGAAGACATTTACTGCTTCTGTAAGTCCCGCAGCCAGCATTCCTACAAATATTCCACCTGTCAAACCTAACGGAATTAGGAAAAAGGGAGAAAGCCCAAACTCAGGATCTCGTAAACTTGCCAGTACGCCAGTTAGAGCACCAATAATTACTGCCCATTCATACTGACGAATCATTTTCATTGTTTTGGAAAGCTGTGTCAGCCGGGGAATAATTCCAAGGACCGTTAGGAACGCCACAAATCCCGAGCCCACGGCCAGCCCGCTTGCCAGGCCGAGAAACATGACAGCAATAATTTTAATCGTCATAAACCCGTTTCATACTTTCCTTATTTTCATGCAAGATCACATAATTATCTAAATCCATCTGGTAATTAAACATTTCAACTTCCAATGGGCTCGGTTCATCATTAATCCGCTTTTTAAATACATGGTTAAAAAATAATATCATCCCCAGCCCCAGGCCAATCGAATAAGGAATTTGAAAAACAAGCGGCTTTGCTTCTTTCTTACCGGTAATAATTGTATAAATTTTTTCCTGAACGCTTTTCATGCTGACATCATCATGAAAATTCATCAATGTCATAGCTGAGCCAAAAAATAATAAAAACCAAATTAAAAGAAAAAAAGGAATGGAAACGCGTCTTTTCTTCGAAATGACTTCGACGATGGTTTGCGCGGGACCAATCGATTGCACTTCCGAATCCTTCATGTTTTCGGTGATTAAGCGGATCACTTTCATGACATCAATGACCACGATATTGCCATCCGTTTCTTTCAATTGATGTACATGGAGGTTCTTTAACGCTTGAAGTTCCTCTACTGGGGCAATGATTTGTGCGATGTCATTTAGGCAAACATTCCGGTTTGGCCGAACCTGTACACGATTCCGCATGCGGAGGTAGATTGTTTTTTCCAAAACACTCACTTCCCACACATTGATTTTCTCATGTTGATAGTATGTGTTATTTCCTTTTTTTTATGATAGATAAAAATAAAGACCGTATGGCTTATAATTCCATACGGTCTTTCATTTGCTGTAAGATCTTTTTCTCAAGTCTTGAAACTTGAACTTGTGAAATTCCGAGTCTGACGGCGACTTCTGATTGGGTTTGGTCCTTGTAGTATCGTAAATAAACGATTAGTTTTTCACGCTCATCCAGTTCTGAGATAGCTTCTTTCAACGCAATTTTATCAAACCATTTTCCATCATTTCCGTCATCAATTTGATCAAGTAAAGTAATGGGATCTCCATCATTCTCATAAACCGTTTCGTGTATGGATGATGGCGTCCTGCCAGCTTCCTGGGCAAGGATGACATCCTCTGCAGTCAGGCCAAGATGGTCTGCGATTTCGTGAACGGTTGGAATGCGCCCCAGTGTTTTCGATAATTCGTCCTTCGCCTTGCGGATTCTGTTCCCCATCTCTTTCAATGATCTGCTGACCTTCACCGTCCCATCATCACGGATAAAACGCTGAATTTCGCCAATAATCATGGGAACAGCATAGGTGGAAAACTTAACATCGAAGGATAGATCAAATTTATCAACTGATTTCAACAATCCGATACAGCCGATTTGGAACAGGTCATCCGGGTCATATCCACGGTTGAGAAACCGCTGAACAACAGACCAGACAAGACGCATATTTTTCTCAACAATTAAATCTCTTGCTTCCTGATTTCCTTCTTGGCTTTTTCTAATAAGTTCCTTGACCTCATGATCCTTTAAATATGCTTGATTTTTATCGTTCTTGACCTCCACATCCATTGGCAAGTCTCCTTAATTGCAAAGCATTGTACGATTTTGTATATGCTTTCGTAGTCTAACCTCGGTTCCGCTGCCTGGCTGTGAATGAATCTCTACCTCATCCATGAAATTCTCCATGATGGTGAAACCCATGCCGGATCTCTCCAATTCCGGCTTTGTTGTAAATAATGGCTGACGAGCTTCCTCCACATCGACAATTCCGACACCAACATCTTTAATGGTGATATCAACCAAACCATCTTCAATTGTTACATGAATATAAACAATTCCATTTGGATCGTTTTCGTAACCATGAATAATGGCGTTTGTAACGGCTTCTGATACAACCGTTTTAATTTCCGTAAGTTCATCCATAGTCGGATCAAGCTGGGCAATAAATGCGGCGACGGTTACACGTGCAAAAGACTCATTTTGACTTAAAGCACTGAACTGCAAATTCATTTCATTCTTCACTTTAGGCCACCCCCAATCTTTGCAAAGCAAATTCTTCAGTCGGTTCCATTTTCACGATCTTAAATAAACCAGACATGTCGAAAAGCCTTTGAATGCTTGGGGAAATTGCACAAACCACCATTTCGCCGTGCACCTGCTTAATTTGTTTGTACCTTCCTAAAATAACGCCTAATCCGGAGCTGTCCATAAACGTTAACTGTTCAAGATTCAATACAATATGGCGAATTTTATTTTTCTCTATGGCGGCTGAAACTTGATCGCGCAGTTCATCAGCTGTATGATGATCCAATTCACCGCTTAAACGAATGCATAAAACATCGTGTTTTGTTTCCAACTCAATGTTTAGACTCACTATCCCAAGTCCTCCTTCATCTGGTATAGTGAGTCAATTCGCCTTTCGTTCATCAATTTCCTTCTCAACATACAAAACTAGTTGTTTTTCGCTAAAAGAAGTGAATTAATTTTGCAGTTCGACTTTATTTGCCAGCTTTCGTAAACATGCCGAATGACCGCTTGAACAAGGTCCACCAGTTTGCTTCTTTTACATCCTTGGCTGCTACTAACGGGCTCTCTAAGATTACCTTTCCATCTTTAATAAGCTTAATGGTTCCAATTGTATCCCCTTTATGGATTGGGGCATTCAGATTTTTCTTGAAAATCACCTTTTTTGTCACATTTTCTGTTTTTTCCCCTCTCTTTGTCAGTAAGGAAAGGGGTTCACTTGTAACTGCGGTAACAGTTTTTTCCTGTCCTTTGCTTACTTTTGCCAATCCGATTTTTTGGTTTCTTTTAAACATCGGGTGAGTTTGATATTGACTAAATGCGTAATTCAGCATTTTGGTTACTTCTGCGTTTCGCTCTTTGGATGTTGGCGCACCAAATACAACGGCTATAACCCGCATTCCGTCTTTTTGCGCCGTAGCTGTTAAACAATATTTGGCCTCAGCTGTAAAACCTGTCTTTAGACCATCGACACCGGGATAAAAACGAACCAGTTTGTTTGTATTGACCAGCCAGAATTTTTTGTCCGTATTTTCCCGGAGATAGGATTCGTACATACCGGTAAATTTCGTAATATCTTCATATTTGAGCAGCTCTTTGGCCATAATTGCCATATCATACGCTGTACTGTAATGCCCGCTTACTGGCAGGCCGGTTACATTTTTAAAGAAGGTATGCTTGAGTCCTAATTGTTTTGCTTTTTGATTCATCATATCGACGAAAGCTTCCTCTGAACCAGCAATTCTCTCGGCCATCGCAACTGCTGCATCATTTCCAGAACCGATGGCGATTCCCATCATCATTTCCTTCGCTGTCATTTCCTCGCCGGGTTCAAGGAAAATTTGCGATCCGCCCATAGAAGCTGCATATTCACTTGTGCGGATTTTCTCATTCCACGAAAGTTTTCCTTTATCAATGGCTTCCATTATTAGCAGCATGGTCATAATTTTTGTCATACTTGCCGGCGGCAGTTCTTGGTTAGCGTTTTTCTCATAAAGGATTTTTCCGGTGTCACGCTCGATTAGAATAGCGGACTTCACATTCCCGGCAAGCTCGGATGGACTTTTCTTTTCCTCCGCCGCAAAAGCAGATGGCCTCCATATACTCAATAACAGGATGGTGACCATCCATAAAGAGACAAATCGTTTCATTCCATAACCCTCCATTCTTTATAGCCCCATTTTTTCCAAAAACGATTACTTTATACAAAAATTACCTATCATTTTTATAAAAAAAGGTGTCAGGCACCATGTGAAATTTTCACATGGTGCCTGACACCTTATTCCGTTATGGCTTCGTGAATTAAGATTGGGGCGGTTGTTTTTTCCGGTGATATTTTAATATGATCATATAGCTTTTGTTTGACTTCGCTGACATCTTCGAAGTTGCTATGGATGGTGGCTAGGGATTCTCCTTTTTTCACCTGGTCGCCGATTTTCTTTCTTAGTACGAGGCCGACAGCCAAATCAATGGAGGACTCTTTTGTTGCCCGGCCGGCGCCAAGGAGCATGGCCGCTGTGCCCACTTCATCGGCAGTAATTTCAGCTATAAAACCGTCTTCTTTTGCTTCCAGTTCAAATTGATATTTGGCTTGCGGAAGCTTTCCGGGATCATCCACAACCGATGCATCACCGCCCTGTGAGCTTAGGAAAACTTTCAGCTTTTCGAGTGCTGAACCGTCTTGAATAGCTTGCTCAAGCTTCTCTCGTGCCTCTTGTAGAGAATCTGCCTTGTTGCCTAAGTAAACCATATAACTGCCAAGAGTTAAACATAGTTCAGTCAGATCTTCCGGACCTTCTCCTTTCAATGTGTCAATGGCTTCTTTGACCTCAAGTGCATTTCCAATCGCATACCCGAGCGGCTGGCTCATATCGGAAATAACTGCCATCGTTCTTCTGCCGACATTGTTTCCGATCCGCACCATTGCTTTTGCCAATTCCCGTGAATCCTCGAGCGTTTTCATAAAAGCACCTGCCCCCGTTTTTACATCAAGGACAATCGCGTCTGCACCGGCAGCAATTTTTTTGCTCATGATGGAACTGGCAATCAACGGAATGCTTTCGACCGTTGCTGTTACATCTCTTAACGCATATAGTTTCTTATCGGCCGGGGTTAAGTTTCCGCTTTGACCGATCACCGCAATTTTATTTTTATTGACCAGTTTAATAAATTCCTTATTATCGATTTCTACATGAAAACCTGCCACAGATTCCAGTTTGTCAATCGTTCCTCCGGTATGACCGAGCCCGCGTCCGGACATTTTTGCTACCGGAACTCCAACTGCAGCAACTAACGGTCCAAGAACCAATGTAGTCGTATCGCCTACACCACCGGTCGAATGCTTATCCACCTTGATTCCTTCAATTTGGGACAAATCAATTTGATCGCCTGATTTCACCATCGCCATCGTTAGGTCTGCCCGTTCTTTTTCTGTCATACCTTGAAACACAATTGCCATCATTAAAGCACTGACTTGATAATCGGGAATCGACCCATCTGTATACCCTTTAACGATAAAATTAATTTCTTCGGTTGATAATTCATGCCCATCACGCTTTTTCTCAATTAAATCGACCATTCTCATTCTTTTATTCCCCACTTTCCTCAGTCTTACGTTCCTGAAGATTCTTTACTATTTCCTTAATATAACGCAGAAAATCTGCTTTTACTTTTTCTGTTGTTTCAATGACCTCATCATGTGTCAGCGGCTGATCCAAAATACCGGCTGCCATGTTGGAAATGCAGGAAATGCCAAGAACCTTTAACCCGCTATGCCGGGCAACAATTACCTCCGGAACAGTTGACATTCCCACAGCATCGCCGCCTAGCACCCGAACCATACGAATTTCCGCAGGTGTTTCATATACTGGACCCGGAAAACCGAAATAAACGCCTTCTCTCACATCAAGACCGAGAAGTGACGCCGTTTCTTTCGCCAATGTCCGCAATTCCTTCGAATAGGCCTCCGACATGTCCGGGAATCGTACGCCAAACTTTGTATCATTTGGTCCGATTAATGGATTGGTGCCTGTGAAGTTAATATGATCGGTAATGATCATTAAATCCCCCGGGGCAAAGTTTTCATTTACACCGCCGGCCGCATTCGTCACAATGAGAATGTCCACCCCAATTGCCTTCATAACCCGTACCGGGAATGTTACCTGCTCCATCTTATATCCTTCATAAAAATGAAACCGCCCCTGCATGGCGACGACCTCAACTCCGCTCAAAACACCAAAAACGAGCTGTCCGGCATGGCCTTCGACAGTAGAAACCGGAAAGTGTGGAATTTCCCCATAAGGAATTTTCACTGGATTTTCAATTTCATCCGCTAAAACTCCCAAGCCTGACCCTAAAATAAGGCCGATCTTTGGCGTGTTTTGATACTTCTTTTTTAAAAATTCTGCAGCCTCATAAATTTTTTCGCTCACCATATTCCTGCTCCTTTTTTCAATTCTTCTAAAAAACTTTTGCCGTACGGCGGCATTTTTACATGGAAATTCTCCGCTACCGTTGCACCGAGATCTGCAAAGGTTTCCCTTAACGGCAGTTCTTTTCCTTCTTCCATTGTCTTTGAATAAACGAGTAGTGGAACATATTCCCTTGTATGGTCTGTTCCGGGAGCAGTCGGATCGTTTCCATGGTCTGCTGTAATCATTAACAAATCATCATCCTTCATCTTGGCCAACACTTCAGGAAGTCTCGCATCAAATTGTTCCAGCGCTTTTCCGTACCCTTCCGGATCACGACGGTGTCCATATAAGGCATCAAAATCAACTAGATTGACGAAGCTGATTCCTGTGAAATCCATATCCATTGTTTCAATAAGCTTATCCATACCATCCATATTGGAGACTGTTCTTAGAGATTTCGTTACGCCTTCGCCATCATAAATATCGGAAATTTTTCCGATGGCAATAACATCGAATCCGGCATCCTTCAATTCATTCATAACCGTACGGCCAAATGGCTTTAAGGCATAATCATGCCGGTTTGGAGTCCGCGTAAAATGGCCTGGTTCTCCAATAAATGGGCGGGCAATGACTCTGCCGACCATATATTTCTCATCAAGCGTTAATTCCCTGGCAATCTTGCATATCTTATACAGCTCGTCAAGCGGTATAATCCCTTCATGTGCAGCAATTTGCAGAACGGAATCCGCAGATGTGTACACAATGATTGCTCCTGTTTTCATGTGCTCTTCACCAAGCTCGTCAATGATTGCCGTGCCGCTTGCCGGTTTATTGCCAATCACTTTACGTCCGGTACGTTTTTCTAATTCAGCAATGAGTTCTTCCGGGAATCCTTCCGGAAATACTTTAAATGGAGTTTTAATATTGAGTCCCATAATTTCCCAGTGCCCAGTCATCGTATCTTTACTATTGGAAGCCTCTCTCATTTTCGTATAGCAAGCCAAAGGTTGCTCAGCTTTTGCAATGCCTTTCAATTCACGGATATTGCTTAAGCCGAGTTTCCCCATGTTCGGCATATTCAGCCCATTCATATGTTCGGCAATATGTCCTAGTGTGTCCGCACCTTTATCGCCAAATTTTTCTGCATCCAGGGCTTCCCCTATTCCAACGGAGTCCATTACGATTATAAAAATACGTTTATATGTACCTGCCACCATAGCTATTTCCTCCCTGCCATATTTATATTGAGAACGTTTTCATCGAATTCAGAATTTTTGCTGTGCTTTACTTACTTTCCAGCTTATGTTTCCCTAAATAGACTGGAATAACCGTTAAGCGATTTCTCAATCGTCAGAAGTCTGACATCTTTATTTTACTAAATAATATTAAAAATACAAGGAAAAAGCTGTCTTTTTCTTCGACAGCTTCAGAAAAGCGCAAGCGCCTTGGTCAGCCTGCCTGCTTCTCCGCATAATCCTCCTTGCAGGCATACGACGAGCTGAACATAATCCTCTTCGAGTAAGCTATGGCGCAGGAGTACATAACGAGGGGCTAGGCCGCTTGCGCTGGGCAATTTTCGAAGTCAATTCTTTACTTTTTTAAAAATCTAGAAATCTATTATGCTCGCGGATGAAAGTTACGATAAACATCCTTTAACTTCGGTTTCGTAACATGGGTATAAATTTCTGTCGTCGAGATGTCTGCATGACCAAGCATCTCCTGTACTGCTTTTAAGTCGGCCCCATTTTCTAACAAATGTGCAGCAAAGGAATGTCTTAGTGTATGCGGCGTTAATTCTTTCTCAATTCCGGCCTCTCTCGTCAATTTCTTAAGGATTTTCCAAAACCCTTGTCTTGTCAACCGATGCCCAAGATGGTTTAAAAACAATGCATACTCCTGATGCTTAGCGGAAATAAACTGGGATCTTCCTTGCTCCAGGTAACATGTTAAGGCATCAACCGACTTTTTTCCCATCGGTATAATCCGTTCCTTATTGCCTTTTCCAAACACACGGACAAATCCCATTGTTAAATGGACATCCCCTATATCCAAACGAATAAGTTCACTGACGCGCATTCCTGTTGCATATAGAAGTTCAAGCATTGCCTTATCTCTTAACCCATAATGATCATTCGGTTTAGGTGCATCTAGAAGTGTTTCTACTTCCTTTAAACTCAAAACTTTCGGCAATGATCGTTCTGTCTTGGGAGGTTCAATCTGGACAGACGGATCATGATCCAAAACTTTTTCCCGTAACAAAAATTGGTGGAAGGCGCGAACTGAAGCAACATGCCGTGCTAACGTTTTCGCGGATTTTCCTTCATCTTTTAAAAAGTTTAGAAAGTGGATAATATGAATCCGCCGAACTTCATCAAGCGAATCCAGTAATTCCACTTTCTTCAAATAGCGGATATAACTCTTTAAATCTCGTTCGTATGATAGGATCGTATTGTTCGCCATTCCTTTTTCCATGGCGGCATATTGCATAAAATCTTTTACATTGTCTTCCATAGCCATTACTCTCCATTTAAATAAAACAGCTTAAGCCGGTCAAAAAGCTGGGAATCATTATTGTTCACCGAATTGGAAACCTTAAGTGCCGATCCTTCTGGTGCATCATAACGGTGATAATTTTGATACTCTTCCGTAACCCACATGATACCATAATAAAAGAGAATCGTGCAGCCGGTGAATAGAATAAACACTTTTAACGTTTTGAGGACGGCCTTTATAAATGACATCATCTTGAAATCCTCCAATTTCCTATGGTAGTAAAAGGTATGCCAAAATGTACAAGTTTTATACCTTGCTTTTAGGAAATTTGAAGGATCTGTCAGGACTGACCAAGGCGCTTGCGCTTTTCTTAATAAAAAAAGCCCTTTTTACATTTAAAGGACCTTTTTTAATCTATACTGTCTTTTCTTCCTCTTTCACCTTATCTTGACAGCGGTAGCAAATACCGTGAAACGTTAGGCGATGATCTTTTATTTTAAACTTCCATCTTTTTTCAACAATCGCTTCGACATCTTCTAATAAATCTTCCTGAATCTCATCAACGGCACCGCATTCAATGCAAACAAGATGATGGTGAAAATGAGCCGCACCTTCTTGTCTGAGATCGTAGCGGGAAACGCCGTCACCAAAATTTATCTTATCCACAATTTTCAGCTCGGTTAATAATTCTAATGTTCGATACACAGTTGCCAGCCCAATTTCAGGCGATTTCTCTTTCACGAGGAGGTACACATCTTCTGCGCTTAAATGATCCTCTTCATTTTCCAGTAAAACTCTGACGGTTGCTTCACGCTGCGGTGTAAGCTTATAGCTGGCAGAATGCAACTGTTTTTTGATCCGTTCGATTCTCGTTTCCATTCTGAAGTTCCCTCCCTCGCCACTATTCATTCACATTATAACAGATGCTAAACGAGAATCAAAATAAAATTATTTTAATTAAGATTTTATATTTATTATTTCTTAATATTTATTTTAAAGAAGAAGATCCGACAACCGATTTCATCAATGACGGGGATAAATACGCCTCGATACCAGATGCTAGTGATATGAAAATAACAGCAGCAATTAATGCGAGTATATATCCTTTAAAAAATGGCATGATAGGCTCAGCATATTTTTTGACAAATTGTTTTTTAATCATTCTCAATGAAAAAATAACGGATAATCCTGCCATCACAATAAATATGGGGATATTAATCAAGTTTTGAGGCAGGATGGAAGCTGCGGCCAATGCAAACCCCTTCCAGCCCATTTGGCTGACAAGAAAGCCAACAGTAAAGCCAACAACCATTCCTTTTACAAATAAAAGTATAAGAATAACCGGAAGCCCAACAACTGAAATCCCGAGCACCCAAATTAGTCCGATAAATTTACTATTATGAAGGAGGCTTTGCATAAATAAATCATTATGATCCGCAATTTTCCCTTCTGAAACTTGTCCAAAAAACTGTGATAAATAATAGTATAAATCCTCTTTTTGGCTATAGCCCATACTATTAACAACTATCGCGCCAAAAATGACCCCCATTAAAAACAAAACAACTACAAATAAGAAAATTGAGGAATACTCACGAATATAACTAGAAACACTTGTGGCTTTGGACTGGTACAAACGCTTTTTCATTCCAGCTTCCTCCCATTGTTCAGTTGGTTAGTACATTTTATGCCACTCTAGTTTTTCTATGACTCCATTTAATAGAATAAAAAACTCAGCAGCGCGTTTTCTGCTGAGTTTTTTATTCAAAGTAAAGAAAGTAATTTTGACTTTGAAAATTGTCCAGCTCCACAAGGTAAGCTTCTGCAGCGTAAGCATCGCACGTTTAAAAGCGATAGCTTTTGGGCGGAGGTGCCAGTGATTCGAGGTTTTCTTATCTATTGATCCGCTATTTTGCCGTATTTTCCTCCGCCGCCAGCCTCGAGGCTTATTTCCCCTGCTCTTGCTTTCATAATCAGGCTGGCTATTTTCTCAGGAATGACGTCTAGTAATGCCTCACATGGAACTTCATGTAAGATGGCCATTTCACTGCCGAAATGATCCACCAGTTTTTCCAGTAATTTAGGGCCCAGGCCCGGCAGGAACTCAAGCGGTACTTGGTGAACATATGGGGGACGTCCAATCGGGCTGTTTTGAGCTGTTTTTAATTCCAATATCCGGTCTGCCACTCCTTTTATGATTTTTTTACTTCCGCATAAGTGACAGAGTTGGTCATCTTGGTGTAAAGGATGGAGGCACTCGGAACAAACGGTTTTATGATACTTCCCTAAGAGCGGGTCCAGGCCATAATTGGCTATAATATGACGGCCGTCTTTCCCTTTTAATGCTTTTTCCAGCTCGGTAAAAGTTGGCTCTTCAAGCATCATGACTTGATATTCACGGGCAATTTTCGCTAGTGAATGGGCATCCGAATTAGTGACAAAAGTATATCGATGGATTTCACCGATCTGATCAGCCATTTTTGTATCTGAACTTAACCCAAGCTCAATCCCGTCGATCAAGTCCGGGTCAAATACCTCTGTCAACGACTGATCCACCCCTTTGCCATATAAACTTTTAAACGGGGTAAATACATGGGCAGGTATGAAGATTCCACCCATATCTTTCACTTTTTGCTGCAGCTCTAGCCCTGTTACATATAAACGCTGCGAACTTAGCTGAATATTTTTCAAATGCTTCGAAAGCCAGGATGAAAACTTCTTCATCGTGGAAAGCGTCGGCATAAAACAAAGAACGTGAATAGGACCGCTTGCGTGTTCATCATAAATTTCTAATTCCGAACCGCAAATGACGGTTAAATCACCAAATACTAAGCCTCCATCCGGATGCTCATAGATATCGCCGCCCTCGATTAAACTTTCCATTTCCTGAATCACTTCCGGTGAGTGGCAATCGATGATTCCAAGCATATTCAGCCCTTTTTTGAGTCTCGCGTGCTCTATGATATTTGTAAACGTTAATGACTTTGCTCCAGTAATTTTGACCGGCTTGCCCGTCCAAGTCCGGCCGATGTGAATATGCAAGTCTACATAATAACGTTTCATTTATGTTTCAGCGCCTCTTGTAATTGCAAGTATTGAACCGCATAGATCGTTTTTGCATCATAGATTTTTTGATCTTTCACATATTGAAGAGCTTCATCCAATGTCAATTCTTGAAGATTGACAAATTCATCTTCATCCAGCTCTGCCGCATTTTCCTTCTTCTTTAATCCTTTTGCCAGATAGATATGAATCAATTCATCGGCAAAGCCCGGTGCGGTATAAAAAGAGGTAAGCAATTCAAGACTTGAACATTCATAGCCTGTCTCCTCTTCCAATTCCCTAAGCGCACAACTTTTAGGCTCCTCTCCTTTTTCCAATTTCCCGGCAGGAATTTCAACAATCGTTCTTTCCAGTGCTTTTCGGTATTGTTCGACCATCACGATTTTGTTGTCATCGGTAACAGCCAAAATTGCAACAGCGCCTGGGTGTTTAATGATCTCCCGCTTAGATGTCTTGCCATTTGGCAGTTGAACTTCCTGCAATTCGAGCTTGATGATTTTTCCTGAAAATATTTCTTCGCTGTGCAGCGTTTTTTCCTCTAGTTTGGTCATTATGGTCATCTCCTGTTCTAATCCTAAAAACTTTCGTCATACATTTTATCATACTTTAATTGGAGGGTATGACAATGAAGGTGTGTGTTCATTCTAAAGGAATCACCTTAGTTGGAAAAGGATGGGAAGTGTTGCAAAAATTAAAAGAGTACCAGAAAGATTTTGTTTATGTTTCCGAATGGGTGCAAAAGATTTCTCCAAAATAAGACATGCTGTTTGTAGTCTATCCCTTTCTTTATGTAAAATTGTAGAAAAAAGAACAGGGTGATTTTTTTTGCAAAAACGCAAATTGGGAAATTCAAATTTGGCTGTGACGGTGCTGGGGCTTGGCTGCATGTCCATTGGCACGGAAGAAAAAGCAGCTCGAAACATAATTGAAGCCGCCCTTGAAGAAGGAATCAATTATTTTGACACTGCCGATTTATATGATATGGGCAGGAATGAAGAGCTAGTTGGAAAAGCGTTAAAGGATGTCAGAGAACATGTCATCATCGCAACAAAGGTCGGAAACCGCTGGAAACCGGATCAAACCGGCTGGACATGGGATCCTTCCAAAGCTTATATCAAAGAAGCAGTCAAAAACAGCTTAAAACGGCTGGGGACCGACTATATTGATTTGTATCAATTGCATGGCGGAACGATTGCGGACCCGATCGAAGAGACAATCGAAGCATTTGAAGAGTTAAAGGAAGAGGGCTTCATTCGGTATTATGGAATTTCGTCCATTCGCCCAAATGTCATCAGGGAATATGTAAAAAAATCAAATATCGTATCTGTCATGATGCAATACAGTATGCTGGACCGCCGTCCGGAAGAAGAGGCGCTGCCGCTCGTCTATGAACATGGTATCAGTGCCGTCACCCGCGGACCGCTTGCCAAGGGGCTCTTGAGCGATAAACTGCTTGAAAAAGCTAATGAAAAAGGCTATCTGGATTACACGTACGAGGAGTTACAAGAGATTTTGCCGGTGTTAAAGGAAACAGCCGCCGCTTCACGTTCGTTTACAGAGGTGGCACTTGCATTTAACCTGGCAAATCCTGCTGTCGCTTCAGTCGTTGCCGGTGCCAGCAGTCCGGAACAGGTTAGAGAAAACGCCAGGGCAGTGAGAAGCCGTCCTCTAACAGAGGAAGAAATAGCGGTAATTAAAAGAATTACGAAGGCGAATATCTATAAAGACCATCGGTAGACAAAAGTAAGGTTGATATCGCCCAAACCTCCTTCGGGCGATATCAACAGTTCTTTATGCCAACGCCAATACAAAGAGGCGTTCTCCCTATGTCCTGATAATATAGGAACAATTATTTAAACTTCTTCCAGTCCATATCACTCTCATTCAATAGCTCTTCAAATGACTTATTCTTCTCTTTTAATCTTCTTTCTTCCCGCTTTCTTCGCTCTTCTTCCTCTTTTCTTCTGTCCTCTTCAGCCTTAAGCTGTTCTTGCTGTTCCTTTAGTTGC
>Ga0070737_10003989_pt1 | contig 15202 bp, 9 predicted proteins | sample Coa_R1_10_FD_66438 | JGI IMG/M metagenome (GOLD analysis project Ga0070737, IMG submission 66438) | Surface soil microbial communities from Centralia Pennsylvania, which are recovering from an underground coalmine fire - Coalmine... | ecosystem: Environmental > Terrestrial > Soil > Unclassified ...
CCACCGTCATCCATAAAGGGAATGCGTTGGTCCACGTCTCGGGGCACGCGCCGGCCGGGGAATTGTTGTACGTGCTCAACCTCACCCGTCCGAGCAATTTCGTTCCCATCCACGGCGAATGGCGGCATCTTCGCGCGCACGGCGAATTGGCGAAGCTCACCGGCGTTCCCGCTGACCGGGTGCTGCTCGCCGAGAACGGGATGGTCATTGATCTGGTCGACGGCAAAGCGTCGATTGTCGGCGCCGTGCACTGCGGTTACGTGTACGTCGACGGGATCTCCGTCGGCGAGGTGACCGAGGCCTCGCTGAAAGACCGGCGCATCCTTGGCGAGGAGGGCTTTGTGTCCGTGGTCGTCGTCGTGGACGCCGCTGCCGGCAAGGTGGTCGGCGGACCGGAGATCCACGCGCGCGGGTCCGGCATCGATGACGCCGCGCTGGTCGACGTCCTCCCCAAGGTGCATGAGTCGGTTGAGCGTGCCATGGCCGACGGCATGGCCGATATCGCTGAACTGGAGCAGGTGGTTCGCCGCACGGTCGGCCGCTGGGTGAACGAGACCTACCGCCGCCGCCCGATGATCATCCCCATGGTGGTGGAGGTATAGCCGAGGGCGAAGTTCCGCCTGTTCGGCGTGTGACGCCTGCGCGCGATGTGACCTCTGGGGTACCGTCGGGGACCGTGGTGACCCGTGCCCCGACCCGCCCCCGGACGCCGGCGCGCCCGGCGTCCCGGCGCCGGAACCGGCGCATGCCGCCGGCGCTGCGGGTCATTCTGCGGCTGGTTCGCGCCCTCTGGTTGGGGCTCGCCCATCTGGTCGGCGGCGCCGTCCGGCTGATCGGACACCGGGCCCGTGATCTCGATCCAACCCATCGCCGAGACGGATTCGGTCTCGCCGTGCTGGGATTGGCGATCGTCACCGGCGGCGCGCTCTGGTGGCGGCTGCCGAACCCGGTCGGCGCCGTGACGGTCGCCATCGTCGCCGGTGCGGTCGGCGCGGCGTCGTACGCCGTACCGGTAGGTCTCGCCGCGTTGGCCTGGCGGATTCTCCGTCATCCGCAGCGGCCGGTCGGCGAGGGTCGCCTCCTCGTCGGATGGGTTGCGCTCGGTCTCGGCGTCCTCGGCCTCCTGCACATCGCGGCCGGCACACCGGACCCGTCCCATGGCGCGCACGCGATGCGCACCGCCGGCGGGCTGATCGGCTTCCTTGTTGCGGCCCCCCTGGTTGCCGGCCTGAGCAGCTGGATCGCCGTACCGCTGCTCGTGCTTGTCGCACTCTTCGGCGTGCTCGTGGTCACGGCGACGCCGGTCAACGCGATACCGCGCCGAATCGCCGAGCTGCGGGATCGCCTGCTCCGCCGGACGGCGGTACCAGCGGAGAACCCGCCGGCCCCGGCAGGAGCAGCGGCAAGACCGAGGCGGGCACGCCGGCCCACAACCACCGACGACGCTGACGACGCTGCGGAATCCCGCCCGTTCGATACCCCGCTGGTCGGCGGGAGTTCCGGGTCGGTGACCGAGCCGGGCACGGTAGAACCGGGCGGCCGGCCGTCCACCGCCGATCCAGCCGTTCCGGCGGGCGTGGAGGGTCACTCGACGACATCGGCGGCCACTGACGGCTCGTCGGCCGCCCGCCGCGACAAGCCGTGGCCGCGCGCCGAGCAACTCCTACTCTCCGGCGACATCACCTACCACCTGCCGCCGCCGACGCTGCTCCGGGAAGGCACGCCCGCCAGACCGCGGACCCGGGCCAACGAGACGGTCGTCGCGGCGCTGACCGACGTCCTCCAACAGTTCGGCATCGACGCGACGGTCACCGGATTCACCCGAGGCCCGACGGTGACCCGTTACGAGGTCGAGTTGGGTCCGGGCGTGAAGGTGGAACGGGTCACCGCGCTGTCGAAGAACATCGCCTATGCGGTGGCGAGCGCCGATGTCCGCATCCTCTCGCCGATCCCCGGCAAATCCGCGATCGGCATCGAAATCCCGAACGCCGACCGGGATCTCGTGAGCCTCGGCGACGTGCTGCGGTCACCGGCGGCCACCTCGGATCACCATCCGATGGTCGTCGGCCTCGGCAAGGACGTCGAGGGGCGCTACATCTGCGCAAACCTCGCCAAGATGCCGCACCTTCTGGTCGCCGGTGCCACCGGCTCAGGGAAATCCACCTGCATCAACACGATCGTCACGTCCATCCTCACCCGGGCGACGCCCGACGAGGTGCGGATGGTCCTCGTCGACCCCAAGCGCGTTGAACTCTCGCACTACGACGGAATTCCGCACCTGGTGGCGCCGATCATCACCAGCCCGAAGAAGGCCGCCGAGGCCCTCCAGTGGGTGGTCCGCGAGATGGAGATGCGGTACGACGATCTCGCGGCGTCCGGTTTCCGGCACATCGACGACTTCAACCGGGCGGTGCGGAAGGGCCAGCTCCGGCCGCCGCCCGGCAGTGAGCGGGTGTACCGGCCGTACCCGTACCTACTGGTGATCGTCGATGAGCTCGCCGACCTCATGATGGTCGCCCCGCGAGACGTCGAAGACGCGATCGTGCGCATCACCCAGCTTGCGCGGGCCGCCGGCATTCACCTTGTCCTTGCCACCCAGCGCCCGAGCGTCGACGTCGTCACCGGTCTGATCAAGGCGAACGTGCCGTCCCGGCTGGCGTTCGCCACCTCCAGCCTTGCCGACAGCCGGGTCATCCTCGACCAGCCGGGGGCCGAGAAACTCGTCGGACTCGGCGACGCGCTCTTCCTGCCGATGGGGGCCAGCAAGCCGCTCCGCCTGCAAGGCGCGTTCGTCACCGAGAGCGAAGTGCAGGCCGTCGTCGCCCACTGCAAGCAGCAGATGCAACCGACCTATCGGGACGACCTGCTCGCCGAGTCACCCGCGCGGCGCGCTCTCGACGACGACATCGGCGACGATCTCGACCTCCTCTGCCAGGCCGTCGAGCTGGTCGTCACGACCCAATTCGGTTCGACCTCGATGCTGCAGCGCAAGCTCCGCGTCGGTTTCGCGAAGGCGGGCCGGCTCATGGATCTCATGGAGACGCGCGGGATCGTCGGTCCGAGTGAGGGCTCCAAGGCCCGCGACGTCTTGGTGAAACCGGACGACCTGCCGTCGATCCTCGCCACCCTCCGCGGGAATTGATGGTCCCGCCTGGCGGCCGTCAAGATCCGGGGAATTTTGTCGAGACGACGATGACGGCATAGACTCGGGCGCGAACTCGATAGCGGAATTGCTCCCGGAGCACCGGGGGAAATTCCCGGTATCGAGAAATTCCCCCGAACCGCACCACCCGACAGTGCCCGCCGTCCGCCCATCGGTCAGGGAGTCGTCGTGTCGATCGGTCAGAGCCTCGCCGAAGCCCGGGAACGCGCGGGTCTGTCCATTGAGGACGTCGCGGCTCGTACCCGCCTGCGGGCCAGTGTCATCCGGGCGATGGAGAACGACGATTTCTCCCTCTGCGGCGGGCACTTCTACGCCCGGGCGCACCTGCGGACGCTCGCCGGCGTCGTCGGGATCGATCCCGCGCCGCTGCTCGCCGAGTACGACGCGAGGTACGGCCGGAATGAAGACGACGACGTCACCGCCAAGCTTGCCGAGGTGGAGACCGCCAGCAAGTCGATTGCCCGCACGCAGGAGCTGCGCCGGACCAGTTGGGGATCGCTCGCTCTCGCCGCCCTGCTCGTCGTGATCATTGTCGCGGTCGGGGCGCAACTGCTGACCAGCCACGGCCGCACGCCGTCCCGGGCGTCAGGTCCGGTGGGTGCGCCGTCCAGCGCGTCGGGGCCGAGCCCGTCGGCAGCCGCGACACCGTCCATCAGCGCGGTGCCGTCCTCCGGTTCCCCGTCACCGCCACCGACCGGGGCGCCGTCGAGTGCGGTCGCCGAGGCCGGCGTGAAGGTCGTCGTCCGGGTGACGACGGCCAAATGCTGGGTCCTGGCTCGCGCTTCGGATGGCACCACGCTCTACCAGGGGATCATGAATCCGGGGGACGTCCAGACTTTCACTGATCCACAACAGATCTACCTGAAACTGGGTAACGCCCCGGCTACCGATCTGGTCGTCAATGGGGTGGAGATCGGCGCGCCGCCGAGCACCAACGACGTCGCCGCGTTCACCTTCGGGCCGGGACCGCCGAACATCGGTCAGGGCTGACCGCGCAGCTCGGTAGGCTGCACCCGTGCCCGCCTCGCGTACCGTCCGGTTGATCCGCCTCGGCTGCGCGCGCAACGACGTGGACGCCGAAGAGCTCGCGGCCCGGCTCGTCGACGCCGGCTGGCGGCTCACCGAGGCGCCGTCCGCCGACGTCACCGTGGTGAACACCTGCGGTTTCATCGAAGCGGCGAAGCAGGAGTCGATCGACACCTTGCTGGAGGCCGCCGACGGTTCCACCCGGGTGGTCGCGGTAGGCTGCCTCGCCGAGCGGTACGGAGCCGCACTCGCCGATGCGATGCCCGAGGCGACCATCCTGTCGTTCGACGACTATCCCGTGATCGCGCAGCGGCTGGAGGATGTGCTCGCCGGCCGGCCGCCCGCCCCCCACACACCGCGGGACCGTCGCACGCTGCTGCCTCTGACACCGGTGGATCGCCCGCGCGCCGCGGCCGAGGTTGGCATTCCCGGCCACCTCGGCGGACCCCGGGTGCTGCGCCATCGGCTGGACGATTCCCCGGTCGCGCCGCTGAAAATCGCCTCCGGCTGTGACCGGCGCTGCACGTTCTGCGCGATTCCGTCGTTCCGCGGCGCGTTCGTCTCCCGGCCGCCGGCCGACATCCTGCGCGAAGCGCAGTGGCTCGCCGATCACGGCGCGCGCGAAATCGTGCTGGTCAGCGAGAATTCCACCTCCTACGGCAAAGATCTCGGTGACCCCTTTGCGCTGGAGAAGCTGCTCGCCGCATTCGGCGGCGTCGACGGATTGGTGCGCGTGCGTGTCACCTATCTGCAGCCGGCGGAGGTTCGACCCGCCCTGATCGACGTCATCGCGACCGCCCCGCACGTCGCGCCGTACTTCGACCTGTCGTTCCAACATGCGAGTCCGCGCGTGCTCCGCCGGATGCGCCGGTTCGGCGGAAGCGAGGAATTTCTCAGCCTCCTGGCCGAGATTCGGCGCCGCAATCCGCGGGCGGCCGTTCGTTCCAATGTCATCGTGGGATTTCCCGGCGAAACCGAGGACGACGTCGCCGAACTCGGGGAATTCCTTCGCGCCGCCCGGCTGGACGGCATCGGCGTCTTCGGATATTCCGACGAGGACGGCACCGAGGCATCCGGATTCCCGGAGAAGATTCCCGAACGGGAAATCCGGTCCCGCGTCGACGAAATTGCCGGTATCGCCGAGGAGGTGACCGCTGACCGGGCCCGCGCCCGCCTTGGTGAGATTGTCGACGTCCTCATCGACGGCGTGGACGACGACCGGACGGACGCCCGTTACGGCTATGCGGAGGTGCAAGCCGTCGACGTCGACGGGGTCACCGTGCTGCGCGACTGCTCCGCGGCCCGCGGCACGTTGGTCCGAGCCGAGATCGTCGAAATCGACGGGGTGGATTTCCTCGCAGCTCCGGTGGCCCGAGCAACGGCGGGGACGCCCTCCAGCGCAGCGGTGGAGGGGTAATGCCCGACCCGCAGCGGAGATCACCGTCCTCGACCCCACCCGCGGTGGGTATCGCGAACCTTGCCAACGGTCTCACCACCGTCCGGCTCCTCCTCGTTCCCGTCTTCGCCGTCCTGCTTGCCTTCGGCGCTGACGGCACTGCGCATCCGCAGTGGCGGTACGCAGCCACCGGGGTCTTCGTCATCGCATCGCTCACTGACCGGGTGGACGGCGAGATCGCAAGACGCCGGGCGTTGATTACGACCTTCGGAAAGATCGCAGATCCGATCGCGGACAAGGCGTTGATCGGTGCGGCACTCATCGGCCTGTCGGCGATCGGGGCGTTGCCGTGGTGGGTGACGGCGGTCATTCTCGTTCGGGAGTTCGGCGTGACCGCGCTCCGGTTCTGGGTGATTCGCAACGGGGTGGCGGCGGCGAGCAGCGGCGGAGTGCTTGCCGCGAGCCAGGCCGCCAAGGCCAAGACCGTCGCGCAGGCGGTGGCGATCGGGCTGTATTTGCTGCCGGTCTCCGGAGTCTGGGGCACCGCCCGCTTCTGGGTGATGATGATCGCAGTTGCGATCACCGTGGTGACCGGCGTCAACTACCTGTACCGGGCGATCCGGGTGCGCAGGCGGCAGCGGTCGGAGGCCGCGGCGGTTCGCGCGACGATCGCGCAGTCGTGACGCATCGGGGTCGGCACGGTGAAGGCTGAGGTCGTCGCGATCGGCACCGAGCTCCTTCTCGGTGACATCGTCAACGGCAACGCCGCCTGGCTCGGTCAGGCGCTCGCTGAACTCGGCGTCGACGTCGAGCAGATGGCGGTGGTCGGCGACAACGTCGCGCGCATCGCGGAGGTGCTCGGCGCTGCAACGCGTCGCGCGGATGTCGTGGTCGCCACCGGCGGGCTTGGTCCCACCCAGGATGATCTGACGCGCGAGGCACTGGCGGAGCTCGCCGGCGTCCCGTTGGAGCGGGACCCGGAGATCGAGGCGGCGCTGCGGGCCCGGTACGCCGCACTGGGACGGGCCGATTTTCCGCCGATGAACCTGCGGATGGCGGACCGGCCCCACGGGGCCGTGCCGTTGCCGAATCCCGCAGGGACGGCGCCCGGGCTGCGGATGACCGTCGGCAATGCCGTGATTTTCGCGCTTCCCGGAGTGCCGGGGGAGATGCGGGAAATCTTCCGGAGGTGGGTTGCCCCGGAGCTGGCGGAGCGTGCGGGTCCTGGAACCGTGCTCCTCTCCCGGGTGCTGCGGACGATCGGCGTCTGGGAGTCGGAGGTGGCCGACGCCCTGGCCGACCTTGATGCGGAGCTTGCCCTGCGTGGCAATCCCACGCTGGCCTACCTCGCCTCCGAGGGGCAGACCAGGGTGCGGATCAGCGCCAAGGCCGCGAACCGCGACCTTGCCGCCGCAATGATCGCCGAGGTCGAAGAGCGGGCCCGGATCGCGCTTGGTGACGCCGTCTATGGGGCGGACGCCGACACGATCGAGGCCGTCGTGCACCGCCTGTTGACGGACGCCAGCGCGACGGTGGCAACCGCGGAGTCGCTCACCGGGGGTCTCGTCGGCGCTGCGCTCACCGAGACGCCGGGAGCCTCGGACGTGTACCGCGGAGGTGTGATCGGCTACACGGCGGCTGCGAAAGTCGAGCTGTTGGGACTTGCACCAGAGCTGATCGCCGCTCGCGGGGTGGTTGATCCCGAGGTGGCGGTCGCGATGGCGGAGAGCATCCGGAACCGGCTCGCCGCGACGTACGGTGTCGCGACGACTGGTGTCGCCGGGCCGGCTCGCCAGGACGGCAAGCCGGTGGGGACGGTCTACGTGGCGGTTGCGGCAGAGGGTGGACCGACGGTCCGCGAGGTGCACCTCTCCGGGGATCGCCAGCGCATTCGGCGGCAGGCGGTGAATATCGCGCTGGACTTGCTGCGCCGGCGGCTGCTCAACCTTCCCCCCGAACCCCAGCTGCGCCGGCGTCGAAGCTAGCGGAATCGGAAGCAGAACCGGCGGAGTCATCCACTCGCCGGCACGATCTGCCGATGGGACGGGGTACGGTGAAAGTGCGGCTGCGACGACCAGCGGCGCAGCCGGAGTCCGACAAGGAGGGCGCGTTGATCCTGCTGCGAAGGCTGATCGGCGATGCGCTGCGTCGCCACCGGTTGCGCCAGGAGCGCACCCTGCGCGACGTCTCAGCGGAAGCCCGGGTCTCGCTCGGCTACCTCTCGGAGATTGAACGCGGCCAGAAAGAAGCGTCGTCCGAGCTGCTCGCGGCCATTTGCGACGCGCTGGGCGTCCACTTGTCGGACGTGCTGCGTGAGGTGAGCGACGAGCTGCGCGTTCTCGAAGCAGCGCAGATGCCGTCGTACGAGCCGGATGCCGATGGCCGGCGCCGGGAGCGGGTGACCCGGCGGGGCGGCGACGGCGCGTCGGTCGACGATCGTCTCACCGCGGCGCTCACCGAAACGCTGGTTGCCGCTGCCAATACCGACGCCGTCACGCATCCGGACGACGACCGGCCGAGCCCGTCGGATCGGCTCACCGTTCCGGTGTGACCGGTAGTCCGGCGCGTGGGACGCCGATGAGCCGGTTTCCCCGGTTCCGCACGCTGAGAGGCCCCGCACGCCGGGAAACCTTGACGGCCAGACAAACCGAACCCCTTCGGCTCACCAGTGCTCGGCCGAGAGGGCAAAGCCCCGGGGGGTGGGCCGAAATCCTCTGTCGCGTAACGTCTCCGCGAGCGGTGTGCCGAGGATGGGCCGGCCGTTGACCCGCTCGAGCTGCAGCCGGCCGGTTTCGCCGGCTCGGACACTGGCGGCGAGCGCCTCGATTGCGGCGAGGAGAGCGTCTGCGTCGGCGGTGAGGACGTCGATGCCGCGGCCGCCGCTCTCGACGTACAGCACCGGCGTGCCGTCGACGGTGACGACCCACGCACCGGGACGCCGTCCGAGCCGGCCGCTGCTTTCCTCTGGCCACGACAATCCGGCGCCGTAGGGGTTCGCGGGGTCAGCCGCGGCCAGAACCAGCGGCCCGGCCGTCTCCCGGTTCGCCGCGCGCAAGGCGTCGATTGCCCCGCCGGCGCCGAATTGAGCGCCGCCGAGACCCGTGACGAAGTAGCCGCGCCGGCAGACGCCGGCAGCCTCCATCGTCGCGAGGACCGGGTAGATGCCGCCGAAGCCGCCGCGCACGTTCTCGGCTTCGACAACCGGTCTGGCGGCCACCCCGTACCGGTCGAGCAGCGCCTGGGCCAGCGCCCGCGCCCGGCGTTCCTCGTCGGATTCCCGCGCGCCGACCAGACTCCAGCGGCCGGTGGCCGTCGGCGGGCCGAGACGCGAGGGCAGGATCGGCCGACCGCGTGGCCGGCTGCCGGGTCGTTGCGTCAACCGGGCTCGCAGCGGGGCGAGGGTGTCGTTGGTCAGCCAGCCGGCGAAGACCAGATCCCACAAGGCGCGCTCGAGCTCCTGGTCGTCAAGGCAGCGCACCCGGTCGGCGATGGTCCGGAAGAACAGCGCACCGGACGACGCAAGCAGATCGACGACGTGACGATGCAGGACCGGCAGTTCGTCCAGCGGTATCGGCGGCGGCAGCAGGGTCGCGGCCGCGTCGGTGGGACAGAGCACGATCCAGCCGTCGGCGGGCCCGTTCGTGCCAGCGCCCGACCGGGCGCCGACGCCGCGTGCTCCGGCACCTGTCCGTGCCCCGGCGCCCGTCCAGGTCACCGCGCCGCTTGCGGTGAGTTCGTCGAGAAGGGCCGGGTGGTACCCGGACATCCGCCGCGCCAGGATGGCCTGTTCCAGTACGGACGCCGGAAGACGCGCTCCCCGGAGTTGCTCGATGACGGTGTACAGACCGTCGACACCGGTCAGCGGACGGCGTACGTGCTGCCAGGACGGCAAGAACCGCGCGAAGGCACGGGCCGGGACGGGCTCGATTTCTGCGCGCAGCTTCGCAAGGCTTCGCCGCCGCAGCGTGCGAAGAATCTCGGCGTCGCAGTACTCGCCGGCTCCGCTGCGTACGAGGACTCCCGTCGTCACGAAATGGTCCAGGACCGCATCGAGCTGCCGGTCATCGGCTGCTAGTGCCGCGGCGAGGTCCCGGCGGCTGAACGGCCCGCGGCGGGCTGCGAACGCGCGCACGGCGTCGTCCAGCGTGGGCGTCGGTGATTGCGGCAGCGAGGCGAGTTCCTGCTCGACGGCGGCGACGATGCCCGGGTCTAAAATCTCGGCGAAATCGTGTTCGCCCAGCAATTGCGTGAGCAGCGCGGAGTCCAGCGCGAGCGCGTGCACCTTGCGTTCCGCCGGCGGGACGTCGTTCTCGTACAGGTAGGCCGCCAGATAGCCGAAGAGCAGACTCCTGGCGAACGGTGACGGAACCGGGGTTTCCACTCCCACAACGGCGATCCGGTGGGCGGCAATGTCGCGGAGGATGCGTTGCAATCCGGGCACGTCGAAGACCTCGTGCCAGCATTCGCGCACCGCTTCCAGAACGATGGGGAAATCGGGCAGATCCACGGCGGCGCTGAGCAATTGAGCGGCTCGCTGCCGTTGCTGCCAGAGCGGGGTACGGCGCTGGGGGAACCGCCGGGGAAGCAGCAGGGCCCGTGCCGCGCACTCCCGGAATTTCGCCGCGAACAAGGCGGAATTCGTCAGCTCCCCGCGGATGGCATCGGCGGCCTCATCCGGGTCGATCGTGACGAGGTCAAGGTCCGGCGGCCGATCGGCAGCGGGCAGGCGGGCGACGATTCCGTCGTCGGCGTGCATGACGGCGGTCTCAATGCCGTACCGCTGCCGGATGCGCGCGGCGATGGCCAGCGCCCACGGGGCGTGCACCTGACCGCCGAACGGGGAATGCACGACGAGCCGCCAGTCACCGACTTCGTCCCGGAACCATTCGACGACGATGGTCTGGTCGTCGGGCACGACACCGGTGGCGGCGCGTTGGTCGGCGAGGTAACGCAGGGCATTGTTGACGGCGAGCTCGTCGAAACCGGCGTCCCGCAACGCGGCGGTCGCGGTGACCTGGTCGGTTGACGAGAGCACGCGGAGCGTTTCGCCGATGGCGCGGCCAAGGTCGAACGGCCGGGCCGGTGCGTCGCCGTGCCAGAAGGGTGGAATTGCCGCTGCTCCGGGGGCCGGGACGACGACGACCCGGTCCGCGGTGATATCGACGATGCGCCATTGCGCGGATCCCAGGGTGAAAACCGTGCCGGGTCGGGATTCGTACACCATTTCCTCATCGAGCTCGCCGACCCTCGTGGGTTTGTCTGCGCCCGCCAACACGACGGTGTACTGGCCGCGGTCCGGGATCGTCCCCGCGTTCGTGACCGCGAGGAGGCGCGCACCGGGACGTGCGGTGACCCGGCCGCTGCTGCGATCCCAGTCGATGCGCGCCTTGAACTGGGCGAAATCGTCTGAGGCGTACCGGCCGGCAAGCATCGCGAGAACGGCGTCGAACACATTCGGGCGCAGGGTATGGAACGGGGCGGCGCGCCGTACCAGCGTGAACATGTCGTCGTCCGACCAATCGTCGGTTGCGGCCATCGCCACCAGCTGCTGGGCCAGGACGTCCAGCGGATTCTCCGGAACACGGACGGCTTCAATCCGCCCGTCCCGCATCCGCTCCACGACGACCGCGGCCGGAATGAGTTGACTCCGGTGCTTGGGAAAAATAATGCCGCGTGACACGGCGTCCCGTTGATGTCCGGCGCGGCCGAACCGCTGCATGGCGGCCGCCACGCTCGGCGGCGGCTCGGCGTGGACGACGAGGTCCACCGCTCCCATGTCGATGCCCAATTCCAGGCTGCTGGTGGCCACGACCGCCGGAATCCGCCCGGATTTCAGCAATTCTTCGGTGACGTGACGCTGCTCACGGCTCACCGAGCCGTGGTGCGCCCGCGCGAGTTCGCCTGGAATTCCGCGCCGTGCCGCCTCGTCATTCAGCTGGGCGGTCAGCCGTTCGGCGAGACGACGCGAATTCGTGAAGACGATTGTCGACCGATGAGCGGTGATGAGGTCGACGAGCCGGGTCACGATGTGCGGCCAGATGGACGAACGGGCGGGTGTGTCGGCGTCCGGTTCGTCGGCGACGCCGGGCGGCGGGTCCGGCGGCGATGTCATGTCGGCGACCGGCACGGAAACGCGAATGTCTAACTCTTTCCGCGCCGACGGGTGAATGACCCGCACCGGACGCCCGCCGCCGAGGAACCGCGCCGCCTCAGTCGGCGGACGGACGGTCGCCGACAGGCCGATGCGCTGCGCTGGGCGGCGGAGGAGCGCCTCCAGGCGCTCCATGCTCAGCGCGAGGTGCGCACCCCGCTTATTTCCCGCCAGGGCGTGAATTTCGTCGATGATGACGGTGTCAACACCGCGCAGCATGTCACGCGCCTGTGATGTCAGCAGCAAAAACAACGATTCCGGCGTCGTGATGAGAATGTCCGGCGGATTCTTCACCAATGCGCGCCGTTGCGCGGACGGAGTATCGCCGGTGCGCACCCCGATCCGAATATCGGGTAGCTGAACGCCGGTTTCGGTGGCGAGTCGGCGTATGGCGGTGAGCGGGGCGCGGAGATTGCGTTCAATGTCGGCAGCGAGAGCGCGCAGCGGGGAGACGTACAGGACGCGCGCCGCGGGCGGTTCGGCCCGCGGTTCCGTCAACAAGCGGTGAATCGACCAGAGAAACGCGGCGAGGGTTTTTCCCGACCCGGTGGGTGCAATGAGCAGCGCGTGATCGCCGCCTGCGATGACCCGCCATGCCTCGGCCTGGGCCGCCGTCGGAGCGCCGAAGGTTGTGGTAAACCAGCGGCGGAGCAGGGGAGTGAACACCTCGAGTGGTTCACCGGTCACCTCTCGATTCTGCCGAGGCGCCGGTCCGTGCCGGTCGAACGAGCATCACCCTGGCGGCCGCCCCGGATTCGCGTCACCCGCCCCGGATTCGCGCCGGATTCGCGTCGGCTGCCGCCGTCGCGGTTTAACCCCCGATCCGCACGAGCGACCAGTGCGCGCCGGCGTCCGTGCTTCGCCAGAGCTGACGGCTGTTTGCGACCTCCGCGATCGCGAACCCGACCGTGTCATTGACGAAACCGACAAAGGCGAATCCGCTTGCACCACTGGGTGTCGCGGCAGTCTGCATGGTTCCGTCGGTGCCGATCCGGATGAGCCGGCCGCCGTGCGCAATCACCGCCGTCGTCGGATCGATGGCGGCCACCACGGCGGCGTCCGCCGGCAGCGTCGACCCGACCTGCCGCCAGGACGTCCCAGCGTCGGTGGAGACGTACGCGCGCGCATGGTCCGCGCAGAGCAGCCAGAGGGCGCTGGCGGTGATGGACAATCCGCCGGTCGGAGCCGGAACACACGGCGGCGCCGGCAGTTCTGCGAAGGTGGCTGCATCCGTGCTCCGGACGGCGCGTGGTGTCCCGGTTGTCGGATCCTCGCCCGCGACAATCACGGTGGTGTCGTGGACGACGAGCGCCGGCTCCGCTGGGCCGAAGACACCGGCGGCATCGACCGGCCCCCAGGTTCCGGCCGGGTACGTCGCGGTGAACAACCGCGCCGTACCGGTGGCGCCGGGAGGCGACCCTCCGCCGGTAGCCACGATCGCCCAGGCGTGTCCGCTGGCCACCTCCAGCTGCTGGACCGTGCCGGTGATGCTCGTGATCTGCTGCCACGATTGCGCGCCGTCCGTGGTCTGCCAGAGCGCACCGCCGAAAGCCCAGCCGTTCTTCGCGTCGACGAACCGCATATTGGCGATGGTTTGTGGACTGACACCGTCCATCCCGAGAAGATGGTCGGGCACCACGGCACTCGCGGGAGCAGCCATTTCCGTGAAGGATTGTCCGCCGTCGGTGGTTTTCGCGACGGCGGTGCAGGTTCCCGTCGCGCACGGGGCATCTCCGAGGACCCAGAACGTCTGCCCGTTGCTCGTCGTCCCGGTCACCGAGAGCGGCACGAAACCAGCCGGCGGCGTGCCGCCGGCCGGAACGGTGCCGGCCTCGGCAGATGTTGCGGCGACCGCGGGTGCGCTGGTTTCCGTGGCCTGGAGGGTCGGTGACGCGACGAGCCTCGACGGTTGCACCGCTGCGGCGGTTTGTGCGTGAGTGCCGGCGGTTTGGCGCGCCGGTGCGAAGGGGCGGACGACGGCGGTGGTCGCCAGTGCCACGGCGACGACGCCTGCGGCGGCCAGGGTGCCGGCGCGGCGTGCCTGACGCCGTCGGGCCCCGCGGTGGATGACCTCGAGCATGTCCGGCCGAGGGACGAGCGGCGGATGGCCGGCCCGGAACAGGGCGCGCAATCGCTCGTCGAGTTCGTCGTCGGTCACGGCTCCATTCCCTTCCTCGAACGGGTGATGCGCGGGTCATCGGTGCGCCCCCCTGCGCCGGGAACGTCGGCGAACTGCGCCGCGTCACGTCGAAGCGCGGCCAGAGCTCGCGAGGCCTGACTCTTCACCGTGCCGACCGACGAGCCCATGATCTCCGCAATCTGCGCCTCGGAGAGATCTTCGTAGTACCGCAGGACGATGACAGTCCGCTGCCGCGGTGGGAGGGCGCGTACCCGCTCCCAGAGCGCCAGATCACGCGGGGTCAGGCCGTCGCTGGGCCCGCTCTCCTCGGGGATGTCGACCACCAGGCGCTCCCGCCGCAGGCGCCGCCAAATGCTGATGTTGCGGTTCACCATGATCCGTCGGACGTATCCCTCCGGGTCGCCCTGCTTCTCCACCCGGTGCCACGCGAGCATCGTCCGCTCCAGCGCGTCCTGCACCAAATCCGCGGCCGCGTGCGGATTTCCGGTCAGCGCGTAGCCGAAACGCAGGAGCTCGGGCATCCGCGCGCGCACGAATTCGTCGAAGACGCGTCGGCGTTCGTCGTCCACGCTCACCCCGGGCATCTCGTCCGCAGCTGCGGACGCTCCGCGGAGCGGACCGGTTGCATCGACGAGGACACTCATCGGACCGGCTCCCAGGGAATTGCCTGTGGAAAGGCGAGAACCCCACACGGGTCGACCGCAGTACCGATCAATTTCTGCAGGTTCGCCCCATAATAAGCGGTTTCCCGGTCCGGCACTGGTGGACCGACGTAATTCGGGTACGCCGAGCCATCCGCCGAGCCGCCCGCATATGGCCGTATTTCGCACGATGTCGTCGGCCACCTCCGCGGGATCGACGCCGAGCCGCTGGCCGAGCGGCCCGCATATGGCCGTATTTCCCGCCGGCGGTCGCCCAGTCGTTGGCGTTTCTCTTCCGGATTCACGGCACTGGGGAGCGGTGTGACGTCCCGCGCCCAAGCGGGAACGGTTAGCCGATCGATGGTGGCCTCCAGGGTGGCTCGACGTGTGCGGGCGGGTTGCCGAGGCCCGGTGTGGGGAAGGATCGGTGATCCCCGGGAGACCGGACGTGCCCGGCTTACCTCGCGTGCGTCTGCTGGAAGGACGCCGTGGGCCGGTGCAGGGATGCATGGCGCGCCGCTCGCGTCTGCAGTCCGGGTCGGCGTTCCCGGCCCGCTCGCGTGTCCGGCCCGCGCCGCTCGCGTCTCCGGTCCGTGCTTTCGGCTTTCCGGTCCGGCTCCGGCCTCTGGATACTGACGGGTGTGCGGCTCACAGATTTCTGGGACCGGATGCGCAGCGCGTTCGG